>Ga0187852_1003046_pt1 | contig 12730 bp, 15 predicted proteins | sample June2016WEW_6_40_FD_134511 | JGI IMG/M metagenome (GOLD analysis project Ga0187852, IMG submission 134511) | Peatland microbial communities from SPRUCE experiment site at the Marcell Experimental Forest, Minnesota, USA - June2016WEW_6_40 | ecosystem: Environmental > Terrestrial > Soil > Wetlands...
AGCGTGCCGTCGCGGTTGGGCTCTCCTTCCTTGCGGATGGCGCCGATGCTTTCAAGAGCGCGTAACGTGTCCTGCACCTTGCCCAGCGAAACCGGGTTTTCATCGAGCTGCGAATAAGAGGACTTGACCACCGCTGTGCGCAGATGACGGGTGCTGACGCGAAGATGCGGGTCGCCGTTTTTGGCGATGGAGTGGCGGAAGAGAAACCAATAAAACGCCGCGTCGTAGGGCGAAAGCTGCGGTTGCAGATCGTCGACGATTTGCTGAACGATGAGCGGCAGCTCGAGAGCCGAAAAATCGCGGTCCCCGCCGGGGGCGCCCGGCTTCATCTCCAACTCCAGTTCGTTCAGGAGTTTACGTACCTGCGCGAGACGCTCGTTCATGTTGCACAGATTCTACGCCAAATCTGCAGGCGTGGACGGGAATTTGCGCAGCTCAACGCAGCACAACCGCCATCGCGAAGCCGTCGAGGCCTTTGGCGCCCACGGTCTGCAAGGCGGCGGCGCTCAGGCGCGGATGCGCGGCCATTATCTTGAGGCAGCGGCGCGTGCCGCGAATGTCGCCTGCACTGCTCTTGGCTTCGATCACCTTTCCGTGGCGCGCGACGTTGTCGACCACAATCACTGTGCCGCGCCGCGCAAGCTTGAGCGCCCATTCGAGATATTGCGGATTGTTCTCCTTGTCCGCGTCGATAAAGATCAAATCGAAAGGTCCGGCGCCCTCGGCTTTGAGAATGGGAAGGCTCTTGAGCGCGGGCCCGACGCGAATCTCCACGCGGCCGAGCACACCGGCGCGGCGCAGATTGGCGCGCGCAATCTCCGCATGCTTGAGACTGAATTCCAGAGAAACGATGCGTCCGCCGCGAGGCAGGGCGCGCGCCATCCAGATCGTCGAATAGCCGCCGAGCAGGCCCATCTCCAGCACGCGTTTGGCCTGCGTCATCTTCACGAGCACATGCAGAAACTTGCCCTGCAGCGGCGTAACGTCGATGGCAGGAAGCCGCGCCGCGCGATTGGCCTTGATCGCGGCATCGAGTTCGGCGTCAGGGGGTGCGAACAGCCCGGCGAAATACTCATCCACCGCGACCCACAGCTTCTTATCCGAACTGCGCAAACTCATCCGCTTATCTCCTCCGCAGGGCAACGACCGCTCTGCACCTAATTTACATTCTGCGGTCTCGGCCGGAGAGTCACTGGGCCAGCTTGTAAACCCTGAGACGATGGCCGTCGGGATCGAGCCCCACAAAGGTGTAGCCAAACTCCATTCGCGTGGGGTTTTGCGCAATGACCACTCCGTTGTGGGTCCACTCGGCAAAAAGGTCGTCTACCTGGCCATCGTTTTCGGCGGCGAAAACCAACTCGCACGCTCCCGGCGCACCTTCGGCGGACGGCTCAACATCGTTCCGCCGCCAAAGGCCGAGCTTGAATCCGTTGTCGAGAACAAACATTGCAAAGCCAGGTGAATTCTCCACCGGTTGGCGGCCTAGCAGAGACGCGTAAAATTCCGCGCTGCGCGCAGGTTCCGTGACGTAGAGCAGAGCAAAGTTAAGCTTGGTCATTCGATTTTCTCCATTTGGGGATTCGCTGCTCCGTGTCGGGAGCAGCCATAAGCAAATGGTAGAAATAAGGCATGTCAGTTTCTGTCAGGAGTGTTGGAGTCTGCCGAGTTCTCACCTTCGGACACTGAGAACGATTGCCGCGCACGCCACTCATCAAGCAGCGAACGCCGGTTCCGGGGATAGCGTTCGTCAAGGGTCTTAAACTCAAGAATGCGGTCCGTGCGAAAGTGGCGGAAATCCTGCCTGAGCTCGCACCAGGCCGCAAGGATGAGTGCGCGATTGAAGAACGCCAGCGCGAACGGCCAGACGGTCCGGCTGGTTTCCTCATCGGCCAGATCGATGTATCGCATAGCCAGCTTGCTCTGCGCGCGAATTGCCTTGCGAATGCGGGCAAGTTCGCTATCGCGCATGGGCATATCGCGGTCCGGACCGACAAGCAACCCCGAGGATGCCATCTCCTGCCGGAGTTCGGCCGGAACGACGGCTTCAATTTTGGCAAGCAAAGCTTCTGCAGCCCGTCGCAGGTCTTCATCTGCATGACGGGCCACCCAGCGCGATCCCAGCACCAGCGCCTCGGCTTCTTCGTAGGTAAGCATCAGCGGCGGCAGCACAAATCCGGGTCTCAACAAGTATCCGATCCCCGGCGATCCTTCAACGCGCGCCCCTTGAGCCTGGAGCGCGGCAATATCACGGTAGAGTGTGCGCAAGCTTACGCTCAAGCTTTCGGCGAGCTCGCAGCCCTTCACCGGATACCGGTGCCGGCGCAGCGTCTCCATCAGACGTAAGAGTCGTTCGGCTCGGGACATATTGTGACTGCCAGCTTACTTTTCCCGTGCCACTACAAAATCTGGCACCCACAACAACGCCCGCTTGTACTCGGACTCGGGGAGCGGGGCGAGCGCCTGGCGCGACTGCTCGGCGTAGCGGTCGGCGGCGGCCATCGCATATTCGACAGACCCGTTGCGCACCAGAATCTCGCGAATCTGCTGGCGGCTGACGTTCTCAAAGCTGCGGTCGTCGAGCACGCGGCGGATGGCCTTGCGGTCGGCGGCGGTTCCGTGGTCGGCAGAGTGAATCACGGCCAGCGTCGCCTTGCCCTCGCGCAAATCGCTGGCCACGGGCTTGCCCAGCACTTCTTCGGTAGCCGTCAGGTCGAGCACGTCGTCGACAATCTGGAAGGCGAGACCGACGGCACGGCCGAATGTAGCCAGGCTGGTCTCTTCCTCTTCCGTGGCCCTGGCCAGCACCGCGCCCAGGCGCATGGAAACCGAGAAAAGGCACGCCGTCTTGCGGAAGATCAGGTCGTAGTACTCGGCCTCGGAGACAGACTTGCCGAGTTTTTGAATCTGCAGCAACTCGCCTTCTACCATCTGCTGGGTCAGCCCGATGAGCAGATCGAGCACGCGCAGGTTGCGCTCTTCGAGCGCCACCTTAAAGGCCTGCATGTAGAGCCAGTCGCCGGCCAGCACGCATTTCTCGTTGCCCCAGGTGGTGTTCGTCGAGGGCCGTCCGCGCCGCGTGTCGGCGCCGTCGATGATGTCGTCGTGAACCAGCGTGGCCGTGTGCAGCATCTCCACCACCGCGCCCAGGCGGATGGCGCCTTGCCCGGAAAAACCGAGTTGATGCGCCGCCAGCAGCAACAGCGACGGCCGCAGGCGCTTGCCGCCGCCCTCGCGCAGGTATTCGGCAATTTCCGTGATGGTGCTGACGCTGGACGCCGCGTCGCGGCCCAACTCCTGCTCCACCGCTACGAGATCTTCCCGCAGAAGCTCGAAGACCTCTCTCGCCGCGGCTATGGTCAGTGTGCTCAAAGCTCTCCGATTTTAAAGCATCCGTTGGGGGAAAAGCGATTTCCAGGGTCGCGGGCCGGCTAATTCGTCCGGTAGTTCGTGAACTGCAACTCCAGCCCCAGATCCTTGCCGCGCAGCATGGCGATGATAGCCTGCAGCTCGTCGCGGTCCTTGCTTGAGATTCGCACCGTGTCGCCTTGAATACTGGCTTGCGCCTTCTTCTTCGCATCCTTGACCAGGCGCACGATCTCCTTGGCCTTTTCCACGGGAATGCCCTGCTGCAGGCTGATCTTTTGGCGCACGCTTTGCCCGGCGGCCGGCTCGATCTTGCCGTAGGTCAGGTTCTTGAGCGAGACCCCGCGCTTCACCAGCTTCTGGCTGAGAATGTCCTTGACCGCCTCGAGTTTATATTCGTTGGCCGAGGCGAGCTGGATCGCGTCGTTGCCTTCGAGATTCACCTCGGAGTGTGTGTCCTTCAAGTCGAAGCGCTGGCGAATCTCCTTGATCGCCTGCTCGATGGCGTTGCGGACCTCCTGAATGTCCACCTTGCTCACAATGTCGAACGAGTTCTCCTGTGCCATGTTCCTTACCCCTCAACAGCCTTTCGTGAAACCCTGTCTTGAACCCTTTTTCGAGGCCCTGTTTTGAATTCTTTGTCGAAGCCCTGTTTTGAAAGGGCACGGCTTTAGCCGTGCCGAAAACGTCGCAGAAGAAATGAAGGCTTTAGCCCCTGAGGGATGGTTCTTCGAAAGCCCGCGCTTGCACCACTGATTGCCAATCCCCGGAAAAGCTCTGCCTCTGTCAGTTTCCCACGTCCGGATGAAGCTGAAACAGCCGCAAGAAGTTTTTCGTCGTTGCGGCGGCGATTTCCGTCTCGGAGACGTTCGCAAGGCCGGCCAGCGTCCGGGCGGTCTGGGCCACGAACGCGGGCTCGTTGCGCTGCCCGCGCTGTGGAGCGGGCGCAAGCCAGGGCGCATCGGTTTCCACCAGGATTCCGTCGAGGGGCAGGCGCGCGGCCACGTCGCGCAGCCGCTGCGCCTTCGGGTAGGTCAGATTGCCGGCGAGGGAGACCAGAAATCCCATCTCCAGCGAGCGCCGCGCCTCCTCCCAGCCCGCGCCGAAGCAGTGCATGATGCCGCCTAGTCCGGTTCTCGCCCAATGCTCCTCCAAAACCAGAAAAAGATCGCCCCACGCGTCCGTCGATTCATTGCTCCCGCGGCAATGGATGAGGATGGGCCGCTTGCGCCGGGCGGCGATCTCGAGCTGGCCGATGAGGCCTCGCCGCTGCACCTCGCGCGGCGCTCCCTCGTGATAGTAATCGAGGCCGATCTCGCCACAGGCGATCACTTCCGGCTCGGCGAGGAGCGCGTCCAGTTTGGCGAGAGCTTCGTCGCTTGCCTCGGTGGTGCTGTGCGGATAAATCCCCGCGCTCGCGTAGAGGCGCGGCAACTTGCCTCCGCTTTCGCGCTTGACATTGAATTCGCGACAGAGATCGAGCGCCTGATGCATCTCGGCCGGGCCCTCCCCGATGCCGATCGAGAGCACCGCGCCCACGCCTGCCTCCCAGGCGCGGCTGAGCACAGTTTCGCGATCGCCGGCATAGCGCGGACTGTCCAGGTGAGCGTGGGAATCGATCAACAAAGCGGCCTCGCCATGGGACTGGGGAGTGTGTGCGGCATCTGATTTCAGTTTAGTGGGTGGAGAAGCACGCGCAAACTGAGCCACGTCCGGCTCCGCTCGTCTACCATCGGAGCAGATGCCACACAAACCCAGGCTCGGGCAGAACTTCCTAGTGGATGCCGGCGCCGTCGCGCGTATCGCGGCCGCGCTGGGCGATCTGGCCGGGCGCACGGTGGTAGAGATTGGTCCCGGCCGCGGCGCCATCACTGATGCGTTGGCGGCGCGGGCCGGCCATGTCGTGGCCATCGAATTCGATCGCGAGCTGGCCGCGGGATTGCGCCAGCGATTCGACGCCGAGCGCGTTGCGCCAGCGCGTGTAAGCGTCGTCGAAGAGGATGTGCTGCAATTCGATTTTGCGGCAGCGGCCGCCCGAGCCGGCGAGCGGTTGTGCGTGGCGGGCAGCCTGCCCTATTACATCACCTCGCCGATTCTGCTCAAGCTCGCCGCCAGCCATGCCGCGTTGGACCTGGCCGTGCTGATGGTGCAACGCGAGGTTGCCGATCGCGTGACGGCTGCGCCGGGCTCGCGCGATTACGGGCTGCTCTCGGTAACTGCGCAGATGTACGGGCCGGCTGAGCCATTGTTCACGTTGCCGCCAGCGGCGTTTTCGCCGCCGCCGCAGGTGCACTCCACGGTCTTTCGCTGGCGGTTTGCGCCGCGCTTCGCGGAGCTGGGCCTCGACGAGAAGGGTTTTCTACGCTTTCTCCGTCAGGCCTTTGCGCAAAAACGCAAGACGCTCGCGAACAATCTGCGCGCCGCCGGATTTGCGCCTGCCGCCGCCGCGGCTGCGCTCGCCAGCGCAGGCATCGAAGCGCAGGCCCGCGCCGAAGCCCTCTCCGTGGAAGCACTGGCAGCACTCTGGCGGGAATTGAACAAAGAATAGGCATCCAAGACGGGTTTCCCGCTCGCGCCGTTGCGCGTAAGCTATCAAGAGGGATGGTCAGAATTGGCGTCGATCCGGAACTGGCGCACGCAATTCAGAAGCCCCTGGACTCTCCCGCGCATCTTGTCGATAAGGAAGCAATGAATCCGGTCACCGAACAGGCCCGACGTAGCGCGTTTCAAGAGACGCTCGTGAGCGCTCGCCGGACCATGCTGATGAGCGAGATCCTAAAGCTTGCCGCGGACAGCTTCCGCTCCAGCAAGACGCGCTTTGCGCTCACCGCCCTGGGCATGGTCATCGGTACGGCATCGGTGATTCTGGTTGTCACCATCGGGCTCACCGGCAAGCAATACGTTCTCGCGCTGCTCGAGAAGATCGGCACCAACCAGGTGGAGGTGGAATACGCAGGCGGAGGCGCAACCCAGGAGGAGCGCGCGCGCTACACCGACAACCTGACGCTCGAGGATGAAAAGGCCGTGGACCAGCAGGTGCCCGGCGTCATGTACTCCTCGCCCGTGCTGGCCATGCACAGCCGCATCAGTTTCCCCGGCGGCCTCCAGAAGGACACCGTCGTGCTGGGCGTCGATCCCGCCTACCAGTTCATCCGCAACCTGATCGTGACCGACGGGCGTTTCTTCGATCAGACCGACGACGCCATGCACATCAAGTGCGCCGTGGTCACCACCCTTTTTGCGCGCGAGCGCTATGGCAGCGCGGACGCGGCCATCGGCCGCACCTTCCAGATTCTTGGCATTCCTTTCACCATCGTCGGCGTCTTCAAGGAGAGCGTCTCCGACTTCGGCATGTCGGAGATTACCGACGACACCGTCCTGGTTCCGTACTCGGTCGCGCGTTACTTTACCGGAACCGAGCGCGTGAACCAGGTTTATTTTTCCATGCAGAGCATGGACGAGGTGAACGACGCCGCGAAAGAAATTGTGCGCGTGATCGGTTTGCGGCACCGGAAGAATTCGATTTACAAGACCCAGACCCTCAGCGACCTGCTGGTGACAGCAGCCAAGATTGCCGACGCGCTGACCGCGATGCTGGTGCTGGTGGCCGCGGTCACCCTGGCCGTGGGCGGCGTCGGCATCATGAATATCATGCTGGCCAACGTGCGCTCGCGCATCCGCGAGATCGGCATCCGCAAAGCCCTCGGCGCGACCTATCGCGAGATCAAACTGCAATTTCTCACCGAAGCCGTGCTCATCTCGCTCACCGGCGGCGTGGTCGGCAGCGCGGTCGGCCTCGCCATACCGCTTTCCATCCGGCTCTTTTCCGGCTACGACTTTCCCATCTCCTGGCTTTCCGTGCTGATCGCGCTCACCGCTGCCACCATGGTGGGCGTTGTCTTCGGCACTGTTCCCGCCACACGCGCGGCGCAGCTGGATCCCGTGGATGCTCTCAAATATGAATGATCCCCTGCGCCCCGAGGCTGGCCGGAACGATACGCCCGGCAGCCAACCCCCTGAAGGCCCCAATCTGTTTCTTCTGTACAGCTTAATTGCGCTTGCATTAGCCGTAGCCATCGCTCTTGCCGCGTTAATTGTATGGCCGTTTTACCGGCGCGCTTGAGCGGTGGATTGGCTGCGGCATCGGGAAACGCAACGCTCCTGATTTGTCGCAGTTCGATGGCTGCGTGGAACGCGAGGGGCCCTGAACGGTCTGAGTTTTGCGCTGTGGCAACCCGCACCTGGCAGCCCGCATCTATTCTCGAAACCCTCGCCGCGGACTCCTGGTGAGGGCAAAAGGAGCCACCTATGCGTTGTTCATTGTTGCGGTTCTACACTTTTATCCTCTTGGCTTCGGTGATCGCTGCTCCCTTGTTCTGCGCCGGCTGCGCGGCCCGGGTCAGTGTCTACGACCCCTACTACCATGACCGCCATGTATGGGCAGCTGAGGAGCCCTACTACTCGCAGTGGGAACACAATACGCATCGGGATCATACGGACTTTGCCAAGCGCAGCGATGCGGACAAGAAAGAGTATTGGGACTGGCGGCACAGCCAGCACTAAGTAGGCGTCAGGTTTCATGTGTCAGGTGTCAGCGGGAGAGGCCGGTCGCCGCTATACTTCCCCCACTGCTATCGCCTCCGCACCTTCGGCGATCAGCGCCGGAATGCCGTCCACGACGGGATAGGCGCGATGGCACAAGGTGCAGACAAGGCGAGCGTCTTCCAGGCGCAAGTCTCCGTGGCAGGCCGGACATGCCAACCGGGCCATGAAGGACTCGTCGAAATCAACTGGGTTTGCCAGCTTGGCAGACATGGCGTGTGCCGTTTCAGGTCTCGGCCGTCCTCTATTCCCTATTCCCTACTCCCTATTCCCTGCTTTTCTCACTGCACCGTCGCGTCGGAATGAGCGCCATGTTCCGCGCGGGGCTTGGGCCGGCCGGCAAAGGCCCGCTCGATGCTCTCGTTGGCGCCGGAGCGCGAGAACTCGTAGGCCACGCGAATGCCATTGAAGATGGCGCGATCGTTCGAAGAGCCGTGGCCGATGATGCACACGCCGCGCACGCCCAAGAGCGGCGCGCCGCCGTATTCGCGGTAGTCCAGCCGGCGGCGGAAATCGTTGAAGGCGCGGCGCGACAGCAGCGCGCCCACCTGCGCCGTGACGGTGCGCGTCAGCGACTCGCGCAGCACGTCGCGCACAAAGCGCCCCACTCCTTCGCTGGTCTTCAGCGCCACGTTGCCCACGAATCCGTCGCAAACGATCACGTCCGCCAGGCCGCTGAAGATGTCGCGGCCCTCCACGTTGCCGATGTAGTTGATGGGTAGAGCCTTCAGCAGAGGCTGCGCTTCGCGGGTGAGGTCGTTGCCCTTGGTCTCTTCTTCGCCAATCGAGAGCAGGCCCACGCGCGGCTGCGGAATCTTAAGCACGGTACGGGCATAAGTCTCGCCCATAACGGCAAACTGTTCCAGGTTGTGCGCCTTGCAGTCGACATTGGCGCCTACGTCCAGCAGCACGCAGGGATGCCCGCTCGAGCTCGGCATGGGCGTGGCCAGTGCCGGGCGATCGACGCCGGGCAACCCGCCCAGCACCATCTTGGCCGTAGCCATTGCCGCGCCGGTATTGCCGGCGGTCACAAAACCCGCCGCCTTGCCTTCGCGCACCATCTTCAGGCCCACGCGCATGGAACTGTCGCGCTTGCTGCGCACGGCGTGGACCGCCTTTTCATCCATGGCAATGCGCTCGGAAGCGTGATGAATCACGATGGGCAGGTCTTCGTCCTGCAGGTGCTCGTCGAGCTGGTCGCGCAGCTCGGATTCCGGCCCCACCAGATGCACCCGGACCGGCAGCGCCCGGCAGGCAAGGATAGCGCCGCGGATCTCCGGCTCGGGAGCCTTATCGGAGCCAACCGCGTCGAGGACGATGTCGGTGAGCATTGGGATGTCGATCTACTTGGCTTCCTTCACATCCAGAACAGCGCGGCCCTTGTACATTCCGCACTTGGGGCAGGCGCGATGGGGCAGCTTCTTCTCGTGGCAGTTGGGGCACTCGGAGAGTCCGCCCGCGGTAAGAAAGTCGTGGGCGCGGCGGAGGGCGGTGCGGCGCGTCGAGTGGCGCCTTTTCGGATTCGGCATGGCTAGGTTTTCAATCCTTTCAGTTGGGGGCAGGTCGAAGTTCACAGTTCTTAGTTGTTAGTTCACAGTAAGATGCGGTCTAACTGTGAACTGTGAACTGTGAACTGCGAACTTGAAACTGCTCGCTCAGGACTTCATCCGGTTGCGCAGCTCGCTCAGCGACCCCCAGCGGGGATCATTCGGTCCCTGTTCGCAGGAGCATGGCTGAAGGTTGCGATTCGCCCCGCAATGCGGGCAAAGTCCTTTGCAGTCGGGCTTGCACAGCGTCCTGACCGGCAGGGACAAAAGCACCTGCTCACACAGCACATCTTCAAGCAACAGACTGTCTCCTTGATAATAACCGATTTCGGTTTCCGACGCCGTAATCGACCGCTCGGGCGCGCCGGCATCGGCGCCCAGCGGCCGGAAGACAAGGTCGAACTCGCCCGAGACCGGAACTTCGACCGGTTCGATGCAGCGGGCGCAGGGAATCTGGAAACTGCCGGCAAAACGGCCTCTCAGGCGGATGTCGGCGACAATCTCCTTGGGCCCGCGGTGCTCGTGAATCACTTCGGCGCTGCCCGAGGTGGCCAGTTCGCCCACTTGCTCGGCCTCCTCGCCGTACTCGACGGCGCCGGGAGCCAAATTCAGGGCAAATTCAACCGCTTCGCGCTCAAGCTCGACGATTTTGAATTCCATGACTTGAGCCTAAAACAGGAATTGAGGATCAGGAAACAAAGATCGAAGATAAGGTAGCTGCGGAGTCAGCCCCGCGCCCCATCCTTTTCCGCGCCCTTTTGCGGAAAAGGATGGGAATGCGCTTTGGTTGAATGTTCAGGAGAAAGCCGGCCAGCTTACCGGCGCAACCGGGCGAGGAGCCGCGCGAAGAGGCTCGAGACCCAGACCCACGCGGAGTGGAGCGCCGCGAAAACCTCGCGCGTGGGCAAAAGGGTGGTCCACCAACCCTCGCGCAACCCGTAGTAGCGCACCGCCAGAAAGCCGCCCGCCGCAACCGCCAGCAGCAGCAGCGCGGCGCCGGCCCAGCGCATCCGCACCTCCACGGCCTCGCGGTGCAGAATGCGCGCCTTGCCAACATTGGAGGCAAAGGTCGTCCAGCCGCGTTCGTCATCTGAGATCTGGCCTGAAGCGTTGCAGGCGCGAAGAAAGCGCTCGGTCCAGTCCTCGGGATCGAGGCCGAGGGCACTGGCGTAGCCGCGCACGATGCCCTTGCTCAGGATGCCGCCGGGAAGCAGGCGAAACCTCTCCTGTTCCAGCGCGATCAGGTGACGCTGGCTGATTTTGGTGACCGCCGAGATGTCTTCCAGCGCAACCCCGCGCGTCAGGCGCTCTTTGCGCAGGTCTTCTCCAAAACTCCCCATCGGCGACCATCTGCGGGTCAAAGCCCAGGATTTAAATTACCTACACGATAAACCCGGTAAGGAGGAAGGTCAAAGGCTAGCAAGACAGGGAACAAGGGAACGAGTTCTCAGCCTTCAGCTTTCGGCTGTCAGCTATAGCGAGTCGCCGGCACCGATCGCCGAAAGCTCACAGCTGGTCCAAGCTGTTACCCTGAAACCGGAAACTCCGACGTTTTTTCGCTTCCGGAATCCGGCTCGAAGATGAATAAGCTCATTTTTGCCAATCTGCTGCATCGTCCCTTGCGCTCGGTCATCAGCGTGCTCGCCGTGGCCATTGAAGTCATTATGATTCTGTCGATCGTGGGCATTTTCACGGGCATGCTCAACGACCAGAATCGGCGCACCAACGGCATCGGCGCCGACCTGATGCTGTTGCCCTCGAACGCCAGCCTGTTCAACGGTCTGGGAAGCCCATCCATGCCGGTCAGGGACGCGGAAGTGCTGCGGAAAATGCCTCATGTCGCGGTGGTTTCACCCGCCATCCAGAAAATTGCGACCAACGGAAGCGTGGAGATTCTCTACGGCATCGATTACCCGACGTTTTCCGCGCTCAAGCCCTTCAAGTTCCTTGCAGGCGGCCCATTCGAGGGGCCAAACGACGCGATCATCGACGACATTCTTGCCGGCAGCAAGAATCCGGCTACGGGAAAGCCCTATGCCGTTGGCGACACCATCAAGATCATGGGCCACGCATTCCGCATCTCGGGGATTGTGGAACAGGGCAAGGGCGGCCGCAAGCTGATTCCCATTGACACGATGGCGCAAATGGTGGATGCCGAGGGGAAGGCATCGATTTTCTATATCAAATGCGACAATCCGGCCAACGACGACCTGGTGATCGAGGAGATTCGCGCCACGCGCGGCTTTGAAAACAACACGCTGACCACGGTGGACAGTTGGCTCGACCAGATGACGCCGAGCAAGATTCCCGCGTTCAACTTGGCGCTTGGAGTGATTACGGGAATTGCCGTGATCATCGGATTTCTGGTGATCTTCCAGTCCATGTACACGGCGGTGCTGGAACGCACGCGCGAGATCGGCGTTTTGAAGTCGATGGGCGCGTCGAAGCTGACGATCGTGGGCGTGGTGCTGCGCGAGTCCGCGGTGCTGTCGGCGGCAGGCGTGATCCTGGGCATTGCCGGTACATATGGCGCGCGCACGTTGATCGCACACATCTTTCCCACCATGAACTTCGAGATCACCGTGTCGTGGCTGATCCGCGCGGCCGCGATCGCCTTCGTGGGATCGCTCTGCGGAGCGCTCTATCCGGCGTGGATGGCCGCGCGCAAGGATCCCATCGACGCGCTGGCGTACGAATAAAGCAGGGACGTAGGGAGCGGGCGATGAGCGCGCAGACCATTTCTTTGGTCGACATCGAGACGATCCGCGCGGCGGCGGCGCGCATTGCTGCCATCGCCATGAAGACGCCTCTGGTGCGGGCCGCGTTTCCCGGCGTTTCCGGCCATGGAACCGGGAAGGAGATCTGGCTGAAGGCTGAAAGCCTGCAACCCATCGGCGCATTCAAGATTCGCGGCGCGGCGAACAAGATTCTGCAACTCTCGGCCGCGGACATTGCCCGCGGCGTCATCACCTATTCGAGCGGCAACCATGCGCAGGGCGTGGCTTATGCTGCGCGCGAGGTGGGCGCCAAGGCAGTGATCGTGATGCCGTCGAACGCGCCGGCCATCAAGCGGGCCGCGACGCTGGCGCTGGGGGCGGAGATTGTGGACGTGGGCGTGGCCTCGAGCGAGCGGCTGGCCAAGGCCGAAGAGCTGGTGCGCGAGCACGGTTACATCGTCATTCCTCCTTACGACGACGAGCAGATCATTGCCGGGCAGG
>Ga0187852_1003049_pt1 | contig 12724 bp, 12 predicted proteins | sample June2016WEW_6_40_FD_134511 | JGI IMG/M metagenome (GOLD analysis project Ga0187852, IMG submission 134511) | Peatland microbial communities from SPRUCE experiment site at the Marcell Experimental Forest, Minnesota, USA - June2016WEW_6_40 | ecosystem: Environmental > Terrestrial > Soil > Wetlands...
ACCGGCTCGCCTTGCGTGAACAAATGCGTGTCCCCGGCTTTGTAGCCCATTTCCGGCGTCCGGAAATACATTCCCTCCGTCGGCTCCGCGCGATGCTCAATCGTGACCCAGGCCTCCTTGTCCACAGGAACCGGTTGGGCGAAGGTGACGATGATTTTCTCGTCCGTGACCTGGTAATCCAGGATCGCTTCGCTGGAGGTAACGGAGCTTACCGTCAGGTCAACGGCGTCGAGGCTCAGTTCCTCCAGCGGTTTCGCGATCGGTTTGAAAGTGATCGTGGTTTTCCCGGCGACAGTGCGATTGGTGAAATCAGGAGTGACATCCAGCGCCACGTGCAGGATGTTGATTTGGCGGCTCGGCGCGTATTTCCGGTAATCGGAGGCATCGGGCGCTGTCAGGAACGCGGCCGATTTCCGGCACTGGATTTCGTCCGCGGACTCTTCGGCCAGCGCCAGGCCGGCGACGCGGCAGAGCACCCACACGGCGAGCAGGACGCGAGCGGTATTCATGGCGTGCTTTTACCATGTTGACCACAAAGCGAAAGGGAAAAGTGCGATGCCAGACCCTGAAGCGCATCTCCAAAGCGCGGTTGCAGAATTTTCTTGCGTCGGGAGGATGAAAAGCTGGAAGCCTTCGGCTTTTAACCGCTGATTAACGTTGATTAACGCTGATACACGGAAGTTTCTTGCGCGGCCATTCCGTCCCTCAACCCTCAACTGCACCCCGAATGCGCCTGCTCGCGATCTATCGGAGTTCGGGGCTCAACTCTCAACCGTTTTCTGTTTGCCTAAAATCCGCCGTGGATTACGATGCTGGCCAATCTGGGTTGTTATGGGAAACAGTCAGAATAAATCAAACGGTTCCGCTCTTGGCTGCTTTGCCCGCCACCTCGCCAAAGTCATCGGGCCATGTCACGGCCTTGCGGAAACCAGAAGCTGACCCGCCATGCCACAGCACACCCTTGCCCTTTCCCCTTCGGCCATCGCTCCGAAAGTCCACTGGATTCGCCATGAAAAGGTGATCCTGGATTTCGATCTCGCCGCACTTTACGGGGTCGAGGCCCGCGCGCTGAATCAGTCGATCAAGCGCAATCTCGCCCATCCAACTCACACGCGATGATCTCTCGCGGGCACGCGCGGAGCGGTGTTGCCGATTGGAAAACGTGGTGGCCAGGTCGCACTTGCATTTTGAGCGGAAAGCGAAGATAGTTTTCACATGAGCAGCCGGGAAATGGTCATTGACCTCGTCACCAAACTGCCGGAGGACACGTCCCTGGCGGAAATTGCGCGCGAGATCGAACTGCTGGCGGGCATCCAGCGGGCGCGGGAACAGGCACGCCGGGGTGAAGGCGTTCCCGCCGAGGAGGCGCGCAAATTGGTGGCGGCATGGACTTCAAAGTAATCCTCACTCCGCAGGCACAGGACGATTTGCGGGAGATTGTCTCTTTCATCGCGCGGAACAATTCCAGTCGCGCGCGGACGTTTGGCAACGAACTCATTGACAAGGCGCTTTCGCTGGCTTCGTCGCCGGAACGAGGGCGTGTCGTGCCGGAAATTGCAGAGTCTTCCGTGAGGGAAATGGTCCACGGTTCGTATCGAATCATCTACGAAATATTTCGCGAGCCGGCGACGGTGTACGTGCTTCGTTTCTGGCACGCGGCCAGAGGAGAGCCGGAAATCAAAAAATAAGCCGTACGTCCGGTACGCGACGAGGGGTCCAATTGTTGAATGTAGAGATGTTACCCTAATTTCTTCTTTGTCTGACATTGGATGTTCGATGTTGAGTGTTGCCCGCCTTCGTTTTATTTCGGCGAGGTCTCGCCATAGGCGGAAATGTTGAATGTTTCCACTGTCTTCAGCCCTCAACCCTCAACTGCACCCCGAATGCCTTCGGGGCTCAACCAACAACCGTTTTGTGTTTGCGCAAGCCGGGACGTGAGTTTGTCGAGTGGCATAACGAGAACAAGTTTCGGAGATAAACCCCAAAGATTGATCTTGGAATTCTGAATCCACCCCTCAACAATCACCACCCCTGCCGCGTGGCGGCTCCGCCGCTTTACGCGGTTTTCTGTTTGCCTAAACTCTGCCGAGGACTACGATGCTGGCCACGTGCTCGCGATCAACTCGCGATTCATCGGAGTTTATCGGAGTTTACGCAACCAGTAAATCCGCATGGCTTATGGGAAACAGTCAGAAATGCCGGCCAAACGTTTCTAAATTTGGTTATTAAACCATGTCCACGCGCTTCTTCACCAATCACAGCAGAAAATTATTTATCCGGTAACAAGCTGCCACGCGTATACACGAAGAACTTGATGCACAGGATGACGGAGCGGCAGTCGAGATAGTTCAAGCCTTTTAGAAAGACTGAAGCCGAGGAGTTGTCTTGCTAGGAGTTCGAAACCGGCGATGCACGGCTCAAGTAGAATTTTGGCTGGGGAGTGTTCGTAGCCAAACACGACGACAGCCTTTCCTTCGAGTCCGGTGGATTGCAACAATTTAAAACAGTCACCAAGCGAACTGGTGTTGCCGGGATAAGGATGTAAAACGTTTTGTGACCAGTTTTCGGCTTCTTTGCCATTGTCACCAAAGGGGCGCACGACCTTGAACTCGAGTTGCCACTCTCCAGGGATCAAGAGGTCTGGCTGTCGTTTGGTGACTGCATTGCCGTACACGACCTGTTTGTTTTGTTTCAACCAAGCGAGCGCTGCCTTTACTGCATCTGATTCCCCGAAAGGCCCTATACCTGGCTGAAATTGTTTGTGAGAGATGCCGCTGGCGTCAACCTGGTAGAGGGCATCAGCGAAATCTTCTGCGAATTTTTGGAGTGAAAGGCTCATGTCGGGGATTTTTTTAGAAGTTAGCAAATGGTGTCTATGCTTATTGTTACTGAAAATTGCGCATTTCAGGCATGGTTGTAACTATGGTGGACGTTCTGGTGATCAGGGAGCGTGATTTCAAAGGAGCGTGTGTCTCTCTGACTGTGTAGCTCGAAGCAGTTTCGTACCCACGGCTCACGGTCTTCTTGAGTGCCAGGGTACTCGCCGCGCAGCATTTTACTAATCTCATCGCGCCACTTTTTGACCTGCGGATCAATGTCATCACCGGGGTTGTCGGCTTTGAGTTGGATCATCTTGTCGGCATATCGACCGTTTTGGATATTAAAATGCAGATGTTTGGTGGGGATGCGGAACACGGCTAATTCGTGTTTGTCACCGTTGAACCAAATTAGATGCTTACGGTCCGTTTTGATGGAATATTGTTCGATGTCAATTAACCCGCCGGCGCTTGGTGCGGTTTGTTTGTTTTTCGGCTTTTTCATAAATCTTAATTTTTCATAGCCATAGGGGCTCAATAAAGTAATTATTCCCAAGCCGTCGCAGAACGAAGCAGACCTGCCGGCTCAATGATTACGTTATTGAAACGTTTTGTGGTTTGCAATAAATTTCGGGTAGTGTCCTAATTTGAAATTGCCTGCTATCTATTTTTCTTGCATGGCATTGTCTGCGCTTCTGGTTGGCGTTGTCCAGCGAGGCGCAACATTTAAGTCTTCCGTCCGATGATTCACCGGCGTTGGTTGTCCCACAATTTCGTGCGTATGGGCACAACCGCAGGATATTAGAATAGCAACAAACAGTATGCCGATAAGAGTTTTCATTTTTTCCTCTTTTTGGAATCGGCAACAATCTGAACCCGCACGGCAGTTTCAGCAGAGACAACCGGCGGAATTTCCAGCACGGCAACAAACCGCGTGCGCTCATCGTTTGGCCCATCCAAATGTGCCCACGCATAGGCGCGTTTTGCCTTGGGATGGCCGTGCAGATCAAAAACCTCAACGTCCCCCTGCCAAACGGTTTTGCCGCGAAAGACTTCATGGACAGGCACAGTCTCACGCCAAACCGTCCCGCAGTTATGCAACTGCGAGACGGCAACTTGAACTTTTGCCAGATAATCCTGTTTATTCCCCACAGCGTTCTACCAATTCCGTGACCGTCCACGCGCTATTCTCGACGCCAGCCGCTTGCGCGGGCGTCATGCGAATTGCGCCATGCGTTTTCACGAAATTATAGTAGCAGAAATTCAATGCGACCGCAGCTTGAAAATTTTCAAACTTTTTGCTGAAGGCATTGGTGAGGCGAGTCAGGCGGCGGCAGTGCATCCGCAGCGTATGATTCTGCTTCTCGACGTGAGACGTGCAAATCCGGCTCACGTCGGGCATCCCGCTCACAATCGTCCGTTCAGTTTTCACAACTTCCGCCGGACTGTAACGGCCAGCGGCATTTTGGGTGAGGTTGACGAATGAGTAGGTTTTTGAAATCTGGCCATAATCCACCTCAGCGCCGAATCCCCTTTCCATCGCATTCGCATAGGCGTGCAGGGAATCGGAAGAAACTTGAACGCGCTTTTTGAGGCGTCCAGCCAAATCAGAAATGAATGCGTTCGCGTGATAGGCGTCACGTTTGCCGACGATGAAAGACGGAATCAGCTTCGTGTCGGCATCCAGCGCGATGAATGTCCAAACGTCGCCGTATGCGCCAACAGTATCGGATCGGTTGCGTTTCGCTCCGATGAATCCCCAAATCTCGTCAACTTCGATTTGGGCACAATTCAGGCCACGCATTTTCTCGTCTTGGATTTTCGCGCAAGCCGTGCCAATGCGAACGCCAAGCCGCATGATGGTGTCACGGTGAATCCCCGTGACGCGCTCAATACTTCGGATGCTGTTCCCTTCGCAAAGCAGACTTATCGCTTGCGCCTTCTTTTCGGTCTTTAATTCGTTTGCCATAAAATTCCAGTTGACTTATTGTTAATCTTGATTTAGTATTACTATATCAAGTTTGATATGTCAAACAAAAAATCAACAAAAAAACCGCAATGGGGTGGTCGGCGAGAGCGTTCTGGGAAGAAAGGGCGAGATGGCGGAACGGCAAAAATTTGTGTTTCCGTCACCGAAACGATATTGCAGAATGCCTTGGAAAAATGGCAAGGCACACGCTCAAGACTCGTTGACCATTTGCTGCGTGGATTTGTAGCAGAAAAGGTAACGATATGAATGCAACATTAAATCCAGAAGTCCTGCAATGGGCACGCAAGAAAGCGGGGCTTTCCGAAGAAACGCTCGCCAAAAGGATTGGCGTTCACTTGGGCCTTGTAAAAGAGTGGGAATCCACCGGCTCTATTCCGATTTCCATTGTTGAAAAATTGGCAGAAAAGACTCGCATTGCCTTCGGATTTTTATTTTTGAAAGAATTGCCGACGCAAAAACTTCCTATTGCCGATTTCCGCCGGATTGACGACACGCTCCCGCCAGTGCCAAGCGATGACCTTTTGGATATTATTTACGACGCTCAACGAAAGCAAAACTGGTATCGTGAATATCTGATTTCAAACGGATATAAACCACTCCCGTTTGTTGGGAAATTTTCCATTAAAACACCGGTAAATGAAACTGCGAACGATATTGTAAAAACATTGAATATTGGCTGTGCTTTGGTGGGAAAAACAACGAAGTGGGAAGAAACCATTCGTTACACAATTGAAGCGGCAGAAGAGCATGGCATTCTTGTTTTAAGGGCGGGATTCGCTGGCGGAAGCACCAGCAGAAAATTGGACGTTGAAGAATTTCGTGGATTCGCAATGTCTGACAAACACGCTCCATTAATTTTTATAAATGGGGCGGATGCTCCGGCGGCACAAATATTTACCGTTGCTCACGAAATTGCACATATTTGGATTGGAGAAACGGGCGTTTCAAATCTTGCAAGAACCTATGCCACGGATGGCGACGTTGAGAAATATTGCAATAGTGTGGCAGCAGAAGTCCTTTTGCCGATGCAGGAACTCAAGAGTGCTTGGCGAGGCAAAAAAAATGACATTACTGAAATCGAAAGGTTGGCATATAAATATAAAATCAGCCGAATAGTGGTTGCGCGGCGCGCACGCGATGCTTGGCTGCTAGATCAGGAAACATTTAATAACTGTTACAAATTGTTTTCCACAAAGCCAGTGAAGGCCAAATCAGGATGGTCGGATTATTTCCAAAATGAGAAATATCGAAATAGTAGAATGTTCTCTATTACCGTTTTGCAAGAAGCACTTGCTGGCCGGGTCATGCAACGCGATGCGATGCAATTTTTGGGTATAAAGAAAGAGTCAACCTTGAGGAAATATGCCAATTCGTTGCAGGGGGGTGTAGAATGGCCTATCTTTTAGATTCCGATGTTTTTATACAGGCAAAAAACTTCCATTACCGGATGGACGTGGTTGAGGGGTTTTGGAGGTGGCTCGATATTGCCAATTCATACGGAACTATATTTAGCGTGGATCAAGTCCGTAAAGAACTCCTTGAAAGAAAAGACAGGCTTTCTATATGGTGCAAATCAAGAAAGAAGATGTTTGTTTCCACAAAGGATGGAAAAACTTATGACAGCTTTGGAATTTTGGCAACTTGGGTCAGTGAACATTATCAACCTGCTTTCCAGACTAAATTTTTCAAAGATGCGGATTTTGCCATTGTTGGACACGCTCATGCCCACAATCATATTGTTGTGACGCATGAGGTTCGGGCCGATGGATATGAAGTCAAAATCCCAAACGCCTGTGATGCGATGGACGTGCGAGTCATAAATCCATTTGAATTGCTGACGATAGAAAAGGTTAAGTTCGATTTGAGGGAATAAATTTCAAATTAGGACACTGCCAAATTTCGCTGTAGAGACATGATTGTTTCAGCAACCAACGGTAGCAATACGGCATTCGGGTATTTTGGGTCAAAAAAACGGCTCGCGGTAAAACTTTGCAAAGAGCTTACGCCGAGCATCAGCAGTGTCTCGCCGAACCCGGTGCCGCCGTTGAACGGCAACCAGACGTTCACCATCAACGGCAATAATTTCCAGAGCGGTGACACGCTCACCTTTGTTCCGCCAGAGGGCGGCACCATTGCCAGCACCGCCAGCAAACTCACTGTCAATTCCAGCACCCAGATAACTTACCAATTCAACAACCTTAACGATTCCGGTGCTTGGACCATCACTGTCAACAGTCCGGACAACACCCAGCATTCCAGCGCGGTGGGCTTCACGGTTTCGCAGCTTACGCCAGGCATCAGCAACATCTCGCCGAACCCAGTGCCGCCGTTGAATGGCAACCAACCGCTCACGATCACCGGCAACAATTTCCAGAGCGGTGATACACTCACCTTTGTTCCCCCGGAAGGCGGCAACATCGCCAGCACAGCCAGCAAGCTCACGGTCGATTCCAGCACCCAGATAACTTATCAATTCAATAGCCTCAGCGATTCCGGCGCTTGGACCGTCACCGTCAACAGCCCGGACAACATCCAACATTCCAGCGCCGCGAATTTCACAGTTTCTGCGGCTGTGCCGCCGCCTTCAATCAACAGCATATCACCGACTTCGATGCCAGCACTGAACGGCAACCAGCCACTTATCATTTACGGCAATAATTTTCAAAGTGCGGCTTCGCTTACTTTCGTTCCCCCCGAAGGAGGCACCATCCCCAGCACAGCCAGCAAGCTTACTGTTAATTCCAGCACCCAGATAACTTACCAAATCAATAACCTTAGCGATGTTGGCTTTTGGACGGTGCAGGTGAACAATCCCGATGGTCAGTCATCTGGCGCAGCGGGTTTCACAGTGACTAACACCACCACAACAACAACGAACCTTGCGCTCGGCATTGACGTTTCCGCAGCCAATGGAACTATAAACTGGGGCGCAGTATCAGGGGCCGGAATACAATTTGCATATATCAAGGCAACAGAATCAACAAGTCCACCATACACTCCCGACACTCAATTTTCTGCTAATACTAATGGCGCAATTGGCCAGCACATCATTATCGGAGCCTACCACTTCGCCACGCCTCTATTCTCGCCACAGTTTTATCAACCTAGTTATGATCATGTTGATACTGACATTCAAGAAGCTTCAAATTTTGTGAGCGCGGCAAAGGGCATCATTGGGACAGGTTTTCTTCCCCCGTCACTTGACGTTGAGCCGCAAGTTGTCGCATGGACGCTACTTCCGAACGGTCATTATCAAGCATCTGTTTGGGTGGATCCTTTATCGGGCACGAGTTGCTCTGGCACGAGTTGGGATCCAATAAATCATCCTCTTCCGAGTCAACCAGCCATGAGTGCATCTGCTTTAGCGCAATGGATTCAAAATTGGGTTTCTAAAGTCGAACAATTAACACATACAAATGCTGTCCCATTGATTTATTGTGATCGAACCTATGCCACAGCCCTTTATCCATATCTCAACGGGACTGTTAATCTCTGGATAGCAGATTATAGTAACCCAGCAGGCAACCCGAATACCACTGGTTGGCAAACATGGACATGGAAATTTCATCAATACTCGTCAACAGGCTCGATTGGTGGAATATCGCCGGTTGATCTTGATGTATTCAACGGCAATCTCAATGCGTTGAACCAACTTGTTAACCAAGTCGGGACGATCTTCACAGGCATCGGCGGTGGTGGAATACAGCCGCCGACCAATGGCATGTTTCAATGTGAAATCCATGCTCCCGGCTTATCACAGGTCAATGTCAAAGTGTCAGATGACTGCATCCACTGGACGAACTTCTTGACGCTGACGATCACGAACGGCGTGACAACTCTCATTGATTCAAATGCATGGGCACACCCGTCGCGATTCTATTTCGCCGAGCCACAATAACCAACGAACGAGAGGAGGTGATTAAAGTGAAAAACTACGACGATCCTGTCATCCGATCTGACTTGAACAATCCCAAACACGAGCCGCACTTTGACGTAACGTTTCGCCTGCCGGAAATTCAAGGTGCAGAACACCTGCGAATTCGTCCAGATGGAACTTTACTTGACAGTGAAACGTGCGTCGGAAAGACAAAGCTGCCTTGGGAAGCAAGGTGAGACTTTTACACAAACACAACAGGAAGGCTAAAGCATTTTCAGCTTTAGCCTTTTTTACACGCGATGATCTTCGCGGATTATTTTACGACCGCGTAAAGGACGTAAAGCCGCGCAGCGCGGACCACGTCCCTTGGGGCGTTCAACCTCACGCGACAAAATTTATACCCGGTGGTCTTCTCGGATGATTTTGCGGCAGCCGCCGGATTGGCTTGAGCGCCAGTTTTTGGGCTTTTTGAGCTCTTTCAAACGGTCGAGTTGGCCGATTTCTTTCAGGCGGGTGTAAATTAATTGCCAGGCGCAGGGGCGGTCGGGGCTGACTTCGCATCGGTCCTCTCGGGAGCCGCTGCACGGGCCGTTCATCATTTTCTTGGCGCATCGGGTGATGGGGCAAATGCCGCCGTAGAGATGCAGCACACACTCGCCGCAGGCCGCGCATTTTTCCGTCCAGACACCCCGTTCTTCCAGAATGCCGATGAACGCAGTGTTGAGGCCCGCGTAAACGGGTTTGTTGCTGTAACGCTCGGCGATGGCCTGCACGCCGGCACCGCAACCGACGGACAGCACGGCGTCGTTTCGCTTGATGGCTTCGGCGGCTTGTTCCAGGAAGACGTTGTCGCACTGGCGTTCGATGGTCAGTTCCTCGACTTCCAAGGGGCGGCCTTTTAATTTGGCCGCCATGCGCAGGGCGGAGGCGATGATGCCGACTTCGCGCTGGCCGCCGGCCAGACAGACGGTCACGCAGGTGCCGCAGCCGAGCAGGAGAACCTTTCGGTGTTTTTCGACGATGTCCAGCAGTTCGGGTATGTTTTTTCTTTGTGCGACGATCATAAGTCATTGTGCCGTGTGAGAGCCTACGGCCTGTAGGTTTTTGCCATTTTCGTTTTTTGCAGTTGTTTCGGGTCGCGGATTTCGAAGTTCGGAGTTCGGAGTTCCATCCTTCGCAGGGCTATGGAGGACGGGTCGGAGTTCGGATTTCCGCAACGGATTCGGGCCCAGTTTGCGTATCGTTTCCACCATGTCGGTTATCGTGTCCGCCAATGGCCGCGCCATGGCGGCGGAAATGTTGACCATGCGGAGGCGTTCCTTTTCGATGCCGATTTCTTCCAGCAGGTCGCGGGTGTAATTGACCCGGCGTTTGGCGCAGAGGTTGCCTTCCACGAAATGGCAGCCGCCTTCGAGGCAGCCGGCCACGAGCACGCCGTCCGCGCCGTTTTCCAGGGCCTTCATGAAGTATTCGGTCTCCAGCCGGCCCGTGCAGGGGGTGCGGATGATGCGCACGTTGGGCGGATACTGGATGCGCATGACCCCCGCCAGATCCGCCGACGAATAGGCGCAATAGTGGCAGCAAAAGGCCAGGATTTTGGGTTCAAATACTTCAGTTTTCATGGGTTATGCAAATTGTCTGGAAGCCTTAACGCAGAGACGCAGAGGACGCCGAGAACCGCAGAGCGGGACAGATGGGAAAACCGTACCTGTTGCGAGTCGAGATGACTTGCGCGCCGGGAGCGCGGCTGACGCGGCAACCAAACGTCCGGAAGCCTTAACGCAGCTCCGTTGACACGCGAGTGGGAGACGCAGAGGACGCCGAGGACCGCAGAGCAGAACAGATGGGAAAACCGGACTCGCTGTGAGTCGAGACGACTCGTGCGCCGGGAGCGCGGCTGACGCGGCAACCAAACGTCCGGAAGCCTTAACACAGCTCCGTTGACACGCGAGCGGGAGATGCAGAGGGCGCCGAGGAGCGCTGAGGAAAATAAACTCTGCGAAACTCCGCGTTCTCCGCGCCTCTGCGTTGGAAAATTTACGCCGGAAAACAAAATTTTCACAGATAGCAGTACTGGTGGACACGGATGGGAAAAAGAATTCAGAGATGCAAACGAGTTTACCCATAAGGAAGGCCTTTCGGGTTCTCTGAAGAGACCTTCTGTCTTGTCTTAATCCGTGTTTATCTGTGTTCATCCGTGGTTTAATTGAATAGCTACGGTTTCGGTTTTCATGGGTCAGGCAAATCGCAAAAAGACTTTTAACCACGGATTAACACTGATGGACACGGATAGGAAAAGGATTTCAGCCATGCAAACGGGTTCACCCATAAGGAAGGCCTTTCGGGTTCTCTGAAGAGACCTTTTGCTTTGTCTTAATCCGTGTTTATCCGTGTTCATCCGTGGTTTAATTAAATTGTTACGGCTGTAGCGGGCTGTCTTGATGTTTCTTTTGGCGATCATTTTAAATTATTCCCATCAACTTGATGCCCTGGCGGGGCGCGGTCGCGCCGTTGCCCCCGGTTCCACCGGGGAACAATTGCTTGATCATCACCTCGAACTGGTCGGTCTCGAAATGATGCAACTGGATGGCGCGGGCGGGGCATTCGGCGGCGCAAATGCCGCAGCCCATGCACTTGGCGGCTTCGATCTGCCCCTTGCCGTCCTTGTTGCAGTAGGGCGCGGAATAGGGGCAAACGGTGACGCAGGTCATGCAGGAGATGCACTTCTGCTGGTCCACGTACGAGACCTGGGCGCTGACATCGAGCTGCGTCTTGGACAGGACGGTGGCCGCCCGCGCGGCGGCGGCGCGCGCCTGCGAGATGTTTTCATCAATGAACTTCGGCGAATGGGCCAGGCCGCAAAGGAAAATGCCTTCGGTGGTGAAATCCACCGGACGCAGTTTCATGTGGGCTTCCACGTAGAAACCGTCGGCGTTGAGCGGCACCTTGAGCATGTCCGAGATGCGCTTGTTGTTCTTCAAATCCACTTCCACACCGGTGCTGAGCACGACGTTGTCGGCCTCAATCGCGAGCACGTCGGGGAGGTCGGGGCTTTTGAGCGTGACGACCAACCCGTTGTTGTTGGTCACCTGCGGCGGCGCTTCCGGTGAGTAACGGATGAAGACCACCCCGGCCTCGCGCGCCTGCTGATAGTAAATTTCCCGGAAGCCGTAGGTGCGGACGTCGCGGTAAAGCACATAGACGTTGGCGTCGGGGTCCAGTTCCTTGACGGCCAGCGCGTTTTTGACGGCCATCGAGCAGCAGATGCGGCTGCAATACGGATGCTTTTCGTTGCGCGAGCCGACGCACTGGATCATGACGATGTTTTGCCCCTTCGCCGGCCAGGCCTTGTCATGCAACCGTTGTTCCAGTTCGACCTGAGTCAGGACCCGGTCGGATTTGCCGTATAAAAACTCGGTGGTTTTGGCCGCTTGCGCGCCCGTGGCCACGATGATGGCGCCGCCGGAAATTTCAAAGTTCGCACCGCCTTTGGCGAGCGTCACGGCAAATTTGCCGATGTGACCTTTGATGCCGGTGATTTCGGCTTCCAGGTAAGACTTGATGTGCGGATGTTTATCCACCTGGTCGGTGAGGCCGCGGGTGAAGGCGGCGATGTCGTCGTGCTCGAAGGTGCGATGAATATCGTGCAGGGTCCCGCCCAAACGGTCGCTTTGCTCAACCAGATGCACGTTAAATCCCTGGTCGGCCAGCGCCAAGGCGGCGGTCATGCCGCTCAGTCCGCCGCCAATGACAATGCCGGTCTGGTCCACCGTGAGCGTGCCGCCTTCCAGAGGCCAAAGCGTGCGCGCCCGGGCGATGGACATTTTCACGAGTTCAACCGCTTTTTCGGTGGCGGATTGCGGCACGGCGGAATGCACCCAGGAGCACTGGTCGCGGATGTTGGCCATTTCGAACAGATACGGGTTCAGGCCCGCTTCGCGCAGGGTTTCGCGGAACAGCGGCTCGTGCGTGCGCGGGGTGCAGGAGGCGACCACGATGCGATTGAGCCGGTGTTGATGGATCATGTCCTTGATGTTGGAC
>Ga0187852_1003056_pt1 | contig 12695 bp, 12 predicted proteins | sample June2016WEW_6_40_FD_134511 | JGI IMG/M metagenome (GOLD analysis project Ga0187852, IMG submission 134511) | Peatland microbial communities from SPRUCE experiment site at the Marcell Experimental Forest, Minnesota, USA - June2016WEW_6_40 | ecosystem: Environmental > Terrestrial > Soil > Wetlands...
CCATGGAGAGCGGGATTTCCATGCCCACCGCTTCGCGAATCGCCGCCACGTACTCGCAGAGCATGTCGATTCCCTTGTCGGTCACCTCGGTCGCCACGAACGGGTGCGGGAGAAAACTCTCATCCCACCTGCTCAGCCCCGAGGGTCGGGTCACAGTGCCTGGAGTGTCTTCGACCATGTCGATTCCCAAATCCATCTTCAGCCACGTCAGGCCCATTTCTTCTTTGCGGATTTTCATGTTCCGGGCGTAAACTTTGGGATCCTTCGACTCCGTGGTGTCGGCATAGATGCGAATCCGGTCGCGGAATCTGCCGCCCAGCATCTGGTAAACAGGCACTCCATACACTTTTCCGGCAATATCCCAGAGCGCCATTTCGATGGAGACCACGCCCCCGGCTTGCCGGGCAGGCCCGCCAAATTGCTTGATCTTGCGGAAGAGGAAGTCGATGCGAAGCGGATTCTCACCCAAAATGCGGCTCTTGAGCATGAGGGCATAAGTTGCGCTCGCGCCGTCGCGAACCTCGCCGAGTCCGTAGACGCCTTGGTTCGTGTCGATCCGTACGATGGTGCAGGGACTCGGCCCGGGTTTCACCACCGTCGCCACGCGGAGATCGGTGATCTTCAGTGTCGAGGGGCTCGAGTTGGTGTTTACGTTCTTCACCTCCGCCTCGGTTACGGCATCGCTTCCTACCAACGCTCCCCCCAGCACCGCGACCGAGGTCTTCAAGACATCTCGCCGGCCGAGCGTCGTATCGTTGTGGTTGGACATTGTCTGACCTCCCGAGTCGAACAGTGGCCCTCTCCCTCGGGGAGAGGGTGACCCGCGACGGCGCTGTCATCAGCCGTCGAGGGCCGGGTGAGGGGTCGCTTAGGGTGTGTTGTTGTACGTAACAAGCTCCCATTCTGCGAGAGACAGAGAGCTTTCCTCAGCCTTTTTCCGAGCTGCAGCAACCCAGCACTTGTAGTGCTCCATATTGTCGCACTGAACCCAACTGCATTGAGCATCTTTCGGTAATTCTTTCAGCTTGTTGATGATTCTACTGTCAAAAGGGCAGTGCGGGGGCTCTGGGATGTCGCCCAAGCACCATAGGTACTTGAGAAACAGATTTAGCGCCTTTTGTGCGCTCCCGATGCGGAATCCTCTTTCGTCGTGGAGCCCCTTACAAGAAGCAGAAAGCTCTTCCTTAAGCGAAACGATGTTGCGAAGATGATCTTCCTCGGCAACTCGCACCTTGTAGACCTCCGCCATTCGATCGAGGTACTTGTGCAGCTCCCTTCGGAATTCGTCCCTGTCTTCCGGCTTGGTCGACTGTGGCGCGTAAATTTGACCGCGTTGGGTGACGGCCATGAGAGTCAACATGAACACTTCATCGCGAAGGAATTGGTGAATCTCATCCTGCAACCGGCGAGCCGCGTTGTCCATCTCCGTTTGCCTCCCGCAAGGTCGGACCCCCTCACCCGGCCCGCCCCGGCTGATGAAAACGCCGGTGCGGTCCACCCTCTCCCCTAAGGGGGCGAGGGCTACAACCTGATTACCGACCTGCCCACCTGCCGAGCTGCCGACCTGCCCACCTGCCGAGCTGCCGACCTGCCCACCTGCCTACTCTTCTTTCCTCCGCACCTTCGAGCCCTTCGCAGCGCAGTACTGATTGAACTCTTCGATCATCTGGTGCGTCCACTTGCCGTCGATTTCGCCGGGCGTATACTTCTGTTGCCGCAGCATCAAGTGGCCCCACTCGTCGACCATGTGAATCTGTTCGGCGTGGTCGGCCATTTCCTCGCACAGTTGCGGTGGGACGAAGGTGACTCCCTCGACATCGGTCACCGCCACGTCGCCGGGCATCACCGTGGCATGTCCGATACGGATGGGAACATTGATGCCCATCAGCGTCACGTTGCGCAGAGCGGAGGGGTCCACGTCCCGCGTGTACACGCGAAAGCCCTCGATCTCGCTGATCCCCGACTCGTCGCGAACCGCCCCATCGACAATCAGCCCCGTGTGGCTTTTAGTGTAGATCGAGGTCCCGAGATTGTCACCGATGAGGGTGCCGTCCTTGACCTTTCCGAACAAGTCCGCCACCAGTATGTCCCCGGGTTGGAGGATGTCGATGATCCAGGAATTCTGCGCGCCCACTCGATGCTCCGCTTTGCCGTGCTCGGCGATCACAGCGTTCACGTCCGGCCTCGACGGCATGAAGACCGCGGTGACCACTCTCGCCGCCAGGCGCGGGCCCGGGTTGATGATGTGCCAGTGGCCCTCGAACTGGTTAATGAACCCATGCGACTGAAGCACACCCCATGCTTCTTCCGCATCCACGGTCGCCATGCGCTTCAACAGCTCATCAGAGACCTTCGGGCGTCCGTCTTCGAACCGATCGCCTTTCCATTCCCGGGTCAGTTCGATTCGCTGCTCCTTGGTGAACATTCCAATCTGTGCCCACCCGCATACGCTGACTCCCAGGCTTATTGCGATGAGTGCCAACAGAGCAACTTGCTTCCGCATTTACCTACCTCCTTAGTTGAGTCAGGAAAGTATAGCAAGGAATCGCCTGTAGGGGCGACCCTTGTGGCCGCCCGTTGGTCCGCTTTGGTGGTTTTGAACTTGCATGGGGCTGCCAGCACCGCACGGGCAGCGGTGGCAGTCGTGAAATGCGCCAACGAGGCACAATTACCCTCACACGCTATGGAGCATGCGTTCTCATTGCCTCTGCGTCTCTGTGGTGAAACAGCGGTTATTTCGTGCGCTTCGCGGTCCACTCACGGTCGAAGCGTTCGCTATGAGCGGTCCCCTTCATGGCATCCCCGTCAACCGTGGCGGAGTATTCAATGACGAACGTACCGTTGTCAGTTTCACGTTTGACCGTGAAGGCGACTTTGTTGCCGGTGACCGTGCCCTCGAAGTTAGCGTCGCCACGCGGACTGGTGAGGGTGCCGGTGATCTTGCCGCCGTCTTGGGTGATGGTCAGGGTTTGGGTCATGGGCCCGTTGCGGCCTTGGGAGGACACCTCCCACGTTCCTGCAACTTTCGCGGGTTCGTCAGCGGCCGCCGCGATGGTGCTGACCAGCAACAATCCACATGCCAATGAGAAGGCTAAGGCAATTTTCTTCATAGAAGCATCTCCTGTAATTGAGTTTGGTGCAATCAAGTCCGTAGACGCCTCAGGTGAGAGAGCGGTTACAGCGTGAGCCGTTACATTTAGGCCTGATGTGAGTTGATCCCCGCGCAAACGGGTCCGCTCGTGGACAGTAGGGGCGGTTCGCGAACCGCCCCTACCAACGGCGGCAGTGGACCCCACGCTACGGACGACCGGCCACGGACCACTACATAGTGGCCTGTTACGTGCTTGGGCCTAAGTTTCAGGCGTTAAAAAGACCTGACGCCGGGCAGAGATGATGAAAAAGGAAACAATAAGCTCGCAGCAACCGGCATTATTGTCCCAGTCCGAGCCTTACGTTTTTCAACAGGCTGGGGACAATGCGCGAGGCAGGGTCAAAAGCGACAGCGACAAACAGTGCCAGGGACATTATGTCGCAGCCGGCTCTCTCGCGCCCGCTAACGTCTCATCCAGCCCTGTTGTTAGGTCTCTTTACGAAGGGAGCAGCCAGCGTTGAGTGTTGCGACCGCCGTTTCTGCAATATCGGATATTATTCCCCAGGTCGAGTCATTGGCCCACACCCGCATCCGCGACTGCTATCAATGTGGGAAGTGCACAGCGGGTTGCCCCGTGGCCGCCGGAATGGATAGTGGGCCCACCCGGCTTATCCGTCTGCTGCAACTTGGCCAAACAGAAAAAGCGCTTGGCGCACAGGGCATGTGGCAGTGCGTTTCCTGCCAGACCTGCTCGACGCGCTGCCCGAAGTCCGTGGATTGCGCGGGAATAATGGACGCGCTGCGGCAACTCTCGTTCGAGCGCGGCGTGACCACCCCCGGGCAGCAGCGCACAGTCCTCTTCCAGAAGGCATTCCTCGCCAACATCCGGCGTAACGGCCGACTGAACGAGTTGGAACTGATCGGGGAGTTCAAACTTACCACCTTCGTGAGCGGGCGAAGCATCTCGTTCCTTCTCAAGGACGCGACCCTGGCCCCTGAGTTGATGAAGCGCAAGAAGTTCCATCTGGTGGGCGAGAAGGCCCGTGACCGGGCTGTCGTGGCCCGTATATTTGCGCGTTGTATGGACGGCTCACACTTATGAATCTGGCCTACTATCCCGGCTGCGCCTTGCATGGTTCCTCGAACGACTACGAGCAATCGCTTCGGGCTTGCCTGGGGTCCCTGGACGTCCAACTGAAGGAAATCGACGACTGGATTTGCTGCGGGGCCACCGCGGCGCACTCGCTGAACCAGAAACTCGCCGTGGCGCTGCCCGCGCGCAATCTGGCCCTGGCGGAGAACAAAGGGTTCCACGAGATGCTGGCGCCCTGCCCGATGTGCTCGATGCAACTGCTGAAAGCGCGCAAGGAGCTGATGGAAAGCGAGGCTCTGCGCCGCAGCGTGTCGGAGATCGTTGAACTCGAGGTGCGCGGCGAAACGAAAGTGCTGAACCTGATTCAGCTCTTCGAATCGATTGGCCTGGACAAGCTCAAGGCGGCGGTGAAGGTTCCGCTCAGCACGATGAAAGCCGCCTGCTATTACGGTTGCCTGCTGACGCGCCCTCCCGAGGTTGTCGAGTTCGACGACTTCGAGCAGCCCCGCTCGATGGAGAAAATTCTCGAAGCGGTGGGTGGCAAGACGGTGGATTGGAACTACCGCACCGAGTGCTGCGGAGCCGGGATGACCATGGCCAACGAGCAGACCGTGCTCGACCTCTCGCACAAGATCTTGACCAATGCGGAGCAGCACGGAGCCAACTGCCTGGTGGTGGCTTGCCCCATGTGCCACGTGAACCTGGACATGAAGCAGCCCAACATCGAGCAGCATTACGGCGTGAAGCACGCGATGCCGATCTATTACCTGTCTGATGTAGTAGGTTTGGCATTGGGATTCGAGCCCGAGGCATTGGGCGTGAACCGGCACTTTGTTCCCGGCGTTGCTCGTAGTGCTGACCTTCAGGTCAGCAAGCCGGCTGCCGGACTGAAGGCTGACGCCGCTGGGAAAGCGTAGCGGCGGCTTTACGCCGCCACCGGTTTTTTATATGGCGGGGTAAACCCGCCGCTACATCGACTGGGAAAGCGTAGGAGAGCATGTCCCGAATCGGGGTCTTCATTTGCTGGTGTGGCGAGAACATCGCCCGCACGGTGGACATGGACGCAGTCACGAGACAGGTGGCGGAATTCCCCGGCGTGCGCTGCGCGGTGAACTACAAGTACATGTGCTCGGACCCGGGCCAGACGATCGTGCGCGACAAGATTGTCTCCGAGCGCCTGGACGCCGTCGTCATAGCTTCCTGCTCTCCGCACATGCACTTGCGCACTTTCCGCAGCGCCGCTTCGCTTGCCGGGTTGAACCCTTACCGCGTGGAAATGGCCAACATCCGCGAACAATGTTCGTGGGTTCATCCCAACCGCGCCCAGGCCACGGCCAAAGCAGTGCAATTGATCCGACTGTCGGTCGAGAAGGTGCGCCGCGACCACGAACTCGAGCCGATTCGCGTGCCGGTAACCCGTCGCGCGCTCGTGATTGGCGGCGGCGTGGCGGGGATTCAGGCGGCCCTGGACATTGCCAACTCCGGCTATGAAGTCGTGATGGTCGAACGGGAACCTTCGATCGGCGGCAAGATGGCGGGCCTTTCCGAGACTTTCCCCACTCTCGACTGCTCGCAGTGCATCCTGACGCCGCGCATGGTGGAAGTGGGGCAGCACCCCAAGATCAAGCTCTACAGCTACTCCGAAGTTGAAGCCGTGAGCGGTTACGTGGGCAACTTCAACGTCACCATTCGCCAGAAGGCGCGCTACGTTGACATCAAGAAGTGCACCGGCTGCGGCGAGTGCTGGAACGTTTGCCCACTCAAGCGAAACCCCAGCGAATTCGATTACGCGATGGGGATGCGCCCTGCCATTTACGTTCCTTTCCCGCAGGCCGTGCCCGCGCGCCCCGTGATTGACGCGAAAGTCTGCGCCAAGATCCTCCGCAACGGCTGCGGATTGTGCCTGAAGAAGTGCAAGGCCGAGGCGATCAACTTCAAGGACGAGGACAAGCTGGTGGAGGAGAAGGTTGGGGCCGTAGTGATCGCCACAGGTTACAAACTGTATAACATCGGGAAAGTCCAGGACCGGCCGAAGCTCCAGGGCTACGGTGAGTACGGGTACGGCAAGTATAAGAACGTGATCGATTCCTTGCAGTTCGAGCGCCTGCTCTCGGCTTCCGGCCCGACGGTGGGCGAACTGAAGCGGCCCTCCGACGGCGCGCAGCCCAAGTCCGTCGTTTTTCTCTGCTGTGTGGGTTCCCGCGACAACGCCAAGGGCCTGCCTTACTGCTCGAAGATCTGCTGCATGTACACCGCCAAGCACGCCATGCTTTACAAGCACAAGGTGCACGACGGGCAGGCCCACGTTTTTTACATGGATATCCGGGCGGGCGGCAAAGGTTACGAGGAATTCGTGCGCCGCGCGATCGAGCAGGACGGCGCGCAGTATTACCGTGGACGAGTCTCGAAGATCACGGAAGAAAACGGCAAGCTGATCGTGCGCGGCACGGATACGCTGGCGGGCGAGCCAGTAACCATCGAGGCGGACATGGTGGTGCTGGCGAGCGCCATGTGCCCCGCCGACGGAGTCGAGCAACTGGCCCAGAAGTTCAATGTCGGTTACGACGAATACGGCTTTCTGCTCGAATCGCACCCCAAGCTTCGTCCCGTCGAAACTGCCTCGGCGGGGGTTTACATTTGCGGCGCTTGCCAGGCTCCCAAGGACATTCCCGAATCGGTTGCGCAGGCCTCCGCGGCGGCCAGCAAGGTGCTGATCACGTTTTCCGCGAGCGAACTGACGCGCGAGCCGGAGATTGCGAAAGTGAATGAGGACACTTGCGCGGCCTGCTTCACCTGCCAGCACGCTTGCCCGTACCACGCCATCGAGCAGGCGGAAGTCCGCACCCCGCGCGGCGTTTTCATCAAGCGCACCGCGCGCGTGAATCCGGGATTGTGCATGGGTTGCGGGACGTGCGTGGCTGTCTGCCCCTCGAAGAGCGCTGACCTCGAGGGCTTTACCGAGCAGCAAATCTATTCCATGGTCGAAAGCCTGGTATGAGCGAAAGAGCTGAGAACTCAAGTGGCACGGGCGTCCCGCCCGTGCAGTTCGAGCCGAAAATCGTCGCCTTTGTTTGCAACTGGTGCACTTACCTGGGAGCTGATCTCGCGGGAACCACGCGCCTCGAGTACCCGCCCAACGTGCGCATCGTGCGGCTGCCGTGCACTGGTCGGATCGACTTTAACCTCATCGTCAAAGCGTTCGAGATCGGTGCGGATTCGGTACTCGTCTCAGGCTGCCACCCCGGTGATTGCCACTACACCTCTGGCAACTACCACGCCCGGCGCCGCTGGATTCTCTTCCGCGAACTTCTCCAGGCGCTCGGTTTTGATATGGAGAGGATTCACTTCACCTGGATCTCCGCCGCGGAAGGTCACAAGTGGCAGCAAGTCGTGAAGGAGATCACCGAAAAGACTCGCCAAATGGGGCCTTATAAGAGCCTCTACCAAGTCTCTGACGCACCACCCCAGTCCCTCCCTATCCGTGGAGGGGAGTTAAACTCACCGGACAGGTTATCCGGCCCCAGCGCAGGGCAATCAGGCGCGACTCCCCTCTCCGCATGGGGAGGGGACGGGGAGGCTGCGTTGCGCGAGACCTGCCGCCGCCTGCTGGCCGAGGACAAGGTGAAGGTGGTGATTGGCTACGGAAAACGCGGCCCGGTGTTCATCACCAAGCCCGAGGATGTCGAGAAGCTGGTTTGGAATAACCAGTGTCTGGCTAACCTCACGGTTTATCTCAAGCGCAAGGAGATTAAGGCGCTGGGCCGGCCGGCGATTGTGGTGAAAGGTTGCGACGAACGCGCCTTGCTGGTGCTCGAGAAGGAATCGCAGCTTGACCGCAAGGATATGCACGTCATCGGCATGGCTTGCCAAGGCATGGCCGAGCCAAAGTGTGAGGACTGTGACGTTCACATGCCACGTTTCGCGGACGAAGTGGTTGGCGAAACGGATAAGCACGCCCCGGACGCAGTCGAAAGGTGGAAAGCGCTTGAGTCCCTGATGGAGATGCCTGCGCCGCAGCGAATGTCCTATTGGTCAACGGAATTCGAGCGCTGCGTGAAGTGCTACGCCTGCCGGCAAGTCTGCCCCATGTGCTATTGCGAGCGCTGCCTGGTGGACAAAAACCGGCCAACGGTAATCGACCCCGCGGCCACCGGCAAGGGCAATTTCGCCTGGCACATTTTGCGCGCCTTTCACCTTGCCGGGCGCTGCATCGGATGTGACGAATGCACGCGGGCCTGTCCGGCCGGAATTGACCTGCGTCTGCTCAACCTTACGCTGGCGAAAGCTGCCGAGGAGCACTTTGCTTACCGCGCCGGCATCGATCCCAAGGCCGAACCCTTGATCGGCGCTTACTCGCTCGAGGACAAGGAGAACTTCATCCGGTGAGCGCAACTATTTCCCAATCGGCGCTGCGAGAGCTGGTTCGAGGCTGGATCGCGCAGGGCAAGCGTGTTGTAGGCCCGCGCCTGGTTGTGCCTGGCGTAGGGTCGGTTCGCGAACCGCCCGTACACGGACGTAACGGGGGCCGGATCTTCTACGCGCCTCTCGAATCTTCGGACCAGTTGGCGCTGGAAGGCTTTATTCACCCGGCCAACTCGATGAAGGAATTCCTCTTCCCCAAGCACGAAGAGCTTTACGGATACCGGATTACGGGGAAGGGGATTGAGCTCAAGGAAGTCGAGCCGCTTCGCGCGGAGCAGGTGCTGATTGCGGGGCGGCCCTGCGACGCGGCAGCGCTGCCGATCTTGGACAAGGTGTTCAATTGGGACTATAAAGATGATTTGTATAACACTCGCCGTCAATTAACCACCGTCATAACACTGGCCTGCACGGAGCACGATGACGCCTGTTTCTGCACCTCGGTGGGTCTCGCGCCCGACGCCGAGCGCGGCTCAGACGCCATGCTCCTCAGGCTCGGTGACGGCGAATACGAAGTCCGCTGCCTGACAGAGAAGGGCAAGGCACTGTTCGACGGCAAGCTCGAAACCTCAGAGCGCGGGGCGAGCTTGCCGTCAGCGCCTGAGAAGCGCTTCGACGCGGAGAAGGTGCGGGCCTTCGTAAAGGACAATTTCAACAGCCCCTTCTGGCCGGCGCAGACCCTGGCCTGCCTGGGATGTGGCGCTTGCGCGTACACCTGTCCGACCTGCCACTGTTTCGATATCGTGGACGAGGGCAATATCGAGCGCGGGGTGCGCGCCCGTAACTGGGATTCGTGCCAGTTCAGCATGTTTACACTTCATGCTTCCGGCCATAACCCACGCTCCAACCAGCCCGCGCGGCAGCGCCAGCGAATTGACCATAAGTTCCGCATCTATCCGCAGAAGTTCGGGGAGATTCTCTGCACCGGCTGCGGAAACTGCACGCGGAATTGCCCGGAAGGAGTAGGCGTCCTGAGCGTTTTGACTGCTTTGTAACGCGGGCGTCTCGCCCGCAGTCCCGCGGGCATTCCTTCGCTCCGCTCAGGACAGGCTCTGCCCGCGACAGCGGGGCGGGAGTGGGACGCTCCCGCGACCGCGGGCGAGACGCCCGCGCCACGGCGGATTACCGAGATCGACCATGCATAACATTTACCAGCCCGACCTCATGAAGGTCATCGAGACGCGCCGGCAAACGCCGGACGTGAAATCCGTCAAGGCCCGCTTCCTCGACGAAGTCAAGGCCAAGGAGTTTTCGTTTCACGTCGGCCAGTTCGGCATCTTCTCCATGTTCGGTTACGGCGAATCCACCTTCAACATCTGCTCGAGCTCGAACTGGAAGGACTACATCGAGTTCTGCTTCCGCAAGGTGGGCTGCGTCACAGAAGCGCTGTGGAGTATCGAGGAAGGGGATGTGATCGGCTTCCGAGGCCCTTATGGGAATTTCTATCCGATGGATGACGGGTGGAAGGGCAAGAATCTGATTTTCCTGGGCGGCGGCATCGCCATGCCCCCTGTGCGTTGCGCGGTTTGGTATGCACTGGAGAACCGGGCGGATTACGGTAACATCACCGTCGTCTACGGCGCGCGCACCGTCGCTGACCTCGTTTACGTGGATGAACTCGACGAATGGGCCAAGCATCCCAACGTGCGCGTGGTGCGCTCGGTCGATCCCGGCGGCCAGACGCCCGACTGGACCGGCGAAATCGGCTTCGTTCCCACCGTCTTCGAGCGCGCCGGCGTTCCGGCGGAAAACTCCGTCGCCCTGGTCATCGGCCCGCCCATCATGATCAAGAACACGCTCCCCGTTCTCTACCGCATGGGTATCAAACCTAGCGTCGTCTACACCAGCCTCGAAAACCGCATGAAATGCGGGGTAGGTAAGTGCGGCCGCTGCAACGTGGGCTCATTCTACGTCTGCAAAGAAGGCCCCATCCTCACCATGGACCAACTCGAGCACCTGCCCGCGGATTACTGAAACTCCCTCAATTCAAGACACCCACAGCCCTCTCCCTCTTGGGGGAGAGGGTGGCGCGCACCGGCGCTTTCATCAGCTGGGGCGGGCCGGGTGAGGGGGTTCTGAGCCACGCTCGTCTGCCCCCACCGCAGCTTCCGAGCGCCGCGCGAGCTCCTTCCACCACTCGCCAAGAGGCCCGGTCGCAACACTTCGCCGGAAGTACTCGATCTCCTGCTCCGGCGAGAGACCTTTGATCTCCTCGTAGATTTCGGCTTGAACCTTGCGTTTGAATTCCACGCAGTCGAAGTTCTTTTCAGTCTTGGGTCGCTTCATCGAGCCGTACCTCCTGGGGCGAGACAATCGCCAATAGGCCGAAACCTGCCTGAAGATTCACTTGATTATAAGCCCTCATTTTATCAATTCGCACGATGTGTTTGAAATTCCAGGAGACTATGGCGTCCGCGCGGGCGACCGTGGCGGTGGCTACGTGGGTAGCATCGTCTGTTGATTGGCGACCTAGTATGCCTGCCGTCAGATATGCATCGCGTAATTCAATTACGTCGGGCGTCAGACTGACCTGCACGACGGACTTGGCCGGCAGTGAACTCAACAATTCGCGCACCTGACCCGGTGCGTCCGCCAGTTCGCGCACTACCACCTCGCTCACCAGTAGCTTAACCCGTCCGGCACGAACCAGATCGAAGAACCGCTTCGATTCAGCTGCGAACTCGGCGTCGAAGCAGCCGCCAAAAACGGAAGTGTCTGCGTACACGCGGAGCTGTCTCATTCTGGCCTCGAATTGTTGGTCTGGGGGCGAATGAACATACCCACGATTTTAGCACCGGAAGGACCAAGCGTTGGATAGTTGCCCGAGATTACTCAATCGCGCAGGACTCTCACCGCGGATTAAAGCAGGCCCCTTAACCGGATCCCAATGTGTTGAATGAACCAAGCCATGTTTGCATTTCCGAACCCGCCCGTACTATAGTCACGTTTTGTTCCCTTAACTTTTGACATTCGACTTCTGGACTCCTCGACTTTGATGGCCGAGCCATTCCTGAGCATTGTAGTTCCCGCGTACAACGAAGCGCGGCGGATCCGTGATACCCTGGCGAGGTTGTGTCACATCAAAGAGGCGAAGCCTTATGCGGTCGAGCTGATCGTAGTGGACGACGGGTCAACTGACGACACGGTTGCGACGGTCTTGGAGTTTCCCGGCATTCGGCTGGTTCGAAACGACCGTAACCATGGCAAAGGCTACACGGTACGCCACGGAGTACAAGAAGCGACGGGCGAGTTTGTGCTTTTTACTGACGCTGACCTTTCCACGCCCATCGAGGAAGCGGATAAGCTGCTCTCTGCTCTTGAAGACCACGGCGCCGATGCCGCCATCGGTTCGCGTGCTCTCGAACGCGAATTGATCGGGGTGCATCAACCCTGGCTCCGTGAAATGGGGGGGCGCTTCTTCAACTTGCTGGTGAGGATCTCCACGGGCCTCAATTTGCACGACACCCAATGCGGTTTTAAACTATTCAAGCGAAGCTCCACCCTCAGGGCGTTTGAAGAGATGCGCATCGAGGGTTTCGGTTTCGATCCCGAGCTTTTGTTCCTCATTGAACGAGCAGGAGGGCGGGTGGTGGAGGTGCCGGTACGGTGGAACGACAATCCGGCCACCAAGGTGCGATTCCTGCGCGACTCCGCGGAGATGGTCGTTGACCTGATCGCCATTCGCTGGCGCAGTCTGACGGGGACGTACGGTGAACATCATTGAATTCAGCCTGCTGGTTTGTCTGTCGTCGCTTCTGGCAGGATTTGTTGGCTCGCTGACGGGCTTGGGCGGAGGGATCATCATCACCCCGGTGCTCACGCTGGCGCTCGGTGTTGACATCCGATACGCTATCGGCGCCTCACTTGTTTCCGTGATTGCTACCTCCTCCGGCGCGGCCGCCGCTTACGTTCGCGAGGGCTACTCCAATATCCGAATTGGGATGTTCCTCGAGATTGCCACCACATTGGGGGCGCTCGGGGGAGCTCTGCTGGCGACCAGAATATCGACCAACGCCATCTCCATCATTTTTGGTCTCGCGCTGATGTACTCCGCCTATGCTTCCAGCCGCCCGCGAGGCGCGCGCCAGGGCG
>Ga0187852_1003060_pt1 | contig 12692 bp, 5 predicted proteins | sample June2016WEW_6_40_FD_134511 | JGI IMG/M metagenome (GOLD analysis project Ga0187852, IMG submission 134511) | Peatland microbial communities from SPRUCE experiment site at the Marcell Experimental Forest, Minnesota, USA - June2016WEW_6_40 | ecosystem: Environmental > Terrestrial > Soil > Wetlands...
CAAGCCAAAGCCAATGGAATGGTTAAACGAGTTTCGTGTCTCTTCGCGCGGACAACTCGTCATAGTTCGCTCTTGACGAATTGGGAGATTCCGCAATCCCGATCCATCCCGTCCACTCTCATTTGCACGACTCCCGGATAACCGCCAAACCGGACAGAGCTCGGTATTGCCGGGACACAAGAAGAAATCCTGGGCGTGAGAAAGCACGATGGCCACATCAGGATTCAGTCGCCTGAGTAACCCAATCCAGCGGCTTGTGCCGGCCGAGCGTCAGGTCCTTCACGCGCTTGTCTTGCTTTCAATGCGCGCAGGTTATCCGGCCAGTTATGGATTACCTGCGCGCTGCGCAACACTATTCGGGCAAGGCAAGTTGGCCATCGATGTGGAAGTGCCCGCTCACGCCTGGCGCTCCGGTATCAGGCTGGCCTCCGCCGATGACAAGCGTGTAATCGCCTGAGGCGATCATCGGAGTGCCATCCTCGGCGACCATGCCCAGATCGCGGTCCTTCAACTCGAAGTGAAGCTTCTGGCTCGCGCCCGCTTCGAGATGAATGCGCTGGAATCCACGGAGAGCGATTTGAGGCGCGCCTTTCACGTCGGGGAACTTGAGATAGAGCTCGACGGCCTCATCTCCCGCGAACTTGCCTGTGTTGGTTACAGTTACATCAGTGACAACAGGTTGTCCTGCTGCCACGGCCTGCGCCGGAAGAGTGAGACCGGTGTATTGGAAGGTGGTGTAGCTGAGCCCGTAGCCAAACGGGTAGAGCGGCTTGCCCTTAAAGTACCGGTAGGTTCTGGCCTCCATCGAATAATCCTCAAAGTTTGGCAACTGGCTGACGCCCGTGTAGAAAGTAACGGGCAGCCTTCCCGCGGGATTGTTTTTGCCGCTCAGCGTCTCAGCGATAGCCGCGCCGCCTTCCTCTCCGGGGTACCACGCTTCCAGAACCGCGTTGGCGTGGGTGCTGATCCAATTGACGGCCAGCGCGCTGCCATTCACCAGAACCACGGCTAGCGGCTTGCCGGTAGCGGCCACAGCTTCAACCAGTGCTTCTTCCGGCTCGGGCAGATCGATACTGGTGCGATCGCCGCCGAGGAATCCGGGCTCAGTGACCGGCATTTGCTCGCCTTCAAGCGCGCTGGTGATGCCCACGACGGCAATCACGGCATCGGCATTCTTTGCCGCCGCAATCGCCTCCGGCGACGGCGCGTTGTTGACTTTGGCCCAGATCAGTTCTGCGCGCGGCTTGCCGTTCATGCTGCCGTAGAGGATGTTGAGCGCGGCTTTCTGGCCCTTCTCCAGATGGACGCGGCCGACACCGGCGCCGGCTTCCGTGCCACCGAACATCATCGCCACCCGCTTGTCGTCGACCATGAGCATTGCAAAGCCTACGCCACGCACACCGACCAGGAAGTCGCCGGTTTCCGGCGATGTGATGAAGCCTGTCCAATGCACGCCGATGGATTTCTTTCCCGCAACTTCCGTAGGCAGATTGCTGTCAGTAAGTTTGACATTGGTTTCAGTCCGGCTGGCCAGCACGTTGGGGTTCGCTGTTCTGCCCGGCCTGCCCATGGACTCGCTGTAATCCGCCTTCAGGCCCGGCTTCCCGTCAGGAGTCGTCAGCATATTGTCCGGCACTGGGTTTCCATCGGCATGCAGGAACTGGGTTCCCGGAACATAGGTGATCGTCGCGTTCGGGAACTCCGCCTTCAGTCCTTCGAGCACGGAGACGATATGCGTTGGCTGACCGGCATAGTTTCCGATCAGCGGCCGGGTTTGGTCGGCGAGCGGGCCGATGACGGCAATCTTTTTGATCCCCGGTTTGAGCGGAAGCAGGCCGTCGTTCTTCAGCAGGACCATGGCCTCATTCGCCAGCTTGCGAGCCAGCGCGCGGTGTTCGGCGCTATCAAGTTCCTTCTCGTCGATCTTTGTGTAAAGAACCATCTCCGGCGGGTCGAACAAGCCGAGCTTCATGCGCGCGGTGAACAGGCGAATCAGCGCCGTGTCCAGCGTGCTTTCAGGCAGGTAGCCTTGCTGCACGGCGTCGATATAGGCCTTTTCAGCCGGTTCGCCTAACCTTGAAACGGAATCGACGCACTCGTTATCCATGCCCCGGATCACGGCGATGGCCACGCCTTGCGCCTGCGTCGGACGGTAGCGATGGTTTGTGGCAATGTCGCGGACTGCGTCGCAATCGGAGACCACATACCCCTGGAAGCCCCACTTCCCGCGCAATTGGTCCTGCAGCAGGAACGGGTTTGCGCATGCCGGCGCGCCATTGATGGCATTGTATGCGCACATCACTGAACCGGCCTTGCCTTCCACAAGGGCGGCGCGGAATCCAGGCTCGTAGGTATCCACCTCGTCGTGCTTGCTCACGTCCACATCCGCAAAGTGCCGCGTCGGCTCCGGTCCGCTATGTACGGCGTAGTGCTTGGGCGTGGCAATCGCCATGTAGTACTTGGGGTCGTCGCCCTGCATACCAGTCACGTAGGCAACGCCCATGCGGCCAGTAAGAAACGGATCTTCGCCGTAGGTCTCCTGTCCGCGGCCCCAGCGCGGGTCGCGGAAGATGTTCAGATTCGGGGCCCAGAAATCCAGGCCTCCCCCGATACCCGTGTGTCCTTCGCGTGCGTTTTGCACATGCTTGATGCGTCCCTCAATGCCGATCTGGATCCCCATGGCATGAACTCCCGGCGTATCGAAGGTCGCTGCCAGGCCGATCGGCTCCGGATACTCCGTCACGCCCTGGTTGATCACTCCGTGCAGCGCCTCGCTCCACCATTGGTATGCGGGCACATTGAGCCGCGGCACCGCCGCAGAGTTGTTGTACATCTGCGTAGCTTTCTCCGCAAGGGTCATGCGATGCACAAGGTCTGCAGCCCGCTGCTCCGGGGCCAGACTTGGATTCATGTAGGGCAGTTTCGCTGCATCCTGGGCAACTGCTGGTTGCAGGATTGATCCAAAGAAGAGAATCCCTGTCCATGCGGCGATGCGGACAACAACGTGCGTCATGTGTTTCTTCATGTCGTTTCTCCAGGTTAAATGTGTGTTGCCGCCAATCTCACTGCGCGGGCTGAGCGATCGGGAACTGATACATGTTAACGCTGATCGGTGCAGCCGTGATCGCCGCCGGAGCGTTGCCAATGGAAGACTCCTTGATTACGAGCTGTGGCGTCTGTCCAATGCGGTTGAGGGCGTCGACTTTATTGGCTGTCAACTGCCACAGTGTCGATGGCCCGGCCAGATGCGCGCCGGTCACGCTGAGATCAACCTTCTGCTCCGACTCGGTGGCATTCACGACGGAGACGATCAGGTACTTGTGATCGGGAGTGAGCGCCGCAAACATATCGAGAGGATAGGTCGGACTGCCGGAGCTTTTCTCCGGCTGATCGGGACTGCCGACAGGAAACCTGGGCCCCGGCTGAGGCGAATTCCCCGTGAGGGCGACCGGTATGGCGCCGGCAAAGTGATCGCCGAACATCTTGTAGACCAATCCTAGTCCGTTGATCGTCGAAGCGGTGCGGTTGAAGTCGATCAATGAGACGCCGGTGGTCTGCGCGCCCATCGTCAGTGTGTCGGTGTAGCGGGCCATCTCGTTGAGGATCATCGCGTAGGCGAGGGCCTGTTTGAGATTCTCGCCTCCAAACGGGCCACCGCCACCGCCGAAGTTGAAGTAGGCGTACTCGTCAATGGAGAGCGGGATCTTCTTCTCGACCATCCACGGGAAGCGCTGCTGGTATCCCTGCCATTCTTCGGCCTTCAGGCGCACGATATCGGCTGGAAAACGGGCAAACTGAAGCAGTGTCTGATCGATTTTTACATTGGCGTCGTCCGTGTTCTTATCCGGCGGAATCGTCTTTGCCTTCTCAATATCCCAGTGGTGGCCTCCACCCGAGTACCAGTGCTCGGCGATAATGTCGAAGTTGCCCATGCAGCTCTTCAGGAAGCTGCCGTCCCAGTCGGAATCCGTTCCATACAGTGGCCCCAGGTTCCCTACATACTTGGCGCGCAGCTCGGGCGGCACGTTATCGTTCTGCAGCATCAGGCCCGAGGCAATCAGAGTGATCGAGGGATCCACGGCGCGCATCGCTTTGGCAAATTCATTGTGCTTCAGCACGAAGTACTTCAGATCCGTGCGGCCAAGCTGCCATGCGCCCCAGGGCTCGTTGCCGATATTCCAGAATTTGACGTGATACGGTTCGGGATGGCCGTTTTTCGCGCGCTTTGCTCCCATGGTTGTATTGACCGAACCGTTCATGTACTCGACTTCTTCCGCCGCCGAGTGCGAGTCGCCGAAGCCCGCGTTGACGCTGATGTACGGTTCCACATCGATGAGCTTGCACAGTGTCATGAACTCGTCCAAACCCAGATCGTTGGTCTGCATCGCGCCCCACGCATTGTCGAAGTCCGGCGGACGCCTGTCGATGTCGCCGACGATGTGATACCAGATCAGGCCGGAGGTGTAGTTGCCGCCATACCTCCAGAAGCCCATCTTGATCTGGCGAAGAAGAGCGGTTGTGTCGGGCCTGAATCCCTGCACGTTGTCGGCGGGCATCAGTGACAGCGTACCGATGTGGAAGCTGCCCGCGCCCGTTCCGGTGATTTCGATGGTGGCGTCCGAGGTATCGGCCTTCGCCGTGAACTCCAGCGGGAACTTTTTGTATTCATTGGCGAGCGCCGGAATGGTGATGGTCTGGCGGCCGTTTTCGCCCGCGCCCCAGATCAGCGAGACCTTGATCCTGCTGCCCGGAGTTCCGCGCAGATAAATCCGCCCGGTGTACTTCTTGTCCTTGACCAGAGCAAGGCCCGCTTGCTGGATTCCGTGCGGCGTGGCGGCATCGAGCTTGATGCGCGGACTCTGGTCGCCTACAAACGGATGCTCCTTGTCCCTCACAACCGCATCTTCGGGACCGACAGGATGCCATTCGCGAACCTTCATGCTGAATGGACCGCCCTCCGGCTTGGCAGAAGTTTCGGGCTTCTTGGCGGTGATGGGAAAGTAGAATTTGCGGTCATCGAGCATCTCCGCCCAGAGACTGCCGTACATGGTGCCGCCGATGTGCTCGATGAACTGGCCGTACAAGTACTTTGAGACCGGCGGTGCTGTCTGACTGGCATCGATGCTGGCCGAAATTGCCGCTCCTCCGCCGCCGTGAACTGCCTCCTGTGCCTGGCTGCCGCAGGCACAGAATCCGATCAATGCACAAACGGCCAGCAACGCGCCGGGATTCCCGGGTGAAAGCGTTTTACGCAACAAAGTCATGAACATGGCTTTTCCTCCTTCACACTGCGTCATCGTCTGCCGGCGCTGCCCTGGATGGTTCGCGGAATCGCCAGGCAGTACGGAACTACCTTTCATTTGCAGCGTAGTATCGCCGCTTATTGTCCTATGCAACTCGATCGAGAAACGTGTCTGGAGCAGCTCAGGGCACGAGTTGTTGGTGGCGAGCTCAGGCGTTGAAGCGGCAAGAGCCGGGCACGCTGCCAATCAACCTCAACGTGACAGCGCATGGTCAAAGGTTTGACCTTGCTGCACCAGTATACGTTTCCGGGGCGAACAGCTCCGCTCTCCCATCCAAGAGATTTTGCCGGAGCCATTCACCCGCTGCCTTCAACTGTGGAACGGCTTCATCATCACTAAGAGGAGTTGGAATCTCTATGACGCAATATGGCATTCATCCTCTCATCAATCGTCGTGAGGCTTTGCTCTTTGGCACAGCCGCAATATCCCCAGCGGCGGGCAACAGAAGGAGTTTGCCCGGCAGGTAGTGAAGAAACTTGGGATTGCGCCCAGCGACATCGGCGCGCTGCAGAAGATGGAGTGGTCGCCATCAACGCCATTCACTGGATCAGATGCCCGCCTTCGACTACGATAGGCTGCTCTGGGGAGAGCGCCAGATTCGCAGCGTGGCCAACATGACGAGGCAGGATGCGCGCGATTTCATCGCCCTGGCTCACGATCTGAATTCCCGTCTTCGCGTCGCCACGTTTCCGCTGGAGGACGCGAACAAGGCGCTCGCGGCAGTGAAGTATGAAACCGAAGATGGATCGGCGGTGATCGTTCTCTAATGAACGCCGAGCCCATGAGACCGGCAGGAAATCTAGCGCTGATCAAGCGAATCAGTGGGCAATGCCTCTAGTTCCTATGTGGCCCAAGGTCTGCAAATCGGGAAAGAACGGACACCCTACCGTCGTCAGGGGTCGGGGAGAAGTCGACTGGTTGTATTGTGAATTGCAAAAACCTACCTCCGATGATCGGGTCTGAGAAAAGGCCCATTTCCTGGCTAGATTCAGGTAGTTGGAGAGATTCTCTGGCGGATGTAATTCGTAGAAATGGCCTATAAATGCGGGGCTTCTATCGATATAAGCTAAAGATATTAAACAACTTAGACTGCGTGGCGGTGGGTGGAGTCTCCTGCGAACCGTTCTCCGGACCAAATTCCCTGCTAACAGGGAATAATACAGGGAAATTCTCGAATTTGGCCTCCAGATTCCGCTATCACAACTCCCTACCGTCATGATTCTAGGCGAGTTCCGATGGCAGACGCTTGACTTAAACACGCAACGGAACAGGGAATTATCACCCACGTATCAGGGATTTGTTTGTCCCTGATAAGGTGGAAATCGATTCCCCAAGTCCAAATCCTACGGAGAGTTTTTCGGCCCAAGTCAGCCCGCACTTAATGTGTGCTACAGGGTTCGGTCCTCAATGCTCCGCTGTCGCATTTTCACCAGAACAGGAGTTGCCGGGCACTCAAGGCGAGGGCGGCGGTGAGGTTTTCGCCAGTTTGAATTCATTGGGTAGGAAAAGGGCCTATCGCTTGCTATTACCGATCCTGCCTGCCGGGCTCAACTTTGGCTGATTTTGGGGTAACGGGACGCTGGAACTCGCTCCCAGGCTGGTCCATTGCGGTCCCGGCTCACGGCATCTGTCCACGGCAACTGTCAACCAGAAAGTAACTGACGGCTTGCCGACCATCCGACCAGAACTCAGAAATCGGACTACACTCCGGCTCAATGAGCGCATTGGGCTGTTCTCGTCAAGTAACTTCCACTGTAACCTTGTTCGGCAAGATTCGACTGTATCCCAAATCCGAGAATCCCGACCTGGGGTACCTAGAGTCCCCGGTGTGGACATGGAACTCGCCTTTTCCGCCTACTACGTCTTCACCTACTTTCGCATTGCTTGTCTTTGGTTCACGCTCCAGAGGCATTTGCGACACAAACGCTTTGGCAACAGACAACGGACACCTGCTAGACTTTTAAGCCATGAGAAAACAACTGGCCGTGCTCGTGCTGACGTTACCCCTGACCGGATGCAATTCGTTCACGCCGGGGCCCGGCCTCTCAGAGCCGACTATTACCAGCTTTACGGCCAATCCAACGGCAGTGACGGCAGGCGGGTCGGCTAATCTGACCGGGGTCTTTGCCAACGGAACCGGCGTCATCACGCCCGGAAACATAACCGTCACCAGCGGTACGGCGGTGAGTGTTTCACCCGCGCAGACGACGACATATATTCTCACGGTCACGAATGCCTCTGGAGATACAGCCGTGCGGACGGCTACGGTCACTGTCAACGCGGCCCTGACCCAGCAGACAATCACCTTTGCCAATCCGGGGGCGCAGACGGTGGGAACGCCGTTGACGCTCTCTGCAACGGCCAGTTCAGGCCTGACGGTCAGCTTCGCCTCGACCACGACCAGCGTCTGCACGGTCAGCGGCACCACGGCAACCTTCCTTGAAGCCGGCACCTGCTCGATTACTGCTTCGCAGGCGGGTAATGCAACCTACGCCGCAGCGACGCCGGTTACGCAGAGCTTTACGGTCAATGCTATGATTCCGCCGGCGCCCACAGGGCTGACGGCGACGGCGGGCGATGCCGCCGTGGCGCTGAGCTGGACCGGCTCCGCCGGCGCAACCAGCTACAACGTCTATCGCGGCACAACCACTGGCGGCGAAAGCAAGACGCCGGTCGCCACTGGCGTTACCACGACGGCCTACACAGACACCGGACTGACCAACGGACAGGAGTATTTCTACGAAGTCGCCGCGGTCAACAACGCCGGAATCAGCCCGATGTCCAACGAGGCCTCGGCGACACCGTCGGCCTCAGCGTGTCCTGTTTTGACAGCGACAGATACCGGCGTTGCCGAGATCGACCTGAGCTGGAGTGTCTGCCCCGGCGCTACAAGTTACTACATTCTGCGCTCGACCACCAGCGGCGGTCCGTATACCACTGTGACGGTGAGCACGGGAACGACTTACCAGGACTTCGGCCTGGTAAGCATGCAGAAGTATTACTACGTCATTCGAGCGATAAGCTCTGCCGGCCTCAACGTCGAATCGAACGAAGCGAATGCGGTCTTCACCTCCGTGTACGTCTCCCAGGACGCCAACGGATGGACCACTGTCATACCGTCTCCCAACGGCAAACAGTATTACGTCAGCTCCAGCACGGGCAACGACAGCACGGGAGACGGCTCCCAAGCCAAACCATTTGCCAGCATCGGCAAGGCGGCCGGGCTCGTTCGTCCGGGGTATCCCGACTGGATCCTGCTGAAGGCCGGCGACGTATGGTACGACAGCTTTGGTTACTACGAGGCAATCGGCGGCCGTTCTGCCGACGAACCCATGGTCTTCACAAGTTATGGCGCTGGCTCTCGGCCCCAGATAAGAGTTACCGACAGCAAGAATGACTGCTTTGACCACTTCAGCGGCCAGACTTTCTCCCATTTTTATTTCATTGGCCTGGAGTGCTATGACTCACGGAAAGATCCAAGTTCGCCGGACTACGAATCGTCGAACGGAAAAGCCACCGCTTCAGACGCCACCGGCTTTAGCGTGGTAGATAACGGCGATGACATCCTGATTGAAGACAACTATTTCCATTTCCTTGCCGGAGGCATCGTTGTTGAATTGGATACAGGGCCCGCGCCGAAGAACGTGCGCATCCGCCGCAACGTGATTACCGATCAGTACGCGGCTAGCGGAGCACACTCGCAGGGAGCATTTTTGGCTAACATCAAGAATCTGCTTGTCGAGGACAATCTCTTCGATCACAATGCGTGGAACGACCAAGCGGGCATCGCTGCAAGTATTTTCAATCACCATATGTATATCGTCGATTCTTATATGGCGACGATTCGCAATAACCTGATGCTCCGCGATGAAAGCCTTAGTTTGAAGCTTTGCAGCTATGCCGGCACGACGGATGCTTTCGCCGGCGCACTGCTCTATAACAACCTCATCTTTGAAGGCGAGGTGGGCATCAGCATGGGCTACGGAGCGTCTGCCGTGCTGACAGGTTCTGCGTTTACCGGCTTTAAGATCGACAACAATATTCTGCTTCAGGTGGACCGCGACAATCCAACGGGACGCGGACTGGGCTGGGGAATCGACATTCAGAATGTCTCCGAGTCCTTTTTTACGAATAACATATTTACTCAGTTTGATACGCTTTATGGCAATAACATCTATGCGTTCAACATGGGCCTTGCCAGTGCAAATTTAGTGGCCTCCGGCAATACCATTCAGGACAATTTGATTTACCAGGATGCGGGAGAAGCCTTTATCCTGGATTCGGCGACGACATTCACTAATATCAAGATTCAGGACAACACCATCCAGAACACCGGGCTTCCCACTCAATCCCAGGTGAACTACGATCCGCTGATGTACGAAGAAACGGGTAATTCGCTTGCTCCCTATTCGTTCTCCGGCAACACTTACTACAATGCCGGTCCTTACAATAGCGACAACTCCAACAGTGGCTTCGCCTTCATAGACAATGGAAACATATTGGACACCTACAGCCAATGGCTCACCCAGAGCGGCGAAACCGGATCGCAGATCAAACAGATTACCTATTCCGATCCCAACCGTACTCTGGAGAGCTACGATGCATCGCTGGGCGGCCCGTCGGCGCTCAATCCGATCTTCGCCGCGATTCGCTCGCAATCCAGGGCAACCTGGAATCCAGCCTTTACGGCCCAGGCAGTCAACGATTACATCCGCAACGGATTCAACTTGACTTCACTGGGCGGCGGTGTGGGCAACACGGTAACTCCTCCCGCGCCCGTTACCACTCTGTCGGCGACGGCGGGCAGCGCATCTGTAACTCTCAATTGGACCGCCCCCACAGGCAGCCCAACTTTCTATATCGTCTACCGCGGCACAACGGCAGGCGGAGAAAACATGGTATCGCCAATCGCTACTTATGTCACCGGATCGCCCTGGACCGACACGACGGCGGCCAGCGGACAAACTTACTACTATCAAGTGGCCTCGATGAATGCCGGAGGATTCGGCGGCCTGTCGAATGAGGCATCGGCCACACCGTAACCTCCCGCGCCGGTTGCGCATATCATGGCTGGGACACCCAGCCTGTTATGAACTTTAGAGCATTTCGGAATACACGTAGACTTTTTGAGAACTGTGAAAGCTGGCTTTTTCTTGAGTAAGCTGCTTTCGTTGCCGTGAAGCTTCACCGTACGCTCAACTCCTTCGAAGAAAAGAGTCGCACAATCGCCATTCTGGACGGTTGACCGGCAATCCGGAGATTACTCTGTTGTGCCGGTAAAGTCCTCTTTTCGGCAAGTTCGCCTTAAACTGTCCTCAGACCCTCCCGCTGCCCGCAACGGTAGGCGACAGTCCGGAGAGCGCATCCTATGACGAACAAAGGCCCTCAGGGTCGGCTAGGCGCAACAGATTCGGGGTTGAGGCCCGGAGGCTTCCCCTTGGCTCCCCGCAGTCCAGAGCGGCTGCCAGGGCCTTGTTGGATGCCAGGAGAGACGCGGAAGGCGGAGGGGTCCTGTTTGTCCTTGAGCGCATCGGGTGCGGCCACGGGACGGGCCGTGGGGCCGGGAAATGCACTTGCCCAGTGCCCGAGGCTGGCACATTCGCAATATGCCGGTGCTTCCTGTGAGGCCGGGGGATTTCGCGCTGGGTTCGCCTGAATCGCGGGCCGCTGCCAGAGCCGTTCTGGAGCGCCGGTTTGCGAGGGAGGGATTCATATTGATAGGTAAACTATTTATTTACAGTATCTTGAAAATCTACGCTGCGGAAATACACCCAAAAGTACACCCTTCGAGAATTGACTAGACCTCTAGCGCTGCTAAGGTGAATGGAGCACCAATAGCAAATACGGTCATTGTTGCCATGCCGTGCTCACTCGGTTGCAGCCTTATCATGATCTGCGCCGGACCGGGTTCAACTCCAGATTCGAGTGCACAGAACTGTTTTGGTTTGCAATTTTTTCAGAATAGGGGGGAAACCGGTCATGTAGAATTGTGGCAGGGAATGGAGACGATACTCAATCTCGCTTGGGTGTTGCTGGCAGTCGTCATTGTGCGGCTGTGGGCGCGTTATGCCCCGCGGGAAGGCGCAAGCCGACGGACGCAGGTCGCCGCGCTGACCGTACTCATCCTGATCCTCTTGCCGGTGATCTCGGTGACCGACGACCTGATGGCGGCTCAGAACCCAGCCGAGACGACAGACTGCTGCGCGCGCCGCAACCACGCGGCCTCCTGTCCTCACTCCATCTTTCCCGCTGTCGCGGCGCTGCCTCCGCCGGCTTTTGCCAAGCCATCGTTTGGTTTTCTGCGCTTTGTTGCGCCCTCCGATTTCCCCGTCCCAACAGTGGACAATCCTGCCCTGGCGCCCATCCAGAACCGCCCTCCGCCGGTTGCCTGATCTTTCGCCTCCCGTTCATTTCACATTTTGAGTCTTTGTCCCTCCTGTGATCGCCGTGCAAACCACGGCGCAAGGGTTGCGTATGAAGCGTATTCTCCAGTCCCTGTCTGTTCCGGCAGTGGCGGCGCTATTTGTTCTGGTCCCAGCCCAGTTTACGGCGCAGCAGAGCCTTACCTGGGATCAGGTCAAGGCCAAGTTTGAAGCCGCCAATCTCGCTCTCAAGGCCGACGCCTTCGGCGTCAACGAGATGAAGGCCGCCGAGATTACCGCCTTCCTGCGCCCCAATCCTGGCGTCGGTTTATCCAGCGACGGATTGCAAATAGCGCCGCACACACTCCCAGGCCAGGGAACTCATTGGCTGCCGTTGACCGGCACGCAGCTTGTCCCCAGCATCAGCTACCTGCATGAGCGCGAGCACAAGCGCGAACTGCGGCTGCAGAGCGCCAAAGAGGGCACGGGCATTGCGCAGTCCGAACACGCCGACCTGGAGCGCAATCTGATCTTCAATCTGCGTTCCGCCTTTGTGCAGACCCTCCAGGCCAAGGCGGTACTGGATCTGGCCAAGGCCGACATCGCCTACTACGACAACATCATCAAGATCAGCCGCGACCGTTTCCGCGCCGGCGATATTGCCCAGATCGACCTCGACCGCATCGAGCTGCTGCGAGTGCAATACGAGGCGGAGATTCAGGCGGCCATCGTCGACCTGCGCTCGCAGTTCGTCCAGACGCTGGAGGCGAAGGCCGTTCTCGAACTGGCCAAGGCCGACCTGGCCTACTACGACAACATCATCAAGATCAGCCGCGACCGCTTCCACGCCGGCGACATTGCCCAGATCGACCTGGACCGCATCGAGTTGCTGCGGGTGCAATATGAGGCGGAGATCCAGACGGCCATCGTCAACCTGCGCACCTCCAAGATTCAGCTTCAGCAACTGCTCGACGACCGGACGCCGGTGGAGCAGTTCGAAGTGACCGGCCTCTTCGACTTCACCGAC
>Ga0187852_1003069_pt1 | contig 12663 bp, 14 predicted proteins | sample June2016WEW_6_40_FD_134511 | JGI IMG/M metagenome (GOLD analysis project Ga0187852, IMG submission 134511) | Peatland microbial communities from SPRUCE experiment site at the Marcell Experimental Forest, Minnesota, USA - June2016WEW_6_40 | ecosystem: Environmental > Terrestrial > Soil > Wetlands...
AAGGCAGCCCGTCAGGAGGTCGGAGTCGCACCGAGTACCGCTGCCGCTGCACCGGCACCCACCTCCGACCACCCGACCCGGCGGTCGGCAGGCGCAGGGACCCTACTTCAGCACCCTGCTAGGAGCAGCCGGCGTCGCAGCTCGTGAAGCTCGGCAAGTGGGAAGGGAGGGCCAGGGCTCTTCTGCTGGCGCCACAGCTTGGTGGCCGCCTGCAGTCGCTCGAGCACCGTCGCTGCCTGGGTCGTGGTGAGCCGCGTACGCACCCCGTCCAGGGTGCTCCCCATCTCGATGACCGTACCCAAGGCCTGATCGGCCAGAGCTCCCTCGAGACAATCGATGGCCTCGGCGATAGCGGCGTCGGCCACCTGACCCTGCCCGGTAGCCAACGCAAGCTCGGCCGACCGGCGCAGCGCGTCGGCGATCTCCAGGTCGCGGCTCGGATCACGCGGCGCCTGTCGGAGTAGGCGGGCGAGGTCGAGATAGGCCGCTGGCCCCGCCGCGACAGCTGCTGGGCGGTGGGCCTTCGAACCCGACTCCCAGAGGACATCGGCGAGCCGCGCGCGCACCCTCGAGCTCGCCGTCTTTGCCATCCGTGCTGCCAGGGCGTCGAGCCCGTCCGGGCTGGTGACGGCTGGGGGGAGGTCATCGGGGAACCGCGGCTCATCTGCCTGCTTGCGGGTCCGCGGAGCCCGAGCCACGAAGGCGGCCGCCTCCGCGAACAGGGCGACGGTGACCTGGTGAGCGGGTCCCAGCTCCGCCTCGGCTCCCTGGTGAAGCTGGGCGATCTGTTGGAAGTGATCGTCGTGGCCTCGGCAGGGGTCGTTTGCCAGCTCGTCGAGGCCCACCAGCGCCGCCTCCCAGGCGACGAGGTCAGCGCCCATGCCCGGTTCGCTCGTCACTCCCCGTCCGGCCGACTCATAGGACCGCCTCCTCCTCGCGGGGCTCGCCGGTGGCCGTAGCCCCTCTCACCGCTGGGCCCGCTCCGGCGGCATCGCCGAGATCGCCGCCCGCCGGCAGGAACGCCTCGGCCTCCTGGCGCCGTCGTCGGGTCTCAGCGATGATGACCGCCTCCCGCTCACGGATTCCCCGGAGGGTCGCCTCGGTGCCGTCAGAGACAACACGCCAGGCATCCTCAGCACCACCGCCGCCGCGGCGGATACCAAGCATGAAGGCGGCACCATTGGGAACAATGACCAGCTCAACATCCTCCTTGATCAACGCCCAGCTGGTGAGGTTGCCGATCTCGCCGGGGCCAAGTGCGCACTCCGAGAACCCGCGATTGATCTCCGGGCGGAGCCAGGAGACGACGAGAGCCTCGATCACATCGAGGCGGCGTTGCTCGATCGCAGCAAGGAGCACGGGCGCCGGCAAGGGGACCTGGCTCGTCTGTCGCCGGCCCTTGCCTCCCCTTCCTTGACGGTGATAGTCGAGGTGGAGCTGCATCTCCCGGTCCGCCTGCAGCAGCCGAATGCAGCGATCGAGATCGCCGTAGCTGCAGGCAAGCGTGAGTGAGAGCTCGATGGCGTCACAGGCGTAGCCGGCCACGGCGTACGGCTCCCGTGGGACGTTGATCGTGTACAGCTCCCAAGGCCCGACCTCACCGCTCAGGTGAGCAGCCTATCCCCACACCGCCCCGCCTCGCGGGCCGTCATTGGTCACCACGCCAGGAAGCGTCCCGGTGAGCACCACGAGATCCCCTATTTCCACCCCGTGGCTCGCCCAGGTCGAGCCTCGACGCGCGAGGAACAGCGAGTAGCTGGTCGGCGGCGCCAGCAGCCGAACCGTCATGACGGACCGGCGCAGCACGTTCTGATAGGCGACCCAGGCCGCGAGCAGGAAGCCCGCGACGCCGGCGGCACCCCCCAAGATGCCTGTCCAGTCCGCGGGGGTCATCCCCGGTCCATGCCAAGCATCGATGCCATCCGGCTCAGCCCGCTAGCACCGTGGGGGCTGCTGCGGCCGAGGGACACCGCTTGCCTGGCCTCCCCCATCCGGCATTCTCCTTCCAAACCGATGTTCGTCCACGATCATAGCTCGCAGCCACCCCAGGTTCGCTCACCCTGGCCTCAATAGCATCCTCACCTGGCAGCGCCCTGCTGACCACCGGACCGGTGGTGGTCTGCCCAGCGGGGTCCTCGGATTCAACCCCTGCCTACCGAACCCGCTGGGCAGGCCACGCTCGGCGGGTCGAGCAGCCGAGTAGCCGTGTAAGGTTTCCGGCGTGACAGACGGTCATGCCGGAGCGCCCAGTCGCATCTACCTTCGGGTGTGCGGTGGGGGTGGCGTCACCGAGGCGGCCTGGGAGGGGCCGTCCGACGCCGGCCGGGACGCGCTGTTGGTCTGGTTGGAGCCACTGACCGGCGCAAGCGTGGCCAGCGCGCTCGCTGACGCCATGACCGACTTCACCGGCCCTCCACAGCCCGAGAGGTAGACCGGCGCGATTCCCCTCGGGTACTCGTCTCTCCGAGCCGGGGCGTCGCCACGAGAGGCGCGGATCAGAGAACCCGAAGTGCTCCCCTCACCGGGGTAATGAGGACAGCGCTGCCTCAAGGGTGATTGCCGGACACTCCGCTGGCCGAGTGTCTGCGAATGTCACTTGAGCGGCGTGACGGACGTAGATCGTGGTGGGGGGCGGCATTCGTCCCACGCTCTTGAGGGAGATGGGTGAGGCTCCAATGGTTGGCCGGCATCGCGATGATGACGGTCGCCTGCGCGCCGGGGACCCACCCGTCGACATCCTCCACCTCGGCATCGTCCGGCGCCCTGGTCACCTCTCCGAGGGTCTCGCCCACCTCGACGCCTCCCCCGGCCAAGGACTACGCGACACCGACGCCCCTGCCCGCCTCGGCCGGGCCTTACGTTGGGGACCTGACGTGGGTCAGCGACTCGATGGGGTGGGCCCTGGTTCAGGTTCCGTGCGCGGAGCAGCTCTGCCCTGGGGTGGCGGAGACCACCAACGGGGGCGTCACCTGGCAGGGTCTGCCCAGCCTGCCCGTATCGCGCGACACGGCCGCCGTGGCGCAGGGCGACTGTGAGCAAGCGGATCCCTGCGTCAGCCACACCCGCTTCGCCACCTCGAAGATCGGCTACCTCTTCGGCCCGGCTCTCTTCATGACCGTGGACGGCGGAGAGAGCTGGCAGGCGCTGGTCAGCCCGCCGATCGAGACCCTGGAGGCGACGGGTGGATACGTCTTCCGCGTCGTCTACGACAACACGGGCTGCCCCGGCCCATGCAACCGCACCGTGGAGGAGGCCCCAGCTGGGTCCAACACCTGGCACACGCTGCTGCAGATTCCCGAGGGGGGCGACCTCGACACGGCCACCCTCATCCTCCAGGGTAGCCAGACCATCTACCTCCCCATCTACGGCAACCCAGCGGGTGGAGGCATCGGCGACCAGGAGGCCACCTTCTACCGCTCTCTGGACGGCGGCCAGAGCTGGCAGCACCTTTCCGACCCCTGTGCCGCCGCCGTCGGCGATCGTTCGGGCACAATTGCCTTCGCTGCGGCGCCGGAGGGCTACCTCGCCGCCCTCTGCGAAGGGGTGCCGGGCTGGGCGGTGCTCGCCTCCACGGATGAGGGCTCCACGTGGGGGCCCTTGCTCTCGGTTCCCGGGTCGTACGTCGGCCTGATCGCCACACCCGGCGCCGGCACGCTGGTGATCGCCTCTGCCCCTGTGGCCGGGGGAGGCCCGGACACCAGCACCCTCTGGATCTCCACCGACGGCGGCCGGAGCTGGTCCGCTGCCGCCACCGACCAGGTGAATTTGAACACGGCGCCGCTCGGCGCCAGTCTCTACCTCGGGTTCGAGGACGCGATGACCGGCCGCTGGGTGGGCGATGATCAGACGATCTGGACCACTACCGACGGTGGGACGGACTGGACGGCGCGCCCGTTCGCGATCGGGTAGGTGGCGATCCCGGGCCGCCCGCCGGCCACCGCCAACCCTTGGCAGGCTTCAGACTTCCATCCCTGCGGCGAAATGAGACCAGTCTCGCCTGGCCCAGTGTTGGGGAATGACCCTTGAGAGGTCGGCGTGAGGCGGCCTGCGCGCCGTCAGCGCTGGGAGGATATCGTCCGGAAGCTGATCCCTTCGCCCCGTGGTCCGGCGTCGGCCGGCTTGGTCTCTTCGATGCGCAATGTCAGCGACCGCTCGTTGGCACGGAAGGCCGCGAGCACGAGGAGGAGACCGCGCCACTCACCCTCACCGGGAAGGTTCCAGGAACTCCAGCCGACCACGTCGTCGGCGCGGCCAGAGATCCGGGTCCACCCGGCCTCGACCAGCTGTGAGGCGAAGTGAGCCTCCAGCTCGGCCACGGTGAGGTCGGTATCAACCCGCGCCTCGGAGTTCCATCTGCCCCCGCCGCCACCACTACCCTGGGTCTCCAGGGCCACCCCCTGCGGCGGATGGAGCCGGGGCATGCGAGTGATGCCTGACATCTCCATCATGTGGTGGCGGGCCCTCTTCTCGGACTCCCGTGGCATCTGCCAGTCGAGCCACAGCCGGAGGTCGGTGAGTGCGCCGTCAACGGCCCATGCGCGTACCACCAGCACCGGACCCTGCCCGCCTCGCTGGAGCTTCCGGGCTTCACCGGCGGGAGGACCCGGCCGGAATCCGCCGTCCATGGGCCCGGGTGGGCCCTCGAACGGGGCGAACGGCTCCCAACCACGCTCCTGCAGCTCCCGCTCGAAGGTGTTGACCACCTCGGTCGGGGTTCTGGTCGCATCCAGGACCACCTGCAGGTCCGCGAGCAGCCCTTGGTGACCTATGACCATGCTTCCCACCAGCCGAGCTCCCGACGGCAGCGGAACTTCGTCAGCGAGAGCCGGTGGCAGGCCACCCACGATCAATTCGCTCTCCACGGAGGCGGAGGTGGATGGGCTCTTGGTCATGAACCGGCGGAGCAGTTCCAGCTCCGTGGGCTGGTCGCGAGTGATGGTCATCGGACCCCCCCTGAACCCGCACATAACTCTGCCGCCCAATGCCGGATCGGCATCGGGCGATTGGAATCGTAGCCCACCATTCATCAGCCCGCGTCGGGTTATCTCGGCCACCTCCACATTGCGGGTCCGGACAGCGGCGAGAGCTGAGACGCCGACCCTTGGAATGCGAGTGAGGGCATCCTCGCCTGGCCCAGTGTTGGCGAATGTCACTTGGTGGCTCTCGTTCTAGTCACGTGCGCCCAACGATGACGGCGCTCCTCTGACCACCGGTCCGCCGGAAGTCGTCCTGGTCCGAGATCAGCCAGCCGCCGAGCCGCTGGCTGCGGGTCGCCGGATACCGCGCTCGCTGGCGCTCAGGCAGCAACGATGAACGGGACCGGCGTCCATGTACTGCCGCCATCTGACGTCTGGAGGAGGCCGGACGCCTGGGTGGTGGAGTTGAAGGTGGTCGCCCAGCCGAGCTCCGAGCTCACGAATTGCACACCGTTGATCTGGTCGGCGCTGGCGCGGGCGGAAACCTGGTTCCAGTTAGCCCCTCCGTCGGAGGTGACCCACAAAGTCGTGGCCAGGGGTGGCGCTTTGACTGTTGTGGTGGCGAAGGTGAGCAGCCAGCCGTCCGCGTCGTCGCGGAAGTCCGCGGTCTCCGGAGTTTGCCCCGTGCCAGGCATCGCGATCTGGCTCCAGCTCCGGCCGGCATCCGTGGTGATGCAGACGGTGGTGGTCGACTGCCCTGACGGCTCGAAGCTCTGGACACCCACCAGCGCGCCCTCTCCTGACCAGACCTGGAGCACCTGGGTGGACGGCTGCAGGAGTCCTGCTGTCGACGGCAAGGGCTGGAGGCTCCAGCTGCTCCCGCCGTCCTGGGTGACCCAGAAGAGGGGACCGATGCCGGCCGTGCTGCTTCCGATCCACCCAGTGGTGGCATCGATGAAGGTGGCGCTTCCCTTGTCACCGCCGAAGGGGATGGAACCGGGAGAACCGGCGGGCTGGGGGCTCTCCGGGTTGGTCTCAGCCACCTCGCTCCAGTGGACCCCGCCGTCAACGGTCCGGTACAGCGCCATGCCCGACGATCCGGCGGCCGCCCCCTCGTTCACCGAGAGCCAGCCGTCCTCGGGGTTAACGAAATCCAGGGTCCCACCCGGGGCGGCCGGCACCTGGAACGTCCCCTCCTGTGTCCATGTCGTCCCGGCGTCGATCGTCGACCAGGCGATCAGGTCGGCACCCTCGGGCCCGGGTGCCGGATAGCAAGAGAAGAAAGTGCCGGTGAGCGCCTCGGAGGTGCTCGCGTCCAGGAAGGAGGCGGCCACCATCCGCTGTCCTCCGGTGAGGGGCGGGGACGCTACCGTCCACTGTGCGGCGGCATCGACCGTACGAAGGATCGCCCCGTCGGAGACGCGCTGCGCCCACCCGCTGCTGGTGCTGAACATGCTCAGGTTCTCCAGCTGATCCTCGCTTCCGGCCGGCGGCGTGGGGGCGGCGCACGGAGAGGGCGTGGACGTCGCCACTGGCGTTGGAGTTGCGACGGGCGTGGGTCTGGGGGTCGCCATGGGAGATGGCGTAGGAGTCGGGCGCTGCGAGGACCTCGGAGACGTCGGAGCCAATAACGCCGCACCAGGGCCGCAGCCTCCCAAGACCACCGTCACCAGGATGGCGACCAGGCCCACCACTTTCACCAGAGCAACCTCCGCTACCTGTGATACGCGGCGGTTGGCTGGCACGTGACGGCGATAACTGTCGGTCGCGTGCCCGTGCTGCAGCGCTGGACGGGCCTGCTGAAGGCGCACGACCCCTTCGTCCCCGAGCCCTCAGCGTCGATTCGTGTGAGCAGTTAGCTCGAATGAGAGTGACAGCACCCCAGGCTGGCCCAGTGTTGGGGAATGACACATGACGCGTCTCGCGCCGACGACCACCACTCCCTCGACGCCCGGAGCCGTGCGCGTCGCAGGCGCCAGAGCGCATTCGGCGAAAGTACAGATCAGGGGATCACGTGGACGGCAAGCACCGAGCATCTCCCGAACGTCGTCTCGCCTCGGGATCCGGAGGGTTGGCAGGTAGCGGCGACTTGCAAGAGCGCCGAACCAGGCTTCAGAGCGCTGAAGCCAGTCGTCACCCCTCCGTCGGCGATGGCGAAACGGGTCAGGACCTGAGAGTCGGAGCTCTGGGGGACCGGCCAAAGTGGAGCGAGGACGCTGCCGTCGTCCGCGGTCGTGTTCGCGGCAACCCTCAGATCGAGTTCTTGGCCGACTCCTATGGTCAAAGAGGCGGACGAGCTGCCGAACCAGCCCGCACAGCCACCCAGAGCATGCGATTCTCCTCCATCGACCCGGTACCACGCGGGAGGACCGCAGGCGCTGGCCGTCCCGAAGGCGAACTCCCAAGGCCGGGACACGAACCCGCCCTCTGGATAAGCTCCGGTCGCCACTGCTCCGATAGCTGCGGCGACAGCCGCTCCGACGATGGCGATCCGAAGCAAGACAGCGCGGTCCACTCTTCTATGACGGCTCTGCCTCCGGAATGGTTCCTAGCCTGGGTTGCCGGTCCGGCTGGCACGCCCGAGATGAGGGTCGCTCCCGGGTGCCAGGCATTCACACAAAGGGTCTTCTTGCCCCAACGATAGTGAGAGGGCACTCCGCTGGCTCAGTGTTGGGGGATGTCATGGGAGACGATCCCGGATCCGGACGCGGGTAGCAACTCGCCGTCAGGATGACGGAGGCGGAGTGGCGCCGGGGAGGGGGCCGAGCACCGTGATCTGGGTCCAGCTGGTTCCGTCGGTGGTGCGGTACATGCCTTCGGCACCGAACGCCCAGCCATGGGTGGCATCGACGAAGATGACTTGCCCGGCGCCGGCGGCGCTGCCCCCGAACTCTCCAGGCACTGCCGAAGCAGTCCAGGTGACGCCGCCGTCATGGGTCTCGTACATGTCCTCCCGGCCCATGGCCATCCAGGCGTCGCGCGAGGTTGGCATGGCGATGTCGTACGGGTAACCCCACGCCGGGATCTGGCCGATTGGTGCATCACCCGACGGCGGAGACCAATTCGTGCTGCGGCTCAGGAGGGTCCAATGCGATCCCCAGTCCGTTGACGCCCATGCCTCCTTGGGCGCGAAACCCCCGCCAACCTCGACCGCACAGACGTCGAGCAAGGTGCCCGCCGGGGAGGCGCCGAGCTGGTCAGTGCTGTCAGCGCACGCCGATGGCAGGTCGGCCAGCTCCCAGGTCCGGCCGTCTGGGCTGACGGCGAACTCGCCGCCGCTCGTCGGGCCGAAGAGGATCAGGTGCGAGCCGGCAACCATGGCCTGGGTGAAGCTGGCGTTCGTCCCGTTGGGATGCGGAGGCTGAGACGCTGTTGGCTCGAAGGGCGAGCCGGGCGCGGATGACTCCCAGAGCGTGGTTGCGCAGGCGACACACCCGCTGACGGCCCAGACGGAGCCGTCGAATGAGACCACGCCCGCCACCGAAGCAGCTCCGGTCGGGGTCACCATCGTCCACGTGGCGCCGCCGTCCGTGGTCTCCAGCAAGGGGTCGACCAGCCACCCGTCGTCGAGGGAGGTGAAGTAGATACTGGCGCCCTGCGGCCAAGTCACCCCCGGTCCCACGTCCTCCTGGGACGGGAAGGGGAGCAGTGACCAGGAGGCGCCGCCGTCGTCGGTCCGGGCGACACCGGGGCGGCAGTTGCCCTGCGCGTCACAGGCAGAACCGAGCACCCACCCGTGGCTGTCGTCGATGAAGCTCATCGAGGTCGGCTGCAGGTAGGCAATCGGCCCCGGCGTGGCCGTCGGCGTGGAGGGAGCGGGGGTGAAGCAGGGCTTCCCGAAGACAGCCGTGAAACAGCTCGTGGGAGTCGGGGACGGCGTACGAGTGTGGCCCTCGGGGAGCGACGGTGATGCCCGTCCCAGTCCCGGCCCGGCCCCGGTGGCACAGCCCGCCAGGACGGTCGCCACCAGGATGACGGCCATACGCGCCCTCTTCACCGATACGACCTCTGCCCGGCGCGTCAGAGGCAGGCTCTCGAGGGCGATCGGGGAGCCCCCAACCCCCGGCAGTGCGAGCCTTCCGCCCACAGAGATCACATCCTTCAAGACGTGGCCATCTGACCATACGTGACGTTCTGTAGAACGGCGGTGGCGAGGCACGGGTACGCCCCGGCGGGCCAAGGCCCACGGCGGGGCGGCCATTGGTCTGGCAGGCCGCCAACCTCAGCAGCCGAAGGGTGGGCCGCCGCACCGGGTCAGGCCGAATGGCCCAGGACGCAATCCCTCCAGCCGAGGCGCTATTGGTTGGATCGGACGCTCCGCTCAAGCAAGAGGACAGAGCACAGTGGGCTGGCCCAGTGTTGGGGAATGACACTTGGACGGCCTCCGCGCAACGGACCGACGCATCCGGAGGGACACCGCCAGACCCTTCGGCAGGCCTCCAGGACGGCCAGCCCCTGGTCCGGCGCAGTCTCGCAGGGCCGTGTAACGCAGTCCCCCGAGGTCACGTACAACTAGTGCAACACCCTAGAGCTCGTCACTCGCGGACGCAGCTTCGAGTTATGTTCCCTATTCAAGTTGAGACTTGCCCTCACGTCCTCGCACCGGCCGCCGCGGAGCGGAACACGTAGGTCGTACGCTCAATCCCGCTTACCGCGTCGATCAGCAGCGGCAGGGCAGTCTCCTTTGAGACGCGATCACAGAGCCACGACTCCTCGGCAGAGTCCCGATCGTCGAGCAGGTCCGGCCTGTAGCGAACGACCGATGACAGGTAATAGATCGCGGCATACCGAGCCAGACACGGCGGTAGGATCACCCCGGGCGCGCCATCCAACGTTGCAAACAGATGCCCGTCCGCGCCCGGGTCAGTCGAGCTGGATATGTGCGGACTCAGCTGAGTCCACATCCGCGTGCACGCCGCCTCGATAGCCGCGCCGAATTGCGCGGGGTCCGGGTCTCGCCGAATTGGCACACGCTCCTGCCAAACCGACACCCCAACATAGCTCCGCCGGCTGATGGCGAACAGTTGCCGCCAGTCGAAGTTGCTCGTGTCTACCTCCTCATAGCTTGCCTCAACCAAATCGCGGAGGTCCGATAGTTCGTCAAGCATGTTCTGTGGCACGATCGCGAGCTCACCCCAAGTTGATGCGGCATCAGACACCACGGTAGACACCACGGGCAACACCGTCGGCGTCGCCGCACCTATATGAAGAATCTCCCACCCCACCTCGGGCACGCCGCCTATGAGACCCTTGAACGGCAAGTACGTCCCGGGCGCGATCGTCAGTCCCGTCCTCGCCTCATACAGCATGGAAAACACGCCTTTGCGTACGACCAGACCCCCCGATACCACTCCTCCCGCCTTGGGTCGACGGAACGACAAACCGTGTCCCATCTCACGCGCCATCACGGCGCGAGCGTCCACCCGCAGCAATTCGGCCTTAGCAAGATTCAGAGCCGCGTAGTAGTACAAGAGCGCCGAGGAACTCCCAGGCACCGCACTTGCCGCAACATAGTAGTTCCATCCTTGGCGCACGAGGTTCCGCAACTGCTTGATCAGCAGGTCACGGTCACCTTGGGTATCTTCGAACAAGGCGCTGGCCCTTTTCGGAACCTCAATCCGTGCCCTCAGGATCGCCCACAGAAGTTCGGGCGACGCCGCATCGGTGAAGTGCGCCACGCCCTCATTGGGCGAATGCAGCGGAATCGGGAGATACTGCTTATGAGCACGCTGCAGACTAGCCACCTGACATCCTCCCCCCGTCGATCTAGTTCACGTACTCCCAGGTGCAACCTGAACCGTGGTGCTGGCCCCAGTTGTCACATGCTGGGAATCTTTCCCCAGCCTTGACGTTCTTCTGAGTCCCCTGGTACTGGGTGCACTTGACTCTGCCGGTCTTGGGCACGATATCGCCCGGCTTGTACTGCATCGCCACAACCTGACCTCCTCTCCGGGGCTTCCAATCCTCCATTAATCGTACATCGGTTCGGTGCGCCCTCGCGCCGCCCCTGCCCGCCCCCAGCTTCCGCTGCGACTAGGTATGTCTGCCAAGCCTGGCATGGGCCAGCATCTTCTTCCCGGCCCCGTAGGGCCCCGTATCGGCAGCACAGACGGCTACCTGCCCGGTTGGGCTCAGGCAGGCGCTTGCCTTGCGGGCAACCGCTGGGGTGGGCGCTGGACCGTTCCGAGGGCGAGCGTTAGCAGGGCCAGGAACGAACCGAGAGCCGATCCGATGATGACAATCAGGAAACCCGGGGCCAGGACGAGAAGATGCGAGTACATGGTTGGCATGTGGAGCACCCGCGTCGGGTCGACGGCGTCCAGGCCGGCCACGCCCAGTGTGGCTAAAGAGAGCAGGAGCTTGGCAACGAGAAGAGGCGTCGAAAAGCGGGCGACGGCGACTAGCCCAAGTAGAAGGGCGACGGCGACAACGGCGACGAGAATCGGGCCATCCTGTCCCGCGGCAAGAGAGGTGTGGGGCAGGAGCAGTTTGATCAAAATGCACGGCGAGTTGATGGAACACCCCTGCTGGACAAAAGGAACGAAGAGGCCTGCAAGAGCTACTGCCATCGACGCAACGTACGCCCAGCTCAACCCGAGGGTAACCGCCGTCTGGACTCGCCTCGTTCCGGACACGACCGCTCGCATACACGTCCGACGCCCAGAACCATCATAAGGTTCCCGACAAGCCGTGGACCCCGCTTGGAGGACGTGCCGGGATGCGGAATACGACGCCCTAAGCAGAGACGCTACTAACTCCGGTCGGGGCGTCTGGGTAGATTGATACATCCTCGCCTGAGTGGCGATGCTGTACCCCGATCACGAAGCGTGAGCCTCTATCTGGCCCAGCCTCACGAGCTCTTGGTCCATTCGCACGGTTTGCTCAAATAAGGGTGGCCCCGCCGGGTGGCTCCGTGGGAACGTTCGGGGAGATAATTGCTTACCACGTCCATGCCGCCCCGCCTGCTTCTTGGTGCGCTTGTGGTGGTTCTGGCAGGAACCGCTGCCTGCTCCCCCTGCTCCCATGGCCGGGGATTCAGCGTCTCCCTGGTCAAGGACAGCGGCGGAGAGACTCCCCCCATCGCGGCGGCTGAATGGTTCGCCGTTCACGGTGGCGTTTGGTCGGACATCCCCACGACCGGCTGGCACGTGATCGGCAGCCCGGGGCCGACCACCAACGTACAGTCCGGCTCGATGACACTTCAGGTGGTGCAGGGTACGGACGGCACCTGGCAGGTGGTGAGCGGCTCTGAGCCGGTGTGTTGACGTAGGCCGGACAAAAGCTCGTTGCCCGTCTGGCGTCATTAGCGCACCCTCGCATGGGCGACGCTGATATCGCTGGAGCAGACCTGTGGGTGCCCAGCTCGTCAACGGCGTGCGCATGTCGACTGATCTGTCGCTCTTCGGCCATCTGAGCCGCGCTCAGATAGTGGCACGGCCGGCGAGCTTTGGAGGATGTCGTCACATGAGTCGGTTCCCCAGTTTGGGCTCGCCGCGTACCCCCACCCATACCCCCACCCCGACGACACGGGGAGGTACCAGGCGGCACGGAGCTACCACAGCCGAGTCGTGATTCGTAATCAGGACGACATGTAGCGACACCAGACAACACGTCAATCGGCGCACTTGAAAACCGCAAGGGCCGCCAAGCCCTCGGGGGTTCGAATCCCTCTCCCTCCGCCATTTTGAGATCAGATTCGAGCTTTAGCGCACAGGCCGCTGATCCACTCAGCGGAAATGGACTGCCA
>Ga0187852_1003073_pt1 | contig 12651 bp, 8 predicted proteins | sample June2016WEW_6_40_FD_134511 | JGI IMG/M metagenome (GOLD analysis project Ga0187852, IMG submission 134511) | Peatland microbial communities from SPRUCE experiment site at the Marcell Experimental Forest, Minnesota, USA - June2016WEW_6_40 | ecosystem: Environmental > Terrestrial > Soil > Wetlands...
AGTACTTGCTGGGTTGACCCCCTCCCCCCCTCCCCTCTCCCCCAAAGGGGCGAGGGGAGTGTCAATGTCCAAGCAAATCGAGAAGTTCTACGCCCCCTCGCCCCTTTGGGGGAGAGGGGAGGGGGTGAAGGGGTCAAAACCGGGGGGGGGCAAAATCGCTACCAGCTTGACTGCTCTTCGTTATGCGATACGCTCAGAACATGGCATGGAAAATCCCGGCCCGGCTTCGCGCAAGCTGTCGCCAAACTCCCCAAACCGCGGCGTGGCTGAAGCAACTCCCCGAGGTGCTGGAAGACATCGAGCGGCGGTGGTCTCTGACGCTCGGCGCTCCCTTTGATACTGAGGAGGCCAGTTGCGCGTGGGTGGCTCCGGTAGCACGCGCCGACGGCGCCCCCGCCGTGCTCAAGCTGGGCATGCCGCACATGGAGGGAGAACACGAAATCCAGGGGCTGCGTTTCTGGGATGGCGATCCGACAGTGCGATTACTGGAGGCCGACGATTCTCTGGGCGCCATGCTCATCGAGCGTTGCCAGCCTGGTACCGTGCTGCGCGCGATCCCGGAACCGGAGCAGGATTTGGTGATCTCGGGATTGCTGCGGCGCCTCTGGCGCTTGCCGTCGGCGCCGCACCCTTTTCGGCCTCTTTCCATGATGCTGAAGTATTGGAGTGACGCGACGCTGCGAGACCGGGCGCAGTGGTCCGATCCGGGGCTGGTCCGTGAGGGTCTGGCTCTCTTCGAAGAGCTGCCTCGCACGGCGCCCACCGAGGTTCTGCTGGCGACCGATTTGCATGCCGGCAACGTCCTCCGGTCAAAGCGCATGCCCTGGCTCGTCATTGACCCGAAACCGTTTGTCGGAGATCCGGCCTACGATTCGACACAACACCTCTTCAATTGCGGGGAGAGGATGCGCTCGGACTCTCGCGGGTTGATTTCCCGGATGGCCGACCTGCTCGGTATGGACGCCGAGCGGATTCGACTTTGGATCTTTGCACGTGCCGCGGCAGAGCCTCGCGAAGATTGGAACCACGCGGACTGTTTAACGATCGCTCGAGCGACCGCCCCGTAAACCCTGGTTTTCAGCTTGCAGTGTAGTCCCCAGCTTTCTTAATGTGTTTGTGACTTGGTGGTAAAAGACAAGGACGAACCACCAAGACACGGAGACACCAAGCCTGGCAGCGCAAGCCGAGCCCCTAGGAAACATGTTCGGTTGCAGTTCCGCCGCGCTGCGCTATCCCGCTCAGATTCGGCAATTTCCATGCCACAAGATTTAAGAGAGATGTAGTTTTAGGCGAGAGTTGACGCTCTCGAGGACGAACTTGAACTGGTGAACACTGCCGCATTCCACGCACGCTGCGTTGATAACGTCGAATTGACCAGAAGCTGATGAGCCTGTAGCTTGGAGACTGGGCACGAAAAGCCCACCGCAAGTGCATCTCTCTTGGACGATGTGCCTGTATTCCTCAGTGATCGAACAAACCGTAATACCCGCACTCGCAGGAAAGGGGCCATGGGAATTCGCCGCGTGGCTTTCCACATCCTTCCATGTGATCCACGCGGATTCTGCTCCATAAGGACGTCCCCCCTTCCAGGCGATGTTGAAGAAATGGATCAAACACCGAAAATTGTCAAGAACTGACGCGTCTTCCATTGAGGCCACCCCACCAGTCGGCGTAGTAATCCGGAACCAGGGATGTACAGATGGTTGATTAAATACTATGCTTCCAAAGCGATGTCTACAGCACTAAGGTACTACCTAATCGAGTATGATTTCATTGGGCCATACAATTAGCCGGGGTACAGACGTGCCTGCACCCTACACATGGTAGATACGTATTGGCAATCGCCACGGGTGATTAAAGGAGCGAGAGGATCGCGAAGGAAGAGCGGGTAGCGCGGAGTCGTGCACATTTCAGCGCTCCTCCGCGGCTCTAAGCGTTCACATGTTTGTTAATGCAAAAGGACGAGAAGCCGCAGACGAAGGCAAACTACGCCTGCGTCTGCGCTACCGGCTGCGACTAGTGGTTGGGTCGAGGACGTTGGCGAGCGTGGCCTCGCGCTGATCGTATTGCTTGCGGTAGTAGGCGCGGTAGCTGCGGCTGGCCACGTGCCGGACCCAGTCCGGGTTAGAGGCATACCAATCGACGGTGCGCTTCAATCCCTCTTCCAGAGTCGTTTGGGGCGTCCAGTCCAATTCCCGGCGCGCCTTCTCAGAATCCAGAGCGTAACGGCGGTCATGCCCCGGCCGGTCCTGAACAAAGGTCAGCAGGGATTCCGGCTTGCCCGCCAGGCGCAAGATGCGCCGCGCGATCTCCAGGTTGGGCCATTCATTCCCGGCGCCAAAGTTGTAAGCCTCTCCCTCCCTGCCTCTACGCAGAGCCGCATCCAAACCCGCGCAGTGATCCATAACCCAAATCCAGTCCCGCACCTGCATGCCGTCTCCGTACACAGGAATACTTTCGCCGGCGAGAGCGCGAGTCAGCGTGAGGGGAATGAACTTCTCCGGGTACTGGTAGGGACCGTAGTTGTTGGTACATCGGGTGATGATAACCGGGAAGCGAAAAGTGCGGAAGTGGGCTCGGGCCAAAAGGTCGGCGCCCGCCTTGCTCGCCGCATAGGGGCTATTGGGGGCCAGCGGGGATTCCTCCGTAAACCTTTCGCCGGCCGGAGCGCTTCCGTAAACTTCATCCGTGCTGACCAGGACGAAGCGCTTGATTTTCGCCTGCCGCGAGGCATCCAGAAGGCACTGGGTCCCCAAGACGTTGGTCTTCACAAAGGCCGAGCCCTCCAAAATGCTGCGGTCCACGTGCGTCTCCGCGGCGAAGTGAACGATCGCTTCGAACCCGGCGGAAAGGATCTCCTGAACTTTGCGACGGTTGCCAATATCGCCGCGAACAAACGTGTAGCGCTCGTTCTTCTCCACGTCCCGCAACGTCTCGAGGTTGCCGGAATAGGTTAGTTTATCCAGGTTCAAGATCGAATCTTGGGGGTACCGGGACAACACGCAGCGAATAAAATTGGACCCGATGAATCCGGCGCCGCCCGTGACGATGAGCTTCATTTCGAACCTTGTGCCTCGACCTGCGAGATTCTTTCTGGTGCGGGCACTTCATGTAGCGCCGGGCTTCAGCCCGGCACGTGCCGATGTAGGTCCAGCTTCCGCCAAGCAGGTGCCGCCCTAAAGGACGGTGCTACAATCACTTTCTGGCGGCGGCCGTACTCCAAGGCGGCGTCAAGCCGCCGCACTCCAAGGCGCTTCGCGCCGTGTCGCCCGCCTTTTCCTTCGCTGACCGGAGGTCCGCCACCAGATTGGTTGCCAGGCGCAGCGACTCGAAAGTCCCCGCGTCGGTCCACCAACCGTCCAGAATACTGTAAGTCAACGTGCCTTCCTGCAAATAGGCGTTATTCACGTCGGTGATCTCTAGTTCTCCGCGGCTGGAAGGCTTCAGGCAATTGGCTTTCTCGAAAACCGAAGAGTCATAGAAATAGACCCCGGTGACGGCGAATTGACTCGCGGCTTGAGTGGGCTTCTCTTCAATACGAATGATGCGCTCCCCCTCAAAAACCGGAACGCCGAAGCGTTCGGGGCGGTTCACACCTTTCAACAGAATATGGGCCCCCCGGTCTTGCTGTTCAAACGTGGTAAGGGCTTGCTGGATGCTTCCTTGCAAAATATTGTCACCCAGAACCACGCAAATTCTGTCGCCCTCGGCGAAATCCTCGGCAAGGCGGAGGGCATCGGCGATCCCCCCTTCACCCTCTTGATACGCGTAATGCAAATGCGTCAGACCAAATTCTCTCCCGTTGGCCAGCAAGCGCAGGAAGTCACCGGCGTTGCGTCCCCCCGTAACAATGAGTATCTGCTTAATTCCCGCATTCACCAGCGTCCAGAGCGGGTAGTAAATCATTGGCGCGTCATAGACGGGCAGCAGATGTTTGTTGGTGACTTTGGTTAACGGAAACAGCCGAGAACCTGTTCCTCCTGCCAAGATTACGCCTTTCAAGCTCCGTTCCCTCCATGTTGACGTAGCGGCGGGTTCACCCCGCGGCGGTTCAATTCAGCAGAATGGCTCTGCCTTTCCCTGAGTGTAGCGCCGGGCTTTAGCCCGGCATGTGCCGCCCTAAAGGACGGCGCTACATTGTCCACCGGTGAAGCCGCGCCCCCGGAAAGACGGAGCCATTCCGCACAGCAGGCGGCGGAGCCGTGCCAAGCGCGGGCCTTCCCTACTGCGTGAGAAATTCGCCGCCGGGTTCCTCAGCAGGCTCCCAAACGACCTTCGGAGTTTCCCGCCGCGCAGAGCGAGGGTGCGTGGCGATGGCGAGACACACCACGAACCAAGCGGCGTTGGCGGGAACACGCAAATTGAAATCGACGAGGCTGTGAACGAGCAGTCCCACCACGCCCAGCGCCGCACCCATTTGCATCCAACCCCACCCATACCTCAAGCGTACCTTGAGCCGGTGAAACGCCACGCGCAGGAAAAGTGCGAGTGCCACCAAAATCAGCGCGAGCCCCGGAAGTCCGGTTTCAGCCACGGCCTCCAAAATATCGTCATGCGCGTGGGTCCAATGCATTTCCATGGGAACCGACAGATATTTTGGAAAGATCGACTCGAAACATCCCACTCCCACGCCCGTCCAGGGGTGGGTTCGAATCATATGGAGGGTGTCGATACCTACCCGCCACCGGTCGCCGAGCGTCACTCCCAAAGATCGATGCGTCTCAAACACTGACCACGCACGCCCGCCTACACGCCCCGTACTGACAAGCCAGGAGAAGGTTATGCCGCAAATCAGCAGAACTCCCGCCAGGAGAACGAGGTAACGGGGGGCAATGCCGCGCGGGCGCTTCCACAGCAGGATCCCGGCCAAAACCATCCCCTCCACAAACAAACCCAACGTGGCGCCTCGCGAGCCGCTGATCCAAATGGAGATTGTGACCAGCCCGACTCCGCACCAGAACAAGAAGATGAGGCTCGAATGCCAGTAGCGGGAAAGAATGTACGCGACGGAAATGGGAAGGAGCATTTCCATCAGTCCTGCGTAGTTGTTGTGGTTGACGTAGGGTCCGAAGGGTGCGCCCCGTGCGGGAAAAGTCCAATAAATCATCTGCCGATCGTGACCCCAGTACAATTGCGCCAGAGCCAGGAAGCACACCGCAAATGCCAGGAGAGTTACGATAAGGCCGAACCATTCCAACGTCCGGCCATTCCCAGCGTGGGCGTTCAGAAGTTGACCCACGAGAAAGAAGAAAAGGAAATTGGTAACCAGCTTCAGGACCGCCTCGCGGGTCGCCACCCGATCCAAGCTCCAACCCGCAAGAAGCTGCGCTATGGCAATCGCAAGAAACGCCAGAAATGGCCAATAAAGCGGGGACCAACTGAGTCTGAGGACGCCGCGATGGGCGCAACCCGCAGCCCATAGAACCAGGATGAGGAGGGACATCACCGTCAACGTTCCCCACGCCCAGGTTTGTACGGCGCCGAAAGCCCACGGCGCGCCGCAAAGGGTGGCGACAAGAAGAACTCGGGCGACAGCGTGGAGGGGAGAGGGCGAAACGTGGCGCTCGTCCTGCGAGGAGGATCCACGGGTATGTACGGAAGACCTCGAGAGAGTTGGGAGTGTCACCGGGGCCTCGCTTGGCTCACATCGGGTTGGGGAACCTCCAGGGAGCGAAGAGTAACGTCGTCCAGCCAGACTCTGCCGGTGATATCGCTGTGGTACCTATTATCTTTCGGCCGCCAAAGGGAAATTCTCACGGCCTGAGTCTGGGGCTGGGTCATGAATGTTACGTCGATCGAGTGCCAGTCGGTGGTTCCCGTCACCGGATCGCTGGTCTGGGGAATACAGCCCCCACAGCCCATCTCAAGTACTCGCAACTGAGGTCCGCTCTCGGAGGTGAGATTGTCGGATCGCACGAAGGCTGCCGCCTGGTACCGCGTGTTCGGTTTGACGAGCACAACCTGATTCACTAAATCAAAATTCGCATTCCGCCCCACGGCGAAGTCGATCCGCAGGCACCTCGCGCCCTTGTAGGCCGAGCGGTCAGAAAAATCAAACACCAGTTCCGGGGAATCGATGGCGCGCCAATCAAATCCGGTGTTGAGGGGCTGCCCCTCAAAGCTCCCATCGTAGAGGAGGTTGCCGTCGGGCGAAGGGGATTCCAGCGGGATAACACCAGCGTGTTGGAGATCCGTCCAGACGGTGTACGCATTCTGAAGCTGATTATGGTCAATGAGAAAGTCCAGAAAGGGCTTGACCATCGAGATGTCGGGGGAACGATCAGGCCCGGAGATCATTTGGCCCCAAATGCGCATGGCGTTCTCGTAATCGGCGGCGGAGCTTAAGAACATCAGGAAGGCAAACCTTCCAGAGGGATCTTTTCCACGGGGGACAACCTCCGCGTAGATGGTTTGCGGGTCGCGGATGGCGCGAAAGCACAAGCGAAATGTTGGCCCAAGGTAGTTCGGATCCATCTCCAGAACCCGGCGAAAGTAGGGGAACGCCTGCTGCTCGCGGTTGGTCAAAATGTAGTGATTGGCGAGTGTCCACTGCATCGATGGCGACATGGGGTTAAGCTCCAGCGCCCGCATGAAGGCAGCATCCGAACACTGCGTGTCGCCAGCGAAATCACAGCTCGTTCCCAGGTCCAACCAATAGTCCCAGCGACGCGGATTGAGGGCAGCGGCCTTATGGAGATTCTTCACCGCTTCGGTTAGATCAATGTCCGCAGGACTCGTAGAGTAGACCACTCCCAGGCGATGGATCAGGTCGGCATTACCGGGGTCCTTGTCGATCGCCTTCTGAATGTCGGTGACGGAAACCGTATTCACCTGGTAGGTTACCTGCGCGATGCGGATCGCCTGCCGGCCCAACCAGACAGCGCCCGCGATGAGAGGAAGCAGGAAGAGGGCGACTCGCCACACCGGGCGCAAGGACCATTCGTAGACGTAAGGGGAATTGGGCGAGAACGAAGCCTTCGCAGTGGCAAAGTCAGGATTGGGAAATTGATTCATTTCGTGAATGATCCTGGGAGCCCCGATGTACGACTGGCTGGGAGATCCCGCCCGCGCTTCGCGGCAAATCCGCATCCCTTCGCTCGACAACTCTGCATGTTCATATCCGGCGGGATGAATCCTTGGACCGGGCGCGGCCTCCCCCTGCCGAATGCGAGGGATTCGAGACAGAGATTTCGTCGTAATAGGACTGATGGTAGGGCCCGTAATAGGACCCGTAGTAAGTGTCGAACCGCATGTCAACTTTATTGAGCACCATTCCCAGGACCCGCGAGCCGGCGTTCTCCAAAATCCGATGAGCGCGGGCAAGCGCCCCCCGAGCCGTTGTTCCGCTCGAAACCACCAAGATAACCCCATCCACGACGGCGGAAAGGACTACGGCGTCTGTCACCAGGAGCAGCGGGGGAGAGTCGATGACAATCTGCGTAAACCGCTTCATGAAATCCTTCAGCGTCCCTTCCATCATGAGCGAAGAAAGCAGCTCCGCGGGATCGGGAGGCCGTGGACCCGCCGGCAAGACCCAGAGATTGGGGACACGGTCATACTGGATCAAGACTTCATCCAGCGAGTGTGCGCCGGTCAAGAAGCTGCTCAATCCCTTCTCGTTGGGAAGTCCCAAAGTCTTGGCCACGGAAGGACGGCGCAGGTCCGCATCGACGATCAAAACGGGACCGCCCCTCTGGGCAAAAGACATGGCCAAATTGCAGGCCGTGGAGGTCTTCCCTTCGCCTACTTGTGCGCTCGTGACCAGCAAGGTTTGCGGCGGACGCGGCGCCGTAGAGAGCAAAACCGAAGTGCGGAGGCTTCGGAACGACTCCGCCATGGGTGAAGACGGCCGCTTCAAAACTGCCAATCCCACTCCGTTCGGCCCCACCGGCTTCAAGGATCGGTCGCCCGTCATTTCCTTCCGCCGGTGCGCACCGGCTTCGGCAGGGATGACTGCCAAAGCGGGAGCGTTAATGATGCGTTCCGCGTCTTCCGTAGTTCTCACGGAGCTGTCGAGAGCTTCCTGCACGAAGGCGAGAGTTACCCCGACAATCAATCCCACCATAAGACCCGCAGCAATATTGCGCCGGCGGTTGGGCCGAATCGGGTGCGTCGGGGGAGTGGCTTGATCGATGAAGTGAACATTGGCAACTTGCAAGCTGGCGGAGAGAGTGGCGTCTTTCAAGCGTTGCAGTAAGCTTTCGTAGAGCTGCTGGTCAACCTCGAAATTCCGCTTCAGGATGTTGTGTTCAATCATGCGCTGATTGAACTCGCCCGCCTCACCCTTCGCTTTCGCCAGGTATGTTCCCAGGAGCTTTTCCCGGGCGACCGCCGCCAAATAATCATTGTGCACCTTTTCAATCGCTTGCTTACGCGCGCTATCGATCAGCGATTGCATCTGCGTAAGCTGGTTATGCGCGCGAACGACCTTGGGGAAATTAGGTCCGTACTGGCTTAAGGCATCCGCGTACGCAGCGTTGAGGTCGCCGTATTTCTCCTCCAGATGCTGGAGGACCTCGTTTTGCACAATAATTCCAATCTGGCCTTCATTCGACTTCGCAAGTTCGTAAAGGGATTCCTTTTGGATCCGGTCACTCTGCGCCCCGGCAAAATCCTTGTTCAGTTCCTCCAGTCTCTGATCGCTGATGGTCTCCTTGTCACCGACGCTAATGATCAGATTTTGGCGCTCATAGTCCACCAAAGCCTGCTGGGAACTTTCCATCTTTTTCTTCAAGTCCCCTACTTGTTGCTCCATTCCACCGGAAGCACGGCGGGTAAAATCGTACTTCTCCTGATAGTTGAAGTTGATGAAGTTATTGATTAAATGATTCACAACATCCGCGGCGAGATCGGGGTTTTCGCTTTCGTAGCTGATTTGGAGAATGCGGCTGTCTTTAAGCGGTTCAACACTAAGGCCACCCTTGAAATCCTCGATCAAATTTGACTTCCGCGCTGCCGCGGCTTGCGCGGGCGTTTGTCCCGGGCTCCGGGCCGGATTCGGCGCCTCTGCGCCGCCGTCAAGTCCCAGTTGTTGTAGGGTCTTCCAGGCCAGGTTGTCGCTTTGAAGAACTTGCATCTCGGTGGTCAGGAAGGCGCTATCGTCCACGGGAGTCTGGCGGTAAACTTCGCTAAGGGTTTGGAGTTGGGGGTATTCGGTCTCCACCTCAATGCTCGCCGAGGCCCGATATTCAGGCTGCATCCTGAAGGTGTAAATTGCCGTTGCTACCGAGATCACGATGGTAGCGGCCAAAATGGTGGGAAGGCGCTTCAGGACGATGTGCCAGACGGAAGCCAGGGTTAGCTGGGATTCGCCACCGTGAGCCTCCAGCTCCAGCATTTTCGGTTGGAAGGTGCGAATCCGCTGTGGCAGCGGGCGTTCAATGGACGGCAAAGAATCGTTGTCGGACACCATTAACTCCCCACGAAAGATCTAGTTTGCAATCCCTGGATTCACGCGAAATCTTAGCGGTAAATCATCAATCCCGGTGTGGCCATCGTCGTCATGGCAACCACAGCCGTAACTGAGGTGTGCCAAGCCTTAACCGCAGCACTCTCGGGTACATAAAGAATGTCATCGGCCTTCATTCCCATATCGGCGATCTGGCCTTTCACCATGGCCTTATAATCCACGGTAATTTCCTGCCGCTTCTCTCCCGGCAGGGTCGGATCCCGGCGCAGGAGCGTAATTCGCTGCTTCTTGGCAATGTTGGTCACGTCGCCGGCCATCGCCAAGGCCTTGAGCACCGTAACATTGCGATGGGCGTCGTTCAGGACGTATCCGCCGGGACGGGCGACTGCTCCCAAAATGTAGACGACCGAGGCGCGCTGCACGGTCACCCGGTCCCCGGGGTACATGAGGATGTTGCTCTTGTCGTCACCCGTCTGTACCAGCTTGCGAATGTTCAGAGTGAATGACTGCCCCGTGGCGGCGGCCGCCATGGCATCCGGTTGGGTGCTGTCGGTCAGGTCGGCGCGAGCACCGATCGCGCCCCTCGTGATGAACGCGTCATCGCCTGCATCGTCTGCCAGCCCACCTGCCTGAATAATAATATCGAGTAGTCGGGAAGGGCCGAAAATGGGGTACGCCTGCGGGCGTCGCACTTCTCCTGAGACCAGTACGGTATGCAATCTTGTTTCGCGCAGTGAAACTGTCACCTGCGCATTATTCAACATGCCGGCATCGTGAAACTTGGCGGCAATCAGGTGGGAAAGTTGCCCCAAGGTTTCGCCGGCGGCAGCAATTGGCTCCGGCAGCAAGGGCAAGGTCAGAAATCCATTGGAGCTAACCCGATAGGTCCGCGTGACCTCCGGTACGTCGATAACATTGACGTCCAGCAAGTCTTCCGGGCTCACTGTATAGTCGCCGCTGTCTCCCTGTGACGCGTCGGCTGCCGCGACGCTGGAACTCGTGTCCTTCGCCGCACTCACGGACTGTGCGGCCGGAGCGGCCGTGTCTTGCTGGGACCAAGCGAGGGTTAAGCTGGTCAAAAGAACTACCGCAAGCCCTGCCACGCTTGCCCAGGCAACTCTTTGCTGTTCCCATGCCTTAACTCGTTTGCCCGCCATATCCCCCACCTCACTCCGACCTGCAATCAAAACTCCAATTCCTGATCAAACTACCCGCGCCTCCGAGGGACAATCGCCGTCCCAGCCCTATGGCTAGTTTGACGATTACCAGTTTGTGAACCTGCCCAACAATTTTTCAGTTCGACACATCTCTAGAATGTTCCGCAGATTGATGCGATTCCCCAGGACGCCGGGTTGCCTTTCCCCTACAGTGCTCTGCAAGAGTTGAAGCAAGTTGCTGATTCTTCGTAGAGGCGAAACGGGAGTTTCGTTCACCCAGCGAACTCACCGACCATTGGGCTGGCACTCTAGCAGGAGAAGCATCCCGGACCAGAAGTTCATAAGGCAGTATATGTCCGTATTTGCGTGATGTCAAGGGTCAGGGCTTATCCCCCACCGGCAGATAAGGTATTGGCCGGACCTCTCGTGGTCACGCCCTTGGGGCGATTTCCGCCATCTGAAGAGGTGCGGGCATTTTGACCCAGCTACCGGATGTCTGAAGAAAGTCCTCGTGCGCAAATTAAAAATGTGTGGCAATCTGCACTGCTAAGGTTCAGGTCCCGGCTTGACACCAGGTTTCATCGCCGTTAGCATAAAGATGGTAAACTTATGATAGAAGATTCCAGTCTGCAACAGATAAATCTCGAGGACGCCACGGTGACGGTCCTCGGGTTAGGACATATTGGACTACCCACCGCTCTCGGCCTAGCCGAATTGGGGCGGCAAGTCATCGGCGCCGATGACGACATGAGCAAGGTGGCGCGGGTGAGGGCGGGAGATCCGATATTTTACGAACCCGGGCTCGCCGAGTTGTTGTCAAAGCACCTTCGCAGCGGCAGATTTCAGCCCCTTGAAGACGTTGAGGCTGCGGTTCGAACCAGCTCTATCATTTTCATTTGTGTGGGCACTCCCCAAAAGGCCAGCGGCCAGGCTGATCTCGGTCAGGTGGAGGCGGTGGCGCGTTTGGTGGCGCGCAATTTGAACGGGTACAAGCTGATCATCGAAAAAAGTACCGTCCCGGCCGTCACCGCCCAGTGGCTGAAGCGAACGATTGTGCGCTATAACCACGGGAAGCCTCCGGCCGCGGGTGAATCCAACGGGGACCTTCCTTGCCTGGCTCCTCCGGATTTCGACGTGGCCTCCAATCCCGAATTCCTGCGCGAAGGGAAGGCGCTGGAGGATTTCTTCCACCCTGACCGCATCGTGTGCGGAGTGGAGTCGGACCGGGCGCGAGCAATCCTGACCCAGCTCTACAGCCCGCTTCAGCGGCCCTTGGTGGTAACCAACATCAGCACCGCCGAATTAATCAAACACGCCGCCAACGCGTATCTGTCGATGAAGATATCCTTCATCAACATGGTTTCCGATTTGTGCGAGAAGGTTGGGGCAGACGTCACCGCGGTGGCTCGCGGCATCGGCCTCGATTCGCGCATCGGGCCGCAGTTCCTGGACGCGGGAATTGGCTTCGGAGGATACTGTTTCCCCAAGGACCTCCGCGCTTTCATTTACCTGGCGCAAGAACACGGGGTGGATTTCTCCCTGCTTCAGGAAGTGGAGCGCATCAATCAACGCCGCGTCGACGTTTTCATCCGCAAGGTCCACCAGGCCCTCTGGACTCTAAGCGGGAAAACTCTGGGCATTCTCGGACTGGCTTTCAAGGCCGGCACTGACGATATCCGCGAGGCGGTCAGCCTGAAGATTATTCAAAACTTGCTTGAGGAGGGAAGCAGCCTGCGCCTGTATGATCCGCAGGCCATGCCCAACACGCAACAACTGTTTCCCGCAACGACGCCACAACTCACCTATTGCTCTTCTGCTTACGAGGCAGCGCGCGGCGCGCAAGCTCTGCTGCTGCTCACGGAATGGGAGGAATTTCGCCAGCTTGATCTCCTTCAGGTGCGCGACCTCATGGAAGTACCCGTTCTCGTCGATGGTAGAAACCTCTTTGATCCTGATGCTGTGCGCAAAGCGGGCTTTGAGTACATTTCTCTGGGCCGCGACGGAGCGAGATCTGTCAACCTTCCTGCCAATTCGTTAACCGCGGTCTGAAGTAAGCCACAACGGACCGGGACAAAGAGGCCCGCA
>Ga0187852_1003076_pt1 | contig 12648 bp, 10 predicted proteins | sample June2016WEW_6_40_FD_134511 | JGI IMG/M metagenome (GOLD analysis project Ga0187852, IMG submission 134511) | Peatland microbial communities from SPRUCE experiment site at the Marcell Experimental Forest, Minnesota, USA - June2016WEW_6_40 | ecosystem: Environmental > Terrestrial > Soil > Wetlands...
GCACTTCCGCATCGGAAGATTCTTGTAGTCACGCGCAAGAAACTGCCCAAGCGTCGCAAACCTCGTTAGCTTGCAGCAACTTGGACGTAAAGCGTCACTCCGACTCAATGGTGAACACCCGTTACAGACACGAAAAAGCAGTTGTTCTCAGCGGCACGGCACAAGATTGCCTTTTCATGGAATGTGTTTCGAGGGTCGGCGAAACTGGAGGGCACACAACCCCCAGGCTCAGCCAGATGGAAATGAGGGTGGAAAACGATTTGCGCACCGCGGCGCACCGCCCACCGCACGGTCTCCGGGTATCGCCAACCTTCATGGCAGATCGCGATCCCAAAGGTTACCGAGCCGCAATGGAAGATCTGCCGGCCGGAACCGTGGGCATAAGTGCTCTCCTCCGAGGGATCGAGCTGGACTTTGTCCTGGAATCCCGCGATTGTCCCGTCTGCATTAATAACCAGCGCAGCGGCGTACAACTTGCCATCGACGACGCGCTCTGTGCCCAGGATTACCGCAACCTTTGCCGCCGCCGCGGCCTCCGCAATTGCGGACCAAGCTCGACCGAGGAACGTAGTGTCGGGAGGCGGCACGTTATTTCCCGCTCCTCGATACCCGGGAACAAAGCACTCCGGAAAGCAGATGAGGTCGGCTCGTTCGAAAGACGCTTCGGCGATGGCTTGGCCGGCTAAAGCTACTGAGTCCGCGGGGGAGGCCGGAACTCTGAGGTTGGCGAGCGCGATTCGAAACATCTTCACTTTGTCTCAGTATGACGCCAGCAAAAACCGCAGAGTCCCAACCTCAGGGACTCTGCGCCACCTCGCGCTGGGTCTAGATAATATACCGCACATTAATACTTAGTCTGAGATGAGAAATTGAAATCGCGGATCTTCATGGCGGGGACGACCATTTCGAAGGACTCTTCTCCGGCGGTTCGCTGAGGCTGGCCGAGCATCTCGACCTGGCGGAGCATCTCCACGATGCTTTGGTTGAATCGCAGGTTCTTCACGCCGTGCTTCGTCTGCCCATCCTCGATCCAGAATGTTCCGTCACGCGTCATGCCGGTAAGGATCTTCTGGTAAGGGTCCACCTCGCGGATGTACCAGAAGCGCGTGATGAGCAAGCCGTTGGGGGTGGACTTCACCATATCCTCAATGCTCGAACGCGCGCCCTCCATCACAATGTTCAAGGGGGCTTCGCCATACTCGTTGGGAAGCGGGAAGCCGTGGCCGGTGGGCTGGGTTCCGAGCTTGTGGGCGGTCTGCCGCGCGTAAACCAAGCTTTTCACCACGCCTTTTTTCACGATGTTGACGCGCTGGCGGGGTATGCCCTCGCCGTCAAACGGAGCGCCGGTTTGGGAGGGGTGGAAAACATCGTCGCGGAGACTGATGTTATCGCCAAAGACCTTTTCGCCCACTCTGTCCGTGAGGCAACTGCGCTGCTCGTCGACTGCCAAGCCGCTGAAATCCAGTACCAGGAAGCCCAGCAGGTCGAGAACCGCTGCAGGCTCGAGGATCACTGTGTACTTCCCCGGGGCGATATCCTGCGGGTTCTGGCTTTGGAGCGCCTTCACAGCCGCGCGTTCCGCCAGTTCCAGCGGTTCCACCTCAGGCCAGTAAGGCGAACTCTTCTTAGCCCAACCTGAGCCATCCGGGCCGAGCATGGTGACCGAGAATTCCGACAGCGTCTCCTCATGGAAGGCGGAAAGGCCGCGGGAATTGAAGATGCCGTAAGAGCTTGCGCCGCTCGAAAAGACGCCGGCAGCGGTCAGATCGCTCTTCTCCGCGCGCTGGATGACACTGGACACGGTTGCGGCGCGAGTGGCGGGACTTAGTTCCGCTGTTTCAGGGAAAAAACGGCTAACGGCCCTGTAAGTTTGCGGGCCCGGCATGGGCAGAAGCTGCGGGTCAGGCGGCTGCAGACGCGCCAGCGCCAGGACGTCCTCGCACGTCTGGCGTGTGGATTTCTCATCGAACCTGTTGGTGCTGGCGCGCGCCATCCGCCCTTCCGTCACCGCGCGGATCGACACCACCGTGCTTTCTTCCGAGACATTCTGGTGAATGATGTTGTTGGCAAAGCGAGTGAGCGCAAAGTGGGAGGAGGTTATCATAACCTCCGTTTCTTCGGCTGTAGAATACTTGAGGACGCGATCGAAAATCTGTTCAGCTTGTTGACGAGAAAGGGGCATAGGAAGTCTAAAGTTGAAAGTCAAAAGTCGAGAGTCGAGAGTCGAAAGTCGAGAAACCTGTCATTCTGAGCGGAGCGAAGAATCCCGGTAGTTTGTTGCGGCTAAGAACAACTTCGGAGATTCTCCACGTCGCACAGAATGACAAATCACCGGGCGTCTGGGCCTTCGACTCTCGACTCTTAACTGTCGATTGCTCGACTAGCTGTTTCCGCTGTACGCCACTCCCACTTGCACGTTGCGAAAGCGCGCCGGGGATGCACCGTGGCCGGTTCCCATGGCCTGCATGGGTTGACCTTTGCCGCAATTGGGCACGCCCCACAACGTCCAATGCTCGGGGCCGCAGATGGCGTCGCAGGAATTCCAGAATTCTGTGGTGATGCCGCCGTAGCTCGGGTTCTTGAGCATGCGAGTCTTCTTGCCGGCGCGGATTTCCCAGCCGATTTCGGTCCCGAACTGGAAGTTGTAGCGCCGGTCGTCGATCGACCAGCTACGGTTGGTCTCCATGTAAATGCCGTCGTCGGTGTCGGCAATCAAGTCGTCGAATTTCCACGTACCAGGGAGCAGGCTGATGTTGGTCATGCGGATCAGCGGTATGCGATTCCAGCCTTCGGCGCGCATGGCGCCACTCGAGCGCGCCTGTCCGACGGCGGCTGCGGTCTCCCGCGAGGTCAGGTAACCCACGAACAACCCACCCTTGACGATTGGCGTCGCCTGGGCCGGCACGCCTTCATCGTCGTAGGCAAAGGTACCCAAACCGGGTCCGTGGGCCGGCGTAGCATCGGCGACCACGTTGACGACGTCGGAGGCGTATTTGAGAGTCCCAAGCTTGTCGAGTGTGAGGAAACTCAGGCCGGCAAAATTGGCCTCGGTACCCAGTACGCGGTCAAGTTCGATGGGGTGCCCAATCGACTCGTGAACCTGCAAGCCGAGTTGCGAGCCCTCGAGGATGATATCCTTCACGCCCGCCGGACATTGGTCGGCTTTGTGAAGAGCCACCGCTTCTTCAGCGATGCGGGGCGCGTTCGCCACCAGATCCAATTCGCCCACCAGTTCATATCCTCGTGTCTGGTACTGGCCGCCAAAAGAGTTGGGATAGGAACGCCTCTGAATCTCACCCTCGGCGAACGAGGTGGCCACAAAACCCGCGCCGGTCTGAGTCTTCTTCTGCGTGATCTCCGAACCAGCGGTGGAAAGAAAGAGTTGTTCGATGCGGCGAAAATCCATTGCGGCTTCGGCCAGCGTCACGCCTTTCACGCGGCGCAATTCGCGATCCGTCTCGAGCAGCAGCTCCAGGCAAGTTGACACGGGAATCGAGAAGGGATCGATGCGGCAGGGGGCTTCCCAGCGATCGATGATCTTGGGTTCCTTCGCCAAGTCAACGTCGTGCTTCTTGGCGGTAGCGCTGGCGCGCGCGATTTCGACAGCGTGAGCGGCCACACGGTCGACGCTCGAGCGGTTGAGATCGTCTGTGGCGGAAAAGCCCCAGGCGCCCTCCGCCACTACCCGGACACCCACTCCCATGGATTGGGATTCCCTGACCTGTGCAGGCTGGCCATTCTTGGTGGAGAGGTAACGCTGCCGCAGGTCCACGACCCGCACGTCTGCATACGTGGCGCCGTGTGCCTTGGCGGTGTCCAGCGCCCATCCCGCAATGTCCTTCATGATTTCCCCGGAAAAAGTCGAGAGTCAAAGGTCAAGAGTCGAGAAGTCTGTCATTCTGAGCGAAGCGAAGAATCCCCGCACTTGAGCGGCGACGAAACGAACTACGGAGATTCTTCGCTTCGCTCAGAATGACAGGCAAGGCTCGGCCCGCCCTTTCGACTCTCGACTTTCGACTTCTTACGTTCCCTCCGCCCAGGAGGCCAGGTACTCCTCCTGCTCGGGCGTTAGCTTGTCAATGGTGACGCCCAGCGAATCGAGCTTAAGGCGCGCGACGTTCTTGTCAATATCCGCCGGAACCGGATAAACCTTGGGCGATAGCTGCGCGGCGTGTTTCACGAGGTGCTCCACGCAGAGCGCCTGATTGGCGAAACTCATGTCCATCACCACGGCCGGATGCCCTTCCGCAGCCACCAGGTTGATCAGCCGGCCTTCACCCAGGACGTAGATCTTGCGCTTGTCAGGCAGGGTGTATTCATCCACAAAGTCACGAGTGTGGCGCTTGCTGACGGCCATGGCCTCGATGGCAGGCAGGTCCAATTCGACGTTGAAGTGCCCGGAGTTCGCGACCACCGCGCCATCCTTCATCAGACGGAAATGCTCGCCGCGGATCACCGACTTGTTTCCGGTGACCGTGACGAAAACATCTCCCCACTTGGCAGCTTCCGCCATGGGCATGACGGAGTATCCGTCCATGATAGCTTCGATGGCGCGCGTGGGGTCCGTCTCCGTGACGGCAACGTGAGATCCCAAGCCCTTAGCGCGCATGGCTACGCCGCGTCCGCAGTAGCCGTATCCGCAGACCACAACATGCAGCCCCGCAAATAGCAGGTTGGTAGCGCGGAGGATGCCGTCGATGGTGGATTGGCCCGTGCCGTAGCGGTTATCGAAAAGGTGCTTGGTGTCAGCGTCGTTTACGGCAATGATGGGATACTTCAGCAGGCCATTGTTGGCCATGCTGCGCAGCCGGATGACGCCGGTGGTGGTTTCTTCGGTTCCGCCGATGACACCCGAAACCAGGTCCTGCCGCTTGCTCAGGATGGCGGTGACAAGGTCGGCGCCATCGTCCATGGTGATCTGGGGTTTGTGATCCAGAGCCGATGAGATGTGCGAGTAATAGGTGTCTTTATCTTCACCTTTGATGGCAAAGACGGGGATGTGGAAATCCCGCACCAGCGATGCTGCCACATCGTCCTGGGTGCTCAGCGGGTTCGAGGCGCAGACCACAACGTTCGCGCCACCGTCCCGAAGTGCAACGGCGAGATTTCCAGTTTCCGTGGTCACATGAAGGCAGGCCGCAATCCTCACGCCCTCAAGGGGACGTTCTGCGGCAAATCGCTTCCGGATAAGGTTCAGTACGGGCATCCATTGCCCTGCCCACTCCATCCGGGTCTTTCCCTTGCCGGCCAATTCCAAGTCTTTCACGTCACAAGCGAGTTGTTGCGTAACAGGCATTTAGATTCCAGACTCCTTTCGAAGTGCGACCGCTTTATCGGTTCGTTCCCAGGTGAATTCGGGCTCCGAGCGGCCGAAGTGGCCGTAGGCGGCGGTCTTTCTGTAAACCGGGCGCCGTAAGTCCAGTGATTCAATAATTCCTTTAGGTGTCAGCTCAAAGTGCTTGCGAACCAGCGCCTCGAGGGTGTAGTTGTCGACTTTGCCGGTGCCGAAGGTATCAACCATAATCGAAACAGGATTCTCGACGCCGATGGCGTAAGCCAGTTGGACTTCGGCACAGTTCGCTAGCCCGGCTGCGACAATGTTCTTAGCAATATAGCGGGCCATGTAGGCCGCCGACCGGTCCACCTTGGTGGGGTCCTTTCCGGAAAAACACCCGCCGCCGTGGTGAGCCGAGCCGCCGTAAGTGTCCACAATGATCTTGCGGCCCGTCAGCCCGGAATCGCCCACCGGCCCGCCGGTCACAAACCGTCCGGTGGGATTAATGTGGTACTTGGTGTTCTCATCGAGCATGTGGGCGGGAATAACCGTCTTGATGATGCATTCCCGCACGCCCTCACGAACGGTTTCGATCCCCGCGCTGTCCGCATGCTGCGTGGAGACGACGACTGCGTCAACGCGCACGGGCTTCCTTCCCTCGTATTCGACCGTGACCTGCGACTTGCCGTCTGGACGGAGGAAATCGAGAACGCCGCGGCGGCGGGCTTCCGCCAATTGCAAGCACAACTTGTGCGCCATCATGATGGGAAACGGCATCAGTTCCTTGGTCTCGTCGCAGGCATAGCCAAACATCAGGCCTTGATCGCCGGCGCCCCCGATATCAACCCCCATGGCAATGTCGGAGCTTTGTTGTGTCAAGTTGGCGGTTATCCGGCAGGTGTCTGCCGTAAACCCAGCGTCTGCTTGGGTGTAGCCGATCTTGCGAATCGTCTCCCGGACCAGCGAATCAATGTCGAGCTTGGCCTTGGTGGTGACTTCACCCACCACGTAGACATCCTGATCCTTGGCCATACTCTCGCACGCGACACGGCCCAACGGGTCTGCCGACAGAACGGCATCCAGTACCGCATCCGAGATCTGGTCACAGAGTTTGTCCGGATGACCCTCGGTAACCGATTCAGATGTAAAGAAGTGACTTTGCTTCAGACCAGACACGCTGGGCCTCCTTGATTAGTGTTCTAGATGGGGAATTAAAGGCTAACACGATCTCTTCACGGTATCATATGCGGCGGAAGAGTGTCAACGATTTTGCTGCCGGGTAGGGGTGTCGTTGGAGTTATAAGTGTCCTCGAAGGCACGGTCAACCCCGCGGTGTAGGCGCGACCCTTGTGGCCGTCCTCGGGCGCTTACTCCACCCGAAGCTCTCGGTTGACAATTACGCAGCGGCCCGTCACGATGAACGTACGCGTACAGGACGACCGGCCTTCGCGTGACGTGAATAGCATGAGCTTGCAGGCGTTCTTTGCCTTGCTGGGCGGATTGCTGGTTCTGGCTTTTGTCGCCAATCGCTTGGCGCAGCGGACGCGTGTGCCGGACGCCGTGGTGCTGATTCTGACCGGGTTGCTGCTGGGTCCGGTTTTCCATCTGGTGGACGCCACGCAATATGAAAATGTGACACGAGGCTTCGGCACGCTGGCCTTGATCTTGATCCTCTTTGAGGCCGGCCTCGAACTCGACGTCGACGAAACCTTGCGACATGCCGGCGGCGGGCTGGCGCTTTCCTGGTCGGCTTACCTGATAACCGCGGCGTTAGTGGCGGGGGTTGCCAAGTGGTCGCTGGGGCTTTCCTGGGACGGGGCGTTGCTGGTAGGCGCTGTGCTCGGGTGCGTCAGCAGCACCATCATGCTTCCCGCACTCCAGCAGATTCCGATGCGCGTGCCGGTGAAGCTTACGCTGCTAGTGGAAAGTTCGATTGGCGACGTGCTGGCCGTCCTCTCGGTGGGCGCTTTGTTAAACCTTTCGCGGTCGCAGGGCTCGCTCTTCAAGGGATTGGTGGGCGGATTTGCATTCGAGTCGGCCGGAGCGCTGGTGCTGGGAGTGGCGGCGGGGTTGGCATGGTCCCGGCTCATGCCCTTCCTCTCCGACCAGCGGTTCTGGCAAGCCCTGACGTTTGCCGCAGTCTTGCTGCTCTATTCCGGAGCAACCGCCGTCAAAGCCAGCGGGTTGTTCGCGGTGCTGGTGTTTGGCCTCGTGCTGGCCAACGTCTCGCAGATCAGAAAGCAACTTTTCCCCGTCGCCGTTGGCGATGACCAGCAGGAAGAGAATCTTCACCACCAGATTCTCAATTTTCACTCCGAGCTGGCCTTCCTGATTCGCACCTTCTTCTTCGTCATGATCGGAGCGGTGGTGCATTTTTCCGGACTGCGCGCGAACGCCATTGCAATTCTCGGATTTGCGGGAGCCGTTCTGTTCGCCCGCTGGCTGGCCGTAAACATCAGCGGCTGGACGTGGAAGGGAATCTCGACCCAGGAACGAGAACTGATTATCTTGCTGCTTCCCCGCGGGCTGATCACGGCGGTGCTTGCCATTCAGGTGATCGACGCGCGCGGAGCTTCGTTCGCCTTCTTGCGCGGCGTGGCCTTCGCCATTATTCTGATCACCAACCTGCTTCTGGTCCTGGCCAGCGTGCGGGCCCGGCGTGCCATTCCGCAGGCCGTGCTTCCCGAGCAAATCCCGCAGGAGCATGCTGTGGAATAAGCGCCCGCATCAGGCGAATGCCTTCTGGAGGATTTGCAGCGCTGCGGCCAGGGTCTGTGGGGTTATGTTGCCCAGCCGTTTCACCAGACGGACCTTATCCAGCGTGCGGAGTTGGTCAAGCAGGATGAGGCCTCGCTTTCCCTGGAAGGTCACCGGGACGCGATAAGGCGCAGGGCGCGCTCCTGTGGTCATCGGAGCCACGATGACAGTCCGGAGGAAATCGTGCATTTCAGGAGGAGAAATTACCAAGCAGGGCCGGGTCTTTTGGATCTCGCTGCCCACCGTGGGATCAAGCGTTACAAGCCACACCTCACCGCGCGTCACCACTCCAGGTCTCCGTCATCCTGGTTCCCGAACTCCGGCCAAACCAGCTTGTCGTCCCCTGTTTCGGCAATCCGGCGGCTGGCTTCCGCCCAGCCTTCGCGCGGGTTACGTCGGGGCCTGCGCAGCACGATGGCTCCGCGTTCTACGACGATTTCCGCCTCCTCCTCCAACCCTGCCTCCTCCAGCAGGGGTTTGGGTATGATGACTCCCCGCGAGTTTCCTATGCGCCTGATCCCCGTAACCATGGGTGACTCCTCCGTATAACAACGTTATAACATGGAAGACCTTTTCACGGCAACAATGCGGCGCTACGCGGGCTTTGTGACGGCCCGGCGGGATAGCAGATACGCCTTAAGAAAGGGGTCGAGGTCGCCGTCCAGGACGCGGTCGGTGTCACCCATCTCAAATTTCGTGCGGTGGTCCTTGATGAGGCGGTAGGGGTGGAGGACGTAAGACCTGATCTGGCTGCCAAAGTCGATGTCAGCCTTGGAAGCCTCGAGTTTATCCGAGGCCTCCCGCCGGTTGCGCAGCTCTAACTCATACAGCCGGGAGCGCAGGAACTTCATGGCCATATCCTTGTTGCGGTGCTGCGAGCGCTCATTCTGGCACTGGGCCACGGTGCCTGTGGGGATGTGAGTGATGCGCACGGCTGAGTCCGTTGTGTTGACGTGCTGCCCGCCCTTGCCGCCGGAACGATAGGTTTCGATCCTCAGTTCGTCCGGCTTGATTTCAATGTTGATGGTATCGTCGATCTCGGGGCTGACGAAGACCGAGGCGAAAGAAGTGTGGCGGCGGGCGGCCTGGTCGAAAGGAGAGATCCGAACCAGGCGGTGCACGCCCGTCTCGCCGTCGAGCAAGCCATAGGCATACTCGCCGGACACCGTGACGGTGGCGGACTTGAGACCCGCCTCTTCTCCCGACTGGTAGTCGTTAAGCGTAAAGCCGAAACCGTGCCGCTCCGCCCATCGCTTGTACATGCGGAGCAGCATTTCCGCCCAATCCTGCGACTCGGTTCCGCCCGCGCCGGGGTGAATGGCCACGATGGCATTCAGATGATCGTTCTCGCCGGCCAGAGTGGTTTCCGTCTCGACGCGCTCAAGCTCCTGACGAAGCGTCTCAAGTTCGCCACCCAGTTCACCCTCGACCGATTCTCCTTCTCGGGCCAACTCGAAGTAGGCATCAACGTCGGCCAAGCGTTTGGCGAGCCTGTCGTCCTCTTCAATCCTCTCGCTCAAACGCTTGCGTGCGGTCAGAGTTTTTTGGGAGACTTCCTGGTCTTGCCAGAAATCGGGCTGGGCAATTTGCTTCTCGAGCGCTTCAAGCTCTCTGCGCCGCTGGGGGGCGTCAAAGAAAACTCCGCAATTCGTTGGCGCGTTGCTTTAAGTTGTCGTACGATCGTTGCAGTTCTTCGAGCATGTTTACTCCTAATGCGTTGCGGTGGCCTTTGTGGCGGCGCCAGTCTGCTTTTTTGCTTCCGGCAAAAGCCCCGAAGGGGCGGTCCAACACAGCCCAGGCCAACGGCCTGGGTCAGCGCACCGTCCTCAATCGTTACCCCAAGCCCTGAAAGGGCGAGACATCATTCGGGGAGGCCAGTGGCCAGCCGTCACAACCTGATCCAGAGGATTGCCACGCCCTTTCAGGGCTTGCAGTTCCTGGCTCGCGTAATCTTGACCCAGGCCGTTGGCCGGGGCTGTGTTAGGTCGCCCCTTTGGGGCTCAACAACGGGGCCAGAAACAGCAGCACCGCCAGCGCCGTGCACAGCCACGCAAAGACGTCGCCGTGCCGGGTATAGAAGGTCTCAGCCCCAAGGTAACTGTATTTCACAGCCACGGCCGCCGTTTGATTGCGCCCAATCTGTTTCTCGATCCGGCCGTATGGATCGATCAGCACGGTGATGCCGTCGTTCGTGGCGCGCAGCAGGTAGCGGCGATTCTCAATGGCCCGCAAGCGCGCCATTTCCAGTTCCTGCTGGGCGGCCGAGGAGCGGCCAAACCACGCGTCATTCGAGATATTCACCAGCACACGGGCGCCCGCCAAAGTAACCCGCCGGACCAGTTGCGGGAAAATGTCCTCATAACAAATGAAGACTCCCAGTGCTCCTTGCGGTGTCGGCGCCACACCGTAGCTTGCGCCCGGGACGAAGTTCCCCGCCTCGGTGGTGATCTTGCCGATCAATTCGGGAAAGGCCCAGGCTGGTACGTACTCCCCAAACGGCACCAAATGCATTTTATCATATTGCAGAATCTCGCGTCCCTCGGGGTCCAACACGATGGCGCTGTTGGTGATTTCGTGGCGTCCGGCGGCTAACGGTATGACCGTGTTCACAACCACGTAGGACGCGGCTTGGCGGGCCATCCGCTCCACGGCGCTGCGGAAAACAGGATCGCGCGTGAAATAGAAGGGGGCAGGGTTTTCCGCCCAAATAATCAGCGGCGGAACGCTGAGGCGCGAAAGGCCCTGCACGTCAGATCCAACGCCCTCCTTCCGTTCTTCGCTTGCCAGCGCGTCCAACGACATATCCACAAGCTGGTTCAGCTTGGCGGGATTAAGCCAAGGCACCCAAGCGTTGTCGGCTTGCTCGTCGAGGGGCACGTTGGGTTGCACCAAAACGGCGAGATCCGTACCCCGGGCGGACGCGGGCGGGGCAAAGGCCCAATTGCCAATCACGAGGAGTGCTACCCATCCGCCCAGTGCCAGCCAAGGGCCTCTCTCCCTCCAGTGCCGCATTGCCCCGGCCGCCACCGCGCTTGTCGCTGCCGCAAGAAAAGACAGCCCGTAAACACCCGTCGCTGTGGCGGCCTGCCTTAATCCCGCAGGTGACACGCTGTAACCGAGGAGGTTCCAGGGAAAGCCTGTGATGAAGTAGGTTCTGGCCAACTCCAGGGCCATCCAAAGCAAAGGGCTGGCCAGCAAGGCGAGATCGGGCGACGTGCGCGCCAGCGTGCCAACCACCAAACCGAACGACCCGAAGAAGACTGCGAAAACCACCACGAACGCTGCCAGACCGGTCAAAGAAAGGCCCAAATTGAGCCCACCATACTGCCGCATGACTTCGACAAACCAGTAAAAGCTGCCGGCAAAAAAGATGGCTCCGGTGAGATACGCCCAACCGAAGGCACACCAGGGGCGCGGCTCGGTCGACAATACAAGTAGTAGCGGGAGAAGCGCGATCCAAACCAGGGGATGAATGCTGAGCTTTGGGAAGCAAGCCACCAGCAGGAAACCACTCAAAGCGCTGGCAAGCCACTTGTGGAATTGAGTCATTGAATCATTGAGTCATTGAGCCATTGAGCGAAGTTCGAACGAATTTCCAGTTTCCATTTTCCAGTTTCTAATTCCGTTTCCGAGTCAGTGGCGGATGAAAGGCTTGTAGCCTTCGTGCTTCAACTTCGCCAGCGTCTTTTCCGCGCTTTCCCGAGAGACAAACGGGCCGACCTGAACGCGGTACAGGCTGTCTTTCGCATGGGCCTGTTGGGGCGGCACGAGCAGCGCATGATAGCCACGCCCTCTCAAGACCCTCACCGCAGTTTCAGCATCCTGCTTTGCTCTCATGGCCCTAACCTGAACAAAGAATGCGCTCCCGGCAGCGCTCATTTCCCCAGGAGAGGTTCGAGAGGTATCAGGTCCCGGCTCTGGCTTGGACGCCATTGCAGGAGGGGAGGTCACCGGCGGTTCGACTCTCGCGGTGGTTTCGGGTTGCAGCCGGCTTGTTGACGAAGAGGTGGAACCGGCGTGAGGGTTTGCGAGCGAAGATGCGGGCGGCGCCCCATTGTTGGTGCCGATCGGAACCGTCTCGAGAGGAGGATTAACGGTAGGCGGAATGGCGCCCGAGGTTGTAACACGCTCGGTAGCAGGCGACATGCGCGCCGTCCGTTCGTTGTAACCAACCAGGAAACCCAGCGAAAAGAAAACTCCGCAAACGGCCACCCCTGCCAAGAAAACCAGCATCAGATGCCGCGGTGAAAGACCCCTGCCACCACCAGAATTCGTGTTCATGACCTTGACCGATTAATAGAAATTCAAAATTCAATGGGCAAACGGGAGACCATTTGCCGTGAATCCCCGAAGGGGATTTATAAAGTAGCCGGGGGCAACGCCCCATAAGCGTTACCATAAGATCGCCACGACCATCGGAGCCCGTCAGCCGACGGGCGGCGGAATGTGGCCCATGGCGAAAGAAGCTGTGAAAAAATCGATGGCTGTCATCCTGAGCGAAGCGAAGGATCCCGGCAGTTTCTTGTGGTTCAGCGATTTACGAACAACTGCAGAGATCCTTCGCTGCGCTCAGGATGACACTTCCGAATTTCTTCACACCTTCTCTCGCCGTGGGC
>Ga0187852_1003085_pt1 | contig 12625 bp, 9 predicted proteins | sample June2016WEW_6_40_FD_134511 | JGI IMG/M metagenome (GOLD analysis project Ga0187852, IMG submission 134511) | Peatland microbial communities from SPRUCE experiment site at the Marcell Experimental Forest, Minnesota, USA - June2016WEW_6_40 | ecosystem: Environmental > Terrestrial > Soil > Wetlands...
CACCGAGGAGAGGTGGACCGGCCTGCCCAGCGATGCCGACATCAGTTGCGTAATCCGGCTCCTGTAACGGCTCACGCTGACCATCGGGGGCACGATCAATACCGCCAGGATGGCGGCCAGCGCAGCCAGCGCCAGCCCCGCCGCGGCGAGCCGCCTGCGCCTTCGATGCCGGCCTTGCACGTCTTTGGTCATGGTTTTCAGTGGTCAGTGATCACTGTACCCGGTGCAACGTCCGCTTCCAGCGCGTGTCGCTGAAGAAACGCAGCGCCACGTGGCCCATCCAGGCCACGGTATGGCCGATCCCGCTCTGCTCATACTGGTTCTCCGGGGTCTTGAACGACCAGTAGTTGAACAACGGCCGGCCCACGATGTTCTCTCTGGGCACAAAGCCCCAGAAACGCGAATCGGCGCTGTTGTGCCGGTTATCGCCCATCATGAAGTACTGGCCGGGAGGAACCACCAGGTCTCCATTCTCGATGTGATTGGGAAAGTCGATGGCCCAGGACTCGGGGATCAGGTTTCCAGGTTCGGGATCGGGCGGCACGGCGGGGAACTCGTCGAGAAAGTCGGAATGATTTTCCGGCGTTGTCGGTTGGGCGTGCGGCTGGTTCTGGGCTACGCCGTTGAGGATGACGATGCCATTGCGCAGATGAATATGGTCGCCGGGCACGCCGACCAGCCGCTTCACCAAGGTGAGGTACTCGGGCTTGCCGTCTACATCGTCAGTGACGGGTTTGATGAAGACGACAATGTCGCCGCGCTTCGGCTCGCGGTAGCGGACCAGCGGCATCCACTTCGCCGACGGGGCCAGCGTGATCCGGTCCACCGCCAGATGGTCGCCCACCAGCAGCGTATTCTCCATCGATCCGGAGGGAATGACGTAGTTCTGGCACAGAAAGGTGAGGATGAACAGTCCCACCACCAGCAGCGAGCACATGCTGGCTACAAACTCGTACGGCGTCTCTTCCACGGGTACCGGAACCGGCTGCTCCTGCGGAGGCGTCTTGGGGAGGGGCGTGTTGGTCTTCGTCATCCTGTCGCTCTTAATCGGTGGTCAGTGAACCACGAGGAAGATGCGCTTCCAGCGCGCAAACCCCGTCAGTCTTGCCGAAAGCTGCCTGTCGTGTCCGAGTCTATCATCCGTAGCCTGGAGCGCGGCCTGTTGCACATCGGTAGTGGAGGGGCGGGCGAGCGAGAAGTAGATGACCAGCGGCCGGGCCACGATCGCTTGCCGGGGCACAAAGCCCCAAAAGCGTGAATCCATGCTGTGATTGCGGTTGTCGCCGAGCACAAAGTACTCGCCCTCGGGAACCACCAGTTCGCCGTCGCGGGTGAGGCTCTGCATCTGCCTCCACCAGATGGGATCAACCTCCGGATCGGTATAAATCCTAGCGGGAAAGTCGTCGCGGAAGGGATTGCGGGCCGCGGGTTCGAAGGCCGCGTAGGGCTCGTCCAGAGTGCGGCCGTTCACCGTCACCCGGCCGTTCTGGATGCGCAGCCGGTCGCCCGGCATACCTACCACGCGCTTGACATAGAAGCGCCGCATATCCTCGGGGGGATGGAAGATCACGATGTCGCCACGGGCAACCTCGCGATAGGGCAGGAACCACCGGCTCAAGCTGCCGGCGGGCGCATAAGCCTGCTTGTTGACCAGCAGAAAATCGCCCACCAGCAGGGTGTGCTCCATGCTTTCCGAGGGAATCAGGTAGGGTTGGAGCAAAAAAGTGAGCAGAAACAGCGCCACAATCACCGTCCGCAGCAGCGAGGCAAGAGCCTCGGGCAGGGTGGGAAGATGGCGCCGCCAGCACGAAAACCACCGCTGCGGCGGGCCGGCGACTTGGGCAGGGGTGCTCATGGCGCCGCTTGCTCCTCCTTTTTTGCGCCAGCCGCCGAGGCGCGGGCTTTGGCCGCGGCTTTTGTCAAACGGTCCAGAGCGCGTCGCGCCGCATCCTGTTCCGCCTGCTTCTTGGTGCTTCCCATGCCGCGGGCCAGTGGCTTTCCCGGCTCTCCTTCTTTCGTTTTGAGCCGAACCTCCACCAGAAAGCGCTTGTGGTGGTCTGGACCGCTTTCACTCTTCACCTTATAGACCGGCGTTCCGGTTCGCACCGCCTGCAGGTGCTCCTGAAGCGCCGATTTATAGTTGCCCAGCGCGGCCCCGGAGCGCAACTCCTGGGCTAATTGCTCGACTGCCTCGCCCATCACCCAATGGCGCGCAAAGGCCCTGACCGGCTCCAGGCCGCCGTCAAGGAACAGCGCTCCCGTCACTGCCTCCATGGCATTCGAAAGCACGGTGCTCTTGCGCCTGAGGCCGCTCCGGTCTTCGCCCCGGCTGAGGCGCAAATGGTTGCCCAGCCCGATCGCCGCGGCCACCTCCGCCAGGTGCTGCCGGCTCACCAACTGGGCGCGGACGCGGGTCAGTTCCCCCTCCTGCCACTCCGGATGCGCTGCAAACAGCGCCTCGGCCACCACCAGCCCCAGCACCGCGTCGCCCAGAAACTCCAGACGCTCATTGTCCTCTGCGCCGTTGGCCTCTTCCTTCCCGTTCTCAAGCGCCTTCTGGTTGGTCAACGAGCGATGAGTCAAGGCGCGCAGCAGCAGTTCCGGCTTGGCAAAGCCATGCCCGAGCGCCGTTTCAAGTTCAGCCAGAACTGCTTTCACTTGCGCCTCGATCAACAAACTCGCGGGAGCCCAGAAGCCGCGGGCGGCGGATTACTGCGGCTTCCGCGTCCCGGTTTGCCCCGCAGATCCAGCTTCCGGCTTGGCCGGCCCGGCGGCGGGAGGTTCGTCTTCCGCATCCTCGTCGCAACTGTGGCCCTTGACGGCATAAGCCGTCTTGACGCCCCGTTCTGCGGCCAGCCGGGTATCCTGCTGCCCGTCGCGCACCGTGAGCGCGGTCTTGTATTCGGCAACGGCCTCGTCGCGCTTGCAATCCAAATCCAGCATGCGGCCCAGGTAAATGTGCGACCACGCCAGCAGCCGCGGCTCCTTGCTGGTGGCCAGCGTCTTGTGGAAGTCGTTGATCGCTTCCTCCGGATGGCCGGTCAGGATGGCCGCCCTGGCCAGGATGAAGTTAGCCCGGGCGCTGTCGGCCACCGATTCGAGGGTATCGGCTTGCACTGTCAGCGCCTGGCGCGCCATGGCGCTGGCCGTGGCCACATCCCCGGCCGCCAGGCGCGCCTCCGCCAGGTCGAGGCCGGTCAACATGCGCGGCTTGCTGCGCCCCAGCACTTCTTCATCCGCCTCTTTGTCGAAGTCCATATCGCGGGCGCGATGCACCTGCTGGTTGATGTCCATGCTGTAAACCATCTCGCCGATGGTGTCTTTCAGGCTGGCCGGGTCCTTCTCGAACTCGATCAACTGCTCATAAAAGTACTGCGTGAGCACGAATCCCTGGTTCATATCGTGGCGCACCGTGGCCCAGCGGATGGCATCCACCTTCTGCTGGTAGACCTGCCGCTCATGCTCATAACGCGGCATGTCCGGGCGCTGGGCGCCGGCCGGAATGACGTACACCGGGACGCCGGTATCCATAGTCCGCGCTTCGATGGCCTTGATCAGGCACTCGATGGCCAGAAGCACGGTGTCGGAGCGGTAGCGGAACTCCATGGGAGCGTCCCGCACCTCCTTGAGAATGGGCTGCATGCGGTCCACGGCGGTGGCCCGGGCCAGCAGCAGCGGCTCGATCACGTAATGCAGGTAGACGTGGCGCACGTCGACCATGCGAATCTGCCCGTTCACCGGCGAAACCACCACCACGTAGTCCGTTCCGTAGATGCGGGCATTGACGATGCGCGGCGAAAGCAGCGGCTCGATCACCACCACAAACCGCCGTCCGCCATAGGTTTCGGCGGGCAACTTGAGATACAGATTGGTGGATACGATCATCTTCGAGAGCGGATCGTGCAGCCGGTCGGCCTCGGCGTCGTAGGTGCGGTGCGCCGCAAGCCATATCCCGTGCAGATCGACCGCGGCCACGAAGTCCTTGAGCAGGGGCACAATCTCCACCACCTGCGTGGAGTCGGGCGGCATCTCCGCAAGTTCCGCCGAGGTCTCAAGCTCCGGCGGCGGGGTCAGGTACAAGGCCAGCGATATGTACTGCGAAATGTCCTTCTGCGAACCCGTCATGCGGTGCTGGGCGATGAAAACGCAGACCTTGTCGCGCTTGTTCCGGGCGTCCTCGCTTTTGGCCAGCGCCTGGTTGATCTCGTCCCGGACCCGCTTGCGCACCGGCGCGCTCTGGTCCAGGCCCTCGTCATAGCCGCAGGCGTTCAGCGCCGCAGCCATCATGAACACAGGCTCCGAGCTGACCATGGAGATGGTCGGCCCCGCCGGATCGACCAGCGACGGCGCCTTTTCCCGCTGAATCAATTGCGAGGACGAACTCTGGTCCTGAGATGAATTGCTGGCGGAGCTGTTGCCGGAGGATTGGCCGTGGGCCAGGGCGGGCGCGAGACCCGCGATCAGGCAAAAAAACGCGGCGGAAAGAGCCGCGGAGGATCGAAACCGATACAACGTCATGATGAGACCCTGCCTGTAAGTCTATTTAGACGCGCAGGCAGGGTCAAACGGGAGGGGCGGAACAGTGGTCAGTGGACAGTTGTCAGTGATCAGTGGTCAGTCGTCGGTGGTCAGTGACCTACCCGCGCACTGAAACGCCGGAGAAGGAGATCACGGTCAGGCCGCGCACCGGCTGGCCGAAGAAACGCGCGGGCTCGAATACGCCGGTCAGCAGCAGGTTCTCCACCTGCGCGCGGGTCGCCTCGTCGGTGGGACCGGAGACGATGCGATAGTCGTACATCCGGCCCGCTTCGTTGATATAGACCTCGACAACCACGGGGCCGGAAACGGCGCCGATCTGGTTGCTGCCCGCGCCGGAGGAGAACCTGACCAGGCGGGGCGAGGTGGGGTTGCCCAGCGGCTCGTCCTTGGTGGCCTGCGCAATCTCCGGCTGGGTAAACATGGTGGCCAGCACGATCACCGTGCCCAACAGCAGCACCGCGCTGGCAAAGCCGGCCGAGGCCTGCAACAGGAAGGGACCCACGGTATTTCTCCAGACCAGATACCAGCCCTGGAAGGGACTCTGACGGCTGCGCGCCCGCTCCTGGCTCACCGCCACCTGAATCCGGAGCAGCAAATCCTCGGGCTCCGGGACCGGACCCAGCGCGGCCAGCGACGCCTGCGCATGGCGCAACGATTCCCACTCCCGGGCACACTCCCGGCAACCTTCCAGGTGGGCGGCAACGCGCTGCATCTCCCGTCCCGTCAACTGGCCGTCAAGATACTCGGTAAACCTTGCCTGTACTTCATCACAGCAGTTCATTGCGCCTCCTCTCCCAGAGGTACTTCAAAGCCGGCGCTCGCCGGGGAAGATGCGGCAGCCGCCGGAGCGGTCAGAATGGCCTTCAAACAGGCGCGCCCGCGCACCAGCCGCGACTTGACCGTGCCCAGATTCACGCCTTCCATCCCCGCCACTTCCTCATAGACAAATCCCTCGATGTCGCGCAGAATCAGCGTGGTGCGGAATGGTTCCGGCACCTGGTTCAACGCCGCCTCGACCCGCGCCCGGTTCTCCGCGTGCAGCGCAATCTCATAAGGCGACTCAGCCGGGTCCACCAGCGTATCTTTCAGCAGCACCGGCGTCCCGCTTCCGCCCCCGGTCATCTCCTGCTCGATGGGGACCTCGCGCTGCTTGTGCCGCATCCACCAGCGCCGCTGGTTGGAGGCCTCGCGCAGGGCGATGCGGTAAATCCACGTCCGCAACGACGACTCGCCGTGAAAACTGCCCACCCCCCGGAAAACCTTGACGAAAACCTCCTGGGTGAGGTCGGCGGCGTCGGCGCGGTCCTGCACAATGCGCGCCAGCAGGGAATAAATCGGTTGGTGGAAGCGCGCGATCAGCCAGGCAAAGGCTTCCTCCGAGCCGGCTCGAAGTTCCGCGATGAGAGCCGCTTCCTCGGATTGGAGCGTCAGCGCGCTGGCAAGATTGCCCATGGTGAGGTCCGCCTGCATCACAGTGTCCTCCCACGTATACCGCAACACAGGCACACTTGGCATCCGCCAAATTTGCACCGGACCCATCGCCCGGTTTCTGGTTGCGGCCCCTCCGCCCAGCGGCCCCAAATGCCGCCGCCGGGCTCCGATGCTGCAGTGGAGCGCGCGGGAAACGGAACATTGGTAAAAAACCGGATGTACCGCGCCCTCTATTGTCTTAGACACCGGATTTCCAGGAAGTGTTCCCGGTCACGGATCTTTGTGCGTTTCCGTCACCAAAGTTCCGGTTTCTATATCGTAAAAACGATCCTGCGCCCCTTTTCGACTCGGCTCCACGCCGCCTCCACGTCCTCCAGAGGAACCGGCTCCACAGCGATCTTGAGGCTGCCAGCCGCAGCCAGGGCAAACAGCGTTGGGATCGCGGCGAGAATCCGGTCGAGCGCCGCAGAGCCGAATCCGCTCCCCATCAGGGTCAGATCGACACTGCGCAGGGTCGCTCCGGGCAGGCTGATCGTCTTGCCCGCGCTCTCGCCCACCTCCACAAGCCGCGTCGCCCGCGTCGAACTGACGCGGAAACCCCTGGCCAGCGCCTCCAGCAGCAGCTCCGTGGGCCGTCCCCACAGGTAATCGATCACCACGTCGATCCCGGCGCCAGCCTCAACCGCGAAGGCATCGCGAACTGCATCTTCCGGCTGCCCGAGCGCGATGACCGCATCCACATCGTCTGCCGCGATGGCCGCCACGTTCCGCCCCACCCCAATCACCCGTCTGGCGCCCAGATGCCGCGCCACCTGGACGGCGAGCTGTCCAGCTACTCCCGTCGCTCCCAGGATCAGCACCGTTTCCCCAGCCGACAGCCCGGCACGGTGCTTCAGCGAGACCCACGCCGACATTCCGGGGTTGGCGATCGCCGCCGCCTGAGCATCGCCGATTCCGTCCGGCAACGGGATGCACATCGAACGGGACGCCACTGCAAGCTCGGCCATGGTTCCCCACGGCTTGCGGACACCGCCGAAATAAACCCTACTTCCATCCTCGAGCGTTCCCACCCCGTCTACGCCCACAATGGCGGGAACTTCTCCGGTGCTGGAGTAATGCGATCCGCTGGCGAGAGCCTTCACGATCGGGTGTAGGCCCGCCGCGCGCACGTGGATGAGCACTTCGCCTTCACCGGCAACGGGATTGGGAAATGATTGATACGTGGGCGCCTGGCCCAGGACATTCACAACAGCAGCCTGCATGGCTTGACCTCCCCAAGGTTAGACCCAATTCACTGGCTTCCCGCTTCAAAACGAGAGTCTCCGCCACCTGATCGACCTTCCTGCGGCCAGTTTGACGAATCCCGTCCCAGCAGAGACAATAAGAGAGTTGCACCCCTCCACACGTGGGCCTGTGGCGCAGTTTGGGAGCGCGCTTCCATGGCATGGAAGAGGTCGTCGGTTCGATCCCGACCAGGTCCACCATCCGTTCGACAATTTACAGAGACGAAACGTCCATTCGCGCTTTTGATCCGCGCCCGCATTCTCTTGCAGCGCACGGGATCTCCCTTGCCGCCGGGGGCGGGCGTCAGTGCGCGCTGCCCTGCTCAGTGGCCGCCGCCGGGAGCCCGAGCGCGGCAGCCGGCGGCAGATCCCTGCCGCTATCCCAGCCGCGAATCACCTCCCGGAAGAGGTCGCCGCGCTGCTGCCACTTCTCAATGGCGAGGTCGTAGCGGACGGTCACATTGTTCAGCCAATAGGGGCGGTTTTCGCTCAGCCAGACCTGGCTGTACTCGTCCTTTACGGCGGAGTAGGCATCGCGCAGGTCCTGGCAACGGCCAAACATGCTGCTGATCTCATCCAGAATGTTTCGCGTTTCGGCGCGGCGCGCCATGTCGCGCTGTTGTGCCAGAGCCAGCGCATAAGCGCCGGCGATCTCCTGGCCCAGTTCAAAGTTCAAGCCGATCAGGTCCAGGCGCCGCGCTCCCATATCCATCGCCGCCAGCGCGTCCGCTTCCTTCAAATGCCGATTCGCCGCGCGCGCTTCCGCAAGGAGCACAATGGCGCGCTCGGCGTGGGTGCGCAAATCCACCGCCAGCGGCAAAACCTTCGCCGAAGCCTCCTGTCCCTCAGCGCTCCAGGGGTCCAACCAGAACAGTTCGTCGCTGGTCAATCCGGCATGCGCCTGTTCCAAAGCCTCATGCGCGGCCATCAATTCCTTCTCAGCCTGGTCCACCTTGCCGCCGGCATCGCCATGGAAGGTCCGGCCATAGGAGTCCTGATAGGCGGAGATCGAACTCTCTCCCGGCTGCCATGCCGCCACCGCGCCAAAGAGCACGCCGTACCAGTCCATGTTGAAGAGACCCTCGCCGTCGTCGTTCCAGACCGTAATCAGAGCGCCCGTGGAGCCCAGCCGCTGCCCGTCGCGAATGAAGCCCTGAATGTTTGCGAAGGCCGTCCTGGCCACGGGATAGACCTGATTCCAGTTGGCGTCGCCGGGAGCCACCCAGGTCTCGATCCCGGCCTTGGCAAAGGGCTCGATCAGCTTGCCGAAGTCCGTAGCGTCACCATAGTTCCAGGGCACGGCGATCATATCTTTGGGCAGCCCGGCCACGGCCTCCGGATCGTCCGCGCCAATATCTCCCCAAAAGAGCAGGCGGCGATGCAACGGCGCCAGATCGTCGTGTATCTGCTTCAGAAAATCGACGTAGACCGGCCCATAGCCCCGCGCCTGCACCTGCGAATGAGTTCGCCCCACGCCCAGATCCAAGGTCTCATCGGCCCCGATGTGCAGGAAGGGCGACGGGAACTCCTGGGCAATCTGAGTAAACCAGTCGTGGATCAGCGGGAGAGTCTGCGATTGACCGGGAGCCAGTACATAGCCATGCGGCGTCTCGGCCGCGTCCTTGTACAGGTCGTACTTCAGCACCTGGTGAAGATGCCCGAAGGCTTCCTGCTCGGGCACGATGGTGACGTGATACAGACGGGTGTACGCCACCAGTTCCGCCACATCGGCCGGCGTCAGCGCGCCGCCCGGAGGAGCAGCCAGCGGATGATCGGCATAGAGCAGCGTGTGCTCGATGTAAGGCGAATAGATATTGATCTTGTAGGAGGCGAAGACCCGAATCTGATGCTTCTGGAACTCCAGCGTGGGGAAGGGACCGCGGGAGAGGTCGTCGTCGATGCCGCGATACTTCATCGCCGGCCAGTCGCGCACCGTGCCCGTGGGCAGCACACGCTTGCCGCCGGGAAGGGGAAGCAACTGCTTGAGCGTTTGCACCCCATAAAAGACGCCGGAGCCGGAGGCGGCAACGACAAAGGCCTGATGCGGTTCGACCGCGAGCACATAGCCCTCGGCCTCCATCGCCGCGTCGAATCGCAGGCCGAGCCTGGCTAGCTGTGCCTTGGCATCCGCCGAGCCGGCGCGCAGCAGCAGCACGCGGTAGCCGGCTTTCTCATCGCGTGCGCCGCTCAACCCCGCCGCCTTCATCGCTTCTTTCAGATCGCGCGCCGCAAATGCGTCTTCGGCGTCGTGGCCGGGTACGCTGACCGCCACCGTCTCCGGCAGGACTGTCTCCCCGGTAAAATGGGCTTCACGGGGCGCCGGCAGCAGCCGGACTTGCCCCACTGATGGGGTTGAAAAAGCACACAGCAGCGTGAGAACTCCCCACATGCTGCCGCGCAAAACTGAGGACGGCTTTGTCCGGTTGAGGCTCGGCATCTTACTCACCTTCAGCTCGCAAATGCGAGCGGTTCATTTCGATTCGGTCATTGTAGACGAAACCTGCGATGCTCCCGCGCCGGCAAGCGAGAAAGTGACGAGAACGTTTACTCTAAGCACCCCACGGAATATAATTTTAGACAAATTCGAAATTGATTTAACTGGGGGATTGATCGGCTGCGCTTTGACTGGGATTGCTGAGACCGTGGGAGACGATTGAGATGAATCCAGACGTTACTTGTCGCACAATACCGGTCACTCCCGGCGAACTCATAGGACCAACGCCAAGAAAGGTACGTTTGTTTGGGGATGGTGTCAAGTTTGGGATAATTGCAGTGTCACTTCTTGCACTTGTCGCTGTCTCTAGTCTTTGGTTCTGCGCAGATGCTATCAAACAAATAAAGCAACGAGCCGTATTGCAGCGCGAAGGTCGCGAAGTTGTTGGCGAGATCACGAGGCAAAGGTCCGGCAGCCGCATATCAGTGCCATCCGTCAGTTACACTTTTACCGTCAACGGGACGGCTTTTTCTGGGTGGGCACAAATGCCGCAGAACTTAGTTGGAAGTCTCCGGGAGTCAGATCATATTCTTGTACGGTTTCTCCCAGCTAATCCCGCGATCAATCACCCGGATGCCTGGGAGTGGTCCGTGCTTTTGAATTTGGAATCGATTGTGTTCATGATATTTTTTGCGATAATGGGTAGTGTAGTTATGGTGATCCTGAGTCGGGAGCGAAGATTGGCGAGCGAAGGAATGCCTTCCGTTGGAGTAGTAACCATTTGCGCGCCTAAGGATCGTACGTTCTGGGTAAAATATGATTTCAGCACAGAAGTCGGAAGATCAATCAAGGGGAGCGGTTATTCTTCGAGCCGTCAGGAAATCGGCGCGAGTATTTGTGTACTTTATCTGCCCCAGAATCCCCGCCGAAATCATCCCTATCCTTTGCCCAATTTTCGCGTGGAGGGTTGCCCTCGATAAGGACGAAAGCTTTGTCAAGCACAAAATCCCGAGTGGCGGGTTGCCCAGCTCTGACTAACCCTTAATTCCGGATGCCCCATGTCTGGATTCAGACATGGGAGACCACGAATCCAACCCAGCCTGTTTTTCGTGAACAAACGGCTCACCGCCATGACAACGAACGACCTCCCTTCGACGAACCTGCCCGCATCCGCCGATCCCCCGGGGAAGCGCGGCTACAACCTATTTCTTTTACTGGTTGCGGGTTTCGGCGGCTTGCTCTACGGGATCGACGTAGGCATCATCGGCGGCGCATTGCCATATCTGGAAGCGACTTCCCGGCTGACCGCTTCGCAACTGTCGGTGGTGGTGGCGGCCGTGCTGCTGGGCAGCGTATTCTCCACGCTGTTTGCGGGCCTGCTCGCCGACTGGATGGGGCGCAAGCCTCTGATGGTCCTCAGCGGCGTCGCGTTTACCCTCAGCATCCCGGTGATCGCGCTCTCGCACGGCTACGGGCCGTTGTTTTTCGGGCGCCTGCTGCAGGGCATCGGCGGCGGGCTCATCGGCGTCGTCGTTCCGCTCTATCTGGCCGAGTGCCTCCCGGCACGGAATCGTGGCCAGGGGACAGGCGTGTTTCAATGGCTGCTCACGCTGGGCATCGTCGCGGCGGCCGTGGTGGGAATCTACTACAGCTATCGAGTTGGAACGGTGGCCGCCGCCGGCGACGCAGCAAGTCTTTTGATTTTTAAGGATCAGGTCTGGCGTCGCATCTTCTGGGCATCTCTTCCTCCAGGCGTGCTGTTTGCGCTGGGCAGCCTGCTGGTCACGGAGTCTCCGCGATGGCTGTTCCGGCATGGCAAAGAACAGCTTGCCCATGCGGCCCTGCTTCGCTCCCGGACTCCGCAACAGGCTGACCTGGAGTTAAGGAAGATGAAAGAGACGGCGCACCTTATAACTGCGCCGCGCTCGTCCAGCCAGAAGATGGGCGGGAAGATTCAGGATTCCCTCTTGCGCCGGAAGTACGTGATTCCGTTTCTGCTGGCCTGCATCATCCTCTTCTGCAACACCGCGACAGGCATCAATTCCATCATCGGCTATAACACGGACATCCTGCTGCAGAGCGGGCTCTCCGATCTGCACGCGCACTGGGGCTACGTGATTTTCACGGTGGTGAATTTCCTCATGACCATGGTGGGCATGACGCTGGTCGATCGCAAGGGCCGCAAGTTCCTGCTGATTCTCGGCGCGGGCGGAATCATCGTATCGCTGACCACCGTGGGGGTGATGTTTCTGAAAACGGAAAAGCTGAGCCTGGATTGCCGCGGCCCGATTCAAGCCATGGTTGGCCCGAATCAGGAGCTGGCTTTGAGCTTCGATCCGGCCCAAGCGGAGAGATTGCTCGCCGGCAAGGGCTATGCGGGGAGCGATATCAGGAGCGATCGCGCCTCTCTGGCCATCATCTATTCCTATGGAGGCTTCACGGCCTCAACCAGCTATGCGCGCTCCGGCGATTCAGCCGCCGCTCCCATTCGCATCACGCGCGCAAGCTGCGTTCCAGCCAACCAGGTCGAAGCATTCTTCAAGAACCCATTTGCCGATCTGGATACGGCCCGGTCCGCGCCGCTGAAGATCGAGAAGGCCCTGATCGGCCGGGTTCCCGATGCCGGCCACGGCTGGCGGGTCGCCATGGGCCTCTACGCCTTCATGGCGTTCTTTGCGCTCGGCCCCGGCTTGTGCGTGTGGCTCGCGCTATCCGAGTTGATGCCTACGCGCATCCGGTCCAATGGCATGAGCGTTGCCCTGGTCATCAATCAACTGGTTTCGACCACGCTGGCCGCCATCTTCCTGCCCTTCGTCGGCAAACACGGCTATTCGTCGATGTTCTTCCTGTTCGCCGGCTTCACGGTGGTCTACTTCCTCGTCGCAGCCTTCCTGCTGCCGGAAACCAAAGGCAAAACCCTGGAAGAAATCGAAGCCCA
>Ga0187852_1003092_pt1 | contig 12598 bp, 11 predicted proteins | sample June2016WEW_6_40_FD_134511 | JGI IMG/M metagenome (GOLD analysis project Ga0187852, IMG submission 134511) | Peatland microbial communities from SPRUCE experiment site at the Marcell Experimental Forest, Minnesota, USA - June2016WEW_6_40 | ecosystem: Environmental > Terrestrial > Soil > Wetlands...
ATGATGTGCGATCCCTGCTTCATGGACGCCAATCAGGTGGGCTTCGTGCATGAGCTGACCTGGGACGAGATCAAGACCATGCTGGACAACGCCATCACGCTGAAGCCGAAGCGGCAGATGAGCGTGCAGTTCTCGGGCGGCGAGCCTACGCTCTCGCCATACTTTCTGGACGCGGTGGCCTACTGCCGCAAAGTGGGCTACAACAGCGTGCAGGCGGCTTCCAACGGGATTGAGTTCGCCAAGAGCAAGGAGCTGTGCCGCGCCGCCGCCGAAGCGGGGCTGCGCTACGTCTATCTGCAGTTCGACGGCATCGGCAACGCCGCCAACTCGCACCGCAAGGTGGGCAACCTGTTCGACGTGAAGCTGCAGGCCATCAACAACCTGCACGAAGCCGGCGTGGAGATTGTGCCGGTGACGACGATCATCAACGGCATCAACAACGAGCAGGTGGGCCGCATCATCCAGTTCGCCCTCGACAATCCCAAGACGATCAGCTTCCTGAGCTTCCAGCCGGTGAGCTTTACCGGCCGCGACGAGGACATCACCGACGAGCGCCGCCAGGCGCAGCGCTACACCCTAAGCCACATGGCCCACGACATCAAGAACCAGGTGGGCTTCGGCGAGCCGGAGCGCGACTGGTTCCCCATCAGCTTCATGAGCACGTTCTCGGACTGGGCCGACCTGATTCACGGGCCGCAGGCCGAGTGGGGCCAGCTTAGCTGCGGCTGCCATCCCAACTGCGGCATCGGCATGGCCATGATGATCGACAAGGAGACCAAGGAAGCCGCGCCGGTGACGGCGTTCCTGAACATGAACATCGTGGCCAAGGACCTGGCCAAGATCAACGACGCGGCCCGCGGCAAGTGGCTTTCGGTGATCGGCTTCGGCCTTTCGCTGCTGCGCAACTACGATCCCTTCCAGGCGCCCACGCACTTCAAGATCACCGACATGCTGAAGAAGATGGACAAAACCTTCAACGCCACCGGAAAGAACTACGGCAGCGTGAAGGGCGACCGGACGCTCGAGGACATCGAGAAGCGCCGCAAGGATCGCTGGAACTTCCTGTTCATCGCCGGCATGTGGTTCCAGGACCTGTTCAACTACGACTTCCGGCGCACCGAGCAGTGCATCATTCCCTACGCCACGCAGGAAGGCGAGATCAGCTTCTGCGCGTACAACACGGGCGTGGGCTGGCGCAACATCATCGAGAAGATGCACATGACGGCCACCCTGACCAAGTGGTACGAGGAGCACGGCCGGCATGAAATCTTCGCCGGGGGCAAGAAGGTAGGCATGACCGAGGTTGGCCACAAGCTGGCACTGAACATGGAGCATGTGAACGCCGAGGCCAACCACGCGCTGGACGATTTGGGAATCGCCAAGAACGCCCGCGAAGAGAAGCTGCGCGCCCGCGAGGAGAAGCTGAAGGCGGAAGCGGAGAACGCCCGCATGGCCAAGCTCTATCGCGAGCACGTACTGGGCGAAAAGCCTCCTGCGGAGGGCCTCGTTTCGGTCAGCGACATCGCTCCGGCAAGGCCGGTCGAGCACAGGGAACAGGAACTGGTCGCCGGGGACTAGCCGTCCAGGCAACCGCGCCTTCGGCGCAAACACCAAAGGCCGCCCCGCAAGGGCGGCCTTCGTATGTTCATGGTACGGACCATTATTCGTAGAGACATTCCGGGTGCCCCGGGGCCGGATCTTGGGACCTGGGAAGGCGAGCTGAATTTCCAAACCCTAGAACCGCCAGACCAATCCGCTGGAGAAGCGGCCGAAATTGGTGGGCAAGCCGGGTATCCGGTATGGGACAAGCCCGGTTTGTTTGGAGCTGACGAGGCAGAAATAGGAGTACTGATAGCCGCCCTCTACGCGGAAAGCGAAGTGGCGCGCGAGAGGCGTATCCAGGCCGCCGCCGACGAAGGTTGCAAAGGAGGCGGTTTCGCCGGTTGTCTGGTTTGGCCCCCAATACCTGTTCAAGCCGCCGTCTCCCGCCAATCCCTCCACAAAAAACGATTCTCTTCTGAAACGCCAGTTGTATTGCCAGCCTGCCAAGATGAAGAAGGCGTGTTGCGGCGCGCCCAGGTTGGTTCCTCTGTATGCGGAGACGTCGGCCTTGAAACGCAGGCTGTGCCAGAACGGGACGGCCACAGCGGCATCCCATCCGTTCAGCGGCTGGCGGGATCCGGGCACTCCATTGAAGGAGTTGGAGAGGAAATCATAGCCGCCGGAGATCTGGTAGCGGGCGTGGGCCTCCGATTGCGCGTGAAGGGCGGACGACAGGCACAGCAGTGCAATCAGCGACAAGAGACGAGATGGCATTCAGGGCCTCGGAGGTTGTAGTCCCTCCATCTTATCCGGCCTGCTTGGCTGTTGTGAATCAGGTGAGCGGCCCATATTCCAAGTCAATTGCGCTCGGATCAGGCAAGAACATCCGGCAACATCGCACAAAACTGGGAGATAGCACGCTCAAAAAATGAATATCATCGCAATGATGACAATCGCAAAGGGATAAAGGAGCAACAGCCAGGCAACTGGGTGAGCAAGATTAGGACAATAGCCGAGGCCGTCGGCGCGAGGAAGGAGAATTGCGGGATTCTGCCGGTCGAAGAAGGACGATCCAGCATACGCGGCCGGAATGACCTCCTCTCCCGCCGCAGATGCCGCTCTGCGGAAGGTCACAAGCGAGTAGACAATCAAGCCGGCAACGCCGCCGAGAATAACCATGAGGAGAAGAGCAGCGTTTGCCCGGTACAGCGGCAGGAGGGAGACCACGGGCCAGATGATGCCGAATAAGAATTCCACCGCGATCATGATCTTCGCCACGGCTGTCCGCAGTGGCGATCGGCGCGCCCCATACCAGATAGCAAATGCCATCCCAATGAGCCAGGCCATCCACAGTGCGGCAAACAACAACGGGCCGTAAACTCCCTGCAGCGATCGAGTCGCCCAGCCGTTCGGCTGACCGTCCGGTCCCCAGTGAATCGGATATTGGGCAGGAATGCTTGACCAATGCAAATAAAGGTACAGCGCCGTCCCAGCGAGAATGACCGGTGGGATCATGGACACCCAGAAGAACCGGGGCAGCCGGTCGGGTTCTGTTGTCAGCTCCACGCCGACTACGGTCGGCGGATTCATTTGGTATTTGACCAGGGCGCGATAGTTTCGCAGCCAGAATATGATCGCGCCGACAAAGAGCAGAACCTGAGGAATCAGTCCGGCACTGGGATTCTCCGGTCGCGCGAACGTCCAGAGTAGGCCGATCAGGGCAATCGCCGCCACCGCCAACTGATATTGCCTGAGAGCGCGCCTCGCGGGTTCCGTTGAGCGGAAATCCGGCTGCACCCGAACCGCGAAGAAGATGCGCCGCGGGCTGAGCACAGGAGCAAACAGAAGCACTGCAGCAGCCATAAGAAACGGTATCAACGAGAGGACTCTAAGAATCATTGGTCAGCTCCTTTGCGATATTGCGAAGTTCGTTCGCGACTTCGGAGTTTGGTATACCTGCGGCCAGCATTTGAGCCGCAAGCTGCTTCAAACGCGATTTCCAGTTCCGGATTGCGCTCCGGGTGGGTCTGGGCAAATCGCGATCAATGACCCGCGCGCTTCTTCCGTGCTTGAGATCGAGCCAGCCCTCGGAAGCGAGCAACCGATACGCATCCGCAACAGTGTTGAAATGAATACCCAATTCCATCGCCAGGCGCCGTACTGAAGGAAGCTCCGTACCGGAACGGAGCTGTCCTCCGACGAGCAGGACCCGCAGGTTGTCAACAATCTGCGTCGTAACCGGCGTGTTGGACGACAAATCGATTTTGAGCTTCTGAGCCATTACTGTATACTGTATACCAACAGTGTATAGATTGCAAGCCAAATCGCCAGGCGCCCGAGGTCCCGACTTTGGGCGCTGGGATGGACCGGCGCCGCCAGGTCAAGTTACGGAGTACTTTCCGCCGCCCATGTCCTGGGCGGCTTGGAGGATGCTCTCCGGCCGGCCGAGATCGCGCCAGTAGGATTCATCCGCGCGAAAGGCGATGATCTTTTCTCCCTGGGCCGCGAGACGCAGATAGGCGGCAATGATGGGAAACGCGCCTACTTCATCCATCTTCGCGAAGATTTGGGGAGAGACTACGTGGATGCCGCAAAAGGCCAGCGCCTGCACCTGCGCGGCAGGCCGCACCAATTCAATCTGTACCTCTTCAGACTCCGGGGCGCGCCCGGCCCGACGACCGCAGAGCCGGCCCTGCTCGTCGAAGAGCAAATGCCGCGAACTTACCCGCTCTTGAACCGCCAGGGTGGCCAGCGCGGAGTGTTCCGTGTGGAACCGCATCATGCGCCCGAGATCGATGGCGCTGAGGACATCGACGTTATGCACAATGAACGGCTCCCGCGAGCTTCCGCTAAAAAAATACGCGGCCTTCTTCAAGCCGCCGCCGGTGTCCAGCAACTCCTCCTCGCGAGAGACTTCAATACGCATGCCGAAGTTGCCGTTGGCCTTTAAGTACTCGACGATCATCTCCGCGTAATGATGCGCGTTGACAATCGCCTCGTTTACGCCAAAGGAGCGCAGACGAAGGAGCGCAATCTCCAGCAGCGTGCGGCCGGCAACTGTCACCAGCGCCTTGGGGCGGTCATCGGTGAGCGGCCGCAGGCGCGTGCCCAGTCCGGCGGCCAGAATCATCGCCTTCATCGGCTCATCTTCTCCGGTTCCATCTTGTCCGGTTCCGCCTTTTCCAGCTCGATATGCCGGACGACCACTTCCACTCCGTTGGCGCGCAAGTGCCTGGCCAACTGCTCGGCCAAATAGACGGAGCGGTGCTGGCCTCCGGTGCAGCCGAACGACACCATGAGGTTCTTGAAGCCGCGTCGTTGATATTCGCTTACGCTTGCATCCACAAGCGCAAGAACACCGGCAAGAAACTCGCGCACGCTTGCCTCGCGATTCAAATAGTCGATTACCGCCGCGTCCTTGCCAGTCAACGCGCGGAATTGTTCTTCACGTCCGGGATTCGGCAGACCGCGGGCATCAAAGACAAACCCGCCGCCGTGCCCAGCCTCATCGGCGGGCATGTCGCGGTGGAAGGAGAAGCTGAAAACCCGCACCGTCAATGTCTCTGCGGGTGCAGAGGCTGCGGGAAGACTTATGATCCCAGGAGAATTTGGCGAAATGCGCCCCTCCGGGGCAAATGCCTGCTTCGGTTCCGCAGCTTCCATGCGGGGGTTAACCCCTCCGCCTTCCTCGGGAGAAAGTTTTTCCATGGCTTGTGAAGCCAGCCCCTGCAATTTCTCCGACGCCGCCATGGCTTGCAGGGCGTCCATCAGCACCGGCAGGGCGATGGGCAGTTTGACGTTTGAGGCGAGCCAGCGGAGGTTCTTCAGCGCGTAGGGCACGCTCTGCAAGAAATGAGCCTTGCGCTCATAAAACCCCCGGAAGCCATAGGTCCCAAGGGCCTGCAGGATGCGGACATAAACGTAGGCGTAATAGTGCTCCATGAAGGCTTCGCGCTTGAAGTCGATGTGACCGCCAAGGCAATCGAGATAGTCGTCGAGCAGCTCCTGGCGCAACTGGGGCGGCAGATCGGCCTTGCCATCGTAGAGCAGAGACGCGATGTCGTATTGCAGCGCGCCTTTGCGGCCGCCCTGGTAGTCCAGAAAAAAGGGCTGCCCGCCGCGCAACATGACATTGCGGGATTGGAAATCCCGGTAAAGAAAATAATCGTGGTTGGCGCCCAGCAGAAACTTCGTCAAGCGGCTGAAATCAAGCTCCAGAGCCTGTTCGTTGAAAGGAACGCCCGAGAGCCTCAGAAAATAATACTTGAAATAATTCAGATCCCAGGCGATGGACTGGCGATCGAAGCTCGATCGCGGATAGCAGACTTTGTAATTCAAATCACTGCCGGCCTCGACCTGAAAACGCGGCAACACAGCCACCACTTTGCGATACGCTTCAATGGCCCGCGGAGCGACGACCTCGCCGGCGCGATGCAGCCCAAGAAACTCGAAGAGCGTCGTGTCGCCCAGGTCTTCTTCAAGATAGGCGCCCTGGCTCAAATCCTCCGCATAAATCTCCGGCACCGGCAATCCGTGGCGGCGAAAGTGCCTGGAGAACTCAAGGAAAGCGAAATTCTCCTCACGCACGGAATAGACAATGCCGATGGCGCTCAAATTCCCGCCAGTGAGCCGGACGATGGCGCGCCCCGAGCCGCCGAGCTGGCCCTGAAGCGGCTGCGCGTCTTCAGCCGGCAACCGGTAATGCTGCTCGAAAAGCCGTTTCAGAACGTCCATGATTGTCTTTCCGGGAATTGCTCAGGCTGCTTCACAAAGATACCCAGCCCAGGGAAGCGCGCGCAAGGCGCCTGACTATTTTCACCGATCGCGCAATGTCATGTTGCGCGCGATTCAGGATTGCAGATGGAGCCGCTCAGGAGGCCCCATCTTTCCTGATACATTATGGTCTACGGAGGGGACATGAAGGTTCTTTTCATTGGAGGCACGGGAAATATCAGCCTGGCTTCGACGAGATTGGCGGCGGAGCGGGAGATTGAATTGACGCTGCTGAGGCGGGAACAACGGGCGGCCGATCTTGCCAAGAATGTCAGCACAATCAGGGCAGATGTCACCGACGAGGCGGCAGTGGCGCAGGCGCTCGGCAACCAATGCTTCGACTCGGTCGTGGACTGGGTTGCCTTCACGCCTGCCGACGTGGAACGGGACATCCGCTTGTTTCGCGCCCGCACCAGGCAGTTTATCTTCATTAGTTCGGCCAGCGCGTATCAAAAGCCGGTTGGGCACTATCTGATTACGGAATCGACACCGCTGGCTAATCCCTACTGGCAGTACTCGCGCGATAAGATCGCCTGCGAGGAACGGTTGATGAAGGCCTATCGCGAAGAGGGGTTTCCGATTACGATTATGCGTCCGTCCCTGACCTATGGCGATACGCAGATTCCGCTGGCGGTGAATAGTTGGCAGAAGTCCTGGACGGCGGTGGACCGGATGCGGCGAGGCAAGAAGGTGATAGTGCCGGGAGATGGTTCCTCGCTGTGGGTGATTACGCATAACAGCGATTTTGCCCAGGGACTGGTGGGCTTGCTGGGACATCAGCAAGCCATCGGCCACGCATTCCACATCACCAGCGACGAGGCGATGACCTGGGATCAGTTCTATCGCATCACGGCGCAAGCCGCGGGCGTTGAGGCGCGGATCGTTCACATCCCGTCAGACTTTGTGTGCGCTTGCCTGCCGGATGAACTCGGCAGCTTGACCGGGGATAAAGCGGCGAGCGTGGTCTTCGATAACAGCAAGATCAAGCGCTTTGTCCCCGGCTACCTCGCCAAAGTTCCGTATGTGCAAGGGATTCAGAGAACGATTGCGTGGTTCGATGCGGATGCGCGGCGCAAGGAAATCGATGAAGACGCGAATGCGTCCTGGGACAAGCTCATCGATGCATACGAGAACGGACTTGGGGAAGCATTGCGCAAGTTCCGGTCATGAAACCGGGCGCACCTCTCTCTATGTCTTTTCTACACGAACCGGACTGTACTATGATGAGTGCTCACGGAGCAAGCAGATCGGCGAGGAGGTCATCATGAGCGACAATCAAACGGTTGCGGCGCGGAAACAGGGACGCCGCGAATTCTTGAAGGCTGGCGGAGCGGTAACCGCCGCATTGCTGGCGCCATCGGCGCTGGCCGAGACGCCGAAGGCCCTCCCCGGCCTTCCGTCAAACCCCGTAACCCCGACGGCCATGCCGACGCGCAATCTGGGCAAAACCGGCTACCGCGTGGGCATTTTCTCGCTGGGCGGGCAGGCAGCACTGGAGCGGCCGAACAACTTCGACGCAGCCGTGCCCATCATCGATCGGGCTTTGGACCTGGGCGTGAACTATATCGACACGTCGTCGATCTACGGCGGGCCGGAACGCTGGAGCGAGCAGTACGTGGGCAAAGCGATGGCGCACCGGCGCAACGAGGCCTTTCTGGCCACCAAGACTAAGGAGCGGACGCGCGAAGGCTCGCTGCGCATGATTGAGAAGTCACTGCAACTGCTCCAGACCAACCACGTGGACCTGTGGCAGTTGCACGACATCGGCACCATGACCGATGTGAACGAGGTTTTTGCCAAGGGCGGCGCGATAGAAGCGCTGCTGGAGATGCAGCAGCAGAAGGTGGTGCGCTTTCTGGGCATCACCGGGCACTACCGGCCCGATGCGCTGATCGAATGCATTAAGCGCCATCCCTTCGACACCGTTCTGATGGCCATGAACGCGGCTGATCCGCACCACTTCAGCTTCAACCAGGAGCTGCTGCCGCTGGCGGTCGAAAAGCAGATGGGCATCATCGGCATGAAGGTGCCTGCGCGCGGGCGGCTTCTTTCCACGTGGACGCCGCCGCCCATAGAGCAACAGAAGCACTCCTGGGAGGGAATGTCAGTGCAGGCCACCACACCGGGCACGATCAATATGCGCGAGGCGATGTACTACACACTGTCGCGCCCGGTGAGCACGGTCATCATCGGCTGCGACACGATTGCGCAGCTCGAAGAGAACGTGCAACTGGCGCGGGAGTTCACGCCGTTGAGCGACACGCAGGTAGCCGGGTTGGTGGCGCGAGCCGAGCCCGTTTCCAAGCCATCGCTGTTCTTCCGGTTCTACGACCGGCCGTAGTCAGCGTGCCGGCGGCGAATTTGCCGCATTGGTTCCCCGCCCTTGCGGCAGAATATAGGCGCAAGACGGGGACGCCTGAATTCTTGATCGGCGTTGTTCGCGAATGCTACAATTCCGCTCCATGAGCCAAAAAACGCAATCTACCGACTTTGCCAATCAGTTGCTCGCAAGCAAGGAATTCTTTGAACGCTCGACCGGGGTTCTCGATGAGGCCGACTCCGGCTTCCGTCCGCGGGACGAAATGATGACCGTGGCGCAGCAGGTCGCGCACACGGCACAGACGATCGACTGGTTTATCGAAGGCGCCTCGCGGCCTGAAGGCTTCGATCTGGACTTCGAGAAGCACGCCAGGGGTGTTGCCCAGGTGACCTCGCTCTCCGTTGCCCGCCAACGGCTCGAGAAGGCCTTCGCTGACGCGATCGGATTCGTTTGTTCGCGCGGCGCAGAGGGACTCGTGCAGCCGCTGCCGCCCGGTCCGATCATGGGGGGCCAGCCGATCGGCGATATCGTATGGTCCATGGTCGAGCACACCGCGCATCACCGTGGCGCGCTGACCGTGTACTCGCGATTGCTGGGAAAAGTTCCACCAATGCCCTACGGTGGCTGAATCGATTCCTGCCGCCGGTGGTCAGGCCGTAGTCAGCGTGTCATTGAATTGATCGTCTACGCCGACAGTGAACCTTGGCATACGCGCCTCTACTGTATCGATGCTTCATGTCCAATGGGAACGGCGCATCCTGAGCGGGATGCGCCGTTTTGTATTGCAGGGCCTGGTGGGTCGTTCCCGCAGGTTACCTGGCGCGCGGGGGGCTTGGCTTGGTGTCTTCGAGAGCCTGGTCAATAAGCTGGTAGAGCTTGCTGCGGTCGACGACTTCAATGAAGGGCGCGCCCTTGGAGTTGGCGGTGACGACCCAGAGGGTGGGGGTGTGCTCGATGCCGACGCGTTGGCCGAGGGCGTAGTCTGCTTTGACATCGGCGGCCAGTTTGCCCAGCGGGTCGATGGCGAAGGGCAGGGCGATGCCGTGGCTCTGAGCGAATTTTTGAGTGAATTGGCTGAGCGATTCGGGGCTGACGATCGATATCTGGTTGGCGAAGACCTGGTCACGGTACTCGTCGCCGAGAGCCTTGCTTTTGATGTCGAACCAGCGGGCATTGACGGCGGCGTTGAAACTCCAGTTGTGCATGGGCAGCGGGAAGTCGTGGCGCACCCAGGGAATTTTGTAGGTGGCCGCGGCCTCTTTGAGAAGGGGATTGGCGCGGGCGCAGTCGGGGCACTCCATGTCTTCAAATTCGACGATGGCTACACGGGCTCCGGCTGGCGGACGGAGCGCGGAGGGGTCGTGGACCTGGGTTCCGGGCGATGGGGCGCCGAACTGGGCGTGGGCACGGGCGGCTGTCGCCATGAAAAACGCGGCGGCGGCGAGGGCCAGCAACAAGCCGGTGCGGTTAGAGCGAGCGAGGACGGGGCGGGCAAGGCGAAAGAAACGATGCATAGCGGTTGGACGGCTCCCTATAAGTGATTGTAACCACCCGCGGTGGGGCCAAAGGCCGCTTGCGCGGCAAGGACTGTAAGCAAAGGAATCGAGGCAGGCCAGGAGGTCATTGACGGTCGCGCTTGCGGGCGGCGATCCACTGGCGCCATTTGTAGTCGGCGAAGAGGGAGGCGGCGACGAGAAGGAGGGCTAAGATGCCGAGAAAGATTTTCATTTCGGTTTCAGGATCGCATGAATTGGGAGTGGGGTACTCAATAAAAAGCTATAGATAGTGGCATCCCACCTTAACCTATGCGCAGAAAGAGCGCATAGGCGAAGGTGGGGCACCCGCATTTGAGGCGATTCGCGGCTGATTTTTAGCGGCCGACAACGATTACGGTGAAACTGCCGGGGACGATGGCTGGACGGGGGCGCGGGTTGTCGGGGGTTGGGTCGGGCCGGGGGCCGAATTCGGCTGTGACGAGGTAGATGCGGTCGGCGGCTGGGTCATAGGCCATGGTGCGGGCGCCGCGCTGGGTAGGCAGGCTCTCGATGGTGGGGTAGCCGGGAGCCGCGGCATCGATCACGGAGAGGATTCCCTCACCGCAGGAGGCGAAGGCGAGCTTGTGGGCCGCATCCCAGCCGGCAGCGTCAGGGCCATCGGCGATGGCGGGGTTGGCGAGAACTTTGCCGGTGTTGGAGTCGACCACGCCCATATGCTTGCCGCCGCAGACCGGAAAAAGCCGGCTGCCGGCCACGTCGAAGGCCAGGCCGCTGGGTCCGTCGCAGCCGGTGAGCGGCCATTCGGCGGTGAGCTTGTTGGTGTGTGCGTCCAGGCGGACGATCTCGCTCTTGTCTTCGATGTTGTCGAAGACCGTTCCCTTGCCGTCGACGGCGGGGAATTCAGGTCTGCCGGGCAGGGGGATGGTGGCGACGACAGTACGACTGGCGGCGCTAATGACGGAGACGTCGTGGCTGCGGCCGTTGAAGGCCCAGACGGTTTGAGTGGCCGGCTCAAAGACGATGCCGTCGGGGTTCTGGCCGGCAGGGATGGTGGCCACAGTGGCCAGGGTGGCGCGGTCGAAGACGACTACGGCGTTGCCGCCGCCGTCGGAGATGTAGCCGAACTTGCCGGCGTTATCGAGGGCCACGCCGTGCGTACCATGGAGGCCGGCGATGGAACCAATGGGTTTGCCGGTCTGGGTGTCGAGGACGTCAACGTGGGCGCCGCGGGTGAGGTAGAGGCGGTGGGCGGAGGGGTCGGCGAGCAGGTAATCCCAGCCGCCTTCACCGCCGAGCTTCCAGCGGTCGAGGATGCGGTAGGGCTGCTGGGCGGAGAGAAGGGCAGGAGCGGCAAAAGCGGCGCAGAGGAGAGCCGCGGCGAGGGGGGCTGCGTGCAGCAGTCGAAAGTTGCGCTGGGATGGCATAGGAATCTCCATGGGGGTCTCGAACAGAGCAAGAATATCATTTTGCGAGTGCGGGGGTGTGATCGAAGCGGCGCCGGGGTCATTGACGGGAAACCGCAATGTCTGATCCAAGACTCTGAAGCTGGGTGGTCTCAGCCGCGATGCGTTACCCTCATAGTTGCGGGCCGAAAGCGGCTTTGGAGACTTCAATTTGCGCATTGTTCTGTCGAATATCGGCACCTTGGGCGACACGAATCCACTGATCGCCATTGCATTGGAACTCAAACGGCGGGGACACGTGCCGGTGATGGCGCTGCCGGCGGTCTACGAATCGAGGGTCCGGCCGCTGGGGCTGGAATTTCACGCGGTGCGGCCGGATATCGACCCCAACAATACGCTGATGGTGGAGATGATCTACGACGTGAAGAAGGGCACGGAGCGGGGACTGCGGGAGTTTCTGTTTCCAGTTCTGCGGCAGACCTATGACGATCTGCTGGATGCGGCGACCAAGCCGGAGCGGGCCGATTTGCTGCTGCTGGGCGAACTGAACTATGCGGGGCCGCTGGTGGCCGAGGTGACGGGGATTCCCTGGGCCAGCTATGTGCTGGCGCCGCTCTCGTTCTTCTCCGCATTTGATCCGCCAGTGCTGCCCCCGTACCCACGGATGGCGCGGGCGGACCGGGCGGTGCCGGGCTTCGGACGAGTGATCAAGCGGCTGGCGCGGTTTGTGAGCCGCAAGTGGCCGGAGCCGATCTACGCGCTGCGCCGCGAGCTGGGACTGCCCAAAGGCGCGAATCCGCTCTTCGACGCCAAGCACTCGCCCTACCTGGTGCTGGCGCTGTTTTCGCAAGTGCTGGGCCGGGAACAGAAGGACTGGCCGGAGAACGCGAAGATTACGGGGTTTTGTTATTACGACGCGGATGCGGGGAACGGGGAGTTGCCGGCGCATCTCAAAGAGTTTCTGGCTGCGGGGCCTGCGCCGGTGGTGTTTACGCTGGGGTCGGCGGCGGTGCTGACGGCGGGGCGGTTCTACGAGTTCTCAGCCAAGGCGGCGATCCGGCTGG
>Ga0187852_1003093_pt1 | contig 12597 bp, 11 predicted proteins | sample June2016WEW_6_40_FD_134511 | JGI IMG/M metagenome (GOLD analysis project Ga0187852, IMG submission 134511) | Peatland microbial communities from SPRUCE experiment site at the Marcell Experimental Forest, Minnesota, USA - June2016WEW_6_40 | ecosystem: Environmental > Terrestrial > Soil > Wetlands...
CCGGCCTCCAGTTGCACCACCGCCCGCCGAATCCCATCCAGCAAGTCCAGCGGCTCAAAGCCCGTCACCACCATCGGAACTTTGTACTTCTCGGCCAGCGGCGGATACTCCCAGTACCCCATCACGCTGCACACATGCCCGGCCAGCAGAAACGCCTGAACCTGATTCTCCGGCGAGCTCATGATGGCCTCGATCGCCGGCGGCACCAGCACATGCGAAACCAGCAGCGAAAAGTTCTTCAACCCCCGCCGCTTGGCCAGATGCACGCTCATCGCATTGGCCGGAGCGGTGGTCTCGAAGCCCACGCCGAAGAAGACCACCTGCTTCTCCGGATTCTTCACCGCCAGTTCCACCGCATCCAGCGGCGAGTAGACCAACCGCACGTCGCCCCCCGCGCCCTTGACTTGAAACAGATCGCCCTCGGTGCCCGGAACCCGCAGCATGTCTCCAAACGAGCAGAAGATCACCCCCGGTTGCGCCGCAATCTTGAGCGCCTTGTCGATCAGCTCCAGCGGCGTTACGCACACCGGGCACCCCGGCCCGTGAATCATCTCGATCCCCGCGGGCAGCATCTGGTCGATCCCGTTCCGGATGATGGAGTGCGTCTGTCCCCCGCAGACCTCCATGATCTTCCACGGCCGCGTGGTGACAGCGGCTATCTCCCGCGCCATCCGCTGCGCGATCTCGCCATTCCGGAACTCGGTCAGGTACTTCATTCGCGGCTGACACTCCTATAACAAGATGCCTGATCGGGTTTGTGGCTAGGGTGGGAAACCAATCGCCTATTTGATTTTGGGTGCCCCAGGTCCCGATTTTGGGACCTGGGAAACCACGAACCTCAATCAGCCTTACGCTGACTTGCTGACTTGCTGGCTTGCTGACTCGCCCGCACAGCTTCCATCCGGGCAAGCCGACTGTGGCGCCGCCGCGGCCCGCGCAAACGCCTCTTCCTCACCCGCCAGTTCCTCGTCCAGCACGCCCATCGCGCGGAAGTCCTCCAGCGTCTGTTTGGCCGTCTCCTCATCGATCTTCGAGATCGCAAACCCAACGTGGACAATGGTATAGTCGCCCACCTCGATCTCCGGCACGTAGTCCAGGCAGACCCGCTTGACCACCCCGCCAAAGTTCACCCGCCCCATCCGAAGCCCGCCCTCGTCGGTAATCTCTTCCACTTTTCCCGGAATCGCTAAGCACATGGCTTCTACGTTATACCGCCTTTGGGGCGGCGTATAGTGTGATCTAAATCACTCAAACCGCCCCGCAAGCCGGATGGCCCAACTCCCCGCCGTCTTCTGCAAAATGCCTCTGACCTGTGCGCTAAGTTTTCAGACCAAACGCGGCAGGTTTCTGGTAGACTTCCAGCGTTTCCATTCGAAGGGGTTTCTATGATTCAGTTGAAAGTGACTGGCTTACGGCGACGCTCGTTGACGTTGGCCATTCTATTGGGAGTGATCTGCGCTTTGGCAGGCAATCGGGCCAATGCCAAAGGGGACGATCTCATTATCGCGGCTCAGAAGGGTGACTTGCACCGTGTACAGGCGCTGATCGCCAAGGGGGCCGATGTCAATGCCTGGAGCTACGGCTCGACCGCGCTGATGTTGGCCTCCGATAAAGGCCATCTTGGGGTGGTACAGGCGCTGCTTGCGGCCGGAGCCGATGTCAATGCCAAGACGAGCTACGGCTCTACCGCGCTGACGGTAGCATCCTCGAATGGCCACCTTGACGTGGTGCAGGCGCTTCTCGCCAGAGGGGCCGATGTGAATGGCTCTGGGGCCCTGGGGGGAGCATCCGCGAACGGCCACCTTGAGGTGGTGCAGGCGCTTCTCGCCAAAGGGGCCAATGTGAATGCCGGATCGCCCGGGGGCCCCACGGTCCTGATGGCAGCATCGCGGCAGGGCCATCTTGAGGTGGTGCAGGCGCTTCTTGCCAGCGGGGCCGATGTCAATGCCAGAAACAACTTAAACTTCGGCTCCGGCTTGGGCTTCGGCTTGACCGCGCTGTTGTACGCCTCCCAGCAAGGCCACTTGGACGTGGTGCAGGCGCTGCTTGCCCACGGGGCCGATGTCAATGCCAGGATGAACGACGGCAAAACGGCGTTGATGCTTGCTGCTTTGAACGGGCATCTGGACGTGGTGCAGGCGCTGCTGAAAGCCGGCGCTGAACTGAATTTGACGACGGACCAGGCCGCAACGGCGTTGAAACTTGCCGAAGAAAGGGGCCACGCCGACGTGGTCGAGTTCCTCAAAAGCGCCGGCGGCGTCACCACGGATGCGGAGTTCGCCTCGATCGACCGGATCGTCATTCTTCCCGTGATCGACGCGCGGTCAGACAAAACGGCGAAGATCAAGCTGGACGGCTTGCGCAAATATGTGCAAAAGATTCTCGAAACGAAGCACTATGCAGCGGTCGAGGCAGACATCGCGCCACCGGATGCGCGCTGGGTCCTGGTCGTGACAGTGACGGACCTGTACAACAGCTCTTCCGGCATACGCGATGCCACCGTCGAAGGCATCCTGTGCGACACGCAGGGACAGGACAGCCTGCCCATCTGCGGCGGACACGGCAGCAAGTTCTGGAGCGCAACGGGTTACGGTGAGTTCACGCCGGTCACGGCGGCGCCGCTGACCGCGCAGTCCAACGTGGCTAATGCGGCGGCGGGAGACGCTATGGCCTACCTGATAATGGACATCATCAGCTTGTCCAAAAGGGACGTCCTGGCGAGCGCCGTCTTTAATCTTGTAAACAGCATCCCCAAGCAGCCGAAAAAAAGGAAATGAGGGCTTGGGGGGCGCGTGGTGGGGCCGGCTACCCTCACCGCCGCCCGCGTGCCGCAGCCAAATACTTCACCCACTCCTTCATCCCCGCCCCGGTCTTCGCTGAAGTCTCAAAGATCCGTATTCCCGGTCGTATCTCGTTGATATTCTTGAGCGCCAGCTCCCGGTCGAAGCCGCACGGCCCCGCCAGGTCCATCTTGGTAATCACCGCCGCATCCGCCGAGTTGAACATCGTGGGATACTTCAGCGGCTTGTCCTCGCCCTCGGTCACGCTCAGCAGGACCACCCTGATCCCCTCGCCCAGGTCGTAGCTCGACGGGCAAACCAGGTTACCCACATTCTCGATAAACAGATAGTCCAGCCTGCCCAGCGCCACGCCCTCCCAACCGTCCAGGTGTTTGCCGATCATCTCCGCGTCCAGGTGGCAGATTCCATGCGTGTTGATCTGGCGGACGGGCGCTCCGCTCGTCCGCAGCCGCCGCGCGTCGTTGTCCGTCTCCAGATCGCCCACCAGCGCCGCCGCCCGCGCCCCGCGCGCCCGCAACTCCTTCAGCGTCAGCTCCAGAAGCGCCGTCTTCCCCGTCCCAGGGCTCGAAACCAGGTTCAGCACCAGCACTCCGGCCGCCGCGTAGCTCGCCCGCAGCCCCGCCGCCAGTTCGTCGTTCTTCTTCAGAATCCCCCGCCGCAGCTCCACAATCCTGGTCGTCATATCTTCTCCTCAACTTCATCCATCTCGTCTATCTCAATCGCCTCGATCTCCAGCTCCCGCCCCTGCCGCAGATCGTTGCACGGCTCCCCGCACTTGGGACACCGGAAGCTCTGCACGCCTTCAATCTCCACATCCTCATCGCACTTCTCGCAGTGCATCACCACCGGCAGCACATTCACCACCAGCCTCGACCCCTCCAGCGCTGTCCCCTCCGTGGCAATCCCGTAACAAAATTGCAAGCTGTCCTCGACCACCGACGCCAGCGCCCCCACCCGCAGCCGCACCTCCACCACCCGCGCGCCCTTGGACGCATCCGGCAAGGCCGCCAAAGTCTCCGTCACCGTATCCACAATGCTTGCAATGATTGAAAGCTCATGCATAACAGATGGATTTTACGCTTCCGCCGCCGGCGCCCGCCGCAAATGCGCCCCATCGTCTCGCGTAGCCACTTCAGCGCCGCTCCAGTAGACTGGTAGGGCAATGAAACCTGCGTCCAGATGGGGATGGGCCGCCCTGTCCGCTGCGGCCCTCTTGGCAACGGGTTGCGGCATGCCCGGTGCGCCGCTGCCGCCCTCGCTCAACTTGCCTGACCCGGTGGCGGACCTGGCCGCAGCCCGCACCGGCAACCAGGTCTCGCTCACCTGGACCATGCCCAAAAAGAACACCGATAAGCTGCTGTTGAAGGGCAACGTCCCAGTTAGCGTATGCCGCAAAGAAGACCCAGGGACCTGCGCGCCCGCGGCCGATAACCTGATGCTGGCTCCCGGCGCCTCGGGCGCCTTCACAGAAACGCTGCCGCCTGCCCTGGCCTCGGGCCCGCCCCGTCCGCTCGCCTACTTTGTCGAACTGAAGAATCGCAATGGCCGCTCGGCTGGCCTGTCGAATGCCGCCATCGTGCTGGCTGGCGAGGCGCCCGCTCCGGTCGCTGGTCTGGCTGCCCAGGTGCGCAAAGACGGCGTACTCCTGCGCTGGACGCCGGACAGCGAAAAGGCCGCCATCCGTCTGCATCGCAAGCTGTTGACTCCCCAACCCAGCGCCGCCTCCGCCGCCGGGCCCAAGCCTCCGCAAGGCATCCTTGCTCCGCCCCCTGAGCCCATCGAGCAAAGCCTGCTGGTTGATTCCGGCGCGCAGGCCGATCAATCCGGGCCAGCCCCTGATCGCGCTCTGGACCGGGCCCTCGACAAGGATATCCGCTTCGGTCAGACCTATGAGTATCGCGCCCAGCGCGTGGCTCGCGTCACGGTGAGCGGCAAGACACTGGAACTGGACGGCGAGCTCTCCGCCCCGCTGCGCGTCGAGGCTCTTGACATCTTTCCGCCTGAAGCGCCCACCGGCCTGGCCGCTGTAGCCACCGCCCCGAGCGCCACAACGGAGGCCGCAATCGACCTCAGTTGGCAGCCAAACACTGAGGCCGATCTCGCCGGTTACGCCGTCTATCGCCTTGAACCCGGCGGGGCAAATGGAATCTGGCAGCGCATCTCGCCCGCCGAACCGCTCGTCGCCCCGGCCTTCCACGACACGCAGGTCCAGCCCGGCCACACCTACCGCTACGCCGTCAGCGCCATCGATCGGGCCGGGCATGAGAGCGCCCGTTCCGCAGAGGCCGAGGAGTCCGTGCCCAATCCGTAAGCCGGCTTCGCCGCGCAAGGAGAGATTTTCCCATGAAATATTGCCGCTTTCTGCTCGATAACCAGGTTCACTACGGCGTGGTCGAGGACCGCGGCGGCCAGCCCCAGACTGAGTCCCAAACCGAGCCCCAGGCCGAGTCCTGGATCGTAGACCTGGCCCACGCGCCGGAAGAAGATCTGGCCTTCCGCCTGGAGCACGGGCGGGCAACGTCCCCGTCCTTCGATCCTGGCGCCTTCAGCTTCGAGCCGTTGCCGCTTTCCGCGGCCAGCCTGCTGGCGCCGGTCACGCCCTCCAAGATCGTCTGCGTGGGCCGCAACTATCGCGAGCATGTTAAAGAAATGGGCAGCGAGCTCCCCTCCGAACCCCTGATCTTCCTCAAGCCGCCCTCCTCGCTGCTGGCCCCAGGTGGGGTCGTCCGCATGCCCGCCGCCTCCGCCCGCGTGGACTACGAGGGCGAGCTGGCGCTGGTCATCGCCCGCCGCGTCCGCAACCTCAAGCCCCAAGCCTGGCGTTCCGCCGTTCGCGGCCTTACCCTGGCCAACGACGTGACCGCCCGCGATCTGCAGGCAAAGGACGACCAGTGGACCCGCGCCAAGGGCTTCGATACCTTCTGCCCCGCCGGCCCTCTGGTGAGCGATGAACTGGACCTCGAAGCCGGCCTGACCATCGAGACCCGCGTCAACGGCGAGCTCCGTCAGCGCGGCTCAACCCTCGACTTCATCTTTCCCATCCCCGCCCTGCTCGCCCACATCACCTCCATCATGACTCTCGAGCCCGGCGACCTCATCCTCACCGGAACTCCCTCCGGCATAGGCCCGCTCCAGGCTGGGGATCGAGTGGAAGTCTCCATCCCCGGCCTCGGCGTCCTGGCTAATACCTTCCAGCCGGAAGAAACACAAGCCTAAACCGCATCCATCGCTTCCAGCTACAAAGGCGAAGCGGATTCAATCTGCAATGGTTCAACCGCGCGTTGAAAAGCCTTACGGTAATAGATCAAAACCGCGACAATCGCGATGCAAAGCAAAACCCCGAAGCCGAACGAGACACTGTACATTGTGGCCTGAAACCGCTCCGGCAACTGCATCTGCGGTTGCATGGGAGTCATTCTCTGCTGAATCTCCGCGACGTAGCGCAACATCAGCGCGGGACGCAGGATATAAACAGCGGTGTTTACCAGCCCGAAGGCCTGCATGGCCAGAGCAAGCAGCCGTCCCCACTCCTTCAGTTGCCACAGACCTACACCCACCGACGCCGTCAGGCCGGCAAAGACAAGATAGAGCGCCGCTTTCCCCCAGCCATCAAACATCCACCCAAAGATTACTCCCGGCAGGGGAAGAAAAACCATTAGCAGGCAAGAGACAGCTCCAATCATGTTCAGCACGGCAATCACGGAGATCAGGATTGGGCGGCGGCTCTCCACGACTGTGCCGGGCTCTCCGGTAAATGCCTCGCGCACCTTTTGCCGATTGAAGTAAACCAGCCAGGAAACGCCCACGGCGCAGACAATTGCGTGAACGAAAGCCATCACTCCAAAAACAACCTTGGTGATAGCCAGCACGGTTTGCATCTGGGATGCATCCACGGTGGGTGGTACAGGCAAGGGCACAAGCATCATGAGCAGCATGACCAAGAGCTGAACAAAACTAAAAACGGCCACTAAACCGCCTATCACAAGCACGGAATACCGCGCCCAGCGGCGCAGCCGGAAGAGTCCCACCGCGGTCACGATTCCCCATGCCGCCAGGGCAATGAAGAAGACGCAGAAGGCGTACATGAAAACAGGCATCCAGTCAGGCACAGGCGCGGCAGCCGTCGCGCCCGGAAACCCGCCGGAATGGATCTGTGTACGCAAAACAACTCCACTGAACGCCATGCCGACGGCCATCAGCAACTGAAACAGCGACCCAAGTATGAGAAGAACTGCTGAAAAACTCACTCCAAACGGACGCTTCACGACTTCTCCTTCGAGGTGAATCGATGCTGATAATTCAAAGACAGGTGGATTTGAGCCGGAACTTCCATCGGCTTTTCCGGCTGCACAGCAATATAGCATTCCTGCATAACCCCGCGATATTAAAGCTCATTTCATGCGCTTCAAAACAACGATGAATGCCGGCAGCGGTACACTGGAGTTGAACACGCTTGAAGCTCCTATCCCCAGAAGGAATCATGCCGCAAAATCTGCTTGACCAGTTGCGCCAGTACACCGTGGTCGTCGCCAACTACGGTATAGCTGCTAGGCTCTCGCCATGCGGGAAACGAAGGACTCCAGCCCTTCAAAGCGAACTTTCAGCGATTCGTAGTTTCTCTGAAAAGCAGCTTTCACGTCCGCTGCCAGCACTACATTTTCTCCCTGGGGATGCTGCCGCCGGAAGGCTTTGAGGTTGGTGGCATCGAATTTGTCGGCGCACCATTTACATTCGATCGCAACCGGATTACCGCCGCGGAATGCCATGACAAAATCAATCTCATGCCCGCGTTTATCCCGCCAATACGAGAGATTGCGCGTCTGCATCCGAGCCATGATTTCGTTCAGCACGAAATGTTCCCACAGGCTTCCCATGTCTTCTTGCCGCAATTGCGGCCAGCCGCGGTAATAGCAGATAAACCCGGTGTCGAATCCATAGACTTTTGGCGCTGACACGATCTCACTTGACTTGCGCGCGCTGTAAGGCCGGATGATGTGAGCCACATACGTCGCCTCAAGAACACGAAGATAGTTGGTGATGGTTGGACGGCTGACCTCGCATGGTCCGGCAAAATGTGTGGCTTCAAAGATGCCTCCGCTCTGCGTCAGAATGAGTTCAGTCAGTTTTTGAAACGAATCCCGGCGTTCGAGACGGAACATTTCCTGGATGTCTTTTGCCCAATAAGCGTCCATCCATTCCTGAAAATCCCTTTCATCCACCTCGGGTTCCAGGAAAAAAGGAGGCAAGCCGCCCCGCAGAAAACGATGCTCCAAACTGGTCGCCTTGGCATCCGCAAGATCCGAAAGAGTCATTGGCGTCAGCCAAATGTCGCGCTTGCGGCCGGTCAAGGTGTCGCGAAACTTGCGAGACGCGCCCAGAGTCGAGGAGCCTGTGGCGATGACATGAATATCGCGGTAATGGTCAGCGGCAATCTTGAGCAATTCAGACGGGTTGCTGAGACGATGGATTTCATCCAGAACGATCCTCTTACCGCGCAGTCCGTCCAGAAAGGCCTCTGGATCTTGCATCATGCGCCGTGCACTCGGCAGCTCGCAGTCAAAGTACTCAATCCCCGGCAGACTCTTGCACAAGTACGTTTTCCCTACACGGCGCACCCCGGATAGCCAAAGAATCGAGCGCTTCTCCCAGGCCGCTTCCAGCAGACCGCGCCAATAGCGCCGTTTAACCATATGCAAGTATATTTTCATATAGCGTTACTAAACGCAAGTCCATTTACAGGCCCAGGAGGGTTCGCGCCGCTCTTGCAGGCAGGACCAGACTTCGCTTGAGATTCTGCATCGCTTCAGGCGGCTCGGAACAGTCGGGTGTGCAACCTAGCCCCCGGTTGAATCTAAACAGCGGTACACTGGAGTTGAACACGCTCGAAGCTCCCATCCCCAGGAGGAATCATGCCGCAGAATTTATTGGACCAGTTGCACAGCTACACCGTGGTCGTGGCCGACACCGGCGACATTGAGGCGATTGGAAAGTTCCGCCCCCAGGACTCGACCACCAACCCTTCGCTGATTACCGCCGCCGCGCAGATGCCTCAGTACCAGCCCATCGTGGACGAAGTGCTGCTCGCAGCCCGCAAGAAACTTGGGAGCGGCGCAACCGATGCGGCTATCGCCAATCTCGCCTTCCAGCGGCTGGCCATCGCCTTCGGCAAAAAGATTCTGGCCATCGTTCCCGGCCGCGTCTCGACCGAAGTCGACGCCCGCCTCTCCTATGACACCCAGGCCACCATCGCGCAGGCCCGCTCCATCATCGCGCAGTACGACGCCGAGGACATCGGCCGCGAGCGCGTGCTGGTCAAGATCGCCTCCACATGGGAGGGCATCCGCGCCGCCGAAGTCCTTGAGAAGGACGGCATCCACTGCAACCTGACGCTGCTTTTCGGCCTGCACCAGGCCATCGCCGCGGCCGAAGCCGGCGTCACGCTCGTCTCGCCCTTCGTCGGCCGCATCCTCGACTGGTACAAGAAGGACACCGGCAAGGATTTCCACGGCGCTGAAGACCCCGGAGTGATCTCCGTGACTCATGTCTATAACTACTACAAGAAATTTGGCTACAAGACACAGGTCATGGGCGCCAGCTTCCGCAACATCGGCGAGATCAAGGAACTGGCCGGTTGCGACCTGCTCACCATCTCTCCGCAACTGCTGGCCGAGTTAGAGGCTGCCGTGGGCGATCTGCCGCGTAAGCTCTCGCCTCAGGCCGCCCAGGCGCTATCCATCGATAAGATCGCCGTGGACAAGGCGGTCTTTGACTCGATGCACGCCGCCGACCGCATGGCCACCGACAAGCTGAAGGAAGGCATTGAAGGCTTCTCGGCCGCGCTGGTCAAGCTGGAAACCCTGCTCGCCGGGCGCCTTGCCGAACTGGAAACCCGCGCCACTGCGGCCGTCTGATTCAATCCGTTCCGGGTGTGGCCGTCCAATTTAATCCGCAAACGTGGGTGCCCCAGCTCTCGTTCGCCGCGGCGGAGAGACCTGGGAGAACTGACCACTGTTCACTGTTCACTGATCACTGTCCTTCACTTCGACCACACGCCCAGCACGTTCCCCACCCCATCGGAGAAGTGGAAACGCCGCCCGCCGGGAAACGCGAAGGTGGGCACAACGATGCTGCCGCCCGCAGCCGCAATTGTGAGTTCAGTGGCCTCCAGGTCCGCGGAGTAAAGCACAACCAGGGGCGCAAACTTTGGTGGCGCCTCATGCGGCTTGCTCTTGGCGAAGCCGCCTCTGATCCCGGCCCCGTTAAAGTCGATGTACTCCGGCCCCCAGTCCTTGAACCTCCAGCCGAAGACAGTCGTGTAAAACTGCTTTGTCCGTTCCATGTCTGTTGCAGTGAACTCGATGTAATCGATGTGATGGTGCCGTGCGGGATTGCTCATGACTTCTATCCTCTGTGTTGTACTGCGTGAAATCGAGGGGAAACTGGCGCGGACTCGCGAGGTACGAGGACAGGTTATCAGAATTTCGCGTCACCCGCATCAATTTTAAGCGAAAGAATCACCGCCCGAGCCAGAGGGATATGCCTCCGGTAATCGACCGGCCCGGCATGGTGAAGCCGTTGATCTCCTGATAACCGGTGTTGCTCAGGTTTCCCAGGCGGAGATAGGGGCGAATCTTTCCCGCGTCGCGCGTCAACACGGCGTTCCATACGGGGTAGGGGTTCGCGTTCCACGGCGGGTTGCCTGGCTGCTGATAGGGCTTTGCGATGGCCACTGAATTCGTCACCATGAGAGCGTATCCCAGCGCCGCCGTCCATGTGACATGAAGATTTTCGACAGGATAGTTGAGGGCATACTCCGATTGCAGCCCGTTCAAGGGCGGCTGCGCGCCGATAACTGCGGTCCACGCGGCCTGAACCTTTTGTCCCTTTGCGGGCGTCCAGGTTGCTGAAGACTCGACTCCCGCAAAATGCAGGCCGCTGAGGTTGACTGCGCACCATGTGTTGACTGTGCACCATGCGGGCAAAAGAGAGTTAGGCAAGGACGCGGCGCGCACATAGTCGATGGCGTCGTGCTGGCGGGAATAAAACCCCGTGGCCGAAATCAAAAGGCGGCTGGATAGCGCCCCATCGGCTCCCGCCTCTCCGGACCAGGCTGACTCCGGCTTTAGATTCGGATTGCCGATGGTGGCTGGATCGGAGTAATAAAGGTCGGTATAAGTGGGAAGCCTGAATCCATAGCCTCCGCTGGCGCGCAGCTTGATTTGATCGGTCAGCCGCAAACTGCCTGCCAGGTGCGGCGCCAGCGCGGACTGCAACCCTCCCGAGAATAACTCCTCGCGTAAGCCGGCGGATAAGTTCCAGCGGCTTTTGCCGGGCCTCAGGTCCAGGTCCGCGTAGCCCGCGCCGCGATTGCGGGCATGAAGGCCGAGATTGTTGCTGTGAATGCTGTCGCCGTCCGACTCCAGCCCTAACAAGAGCACCGAGGAGGTCGCGACCGGCAGCGTATGGCGCAAAGAGGCCTGCCACGATCCGTCCACGTGGTTGTTTTCGTAAACGGCGGGATCGTCGCGCAGCAGGACAAACTCGTCCGTGTGGCGCCGATAACCGAAGGCCGCCACGGTGCGGCTGCCTAACTCCTGGCGGCCGGAGGCAAACCATCCTTTGGTCCGCTCCCATGAGTTATAGGGACCATAAAACTGGTTTGCTCCGAATGAACGGTCGCTCGCGGCAAAGAGCAGGTCGGAGATGCCCAGCCGCGAACTGACCCAGCTCTCTGAAGAAGTATCCTCGTTGCGGTAATCGCGGTCGGCTATGAAGCCGGTGGAAAAGTTGCGGTTTGCGGTCAACCGGCTGCTCCACCGCTTGCGCGCCACAGCGGCCAGCAGCGACTCTTCGTTCGACTCAAAGCTGCCCCCTCCCAAGCGAAGACGCAACGAGGTTGCGGAGGGCGCGGCGGTGAGAAAGTCGACGACGCCGCTCAACGCGTCCTCACCATGCAGCGTGGAGCCGGCGCCGTGCAGCACCTCGATCGAGTCCATCGCATCGAGCGGAATGGGCAGGTCAAGATTGTGATGCGCGGTCTGGCTGTCGTCGATCCGGAAGCCATTCAACAGCACCAGGGCCTGCTCAAAGGTTCCTCCGCGCAGAATCAGATCCGTCTGTCCGCCGCCCGCGCCGCGCTCTTCGAGAAAAACCGACGAATCCTGGCGCAGCAGATCCTGCGGCGACTCCAGCGTGAGAGCTTTGTCTTCAACCGGCAGCACGACCACCGAAGCGGAAGACTCCGCCAAAGGCACAGGAACGGGCGAGCCGAGAACCACCATGGTCTCCGAGGGATGCGGAAGCGGAGTGGCTTGAGAAGACGGAGCGGTTTGAGAAGGCGCGGCGGCTTGCGCTGAAGCTCGTTGCGCGCAGGCTGCCAGCAACAGGCAACCCGCAATGGAGATCGATTTCAAAGTTGGCACATTATTCTTTCCCGGTAATTCTGACCGCCCATGAGTTGTTTCGCAAGGATAATTTGATATTGTTCTGAATAGTTGAGATGCTAAACCATTAGGAGAAGGCCGTGCGCATCGATGCATTCCTCCACGAAAGCCCCATGTTCGCTGTCAACCGGGCCGCGCGCCGGTTCGAATCGCTTGCCGCGCGGGCGCTGGCCGCCGACAGCCTGAGTTTTCTGGAGGGGCTGGTGTTGACGGCAATGTTTTTTGAGGCGCCGCGGCCCGTCAAGCCGTCGCAGTTGGCGGAGACCTTTGGCACCACGCGGGGCAACGTGAGTCACTGCGTTTCTTCACTCGAGGCCAGGGAACTCCTGCAGAGGAGGATCGATCCGGAGGAC
>Ga0187852_1003094_pt1 | contig 12595 bp, 9 predicted proteins | sample June2016WEW_6_40_FD_134511 | JGI IMG/M metagenome (GOLD analysis project Ga0187852, IMG submission 134511) | Peatland microbial communities from SPRUCE experiment site at the Marcell Experimental Forest, Minnesota, USA - June2016WEW_6_40 | ecosystem: Environmental > Terrestrial > Soil > Wetlands...
CATGGAAATTTCGTAGCGCTTGAGCATCTCAACAAACGGACGGGGTGCGATGTAGGCCGGCCAGGTTTCCATGAAACCGGTGAGGAGGTCGGGAAAATTCATGACGACCGGCACGTTCAGCCGGCGTTTCAACCGGCCGGCGGCCACGGCGGAAATCGCGTGTTGCGAGAGCAGTAAATCGAATTTTATCGTGCGCGCGGCCCGGGCTACCATGCGCTGCAAAAAGGATGGATAAAGCAGGTATTTGAAATTCCGCAGCCGGGCATAACGGCCCATCGGCCAGGCGGTGAACAGGTGCAGGTGAATGCCAAAATTTTTTTCGACGGCTTCGGCTTCGGCAATCTGCGGGCAAAAAACGTGGACTTCATGGCCGCGCCGGACCATTTCTTCGACCAGATAAACAGCCTCCGCCGAACCGCCGCCGGAGGGCGGATAAAACGGTTCATGGGTCAGAAACGCGATATGGAGCGGGAATTTGGATTCGCGCACGTGGTGACGCTATGCAATTTTGGCCGGGCCATTCAATCATAATCAGCGTCCACCGGCAGGCAAAAAGTTTGACAAACGCGGCTGGGACTTTAGATTGCGTGCTCTCCGGATGGGGTCGTAGCTCAGTTGGTAGAGCGCCTGAATGGCATTCAGGAGGTCAGGGGTTCGAACCCCCTCGGCTCCACCATCCTACGCTCGGAACCGACTGTTGGAGGTTTCGAGCGTAGGATGGTGTCCTCCGTAGCCTTGGCGAAGGAGGACTTTTCGCCATAAGTTCCGAGCTACGGATGGCAGGCCATCCTGAAAAAAATCGCATGATGTATTACACCTACGTTATTGAAAGCATCAGCCATCCTGAGAACCGCTACATTGGACACACCTCTGACCTGAAACAGCGCGTCGCCGAACACAATGCGGGCAGATGTGATCACACCGCGAAGTTTGTGCCATGGAAGTTGAAAATATATGTTGCGTTCGAAACTCTTGAACAAGCGCAACACTTCGAGCGTTATTGCACCTATGTTATTTAAAGCATCAGCAACCCTGAGACTCGCCACATTGGACACACTTCCGACCTGAAACAGCGCATCGCCGAACACAATGCGGGCAGATGCGATCACACCGCGAAGTTTGTGCCATGGAAGTTGAAAATATATGTTGCGTTCGAAACACTTGAACGAGCGCAGCACTTCGAGCGTTACCTTAAAAACGGTTCCGGCCACGTTTTTGCCGACCGACACTTCTGGCAGACTGAACCCGGTTAGAACCGCTATCTTCGCTCGGAACTGCGCCAGCAGTTCCGAGCTAGGGATGGCAGGCCAGCAACAATGCCGCGGATTTTCTATGGGATTAAATTGAACCGGTTGACCTGCCTTCTTCAGTCAGGCTGGTTTTGACAGCGCACGACATCAGAGAGTGGCGGACACAAAGTTTCCGGCCGTATCCGGCCAGCAACCAGACGGAAAATAGTATAAAAAGGAAGTTCTCCAGCAGTTTGCGGCAGATGAAAACTTCGCCGGTGCCGCAACCACAATCAAACTTGACCGCGCAAAACGGGATGGCCAGCGCCGACTGGATGGCCAGGGCGCGCCGGAACACCAGCACCGTGAACGGCACCAGCATCACGATCAGCATCACAGCCGTCCCGCGCACCGCCACACCCGCCAGCAGCAGCAGTCCGCAAAATATTTCAAACCAGGGCAGGACGGCGGCAATCGAGTTCAACAGCAGGGAACTTTGCACCAGGTCGTATTGCCGCACCAGTTTGAGGAACTCGACCGGATGCAACGCCTTGTTCAAGCCCATGTAAAGAAAGACCGCGCCCAACAACCACCTCGCCAGCACGGCGAAAGTGTCCGCGGCGGTGCGACTCCAGGACGATTGGCTGGTATTCATTTGTTGGTGCGGCGCAGGTTCCCGCTGTTTCGCCCGCCGATCTCGACCGGCAGTCCGTTGGTGGTCCACTCCGTGATCCCTCCCGTGTAAATAAAAAGTTTCTGGTTCGCAATCCCGACATCCCTCAGCAAAATGGCGGCGGACTCGCTGTCGTCGCAATCGCCGCCATTGCAATATAGCACGATCTGCTCCGCTGCCTGGCAAACCGGAAGCACGGTGGCAAAGTATTTTTCCGGATGGTAGGGGTCGAATTCGCAAGCCCCGGGGATGTGCCCTTCCCGGTAGTGCGGTTCGTCGCGGGCATCAATGAACGCGATGCTCCCCTGCTTGAAACGCGGATCGTGGAAAAGCTGCGCCGCCTGGCGGCCATCAACCGATTGCAGTCCCTGTTCCTTCAATCGGGCCGCCAGAAGTTGAGCGGGAGAAGACGCCGGGGGATTTGTGTTTACAACGCCGGTTGCCGCCGGGACCGGGCGGTTGATATCTGCTGGAAAATAGTTGCGCGCGAGTGCCAGACCGCGTGGCGAGACCAGGTTGGCGCCCAATGCCAGCACGATGCCGGCGGCCGCCACGAGCAGGGCCTCCAGAAGGACGTTCCTGACCGGCTGCCGGCGGTCCGGCGTCATGATTTCAAGCGGTTGTTTCACACCGATCCTGCGGTTAGCGTGCGCCATCCCGCCGCGGGGGACAACCACTTTTTCCCGGTCAGCACCGCTTTATTCATATTATTATCAGCGCTTATAAATCACACACCAGTCTTAATAGTTATAAATTACTTTAACAATGTTTATGTATCCATATAAAAGTTATTATTAATCTAATAGTTATTTATTCTTATTCACGTCAACTACATTTATTGGTTGGCTTATGACAATATATGCAAACTAGTTGCCAAGGGATGCGGTGGTGGATTTTGCCCCGCCTGCTAGCGTCAAACAGTGAGTCGGGAAGCCGTTTGAGTGCACGCATGAATGTTTTTGTCACAGGTTTGAGTTACAAGACCGCGCCGGTGGAAGTCCGAGAAAAACTGGCGGTGCGGCCTTCTGTTTTGCCTTGCCTCGGCTGCCGCCTGAAACTCAACGCCGGACTGGAGGAAGTCGTGCTGCTTTCCACCTGCAACCGCGTTGAAGTCTATGGCGCGACGTCGTCCTGGGTGCAGGGCAAGGTGTTTCGCATTTTCCAACAGCTTTGTCCCGATCTGGATGTGACGCCCCATGTCTATGTCAAGGAAGGCGCCGCCGCCGTGGAACATCTGTTCTCGGTCACCAGCGGCTTGGACTCGATGGTGATTGGTGAAACCGAAATCACCGGGCAGGTCAAAAATGCCTATCAAGTGGCGCAACAATTCGGACTGACCGGCCGCGTGACGAACCGGTGGTTTCAAACTGCCCTACAAGTCGCCAAGGAGGTCCGCACGCACACGGGCATTGGCCGTGGCGCCACTTCCGTCGGCAGCGTCGCCGTGGAGCTGGCCGAAAAGGTTTTTGCCGGTGATTTGTCGGACAAGACGGTGATGATCCTGGGCGCGGGCAAAATGGGCGAGGCCTGTGTCCGCCGTCTGGCCAAGAGCGGCGCCCGGTCGGTACTGGTGGCCAACCGTTCCCTCGAACGCGCGCAGGCGCTGGCTGCGGAATTCGGCGGACGGGCGATCCGCTTTGACGATTGTCTGGCGGCCATGGTGGAAGCGGACATCGTGGTAAGCTCCACGGGCAGCCAGACCACGGTCCTCCACAAGCACGAGATCGCCGGCATCCTGGCGGCACGGTCGAACCGGCCGCTGGTCCTGGTGGACATCGCCGTGCCGCGGGACATCGCCCCGGACGTGGAGGAACTGGACAACGTTTACCTTTACAACATCGACCACCTCGAAGCGGTTGTCCGTGAAAATTCCCGGATGCGGGAACAGGAACTTTACAAGTGCAACGAAATCATTGCCCGGCGCGCGCGGGCGTTGATGTTGAAATTGAATCCGCCGCCCATCGCCCGGCCGGTTGCCGGCGTGGAATTGGTGCCGGGCTGGACCCTGGGCGAGGCGGCGATATGAACGAAAACGAAGTTGTGAATTAAACGAAAAAATTACACCGACAATCGTAAATCCAGACAAAATTCAAAACCTATGAAAATACACAATCCCCCTTGGAAAAGGTTTGCCGGCCTTGCGGCGGTGACCTTGGCGTTTGTCGGGACCGTGGGCACCGTCAACGCAGCGGCGACCGCATTAACCGGCGAGGTTTTCTTGCGCCCGCTCACCCAGACCGAAATCACAAACTATAGGCTGACCAATGCCGTGCGCTCCGCCGGCATTAACAACGTCGCTTTGGGCGAGCCGGTGTATCTTGACGCCATGGTCACCATTTCCATTGCGCCCTCGAACATCGTCGGCGTTACCTGGTCGCTGCCCGGCGCCAACAAGCCTCTGGGTTCGCTTGCGGTGCTGACCAACAGTCCGTTGGGCACCAATGTGCCGATTTACAATCCTGCGGACCAGATCGCCTATCAATTGGCAGGCCGGACCTTTTTCCGCCCTGATCTCGCCGGTCCATACACTGTTTTGGCCACGATCACCACGACTGGCCACAACGGCACGAACACCATCGCCCCGGTCACGACGAACATCGCCACGACCATCTCGGCGGCCACTTATCTGGGCATTGATGCTTGCGCCGCCTGTCACAGCGGCGGTTTTATATATCAGGGCGTGACTGTGCCCAGCATTTATCCCACCTGGACCAATACGCCCCATGCCACGTTTTTCACCAAGGCCATTGACGGCCTGGAGAGCAGCTATTACAACGCAAGTTGCATTCAGTGTCACGTCGTCGGCTATGACACCAACTCTTTCGCCGCCATCAATCAGGGCTTTGAGGACATGGCACAGTTGGTGGGCTGGACTTTCCCAGCCGTGTTGACCAACGGCAACTGGGCCAGCATGCCGTCGCAATTGCAAAACGTGGCCAACATCCAGTGCGAAAACTGCCACGGCCCCGGCAGTCAGCATCTGTATTCGCAGGACACTGTGGGGAACACCAATGCCATCGCCATCAGCTTCGGCGCGGGTGTTTGCGCCCAATGCCATGACAGCCTGACCAACTACTTCAAGGTCGCCGAATGGAACAATTCACTGCATGCCCAAATGACCCGGGTGCCTTCCGGTTCCGCCAGCCGCATAGCCTGTGTTCGTTGTCATACCGCTCCCGGCTTTATCAATTATATAACTTATCTGGGCAGCACCAACAGCTACGCCACCAACTATAATTACGAAGCGGTCACCTGCCAGGCCTGCCATGACCCGCATAATGATTCCAACCCGTATGAATTGCGCACCAGCACGACTGTCGCCCTCTCCAACGGCACCGTGATCACGAATGCCGGCGCCGGCGGTTTCTGCTTAAACTGTCACACCAGTCGCAATGGTTCGTTCTCCAACAGCATTGTCAATTATCCGCTGGGACAAACGACTTGGAATGGCGGATCCGCCTTTGGTCCGCATGACAGCCCCCAGGGCGACATGCTGGAGGGCGTGAACGGCGTCACCTATGGCCAGGCGATCCCCAGTTCACCGCACGCCAACGTGGTGTCCGACACCTGCGTCGGTTGCCATTATCAGCCGATAGCTTCCACCGATCCGGCGTTCACCCTGGCCGGCGGCCATTCCACCAAGATGAGTTATACGAACAGCCTGGGCGCCAACGTTGACGTGACCTATGTCTGCACCCCATGCCATGGTGCCATCACCAACTTTGACTTCCCGGTGGCCGATTACGCTGGCGTCGGCGTCATCTATGGCGCCCAGACCGAAGTCCAGCTCCTGCTCAACCAACTGTCCACGTTGTTGCCGAACACGAATTATGTGGCGAGTGGATATTATGTGCCCGCCGGGTTTGTGCAGACCAGCCCCTCGACCCAAACGAACTGGCCGGTGAAGTATCTGAACGCCGCCTACAACTGGCAGTTCGTCAACAACGACGGCAGCCACGGCGTCCACAACATGGCCTACACCGTCGGCCTGCTCAAGGCGTCCATTGCCGATTTGACCGGCGGCCCTTCCGACAACGGCTTGCCGAATGCGTGGCAGATCAGCTACTTCGGCTCGGTAACCAACGCCGCAGCCGCACCCAACGCCGTCAACAACAGCGCGGGCATCCCGAACTGGATGATGTATGCCTTGGGTCTCAACCCGACCGCCGGCTTTAAGGTTGGCGGCAGCGGCGTGATCTATTTCGATGACAATAACATCGTCAACGGCGCGACCAATACCATCGCCATCTACACGGCGGCGGAAGTCGTCTTCAACACGCAGGTGGGCACCACCTACCAGATACAGGGCATCACCAGCCTCACGGGTGGCTGGCAGAACATCAGCACCAACATCCCCGGCACCGGCGCTTCCATCAGCTACCTGACCCCGACGCGGAACAACTTGCAGATGTTCTTCCGCGTGGTGCACACACCGTAATCGGGTAAAATCCTTTGAACCCACGCCCCTTCCCGGCAACGGGAAGGGGTTTTTGTTTGCCCGTGAAGGTGGAAAAATCCTCAACCCCTCGGCGCGCCGGAATGAATCGAGGCGGACTTGTCGCGCCGTAGCGCAGCGAAGGCGGATTCCCGTCCTCCATAGCCTTGGCGACGGAGGAAACCCTCAACTAATTATTTGCCGCCACCGGATTTCCGGCGCACACTCGCTTCCACCATGCCAGCCGGGTTTGATGCAGCCAGCCGCGTGGCGCAGCTTTACGCGGCTTCGTGTCTTTGTTGCTTGGTTGTTCAACTCCTCCGTGCCATTCGTGTCGAAGTTCTGCGCCATCCGGCAGGGAATTATTTCGCGGTGGAAGCCGCAGCTTTCATCTGCTGGAAGACGGCCAGTTCGGCCTGCAACCGGGCGGCGATTTGCTTGTATTGATTCCCCTGTTCCAACTCGACCTCTTGGAGATGTTTCATCGCGGTTTGCTGCTCCGCCTCGGACTGTCCGTTTTGCGCATCGCTGAGTTGTTGCTGTGCGGCCTTGAGCTTGTTTTCCATCTCGGTCCCGGCAGCGGTGAATTCCTGCAGGGCCGCCTCCCGCAGGATGCGGGTCCCGTCCTCCACCGACGTGCCCTTGAGATCGGGAATCAGACGGATGACTTCATTGGTGACTTCGGGAGAAGCCTGGGTGTTTGGCGCGACGGTTGCCGGTGTTTGGGTGGCGGTCACATGAAGAATCGCGCGGGCCAGGTCAAACTCCAGCGCCGGCTCCCATTCGGGCTGGATTTGTGGCAGGGATTCTTTCCGCTCCCCGCAGACTACGGTGAGTCCCAGAAAACAAGCATCGCCCTTGTCAAGATTGAAGGGATGGATGCCATCAGCCGCGGCGGCGTCCGCGTTGGCTCTGGAGGTCGAGACGTTCCGGGTCACGCGGATTTTACTGTCATTGGCGCTTTGAAATTCGGACAGCAAATGGTCCACCCGCCGGGAAAAATCCTGAAGCGGCTCCGGTGCGCTCCCCGGAGGGAGCACGGAATAAAACCGGATTTCCACCGGCGAATTCAAATGACGCAGAAGATCCAGGGTTGGATCGGAAAGTTCGGCGGCGCCCTGTCCCGGCAAGAGGAAACCCGCGGCGTGTTTGCCGTATTTAAACCAGACGCCGGCCAGAACGGCTCCCAACAGGAAAAAAACCGGCACCAGAATCAGGAGGCGACCACCTGCTGGTTTGACGATTTGTGGGTCGGTTGCGCGCGGGATGTTGGCAGGAGAAGGTTTCATTCGGTGGTGTCCTTATTTTTTGGCCTTAATCATCGGGTATTATTGAAGCCTGTCAATTTCAGAAAATTCCCGGACGGAAGGGCACGCTGTTCCCGGCAGGTGATGCTATCCGTCAGATTGGGCAATTTTTGACGAGAATGAAGCAATAGAGGGTTGGTTTGCGCGTAGGGCGGGAGTATTCTTCAAGCGAAGAATATGTTGAACATAAGTTTCATTGTTGTACTTTGTTCGGCGTTGCAAAGATACATCGAATGGTTCGGCGTATGCCGCGCTGCCCTGGCAAAGGGGGCCGGTTCAATTCCGATATTATGAACCGTGCGAGAACTTTATCGTCCAACCCGACGCCGTTGTTTTTTCTGGCGGTGGCGGCCATTTTTTTTACGGCGGCGTCCATGATGGCCCAACCAGTCAAACACGTGGCCATCACCCGGCCCCTTTCCCGGGTTTCCAGTCCCGCGCCGAAATATGCCGGCTCGAAGGCCTGCCTCACGTGTCATTTGAGCATCTGCCAGTACGTGGCGAACACGCCCCACGCCAGCGCCTTCAGCAGCCCGGCGTTCAAGGCCGCCGGCGGCCAGACCAACAGCCTGTGTCTGCCCTGCCACACGGTGGGTTACGGGTTGCCGACCGGGTTCAGTTTCACCAACAAGAACAGAGTTTTTTCCTACGCCACCAACCTGGCCGGTGTGCAGTGCGAAAATTGCCACGGTCCGGCGGCCAATCACGCAGCCAGCGAAGATGATCCCACGGCGGTCCCGCAGGTTGACATTGCCGCCACGGTTTGCGGCTGCTGCCACACCGGACCCATGCAGCCCACTTACGAGGAATGGAACACCAGCGGCCATGCCGCCGTGGTGCCGGATGCGCTCTCGGCCATGAGTTCGTCCGCCAACAACATCAGCAGTTGCGGCCGCTGCCATTCCGGCTCCGTCCGGCTTGCCTTGATCAACGGACAAAATCCCCTCACGCTCACGAACGACCTGGACGTCGCCATCACCTGCGTGGTTTGCCACGACCCGCACCAGACCAATTCCAATCCGGCGCAACTCCGCAATCCCATCCACTCGACCAACTATTTTTCCCTCGCCACCTCGGACGTGTTCACGAAGAAATACCAGGCGAACACGAACATCAATCTCTGCGGCCAGTGTCACAACGCCCGCGGGGCCGCGTGGACGGACACTTCCAGCGCGCCACACCATTCGCTGCAATACAACTTCCTGCTCGGCTCCATCGGCGAGTTGCTGGGCGGTTCAGCCACCTTTAATCCGGGTACGCACGCGGGACTGCCGAATTCCGCCCGATTCTCGATTTCCGGCACGTTTTACCTGACCAATCAATGTGTGTCCTGCCACATGCAAAAGGACGCCCCGCCGGCCATCACTCAGAGCCACACGTTCGAAATCACTTCCCACGATGTCTGCATGAACTGCCATCTCACTGAACCCGGACAGTCGGCGTCCACCATCTCGAACAACGTTTCCCTGCTGATTTACGAACTGAACCTGTGGGCCGCCACCAAGGCGCCGGCCGCGTTGCGGACCAAAGGGGTCGTCATCTGGGAATACACGACGCCGGGCGGATTGATCTGGCAGACCAACTCGACGGGGTTCGTGACCAGTTGGATCCAGATGGACCAGGTGAATTTCAGCGGGCCAAACGCCGCCAGCCAGGCCTTGATCCCGAACAATATCAAGAAGGCCCGGTTCAATTTATATCTCGTGATCAACGACGGCAGCTTAGGCGCCCACAATCTGACCTTTGCCCTCGACTTGCTATACGCGGCTCAAATCCTGGTCGAACAGGAATTGTTCCAATAAGACGGCGTGTTTTCCGAACATGCGAGAAATGAACGACAACCCAAAATCCGCATAACAAAACTGCCATCCATCCCACACCGGCCGCCGCAAGGCCGGCATGGTCGAAATCTGGCGTTCGCCTCCGGCGCGGCCGTTTTGGTGCTGGCGGCGATTTCCTGCGGCACCATCAGCCATCGGGCGGTGGTGCTCCCGGATGTGCCGGGCGCGAAATACATCGGCTCCGCGGAATGTGAACAATGCCACGAGGAAATTTACCGCAGCTTCAGGACCGCCGACCACGCCCGGCTCATCGCCCAGGGCAAAAATGGGCTCAACGCCGGCTGCGAATCCTGTCACGGCCCCTGCAGTCTGCACTCGGATTCCGGTGGCGAAACCAAACCGCCTTACAGTTTCACCGCCGGCCGGCCGCAGCCGGAAGGGCTGAGCGGACGGTTCCCGCTCGAACCGGCGCGCGCGGTCGAGAATGCCTGTTACCAATGCCACATGGACGTGCGGGGCCTGTTCAATCTGCCCAACCATCATCCCGTGCCCGAGGGAAGGATGAGTTGCATCGAATGCCATCCGCCGCACAAGGGCATCGCCTTTGCTGGCGGCAGCACCCAGTTGCTTTCGCAGGAGGAAAACTGCGTTCGATGCCATCCTTCCCAGCAGGGACCCTTTGTCTTTGAGCACGAGGCCCTGCGCGAAGGCTGCACCACCTGCCATTCCCCGCACGGTAGTGTCAACGCCAAGATGCTTACCGAACGCAACTCGAACCTGTGTTTGAAATGCCATTTCCAGCAGGTCAAGCCCGGGGCGATTCTGATCGGCGGGGTGGACCATACCTCGCGCCTGAGCCAGGGCGCCTGCTGGAGCGCCGGTTGTCACGAGGCGGTCCACGGCTCGCGCGTGAGCCCGGCCCTCAGATTTTAACCAACGCCGCGGAAGCCGATGAAAAAGAAATATCGAAAGTCAAAATCGCTTCGCGCCGGATGGCGGAAACCCGGCCTCGGCTGGTATGTCATCAGAGCGTCCTTGATTGTCCTCGGCGCACAAGCGGCGCGGGCGGGTGACGCCATCACCCCGGAACAATGGTATGAAGGCGGCACCAACACCTACAAAAACTGGATCGAGCTTTCCACCGGCGCCTTGCTGACCCAAGGTAATGCAAACCAGGCAACCCAGGGGAAACAACTCAACACGGGGGTCTTTGGCGGCATTGAGGACCTGCATTACGAAAGCCAGGTGGCCAAGAAAACCACCTTCACGCTGGATGGGCGTTCCATTTTTGACGATCACGATTACAGTGTCGGCCTCGGTCTGGTTCGCGAGGATCTTGGTTTTGTCCGTGTCCATTTTGAGAATTTCCGCACTTGGGATTCCGGCACCGGAGGATACATCCCCGCCGAGCAGCTTTCGTATGCGCTGCCAGGCGACGCACTGGCGCTGGACCGCGGGCTGATTACATTCGAGGCGGGACTGACCAAACCAGACCTTCCGCAAATCACCTTCAAATACAGCCACAGCTACCGGAATGGCGATGAAAGTTCGACCCTTTGGGGGCCGGTCCATGATCCCAGCGGGAATATCTACAGAGTGTATCCGGAAACTTACGCCATTGATGAAAAGTCCGACACCTTCCAGCTCGACCTGACCCATCACTACAAAGAACTGAATTACGGAGTGGGGGTGAGCTATGAAACCGGGAATTTGAACGACGCCGACAAACTGACCTTCTGGCAGGGGGAACCCGTTCAACAGAAAGTCACCGACCAGCAGGGCACCTCCTACGACATGTTGAGCGCCCATGCGTTCGCCGAATCCTGGATCAAGGACAACCTGTTTCTGTCCACGGGATTCATGTTCGCCAACCTCGACGACACCTTCACCGGCAGCCAGATTTACGGGGATGATTTCGATGTGGTCTACTCGCCGACTTACCCCGGCCTTGATTATGGCTACATCCACCTCAACGGCGGCGCCCACGAGCACCAGTATGTCATGAACGTCAACCTCATGTCGCTGCCGACGAAGACTTTCACCATAAGCCCTTCGATCCGGGTGCAAAAGGAGGATTGGAACGCCGATGCCTCCGGCTTGGGCACCCTGGGCACTGACACGCAAGATTTCAACTCCAACAGCGGGTATGATTCCCTCGACGTGTGCGAACGCCTGGACCTGCGCTACACCGGCGTGACCAACTGGGTCTTCAACGCCGGCGGCCAATGGACGGAAGGCCAGGGGAATCTGCACGAAAACGGGGGACTGACCCAGGTCAACGGCATCGGCCCCATTCCGGTGCAATTCGCGACCGATGACTCCCGCCTTTTCCAAAAATATTTTGCCAGCGCCCGCTGGTATCCCGTCCGCCAGGCCAGCGTGGACATCGGCGGCTATTACAAGATCAACCAATACAACTACGACAACACGTTGGACAACACCACCAATAATTTGAGCACCGGAAATGCCTATCCGGGTTTTATCCTCTATCAGGGATTTGAAACGTTGGACGGCAACATCCGCCTCACGCTGCGCCTGCCGAAAAACATCACACTCGTCAGCCGCTACGAATATCAATACTCCACCATCAACACGCGGCCCGACCCCGTGTCCGGCTTGAGTGAAGTGGATTCCTCGAAAATGTACACCCAGATCATCGGCCAGAACGTGAACTGGACGCCCTTGAACTGGCTCGGCCTGCAGGCGGGATTCAATTATGTCCTCAGCACCACGAAAACGCCAACCTCCGATTACACCCAGGCCGTCCTCAATTCGCAAAACAATTATTGGACGGTCAACTTCAACTCCACCCTGGTGCTGGACGACAAGACCGATTTGAACCTCGGTTACTTTTATTATCGCGCCGACGACGGCCAGAACAACATTGTTGGCGGCGTGCCGCTCGGAACCGATACCGAGGAACACAGTGTCACCGCGACGCTCGTCCGCCGGATCACCCAAAACCTGCGCCTCAGCTTGAAGTACGCCTACACCCACTACGACGATATGGCGTCCGCCGGCCATTTCAGTTATGATGCCCAGGTCATCTTTGCCAGCCTCCAATACCGTTTTTAACCGGCATTCAAGCGGTGCTTCAACCGTGTGACATTGACCCAACTCCATTTCTGTAGCAGCCGAGGCTTGCCACGCCATAGCGCAGCAACGGCGGG
>Ga0187852_1003095_pt1 | contig 12594 bp, 11 predicted proteins | sample June2016WEW_6_40_FD_134511 | JGI IMG/M metagenome (GOLD analysis project Ga0187852, IMG submission 134511) | Peatland microbial communities from SPRUCE experiment site at the Marcell Experimental Forest, Minnesota, USA - June2016WEW_6_40 | ecosystem: Environmental > Terrestrial > Soil > Wetlands...
GTACTATATCTGGCGATCAGTGCCAACAACGCACGTTCGTTGCGTGTTGATTGCAGACTTCCCTTCCTGACAGCCAGTTCGAAAAAGTCAAGCAGCCCGCGACACCAGCGGTCGCGGATTACTCCAATGGGAAGGTAAAGGTGGTTCACGATGCCATCCCCGCCGAGGTGCAGGCCCGTCAGGCCCACAACCAAATGCACGTGGACGTTGAACTCAAACTTCGCGTTGAATGTGTGCATCACGGCCACCACGGGGACCACCGCCTCAAAGCGCTCGCGGACCCAGTCGGTTAGCACGCCGGCAGCAAGCTCGGGAATCGCCCGGAGCATGTGGCGGTTCTTTCGCAGCAGACCCCAGAAGGGTCGCGGCATCGTCAGGATCACGCCTGAATACGGGATGTCTGGCAGCTGGCTGGCCACCTCGCGTTGCCAACGCATGGTTTGCCAGTAGCCGCACGAAGTGCATGCACGGGATTTGCAGGAGTTAGGGACGATGCGCCTCTCACCCAGAATCGAGGAGTACACTTCGGCACCGAGCGCTTCGGTACCGCACAACAGCGCCTGGGCAATGCTAGAGCGCGCATACGGCCGCACCCCGTCATGGTCCCAATACGGGCAGTTCTCCTCAAGCAACCGGCGCAGATTAGAGCGTCTCTCCCCGGACGGCGACATGGAGTTCTCCCCTCAAGGCTTCAATCAGCGCTTCGACCAAAGGCCGGAATTTTGCCAATTCCTCTTGTTTCTCTGCCTTCTCAAGCAGAGGCATCAGCTTCTTGACCAGCAGCATGGCCGTATCACGACCGGTGGTGCTGAGAGCCTGAATCCGCCTCTTCTGGTCTTGCCTGGACTGCCGGATCTCGAGTTCGTATCTCTGCTGCTCCCCGGACATTTCGGCCAGCTTCGCCGCCGCGTCGATTGAAATGGTTCCTTTACGTGCCTTCGTCTTCAACCGGTCGATACCGCGCTCGAGGACGAGTCGGACTTTGTCGACGTTGCGTTCCCCGCGGCCTGCCAGCCGTGCCACCTCTTTGCGAACGTCGATCTTCTGATCCTTTGGCAGTTTTGCCAACTGCTTCTTCCTGCCACCCAGCACCCGATTCTCCCTCGCCTGTGCGGCAAGGGGCTCCACCAGGGTGAGGGCCAAAGCGATACGGCAGAACGGGTTCAGGTAGTTCCTGGAACGGGCGTTCTCAAGGATCAGCCGCAGGGCATCTTCCTCTGACTTGTCGAGTACCGTGCACATCAGCGTCGGGTGCCGGAGATCCCTGGCGATCATCCACCGTTTGTACCCGTCGATGATCGTGCCGTCATGGCAGATCAGCAACGGGAGTTCAAAGACCCGCATGCCGGCTTTGTGCAGCGGCTCAAGCTGAACCGCGGTCGGCAGCAGGTTGCACTGCACCATCGCCGGATGAGGCCTGAGTTCATCCGTCTTCCGCGGTGCGACACCTGGGGGAAGCGGCGATTCGGCCCCCAGGCTTGGATGCGGATTGAGGTCGTCCGTTCTGCGCATCACCATGCGCGAGACGACCTCGACGCTGGCCTCTGCAGCTGCGACGGCAGAGACATCGAAAAGGGAAGGCTGCAAAGCCTGCTGCGGCGGCGTAACCTTCAAGCGCGTCTTGCCAGGATGCTCTGCTCCCGGTGTTTGCTTTTGAATCCGCTGAGGATTCATTGCAGCTTCCGGCTATTCTTTACGCGATCACGGATCCATTCCTCGATTTCCGATTCCAACCAACCGACCGCGCGGGCTCCAAGGTGGACAGGTTGGGGGAACTCATCACGAGAAATCGCCAGATAGATCGCACTACGCGAGAGCCCAACGCGCGTCTTCACCTCAGGTAAGCGAAGGATTGAAGTCGCCATAGTCTACACCCTCCCAATCGAGCATCTGAGTCCTTCTTGGGCATTACGGTGCTACTGGGGCGTTGCTATTGCACTTCGGGGCGTTGCTATTGCACTTCGGGGCGTTGCTGGAACACTTCAGGGTGTTGCTGGGACACTTCGGTGTTGCGGGCGTTTCGGGTACTTCAGCCTGCTCCTGGCAAAGCCAGAAGAAACCCAACTTGCGGGTGTCTTTTGCTTGCCGTCGGATCAGACTGAACACATTCTGAATCAAAACTCGGGATGCGTCAAGAACAATCGTCCACCTATCAGCAATCGTCAATTCTCCATTCGAGTATCATCACGTCCAATGAGGTGCGAGGATGTCCAATAAGATTCTAGGACTACCAATCGTATTGGATCGCACCGGCCTATCAGGCAGCACCGCATATCAACTCGTCACCGAAGGAAAGTTCCCAAGGCCAGTGTTGCTTGGGGCCAGGGGTGTCGGTTGGACCGAAACAGAGGTAGAGGAGTGGATTGCCCGGCAGATAGAAGTCCGCCGTGTAATCCGAGGCCAGAACACTTGCATGAATCCTTTGTCGGCACAATGATGTCCGGAGCTTTGACAATCTACTGAATCTTGGCCCACGTCAAGCGGTATTTTTCCCCCTGTTCAACCTCGACTTATTTGAACTATTCTCTGCATTATTGTTCATTCTCGGACTATGTTGGAGGTCGTCCAGATTCTGGACGGAGGTTTCGACGGCAGAACCACCTCGCCCTCGTTGGATCTGTGAGGTGGCTCCGCCTGTTTGGACAGTTTTTGTTGTTTCTTAAGTGGAAGTTCTGTTTTTCGGTTTAGGCTGCCAGGGATTCCAGCGCGCGGTTGAAGTATAACTGATCGAGCGTGAGCGCCTTCAGGTTGGAGTGGGGCCAGATGGAGTTGTAGAACTCCAGTAGCGGCCAGTCCTGGTTAGAGGTGAACCGGACCAAGAATAGTGCGCTGTAACCATTGCCCTTCAGCCCCAAAGGTGCATTAACGGGTAGCGGGACACCCTCTTAGAGAACCCGGCGCACTTCACGGATGAAGAACTGCTCCACCTCGCCCCAGTCGAGTGGGATGAGCATGTGGGGCATCGGGTCCTTTTCGGCATCGCCGAAAAATGTGAGGGACTTCAGAATATGAATCCTGCTGTAGTGAGTCTGCGCGTACTTGCGGTCGAAGAGGTGCAAAACCTCAGTAAGGCCGAAGCGCTGAGCGGACACGTAGAGGTCTACGAAATCGCGCTTCGTGCCGCGACTCGCAATTGCACTCACTTTCATGCACGCAATATCGCGCAGATCGGCGACGGCAACTTCTAGGAATCGAACCTCGGGAAAGAGTAGCGGATAGGCGTATCCGAGGAAGCTCACCTTGGTTTCCCCAATTGTGGTGTGGAGCGTGTACGGAGCCTTTGCAACCAGCGAGAATTCCGCCAGCGTATGAACGCGCTGAAGGAGAGTCTCCTCATCGAATTGGACGGTAGTAAAAAAATCCAGATCCAGGGAAAGCCGGTGGCCGAGCTGGAGGGCAAGCCCCGTTCCGCCGGCAAGGTAGAAGCGGTCAACGATATGCGCATCCCGAAGGGTACGGAGAGTTGCTTCGGTCGAGGCGGTGATCACCTCGCGGTGCCAACCCCCGCCTTCATGAGTTGCCATGGCAACTTCCTCGTGTGCGAGTTGTGGTTAGCGGCTGCCGTTGAGCGCCGCAACCTCGCGGGAAGGGACCTTATACACCAGCGCCCAGAAATTGGCGGACTTCTCCGAGAGGCGGCACTCCGTCACGAGCACCCTTCGGATATCGGCTTCCGAGAACGTCTGCCGCAACCATGTCACTGCCTCCTCATCGCCGTACTCCAGAACACGGAAGATAGTGTAGTCGGAATAGGCCTTGGGCTCGAAGGTGTCAAGGTTCGTATCCCAGAAGAGTGTTTGCAAGTGTCTGGGAATCATACTGTTATAAGTATAGGCCAGAGTGCAGCCTAGTCAAATCAATCCGCTCACGAGCCCACGCCTTGCCAAAACTCTATCCAGATGCAAATGGGCCGTCTGCTGCTGCTTTTTGGCGCCGATACGTCTGCTGATCATCGCTCTAGTCCGAACACATTCCAGGGTGAAGAGGGTACCGGTGTAGAGAATATGCTGGACTGCGCAGCCGTTGGCAACCAGGCACCGTGAGATTCGATCGGGCAGATTGTGGAGCCGCTATAGCCCCCACTTTCCAGCCCCCAACCTCGCAGGCTTCGGTCAGCCGTTCCCCCGACGCTCTGCAACTTCCGGCTCTCCGGCCGGCGATCCTTTATATGAGACCACCCAGGCCGCCGGCGAGTACTCTACTTCGGCGATGGGCGGTCGTATGGCGCTTGGATCGACCGGGCTGGAGAGCTCTACTTTTCGCAATTTGAATCAGATATACCCGGCCTAGAGTTGACAATTTGTCGGTAATAGTCGAATAATTATTCGATTATGGCTGAGATTCAGAACGCCTACGTGCCATGCCGCGAGGTGCTGCTCGACCGGCTCAGGGAAGCCGCGCCAGCCCGCATCCAGCTTCTCACCGGGCCGCGGCAAGTGGGCAAAACCACGTTGCTTCTGGAAATCGCAACGCAGTTTGGCGATCAAGCTGTATACGCAGCTGGCGACGAGCCGGACGCAGCGCTCCCGGGGTTCGTGGAGCGCTGTTGGGCGGAAGCGGAAGCGCGCGCGCAGCGGGGGACAGCGGTTCTGCTGTTGGACGAGGTGCATCATCTCTCCGATTGGGCAGCACAGCTCAAGGGCCACTGGGATCGCGCTCGCCGACGCCATATTCCCATCCATGTTGTGGCTACCGGCTCCTCGGCCCTGCGCGTTGCCACAGGCTCGCGGGAGAGCTTGGCCGGACGCTTTGAGCGGCGGACACTGAGTCATTGGCCTGCCGCTGCGCTGGCAGCAGCTTTTCATCTCCAGCCCCGTGAGGCTGCCATCAATCTCGTTCGCTTCGGTTCCTATCCCGGAGCTCAAGAATTCCAGAAGGAGCCCACACGATGGCGCGCTTATGTCCGCGACGCCATTATCGAGCCGGCGATCGGCCGCGATGTGCTGGCTCTGGGTGCGGTGCGACGTCCCGCGTTGCTCCGCCAGTTGTTCGCCATTGCCGCCGGTTCGCCCGCGCAGATCGTCTCGCTTCAAAAACTGCAGGGTCAGCTTCAGGACAGCGGCGCCCTCGAAACGGTCGCTCATTATCTGGCACTGCTTCAGGATGCCTATCTGGTTGCGACCCTGGAGAAGTATTCAGCGCAGGCTCACAGACGCCGGGCATCTCCGCCGAAACTCGTGACGCTGAATAACGCCCTTCTATCGGCCATGCACCCCGATGGCGCTCCTGACCCTGTTCGTGAGGCAGGGCGCTTCGGCTTCTGGGTCGAGAATGCCTGCCTCGCCTTCGCGATTAACCAGGGCCAACAGGTGATGTATTGGCGCGAGGAACCGCTGGAGGTCGATGCTGTGCTGGAGGGTAGCTGGGGTAAATGGGCGGCGGAGGTCAAGACAGGAAGAATCGATGTCCAGGCGCTTCGGGGCCTACTTGAGTTTTGCCGCCGAAATCCGGCGTTCACACCTCTGGTGATCTGCGCACCCGGAGATGAAAAGATTGCCCGGCGGCACGGCGTCCTGAGTGTCAGTTGGGAAGACTTTCTGATTTCCGGCCCGGCACAAGGTTAGAGAACCGGAAGAGGCTAATTTCCCTCGTCGGAGATAATGCCCCAGGTCATGTTCATTGGCCGCTTTTCGATGACCCCGTGGTCAGATTGTTGTCGCGCATGGAACATAATTCGACTCAATGCCACGCCAGCGGGGTTTTGAAGGAGTTCCTGGGGGATTCTTGTATCGTTTGTTGAATCGCACCCCGTTTCATACGACCGCCCTGGCGGGGAAGGGAAGAAAGGCCGAAACCATCACCCGTCGGCTGACCTCGATCAACTCCGCCGACAAGATGGCTGGGCTCGACTCTCCGGCCACGATGAACCACCGCCTGGTGGCCAACACTCTGCACGGCATCCGCCGGACGCTCGGGACTGCTCAAACCAGGAAGAAGCCACTGACGCGAGACAGGATCGTCAATCTCCTGGGCGTGCTTGAGGGTCTGATCGCCGCGGCGCGCGACAAGGCGCCGGTGCTGATAGGCTTCGCCGGCAGCCTGCGGCGCTCCGAGCTTGCGGCCTCGCGGGTGGAGCATCTGGCGTGGCACAGCAAGGTCATGCATTGCCCGCTGAGGCGCGCGAGGGTTACCGCAGCCCGAAAGCGGCACTGAGCGAAGCGCAATCAGAAGAAGTCCAGGGCGCGGTCACTTCCGAAGCTGCTCGGGATACAACGCCCACGTTGGCGAGACATGGGCCAGCGGTTACGCTGACGCGATATTGCCCGCGGACAGAACCTTCTTCCGCATCGTGCGTGCCCCGTCCACTCTCTATGCGATTCTGTCGGGCATTTGAATTACCTTGCCCCCGCGCTGGGTTCGTTCCAGGAAGTCCGCCCAGTCCTGCATCATCTTGGCGCGTGGGCCCAGGTACAGAGCGTGGTTGTACGCGGCGCTCACGGCGTTACGGGGAGCGTGTGCAAGCTGCAACTCGATATGGTCATGCGCGTACCCCTGTTCGTGGAGGATCGTCGAGGCCAGACCACGAAAGCCATGTCCGGTCATGCGGCCCTTGTAGTCCATGCGTTCCAATGCTTTCAAGATGGTGTTGTTGCTCATGGGCTTGCTGGCGTTGCGATCACCGGGGAAGAGCCATTCGCTGTGCCCGGTCAAGTCGCGCAACATCTCCAGCACTTCCAATGTCTGCCTGGCCAACGGCACAATGTGCGGGGTACGCATCTTCATGCGCTCGGCAGGAATGTCCCAGCGGGCATTCTCCAAGTCGAACTCCGCCCACTTGGCCCCGATTAGCTCGCTGGTGCGAACGAAGGTGAGTGCCATCAGCTTGATCGCCAGCCGTGTGACATGGGTTCCCTGGTAAACCTCAATGCGTTTGAGAAGGGTGGGCAGCTCTTTGGCATCGATGCGGGCATAGTTGGTTTTACGCGTGGACTTCAGAATGTCACTGGGGCGGATGTCACTGGCCGGGTTGCGCTTCGCGTAGCCGTGGGCGATGCCGTAGCGAAAAACCTGTCCCACAGTCTCCAGCGCCCGTTTGGCAATATCCCGTGCGCCGCGATCCTGAATCATGCTGGCCATCGCCACCAGTTCCGGCGCCTCGATCTCCGCAAGAGGCCGCGCACCCAGACAGGGCAGAATATCTGTCCCTATGCGCCGCCTTACGTACTCCACATGACGCGGGCTTTTCCCATCCTGCCAATGTTCCAGCCATAGGGACGCAACGCTCTGGAAGGAATTCTCGACAGCAGCCTTTTCAGCGGTCTTCTTGGCCTTGCGCTGGGCCATTGGGTCTTGGCCAATGGCCAGCAGTTTGCGTGCCTCAGCGTGGCGTCCTCTGGCCAGCGCCAGTTGCACATCCGGGTACTTGCCAAAGGACATGAGCTTCTCTTTGAGGTCAAACCGGTAGGCCCAACGCCACAGCTTTCCGCCGGCAGGCGTAATCCAGAGGTACAGTCCTCCGCTGTCGCTCAATCGGTAGGCCTTCTCGGCTGGCCGGGCCTTGCGAACTTCTAAATCCGTCAGTGGCATTTTCCCCCCCAAAATACCTCCTGCTTGGAAAAGTACCCCCCGGTCCAAAAGAAAATACCCCCCAAAGTACCCCCCGCAGGACCTGGCTTCCATAATACGCTCCTGGACGCAGAAAAACGAAATCCCCAGTGTTTACCGGTGGATATCGTCATTTTATAGGATGTCTTTGGATGTTCTTGGAAGGGGTCGTGGCGGAGAGAGTGGGATTCGAACCCACGGTACTCGTTAAAGTACACACGCTTTCCAAGCGTGCGCCTTAAACCACTCGGCCATCTCTCCGGAGGGTGGTCTGTCTTCTTGAATCTAGCATAGTTGCTTGCTGAACCCCAGGGGAGTAAGGGCGGACCCGGCACGGCGAAGAGATCTCCCGCATGGAGGATGGAATCGTTTACATCCCATCGCAGCGTGATTTATAGTTTTGGCTTGCTCGCGGCCCATGGTTTGCTGCCATCCGCGGCAAAAATTCATCCGAAAGAGGACTTCCATGGCTGGCATCTCCCGTCGCGACCTGCTTTATTCCGGAGCAGCACTTTCCGCATCTTCACTAGTGGCCCGATCGGCCTGGGGGCGCAAGGCGGCGCTGCTGGCCGGGTATCCGGAGGCGGCTGGGGCCGAGGCGCTGGCAGCCGTGGCGCCGCGCGAGCAACTGCTATTCGATTTCGGCTGGAAATTTCAGTTTGGGCACGGCAGCGACCCGGCCCGCGATCTGGGCTTCGGCAACGGGCAGGGAGACTTCGCCAAGACAGGCGATTTTGAGTTCTCCAAGGCCAAGTTCGACGACTCGAAGTGGCGCGCGCTGAACCTGCCGCACGACTGGGCGGTGGAGTTGCCCTTTGTGCGCGACGAGGCGCAGCAGTCGCACGGCTATAAGCCCATCGGGCGGCGATATCCGGAGACCAGCGTGGGCTGGTACCGGCGTGAGTTCGAGATTCCGGCCAGCGACCAGGGCCGGCGCATTTCAGTCGAGTTCGACGGGGCGTTCCGGGATGTGCTGGTGTTCGTGAACGGGTGCTTCATGGGGCGGAATAACAATGGGTACGCGCCCTTCCGCTTCGATCTGACGGACTTTCTGAGCTACGGCGCAAAGAACTACATTGTGGCGCGCGTAGACGCCAGCTTCGGCGACGGCTGGTTTTATGAGGGCGCGGGCATCTACCGCCATGTGTGGCTCACCAAAACGGATGCGCTGCACCTGGGCAAGTGGGAGAGCACGGTGCGGACAGCGTTCAGCAGCAATTCAGCCACGCTGAACCTCGGAACGGTGGTAGAGAACCAAGGAAAGCATGCGGAGAACGCCAGGGTGAGCTGGCAGATTCTCGACGCGGCGGGAAGAACGGTGGCTTCTGCCGCGGCGCCTGCGCAGTCGATTATGGTGGACGGAACCGCAAGTTTCGCAGCGACCGCAAAGCTGGCCAATCCGGCGCTGTGGTCGGTGGATGCGCCGCATCTCTATTCTGCGATTGTGACGGTGGAAGCAAACGGCAAACCGTGCGATGCCGAGCGGGTAAGTTTCGGGGTGCGCACCGCGGCCTTCGACGCCGACAAGGGATTCTTTCTGAACGGCAAATCGATCAAAATACAGGGCACCTGCAACCACCACGACCACGCGGGCGTAGGCGCGGCCTTGCCCGACCGGCTGCAGTTGTTCCGGCTGGGGGTGCTCAAGGAGATGGGGTGCAACGCGGTCAGAACTTCGCACAATATGCCGACGCCGGAGTGGGTGGAGGGATGCGACCGCATGGGCCTGATGATGATGTGCGAGACGCGGCAGATGAGCTCGAGTCCCGAGGGGCTGGCGCAACTGGAAGCGATGGTCAAGCGCTATCGCAACTCACCGTCGATCATCCTGTGGTCGATCGGAAACGAGGAGTGGCAGTTGCAGAGCGAAATGGCCGAAGAGGGTGCAAAGATTGCCGCGAGCATGGTGCGGCGGACGCGTGAGCTCGATCCCACGCGGGTGGTTTCCGCGGCGGTCAACGGCGATAACGAGAAGGGTGTCACAGAAGCGTTCGACATTGTTGGCTTCAACTACGGCCTGGATCGCCCTGACAAATATCACAAGGAACATCCAAAGCGGCCCATCTACGGATCGGAGACGGCCAGCGCCGTCTCGACGCGGGGCGTGTACTCGACTGACCGGCTGCGCAACACGGTGAGCGCTTACGACGTGAATAACCCCGGTTGGGGAGAGCAGGCCGAGGAGTGGTGGAAGTTCTACGCAACGCGCGAGTGGGAGGCAGGCGGATTCGCCTGGACCGGCTTCGACTATCGCGGGGAGCCGACGCCGTACGGATGGCCGTCCATCAACTCGCAGTTCGGCATCGTGGATATGTGTGGCTTTCCCAAGGACACGTTTTTCTACTACAAGGCGTGGTGGGGCAAGGACCCTGTGCTGCACCTGTTCCCGCACTGGAACTTCGAAGGCAAGGAAGGCGAGAAGATTCCTGTCTGGGTGCATTCGAACCTGGACGAGGTTGAGCTGTTCTTGAATGGCGCGAGCCTCGGCAGCCAGAAGGTTCCGCATCTGGGTCATGTGGAATGGAAGGTGAAGTACGCGGCTGGAGCGATCGAAGCGCGGGGGTCGAAGGACGGCAAGATCGTGCTGACCGAGAAGCGGGAGACGACCGGGCCGGCGGTGGCCATCCGGCTGACAGCGGACCGGACAGAGATCAATGCCGACGGCGAGGACGTAGCGATCCTGAAAGTGGAGGCGCTGGACAAGGAGGGGCGGCCGGTTCCGACGGCAGACAACTTCATCGGCTTCAAGGTCTCCGGCGAGGGCGCGCTGATCGGAGTGGGCAACGGAGACCCCAACTGCCAGCAAAGCGACAAGGAGCCCAAACGCTCGCTCTTCAACGGTCTCGCAGAGGTGATCGTGCAATCCACCAAACGGCCGGGCGAGATTCATATCGAGGCCGTGAAAGAAGGCTGGGAGGGACCGGAGTTGACGCCGGCCAAGCTGGCGATCACGACGAAGAAGGCGGAACTGCGGCCCGCGGTGGGCTAGAATCTAGCCCTAAGTTTCCGGTGGTATACTCACAAGGTCAGGCGCCTGCCCGCGCCGGCATTCTCTGTTACGCCGAGGTTCTCATGTCCGGCCACTCGAAATGGGCGACAATCAAGCACAAGAAGGGCGCGCTGGACGCCAAGCGCGGCAAGATATTCACCCGCATCATCAAGGAAATCAGCATAGCGGCCAAGGGCGGCGGCGACCCCGACGGCAACCCCCGCCTGCGCACTGCTATTCTGGCGGCCAAAGCGGAGAACATGCCGCAGGAAAACATCAAGCGCGCCATCCAGCGCGGGACCGGCGAACTGGAAGGCGTCAATTACGAGGAGATCAAGTTCGAGGGCTACGGCCCGGGCGGCGTGGCCATCATTGTGGATGTGCTGACCGACAACCGCAACCGCGCGGTGAGCGAAATTCGCCACGCTTTCGCAAAGAACGGCGGGAACCTGGGCGAGTCCGGCTCAGTGCGGTTCATGTTCGCGAAGAAGGGCCTCATTGCGGTGGAGAAATCCGCGGCCAGCGAAGAGCAGTTGCTGGATATCGTGCTGGAGCATGGCGGGGAAGACCTGAACGACGAGGGCGACACCTGGGAGATCGTCACCGATCCAGCCTCCTATGAAGCGGTTGCCAAGGCAGTGAAGGCTGCGGGCATTCCCACGGTGATGAGCGAAGTGACCATGGTCGCATCCACCTATACCAAGCTGGAGGGGACTGCCGCACACCAGATGATCCGCTTGCTCGAGGCCCTGGAAGACTGCGACGACACACAAAACGTCTACTCGAACTTCGACATGGACGCCGAGCAGATGGAACAGGCGGCCGGCTAGAGCGGCCCCAGGCAGGCATGCAACAGGCCGCCCGGTTGTGGCGGCCTTTTTGTGGGAATCATCATTTGTGTTGGAGAGAAAGAAAGGAAGAACGTTGACCCCAAGTGCAAGGTTTGTGATGTTTCTCTTGATGGCGGGGACGATGATGGCCTCCGCCCAAACTCCGGGCGCCGCCGCTGCGAGCGGCTCTGCCGGGGTGGATAACCCCGTCGCTCAGGTTCGCCAGGACCAGAGCTGGGAGTACGGGCCGTTCATCAACGGCGGTTCAGGCCTGGGCAACCGCGATAACTTCCAATTCCTTTGGGCCGGCGTCCAAGTGGGCAAGGTGCTTACGGAAGTGGAGCACGCCGGGATTTTCAGCGGCCAATTCGAGTACAGCGCCAACATCATGCCGCTGTGGCTGGCATTCACCCCGCCGCAGAACCCGAATGCGACCTTTCTCTATCCGAATGGCACATCTTTCACTGGCCCCGAGGGCGGCGGCACCTATGTAGGCGTCAGCATTACGCCGGTGATCTTACGCTGGAACTTCCTGACCCGATCGCGGCGCTTTCAGCCCTGGTTTCAGGGAGCGGGCGGGCTCATCTACACCACCCACAAATTCCCGCCGGACCTTCTGGTCCCGCACGGATATCCGGGCGGGACGAGCGTGTGGAACTTTTCGCCCCAGGGGGGCATCGGGTTTCACTACTTCACCCGCTCCAAGCGTTCGATCGATGTGGGCATCAACGGCGTGCACATCTCCTCGGCCTCCCTGGGCGACCGCAACCCCGGCGTGAACGCCAGCGTTCAGGTGCAATTGGGTTACACCTTCTGGAGATGATCCGGGATCCCCAGCGACAGGTATTCGTCGCAGGGGTGGAGTGACTTGTGAGCGGTCCGGTTGTCGAGTGCGTTCCCAACTTCTCAGAGGGCAGAGATGCCCAGCGGGTCGAGGCGATTGTGGCCGCGATGCGCGTGGAGGGAGTGCACTTACTCGACTGGTCAATGGATGCGGACCACAACCGCTCCGTAGTGACCATCGCCGGAGAGCCCTCCGCGGTGGTGGAGGCGGCGGTGCGCGGAGCCGGCAAGGCCGCAGAACTGATCGACCTGACCCGGCAGCAGGGGGTCCACCCGCGCATCGGCGCCGCGGATGTAATTCCCTTCGTGCCCATCTCCGGCATCAAGCTGGAGCAGTGCGCGCTGCTCGCCCGGCAGGCAGGCTTGGAGATATGGCGCCGCTTCAAC
>Ga0187852_1003098_pt1 | contig 12587 bp, 17 predicted proteins | sample June2016WEW_6_40_FD_134511 | JGI IMG/M metagenome (GOLD analysis project Ga0187852, IMG submission 134511) | Peatland microbial communities from SPRUCE experiment site at the Marcell Experimental Forest, Minnesota, USA - June2016WEW_6_40 | ecosystem: Environmental > Terrestrial > Soil > Wetlands...
CCCGAGGGGTCGTTCACGGCGCCGGCGTCGACGAAGGTGGAATAGCTGAAGACCGGCGCCTCCGGCCGCTCGCAGATAATCAGCGTTAGGCCGTTAGGCAGTACCTTGGTGGTCGTCTTCTGCTCGAAACTCTTCAAATCCTGGGCCTGCGCGGCAGCGAAGGCCGTAGCCACCAGCGTCAGGGCCAAAAAGCTCTTCCAAAACCAAGAAGAAATTCTGCTTTGCATCCAGTCTCCTTGTTCGGGAGGCGCAAAACCGCATCCCCGCACTCTTCCAAGCTAGTGCCCTCGGCCGAAAGGGGTCAAACCGGCAGCCTCAGTTGCGGGCCGGCTTTAGGATTGCCGGCTATCCTGGAGCGGAAAGAATACTGTTTGCACATTTCTTCTTCAGATGCAGAATGGACCCTCACATTCCATGTCCGCCGCCAACGTAGATCCGCTGCCCGGTTACCCAACGGGCCTGATTCGAGGCGAGGAAGACGACAACGTCGGCGACGTCTTCAGGAGTGCCGACTCTGCCCAGCGGAATTGTGGGCAAGATCTCCCGCTCGAGTTCCGGAGTGATCCACCCGGTTTGCACCGGTCCGAGCGATACCACGTTGACGTTCATTCCGAATTTGCCGAGTTCGGCCGCCGCGCTCCGGGTGTAGCTCTCCAGCGCGAACTTGCTCGCTCCGTAAGTGATTTCAGAGGGAAAGCGCTCGGCTCCGGCGGTGCTGACGTTCACGATCCGGCCCCATTGCGCCCCTCGCTCGATGTGCCTGCGCGCAAACTCTCTCATCATCAAGGCCGCCGCGCGGGTATTCACGGCGAACACCCGGTCGAAGACGCCGCCGGTTATGCTCCCGGGCCGATCCGTCCACAACTCAACGAGTTTGTTGTCCAGTTCCGCCCCTGGCGGGACGAACGTGTCTGCCTCCCAGCGCGCCGCATTGTTGATCAGAACTTCAACCGGCCCGAGCAAGCGCTCTGCCTGATTGAACAGCGCAGGTATCAGGCTCGAGTCCGAGAGATCGGCCTCCCAAGCGTGCGCCTCAGCGCCCAATTTGTGGACCGCGGCGAGCACCTCGTCGGCGGATTTCGTTTGTTGGAAACGGTAGAAAGGCTCGCCCATGAAGGCCGCGTTGTCCGCTCCTTTGTCTTGCGCGCAACCGCCGGTTTGCCTGAAGTAATGCAAAAACAGCCTTGATCCCTGCGCGCCAAAGGCCCGTGCGATTCCCGCGCCGATGCCATGAGGATTGTTGGCCCCGGTAATGAGAACGACTTTTCCTCTGAGCCCTGTATCGATCATGATGGGCGCCAGTCTCCTTGCTCAGGAGGCGCGAAACCGCAACTCCGGGGTCCCCAGCGATAGGTCTTCATCGCTGGGGTGGGAACCCCGCACTCTTCCAAGCTAGTGCCCTCGACCGAAAGGGGTCAAACCGGCCGGCCGCTGATGGGGATTCCGGCTCAGTCCGCCGATGGGCTCGTCCGTCACCGGCAATCGCCGCCAATCATCAATGCAATGGGGGCGTTGATCGATTCCTGATGCCATCCTGATGCCGTCGTTAGTACCATGGAAACACCATGCAGCAGGAGCGGAAAAATCGCCGGCGCCTCACCCCGCTCTGGCGGGCCGTGATCGAAGTTGCGTTCATCGTCTTTCTGTTTTATTCCAATCTGTTGATGGGAGAATTCACCGTTTCCCGTGGGCACGGGAAGAATCTGGCGTTCGCCCTCAACGACATCTTTACAGGTACGAATTTCGCTATCGCCATAATCTGCTCACTGATCGGATATGGCGTGTTTGAATATCTTCGAAAAAAGCTATAGTGTTGGCCGGCTTTGCTTCTCCATTCGCTCTCCTTGACCTCACACCGCGCTCTTCCGTATTCTTCGGTGGTTTCCGCGCGGCGAAGGAATCTCCCCTCAACCCGCGCACGGAGAACCCGCATGAGCACTAATTCCCCGGTCGCAACTCCCGCCGCAACTCCCATTTCCGGCCTGACCGCCCAGCCGTTTCTCTCCCTTGCGGGCGAGCGCAAGACGCAGGAGCGCATCGCCTTTCCGCTGAAGACCGGCAAGCCGCTGCGGAATTAGAGATAGCTGCCAGGGAGCGGAAGGTAGCGAGGACGCACTGAACAGCGAACATTGAGGTGATAGAATTCCGGGCAATGAAGAACCAAATCCAAGCTCCGTTGTTGATTCACACCCGGCGCGGAGCGATTCTCGCTCTCTGCGTCGGGGTTCTTTTCGTATTGAGGGATTCTCGTTATCTATTCGAACTCTACGTGCCCGGACATACGAGCTGGCTTACGCGCTACCGATTCCCTCCAACCCACTTTTCATTCATCTTCGATCTCTTTTACGCCGTGCTTTTCGCCGGAGTGCTCATCTTCATACTGCGTCGTTCACGAGGAGGCGAGCGTGTATACTTGGCACTCTTTGTGTGCACTGTCGTTTTTTCGCCGCTCAAGGATATTCATTCAGTCGCATCCGTACACGCCTACGAGTGGCTGGAGGCCATTCTCGATCTGGCCCTCATCCCAATCGCTTTGTGGATGTACGATACCCTTCGACCACGAGGCGCTCCGATCGGAGGCAAGATCAGCAACTAGACGCTAAAATGCTCCCGAGCCCGACTCATGCTCTCAACCTTTCGCAAAGCGCGAATTGCTCTCCTATATCTGATCGCCGCTCTCGCTGTCTCCGCGCAACAATCAAACTCCGGAAACCTCGTTGTCTCCGGCCGGATCGTCGTCGCCGGCCACTCGACTCCTTACCTCATCCGCCATCTGCCGGTCAGCTCCTTTCCCGAGCTGCCTGTCGAACTCGCCGCCCTGCTGAACCGCCGCGGCTGCCTCATTCCGCAAACCTACGAGGCGCATCATCCGGAGAACGTCATCCACGCCAGCCTGGAGCGCCCCGGCTCCTCCGATTGGGCCGTCCTCTGTTCGGCGCAGGGAACAGTCTCGCTGCTGGTCTACTTTTCCAGCGCCCCGGCTAAGCTGCTGGTGCTGGCCGCCGCGCCCGAAACAGAACGCCTGCAAGCCCACGACGCGAGCGGCGTTCTCGGCTTCAACTGGGGCATCGATCCCGCCTCGCCGGAGCAGATTCGCACTGCACAGATCGGCTTGCTGCATCGCCCGGCGCTCGTGGACCACGACGCCCTGGCCGATTCGCTCATCGACCACCGCACCGTTTACCACTTCTATTTGAAAAATGCCTGGATCGTGCTGGAAATGCCGGAATAAGTGCTTGCCGCCGCCAGGTTCGCTTGGGCATGGTGACCATGTGGCGCGGGCCGAAGGATAGGCGCGGCGGGCATCTTCGAGTTGCTGTAGCCTGCGTCAAGATTTGTTTTTTTGTTGACTTCGCAAACTGCTTTCCATACCATCGCTGCCAAATCACTCTACTCCGGAAAGTCGGTGATCTATGCAAATTTGGAATAAGTCCCTCCGACTGTTAACAGTCCCGGCGCTGTTCGCTCCGGTTGCCTGTTTCGCGCAGTACTACCCCAGGGACCCAGCCCGTGGCTGCGCGGGCTGTGGCTGCTGCGGTACGTTCCTCTTCATTCCCATCGTTTGTCTGGCGGTCAGCGTCGCCTTGCTGGTGTGGGTAGCCCGCGACGCGAAGGCGCGCGGCATGGACAGCGCGGTTCTTTGGATGCTGCTGGTCTTCTTCCTGAACCTCATAGGCCTGGTGATCTATCTGTTGTCCAGGCCGCAAGGCATTTTGGTGCCTTGCCCCAACTGCGGCAACATGCGCCTGCAGGCCAGCGTGAAATGCCCACACTGCGGAATTGGTTCCTAAGAAACCCGGGGTCCCCGGCGACAGGTCTTCGTCGCTGGGGTGGAAACCCGGGGTCCCCAGCGACAGGTCTTCGTCGTTGGGGTGGAAGGCCGGAGCCCTGGCTGGCGGCGATTCTGCTATTGGCCATGCTCTTTGGGGCGGACGCGTTGCGCCCGCCCCAAAACCAGGTCAGCGTGCGCCTCTTTGCCGCCTCGGTTAACGGCTATCATCGCTATCTCCATCCTCTTACCGGCCGATTCATCCGCTGCCGCTACACGCCCACCTGTTCCGAATATGCCGTTGAAGCGGTGCGCAAATACGGCATTGCGAAGGGCGGTTGGATGGGTCTGCGCCGCGTCGCTTCCTGCCGGTCAAGCGTTCCCATGGGTACCTCGGACCCGGTGCCATGAGGATTCGCGTATCGTCTTCCAGCCTCGAAAAAACAGAAGCGGCCAGGGTTGCCCCTGGCCGTTCATGCTGAACTCGGATTCTTCTTGAGCTGCGCCGCGCTACGCCTTGGCGGTCGCCAAAGCCTTCAGCCGCGCGTTCAGCCGGCTCTTGTAGCGGGAGACGGTGTTGTCGTGCAGAATGCCCTTCTGCACGCTCTTGTCGAGGGCGGAGACGGTCTCGCGATACTGCGCCTGGGCGGCCTTTACGTCGCCCTTGGCGAGCGCCTCGCGCACAGCCCGCAGGCTGGTGCGCACACGGCTGCGGTTGGCGCGGTTCACTTCGGTGCGGGTCTCGGTCTGGCGGGCGCGCTTCAACGACGATACATGATTTGCCATTACTCTTCCTTTATTCCTGAGCTCTGTTGTCAGGAGGGAAATCTCTTGCCCTGGTTTCAGGGGAGATCATGCGGAGCCGGAATGCAACGCAAGCCGCATCCCTCGCAATTTCTTAGTCTACGGGAATCCGGGCAGCGGGTCAATGCGCGGTCTTGTCCCCCGCCGGGGACGTTCGCGGGCCAGCAGCCACGTGAAACAATCGCTACGCCTTATCGCGGAGTTCGCGCCACTTCCCATCCGCCAGGACCACGGAGGTTTCAATCTGGCGTTCGGGCACGGTCCAGTACTTTTTGAGCAACCTGTCCTTCTCCGCGGGGCCGACCTTTTGAAAGCCGAATTTCTCGTAAAAGCGGATCGCCCAGACGGCATCCGCCCACGTGCCGATCAGCACCGGCCTGCTCGTCTGCCCTTGCAAATGAGACAGCAGGCTGGCTCCGGTCCGCGCCTCTGGCTGGCGGTGCGAACATAGGCATGCCGGATGAGAGTCACGTCCTGGACCGCTTGAATGCCCATGACGCCGGCCAGGCTCCCATTCTCGCCGCAGCCCCAGAACGTTACGCCCTCGTCGATCTCATGCCGCAGTTCCTCCCTGGACATGTACGGTTCTTTCCAGCGATCCGGGGGGATGATGCCCTTATAAGCCTGCGCGGCCTCGTTGACGATGTTCCAGATCAGCTCAAAATCCTGCTCGTTGCAGCAGCGGATCATCAGACTTCAATCTCCCGGCCTGAAATCTTAGTGTTCACTCTGGCCTGTGAGAAGATCATATTCCACTGTACTGAAAGTCACGCGATTGCTCCCGCGAAGCCCTGTTTTCAGCAGCTTCGTCACCGCGTCGAATTTGCCTGCTGTCAAGGCGTTGGCTGGGCGCGGAGAGTGGCGGGGTTGACCCCGTACCCGCCAAGGACACACTTATACCAACAGTCCTTGCCTCCTGGATTGACGGGCCGGGAAGTTGGCGATACGCTCAGCCAGATACCGGATTTGGCCGCCTGCGCCAACCCCAGCCGGGCTTTCTGCTTCAATGTCCCGAAGTCGTCACTGGAGAAAAACAGGAATGTTGTTCCAGCGAGCGGTGAGTGAATTGCATGCTCTGGTGTTTTCCAGATCAGAGGAAAGCGGATTCTTTGCCTCCTGCTGGGATCGTGTGGAGATTTACCGGAGCTATGGTATCTACACTCGCCTGGATGCTGCCGTGACCCCGGTTGAGGGGGAGGCGATGCCGGACGGGATGAGACTCTGGAACACGCCCTGCGGCTTCTTGTGGGCTCCGCCGAGCGATAGATCGACCATCGTTTTCTGCATCGGTGAGCAGGAGCGCGGCTTCTATGGGACGGGAAAACGGGGAGTGCAGGCTGGCGATATCGTTCTGGACTGTGGGGCGAGCTTCGGCACGTTTACCCGCCACGCAACCAACCTGGGAGCCAAACTGGTTGTTACGGTCGAACCCGGGCCCGATGCGGCAAAGTGTCTCGCCCGAACCTTCGCTGACGATTCCAGAGTCATGGTGCAACCGGTTGGAGTGTGGGACGAGGATGGCGCCCTGACACTCATCCAGAGCGCCGTCACCAGTGCGGCCAACAGCTTTGTTCTGCCCCTGGAACAGCCGCAAGGCGAATTCGCGGTTCCGGTTCGAACCATCGATTCGCTGGTCGAGAGCTTGAGCTTGCCCAGAGTCGACTTTATCAAGATGGATATCGAAGGCGCCGAGTGCAAGGCTCTTGCGGGCGCCCGCCGCACGCTGCAAACCTGGAAGCCGCGGCTCGCAATTTGCACCTATCATCTGCCAGACGATCCCAGGCAGATTGCGGCCCTAGTCCGCTCTATCCGGCCGGACTATCAAATGGAGTACGGATTCAGGAAAAAAGTGCGGGAGCGCATCATCCCGCGGGTCGCGCACTTCTGGTAGCGCCGCGCAGGCGCAAACCCTGGTGAAAGCGTCACCAGGTTCCCAGGGTACCCGCCAAGGCACACTTTTCACCAAAAATCCTTGACGCCCGCATTGACTCCCCGCTCCACTGGCGCTACTCTCAAGCCCAGATACCGAATACAGACACCGGATTTGGTAGCCTTATCCAACCCGCGGTCCCACCACTCAGCCCAGAGCTTCGGCTCGGCCCAGCGCCGCGTACCCCGGTTTTCAGTACATTCAGCCGCCTGCCCGCAGCCTGTCCGTCGCGCTGCCGGCCGGCTCCGAGCCTTGTCCATCGCGCCTTGCCGCGCCTTGGCCCGGTCCACCTCAACCGCACGTCCTCTTGGAGGGCATAGAAACCTTTGAAGATTGCTCTGGAGATCACGCCCAACCTCGAGCCCCTCTTCGGGACTCGCGATGAAAACCTCAGGCTTATGGAAGACTCGCTCGGCGTGCGCATCGATCTGCGCTCCGACGCCGTGCATGTGGAAGGACCGGAAGAGGGCGTGGCGCGCGTGCAGCGCATCTTCCAGGACTTCGAGGCGCTGCGCCGCCAGGGCGTCAACCCCCACAACGGCGAGCTGAACGGCCTGCTGCGCCTGGTGGTGGACGATCCCGCCACCACGCTCCGTTCGCTGGCCGACTCCGGCAAGCAGCGTTCAGCGGGCGTCAAGCGCACCGTCCAGCCGCGCTCCATCAACCAGCGCAAGTACGTCGAGGCCATCGAGAAGAACGATATGGTCTTCGCCGTGGGCCCGGCCGGCACCGGCAAGACATATCTTGCCGTGGCCATGGCCGTCGCCGCCATGAACGCCAAAAAAGTCAGCCGCATCGTCCTGGTCCGGCCGGCGGTCGAGGCCGGCGAACGCCTCGGCTTTTTGCCCGGCACGCTCCAGGACAAGGTGGACCCCTACCTGCGCCCGCTCTACGACGCCCTCTACGACCTGCTCGATCCGGAGAAGGTCGACAAGATGCTGGAGCGCAACGTCATCGAGATCGCGCCCCTGGCCTTCATGCGTGGACGCACGCTGAATGACGCCTTCATCATCATGGACGAGGCGCAGAACACCACCGTCGAGCAGATGAAGATGTTCCTCACCCGCATGGGCGCCAACTCCAAGTCGGTCATCACCGGCGACATCACCCAGATCGACCTGCCCAACCCGCGCAAGTCGGGACTGCTGGACGCGATTAACATTCTCAATGGTGTCGAGGGCATCCAATTCTGCCACTTCGAGGACTGCGACGTGGTACGCCACGCCCTCGTCCAGCGCATCGTCCGCGCCTACGAATCCGCCAAGCCGGTGCAGCAGGAACTCCCCCTGGCTCTCGGCGAGGCCATCGATGTCGGCCCCCAGCCCAGCGAAAGCCGGACAGAAACGCAGCCAGCGCATCCGGCCAAACCGCAATGAAAAAGGAAGAGGAAAGGTAAACAAAAACATGAGGAATTCGACCGCTTTAGTGTTGTTTGCATTCCTCGCGTTTGCCGTGTCAGCTAGCTCGCAAGTTAAATCCGACAAATTTGGCGGGTGGCTCAGGTCCCCATTGAGATAAATGAATCCAATTTGGGTGCCCCAGGTCCGGATTTTCGGACCTGGGATGGACCTCGGTGTATCCTCAACTCCATGACGGAGAGACTCGTTCGTTACCAGCAATGCGGTGATATGCACTTTCTCACTTTTAGTTGCTATCGTCGTCTCCCGTACCTCGCCTCACCTGAAGCAAAGAACCTTTTCGAAGATGCCCTGGAACGAATCCGGAAAAAGTACAGCTTTGTCGTTGCCGGATACGTGGTGATGCCAGAACACGTACATCTCTTAGTGAATGAACCGGGCCAGTCCACACTTGATCAAGCCATCAAGTCAATCAAGCTCTCTGTCACGCTGCGGCGGCGTGAGCGCCCGTTCTGGCAGGCCCGTTACTACGACTTCAACGTCTTTACAGAAGAGAAGCGCGTCGAGAAATTGCGTTATATGCATCGCAATCCAGTGGTCCGCGGTCTGGTCGAGAAGCCGGAGGATTGGCCATGGTCGAGCTTCCGGCATTGCGCTACAGGAATTGAGGGAGCTGTTGAGATCGAGTCGGAGTGGACCGGATGGAGGCGAGAGCACGGAGGCGCACTCCCAGGTCCGAAAATCTGGACCTGGGGCACCCATGTTTGAAGCTGATTAGACTGATAGTTCAAGCTGCCCCATCCTCTCGCGTACTTTGCGAAGGGTGGGAGACCACGAACCCGATGCGCGAAGTGCGCCTGCCGACAGCGCCGCGTCCACAATTCGCACCAGTTCTTGATCCCCCCCGCGGGCAAGTCCATGTCGCCAAGCTGAACCAATCGCGCCGCAATCGCTCCGCGATTGCCCTCAAACCCGATTTCGCGGTACTCTTTTCGCGGAGGCTTCCCCATGCCCGAATCCCGCAGCACCGTTATCCCCGCCCAGCGCTACCGCAACGCCCGCGCCGCCATTGCCTGGCTCTGCCAGGTCATCGGCTTTGAACGCCACGCCGTCCACGAAGGCGAAAATGGAACCATAGCCCACGCCGAGCTCAAGCTGGGCAACGGCATGATCATGCTCGGCTCCGGCAAAGACGACGAGTATGGCCGCGGCTTCAAGCCGCCCAGCGAGTTAGGCGGCATCGAGACCCGCAGCATCTACATCGTCGTCCCCGACGCCGATGCTGTCCACGCCCGCGCGGTGGCCGCCGGAGCCGTTATCGTCCGTCCACTTCAGGACACTCCCTACGGCAGCCGCGAGTTCAGCCTGAAAGATCCCGAAGGCCACTCCTGGAGCGTGGGCACCTATGACCCGTGGGCCAAGCACGAATAGGGCTTCTGCAATCGGGCCTCGTGACTGCTCAGAAACGCAACAAGCCACCCCTGTGGACGGCTCACAACGTTTGCTGACTGCGCAGACCTTCAGCCAATCTCCCTGTCCCAGCTTTCCAGCGTGCGCTTGAACTCGACCATGAACTTGCAGGCGTCCGCGCCGTCGATGATGCGGTGATCGAAGCCCAGGCAGAAGTGCTGCATCGACCGGATGGCGATGGTGTCGTTGCCTTCGGCGTCGGTCAGCACCACCGCCTCCTTCTTCAGCCCGCTGATGCCCAGGATGGCCGACTCCGGCTGGTTGATGATGGGCGTGCTGAACTCGTCGCCGAAGATGCCGGAGTTGGTGAGGGTGAAGGTGGACCCAGAGACTTCTTCCGGCATCAATTTCTTGGTGCGGGCGCGGCTGGCCAGGTCGGCGATGGCCCGCGCCAGTCCCACAAAGCTCAGACCCTCCGCCTCCCTGACCACCGGCACAATCAGCCCCCACTCCAGCGCCACGGCAATCCCCAGGTTGATGTGCTCGTGGTACCGGATGGAGTTGTTTGACCCATCCGGCCCTTTCTCCATTGCCGCGTTCACAATCGGAAATTCCCTGAGCGCCTCCACCACCGCCGTGGCGATGAACGGCATGTAGGTGAGCTTGACGCCGTGGCGCTGCTCGAACCCGGCCTTGTCGCGCTGGCGGATGCGGACGACGCGGGTCATATCCACCTTGTAGACGGTATGCACGTGGGGGCTGATCTGCACGCTCTCCACCATGCGCTGGGCAATGATGGCCCGCATCTTTGTCAGCGGCGCCAAATGGCCGGGAAGCGATGAGGCGGCCGGTCGAGTGGGCGCCTCGCCGCCGGGTCCATGCTCGCCCAGGTGGCGCAGCACATCTTCTTTCGTAATGCGCCCCTCCGAGCCGGTACCGGCTATCTGGGCCAGATCGAGGTTGTTGTCCTCGGCCATGCGCCGCACCAGCGGCGAGGAGCGGCGCCGCGCCTCTGAATCAGATTTTGAGGCAGAGGCGGAAAAACTTTCTTCCGGGGCTAAAGCGCGCTTTAATTCGGATGGCTCAATGCGGGGGCTGAAACCCCCTTCTTCCATCCCAGCGACAAGGACCCGTCCCTTCACCCCAACGAGCAAAAATCGCTCGTCGGGGACCCCGAGTCGCTGGGGACCCCGGCCACCCTCCGGATCGAGTTTTTCCGCGGAGGGGTCTGCCGTCGCTAAAGACGCCGCGTCGCCGATCACGGCGACCACCGTATTGACCCCCACGGTTGCCCCTTCAGCCACCTTGAGCTCGATGAGCACGCCGGCCGCGGGCGAGGGAATCTCAGCGTCCACCTTGTCCGTAGAGATTTCAAACAGCGGCTCATCCTTCTCGACCGTGTCGCCGGCCTTCTTGAGCCATTTGGTAATGGTGCCCTCAACGATCGACTCGCCCATCTGGGGCATAACCACATCAGTTGGCATGGATCTCTCTCCGCGATTGGGGACTTCAACTGCGCGTCCGGTTCAGCCGGATTTCCGGATTATAAATTGCGGCCCATGCGCCGGCCGAACCCAAAGCGCCCTATCGGCTGGCCGGATTCTTCCCCCTCCATAATGCCCCGTGCCCCATCCTTGCACTTGTTTCCGGCGCCAGGGTGGGAAACTGCAATACTGGACCAGCTCCGTCCATTACGCGCGAAGCGGCCCCTCTGCGCCGCCTCTCAGCCGCTCGACCTCGGTTGGAACCTGCATCGGCGTGTCTTCAGCCGGAAATTGCGGCTGTGTTGCCTCCGCCTGGGCCCGCAACGCCGCCAGGCTCTCCACCGCCAGCACCTGCTGGCCGAAAATCACCCCGAACTGCCGCGCCGCCTGGTACGCCACAGCCTCCAGCGCAGGCAAGTCCCCCGGCCGTGCAATTCCGCAATCCAAAGCAAGCTCCCGCTCCAGGCTGGTCACCGGGTGATCGGGAATGCCGCAAGGAACGATCAGCTCAAAGTCGCGCAGGTCGGTCGTCACGTTGAAGGCGAAGCCATGCGACGTAATTCCCCGCGAAACGTGGATGCCGATCGCAGCGATCTTCCTCTCCGGCCTTGCGGCGGCCGTTTGCGCCCCACTGCTCTCATCCAAAGCTCCGCCGCCCGCAGGGCACCAGACGCCGGTCAGCCCGGCAATCCGCCCGGCGCGCACCCCAAATTCGCCGCACAGGCGAATCAGCGCCTCTTCCATCCCGCGCACAAAGTCCACCGGCCCCATCCGCCCGCCGTTCGGGTTGCGCAGGGTGCGCAGGTCGAAGATTGGGTACCCGACCAACTGGCCCGGCCCGTGATAAGTTACATCGCCACCGCGGTTGATCTCGTGCAAAGTCACGCCCCGCCGCGCCAGCAGCTCGTCGGAGGCCAGGATATTCGAGCGGTGAGCATTGCGCCCCAGCGTCAGCACCGGCGGATGCTCCAGCAGCAGCAGCACATTCGGGACCCGGCCCTCGGCGAGCAGCCCCGCAATCTCCGCCTGCAAGCGCAGCCCCTCGTCGTAAGCCACCCTCCCGAGATAGAGGTACTGAATCATCGTCGTCTTCGATTGTAGCGAGCAGGATGCCGCATGAGCCACGCAGGCTCAATCCTCAACGCGCTGCTTGAAAAGCCCAGCAAACGCAGAGCGCGCCCGATACGCCACCAGTATCCAAAGAATCGTCGCCAGTGCACCCAATGCCACGCCTTTCGGCTGCATCAGGATGTGAAAGAGAAGGATGTTGACGAGCACCGGAGCGAGCAGAACGAGGGCCAGTGGCACATATCGGTTCACGAGGAAGAGAATCCCCGACACGACCATGATCAGTCCCACGACGCTCATGTAGTGCGTGGCTACCAACAGAGCTGCGAACTCGCCGGCCGTTCCCGGGGGCATCTGCCCCATGGGGATGAAATGAAGGAAATCATTGAGGCCGAAGATCAGAAACATCAGTCCCAGCAGCAGACGAGCGATCATCGATGCAATCTTCATGCGCTTCTCCTTGAATTGAGATAAATCCGGGGATCAATCGGTCGGGAGCCGGTCAAGGCTCTTCGGAGGGGGGATACTCTCTCCGCAGCCAATGGATGGTCACGCATCGCCAGTCGATTCAAATGATTCGTCCGCCGGCAGTTGATGTTCGCGGTAAACTAGAACCTGGCAGGAGGACCGGGCGGTCGCTGCCGGGGGTCCGCCACGGCGGATCGCCGGGGGAGGAAAGTCCGAACTCCGCAGGGCAGTGTGCCGGATAACGTCCGGGACGTGGGCCTCAAAACCCATGGACGGCCAGTGCCACAGAAAAGATA
>Ga0187852_1003113_pt1 | contig 12519 bp, 8 predicted proteins | sample June2016WEW_6_40_FD_134511 | JGI IMG/M metagenome (GOLD analysis project Ga0187852, IMG submission 134511) | Peatland microbial communities from SPRUCE experiment site at the Marcell Experimental Forest, Minnesota, USA - June2016WEW_6_40 | ecosystem: Environmental > Terrestrial > Soil > Wetlands...
CAGCAAAACTTCCCCGGACGCCGTGGCCAAGGCCAAGGCCGCCGGCAAAAAAGCCGAGGACGCCGACCCGGACATCCTCGTCGTCAACGGCAAGGACATGAAGGTCGTCAGCGCCAAGTCGCCGGCGGAACTGCCGTGGAAGGCGCTGGGCGTGGATCTCGTCATCGAATGCACCGGTCTTTTCACCGCCGTCGAGAAATCGCAGGGCCACATCACCGCCGGCGCGAAGAAGGTCATCATTTCCGCTCCGGCCAAGGGCGATTGCCTCACCGTGGTCATGGGCGTAAACGAAGGCAAATACGATCCGAAGCAGCATAACGTCATTTCCAACGCGAGCTGCACGACGAACTGCCTTGCGCCTGTCGTTTATGTGCTGCTCAAGGAAGGATTTGGCGTCGAAGAAGGTTTGATGACGACGATACACAGTTTCACCGCCACGCAAAAGACCGTGGACGGCCCGAGCAAGAAAGACTGGAAAGGCGGTCGCAGCGCTTCCATCAACCTCATTCCTTCCACCACCGGCGCGGCCAAGGCAGTCGGTCTCGTGTTGCCCGAAGTGAAGGGCAAATTGACCGGCATGGCGTTCCGCGTGCCGACGCCGACAGTTTCCGTCGTTGACCTGACGGTCAGGACGGTCAAGGAAACGAGCTACAAGGAAATCTCCGCCGCGATGAAGAAGGCCAGCGAGACTTACCTTAAAGGCTTTCTTGAATACACCGAAGACCAGGTCGTCAGCAGCGACTTCATCCACAGCACAGCTTCGTCCATCTTCGACCAAGGCTCCGGGATAGAGCTGAACAAGCGTTTCTTCAAGCTTGTGAGCTGGTACGACAACGAGTGGGGTTACAGTTGCCGCGTGGCGGACCTGCTGAAATTCATGATCGGCAAGGGGCTGTAAGCCGCGTAAAAAAATTCAAAAGGCGATCCGGCAACGGGTCGCCTTTTTTAACCCGAACTCCGAAGTTGCTGATGGTAGCGGGTTGGACGAGGCCATGTCGGAGTGCGCCCGTCCTCGGGCGCAGCCACTGGCTTCCTTCAAGCCACGGAACATTTCCCAACCGCCCGCCCACCCCACTTGGCTGCGGCCGGGACGGCCGCACTCCGCTAACGCAGAAATTCAACTTCGGAGTTCGGGTTTAATTTCCCGGGTTGGACGGTTTGTTTGTCAGAGGCTGGCTGGCAGTCTTCAGTTTCTTTTCCACTTCAGACAACCAATAAGCGTGCTCGTCGCCGGGTGCGATTTGATTCAACCGCAGCATGATTTCGCGTGCGGCGGGGTAATCTTCGGTTTGCCAGCAGAATTTGAAGCGCAACTGGAGCACGGCCGGATTGTCGCCGGCCAGGGCAGCGGCTTTTTCAAGCGCGGATTTGGCCAGGGCGGGTTGTCTGGCATCCAAGGCCGCCCGGGCGAGGTTCAGCCAGTAATCCAATTTTTTGGGCTGGAGCTGTGCGGCCTTTTCAAGAAACGGCAGGGCTTTTCCTGGCTGGCCGGTCAGGGCCAGACTCGTGCCGTAATAGGAAAGAACGACATGGTTTGTCGGGAACAAATGATACGCCTGTTCCAGCGTGCTCAGGACGGCGCTGCCGTCCGCGATGTTCGCGGCTGTCCGGACGGTGTTCGTTTCATTGCCGGAAAAGAAACGTTGAACTTGCGGCAAATAAATAATGGCGGCAACCGCATTATCTTCAACGCGCTGGGTGTGGGGGCCTTCCTGACTGCTGCGGACAAACAGCGTGACCGGATCCCGCCAAATCCACGAGCGGTTCCACGCGGTCACCGCCCACAGCAAAATGACGACAAAAGCGGTCAGGCGAATGATGCTTTGCCGGGGGAAGGCGGAAACGATGGCGGCAAACGCGATCAGCCAGCCGATGAGCGGCAGATAAAGAAACCTTTCGGCCATGTATTGCAGCATGGGCAACAGGTTGGAGACGGGCAGCAGGAACAACCCGGTCCACAGCAATCCAAATCCAGCCAATTCCCATCCGGACTTGCGCCCGGCAATCACCCCGGCCAAAACGAGTGCGATCAACAATGCCAGCCCGGCCAGAACCTCCGGCGACCAGAACCAACAGCCGCCATGCAAATAACTGTAATCAATAAAGAAAGGCGGCACGCCCCAGAGCAAACGAAAGTATTTGGGCACCACCGGAAGCATATCAATCAGCGTTTGTCCGTAGCTGCCGGAAATCGGGGCGGTCTGGCTGCTGCGCCCGATGACAAAATGTCGGTTGGTCAGATAAATTGCGGCAACCATGAGAAACCACGTTGTGCGGGTGAGGCTTTGCCTCCAGCCGAGATGATGAATTTTGCGAAAGATCACGAGCGGAACAACCACGAACGGCACGGCGGATTCCTTGGAATAGACTGCCAGCGCAAAGAAGAGCAGGCCGCGCCAGTGTGCCGCCCGGTTTCCCGGCGGCAGCAGCAGTTCCCTCAACGCCGCGAGCGTAAAAAACGCGGCGAGAATATCATCGAGCGACTTTGCCCAGCAAACAACCTCCGAGACGACGGGATGCACGGCAAATGCCAGCGCAACAAAAAAAGACCACCGGCGCGTTTCCTCTTCGGTGAAACCCTTGCGCCATCGCGGCAGCAGCAGCGTCAATGCCGCAAACAGCATCATGGCCGTTCCACCATGCCAGAGCACATTGGCCAGATGGTAAATCCACGGTTGCGGTGTTTCCTTGCCGCCCAGGAAATGCAACAGCGCATAGAGCGCAGTGCGAATTGGCCGGAAAACCCGGAAATCATTTGGCCGTGTCGCCTGGGCATCAAGACGATAGAACATTTCCGGGACGTGCTTCAGCGAACGAACACTTGGCAGATCGCGTATGAAAAATTCGTCGTCCCATACGAAGTCAAATGTCACCGTGTGTCCCCAGACCAAAAAAGTGGCAATCCCCAGCAACAAAAAAGGCGGCCATCTTTTTGCAAGGAACAGGTTCATTGCCATGCCCAACTTTAAACTTCAATGTCCGGTTTCATTCTGCGGCTTGCTTTGAATTATTTTTGCCTTTTCCAGCTTCTCAAGTTTGGGCGCGATGACCATCCGGCAATAGGGCGCATTGGAATTGTTGTCGTAGTATTCCTGGTGGTAATCCCCGGCCGGGTAAAATTTCACGAACGGCACAATTTCGGTGACGATGGGGTGCTTGAAATTTTTCTGCGCCCCGGCCTTTGATTTTTCCGCCGCCAGTTTTTGCGCTTCGCTGTGATAAAGGATGATGGAGCGGTATTGCGTGCCTTCGTCCGCGCCCTGCCGGTTCAGCGTGGTCGGGTCATGCGCCTGCCAGAAAACGTCGAGGAGTTTCTCATAGGAAATATTTGCGGGATTAAATTCGATTTGTGTGACTTCGGCGTGGCCGGTGTCGCCGGCGCAAACCTGTTCATAAGTCGGGTTCGCGGTGTGGCCGCCGGCAAATCCGCTGGCAACGGATTTGACGCCGGGCAGCCGCTCGAAGACGGCTTCCATGCACCAGAAGCAGCCGCCGCCAAACGTGGCGGATTCAGTTTTGTTTGGGTTCATGGAATTGGTGGGTTGCGCGAGCGCGGATAAATTCAGCGCGCCAGCGGCCAGTAAAAAACAAATTGTTTGTTTCATTTTCCCATTTGCAAAATTCATTCCTTTTCAGGCAAATCCAAATGTTCGCCCGGCGGCAGGCCGGCGTATTTCTCAAAATGCTCCGGGCGCAGCGGCGCGGAAATCACGTGCCCGCCGCCGAGCCATTGGCCGAGGTCAATCAACTGGCAGCGGTGCGAACAAAACGGGCCGCACGCTCCGGCAAACCAGTCGCCTTTCTTTTTGCAAACCGGACATTCAATCCGGTGAATGCGCTCATTTGGTTTCGGTTGCAATTATCTTGATGTCGTTGACTATGTTTGTGGCATCGTCCGGCGACACTCCACCGTTTTGCAAAAGGGTTTGGACGTCGGCGAAAATCTTCTGCTGTTGCGCCGGCGAAAGATGCGAACTGTTGAAGATGGCATGGACATCCTGCGCCAGTTTTTGATGTTGCGGGCGCAGTTTTTCATTTCCAGCCATTGCTGTCATCAGGTCATCCGCCAGTTTGGTAACGGACGCGGGCGACGGTTTTGTGCCCGAGGCCGCCGCCGCCAGATTACTCATCAACGATGGCTTTTGCGCGGCGGCCGAATTGGTGTCGGCCCGGTCACCGAAGGCGTCAAAATCGACCCGGAGGCCGGCGATGTTTTGCCGGGTGGCTTCGAGCACCGGGTCCGGTGGCGGATTGGTTTGCGACGGCGGAGCGGGTGGTGGCTGAGCCGGCGGCGGTGGATTGTCCTGCCGCGTGCTGCTGGCATTGGCGGTGACGTTTTTGGCCTGCCGGATCGCCGCCGAATAAACGTCGGCCCGGACGCCGTTGGCCACGAACAACAAACAAAAAAACGCAGTGAAAGTTTTCATGGATTTTCACTAATTGGCAATCAACACCTGATTCGACGACAAAAGCGAAATGTAATCTTCAAGAATCCGTTCCGCTTCATCGAGCCTGGCAGCCTCTGCACGCTGAAATTCAATCGCGTCGTTGCCGGCGACGTTTTGAGTCGCGTTGGTTGTGTCATTTGTGACGGTGCTGTTTCCGGCAACGGAATTGGTTTCTTGTGCCGGCAAACCCGGTTGCCCGGCGTTCTTAACGGTTATTTCATAAACCTTCACGCTCGAACGTTTACGCACCATCCGCTCTTGTTCGTGCGCGTCCAAGGCGACTTGGTGGGTTTCGTGTTCCTTGATGACTTCGCGTTCGTTGAGCGAAGCGGTTTTATCAGCCTGCTTTTTCAGGAATTCGTCAATGTCCTGGCGGATGTAAATGAAATCCTGATTCGTGGCGATCCGCTCACTCGAACGCCGGCGTAATTCGTCGAGATACAATTGCACCAAATTCAATTTGGAGTAATTCACACTCGGAATGGTGTCCCAAGGCAGTGGATTTTCGAGCGAGGATTCGCCAAATTGAGTCGAATAATTCAACACGTCCGGCAGCACGAGGTCTGGCATCACGCCTTTCAACTGCGTCGAAGCGCCGCTGACACGATAAAATTTGCGGATGGTGATTTTGACCGTGCCGGGATCATTGGTCGCGGACGCGGTGGCTGGCCTGACGAAGAATGAGCGCAGCGGATTCAAATTCTGCACCGTGCCTTTGCCGAAGGTGGAAATGTCGCCGACGATGAGCGCGCGACCGTAATCTTGTAAGGCGGCGGCGGCGATTTCCGACGCGGACGCGCTGAGACGGTTGACGAGCACGACGAGCGGGCCGTCGTAAAGCGCGGAGGAATCAGTGTCGCTATCCACATTTACCGGGCCGTCGAACGAAGAACGGGCGAGCACCACCGGGCCGGCTTTGATGAAAAGGCCGGTGAACTTGACGGCTTCTTCGAGCGAACCGCCGGGGTTGCCGCGCAAATCGAGAATGATGCCGGCGGCCTTTTCCGATTTGAGTTTTTTAATCAGGCGCGTGACATCGGCGGTGGTGCTTTTGGCCGTTGAATGCTCGGTGTTGCCGGGCAAATCAATCGTCGCGTAAAACGACGGCAAATCAATGACGCCCAGCCGCGTCGTACCGCCGTGGCCGCCCGGCAATTCGATGAGTTGGGCCTTGGCTTCCTGGTCTTCGAGTTTGATTTCATCGCGGATCAAAGTCACAACGCGGCGGACGGCGCGGTCTTCCACCGGGCTGATGGTCAGCCGCACTTCGGTTCCTTTTGGGCCGCGAATGAGTTGGACAACTTTGCCGAGTTCCATGTCCACGACATTCACGGGCGGTTGATTGCCCTGCGCGACGGTGATGATGCGGTCCTTTTCATGGAGTTGCTGTCCCTTGTCCGCCGGGCCGCCGCGAACCAGCGAACTGATGGTGCAATAGCCGTCGTCCTCGGTCAGTTGAGCGCCGATGCCGAAAAGCGAGAGGCTCATGCCGATGGAAAAATCCTGCGCGTGCTCGGTGTTGAAGTAATCCGAATGGGGGTCGTAGGCATGCGCCAGGGCGTTGAGATACGCCTGTAAAACGTCCGTGCTGTCCAAATTGGCCGTCATGTGCAAATTCCAGCGATAATGCCGCGCTAGCGTGCCGGTGATTTCCGCGGTGGCGGATTTGGGCAAAGTCAAAATCACATTGTTATTGGTCGGCGAAATCTCGCGGCTGAGTTTTTCCTGCAAATACTCGTAACGCAATCGCTGCGACCAAAGTTGTTTTGCCTCGCCGAGGTCTTTGGGATAGGGCGCGTGGCGCCGGTCGAGCAGAATGTGTTCGTCGGCATTAAATTTGAATCTGTCCTCCTTCAAAAGTTCGTTCACGCAGTCAGCGTGCTGTTGGATGCGTTCAAGGTATCGCCGGTAAATTTCATACGCGGGCGTGAGGTTGGCGGCGCCGTTGGTGCCGATGGTGAAGGTGTCAAGATTCGTCCGGTAGTGCGTGAATTCGGCAATATCGGATTGCAGAAAATTTTCACGCTTCGGATCGAGGGTTTCCAAATAACCGTCAAAAAACTTCTCTGAAATCTCCGTGTCGAGCAGTTGTTGCGAGTAGTGAAATTCCTCCAGCAACCGCGCCGTGACGTAGGTGATGCGGGCGTCGTTTGGCCCGGGCGCCAGGAGAATGTTTGTTTGCGTCATCAGCGCCGGGGAAACGTTGGTTTGGGTTGCCGGCTGCGGGGGAACCGTTTGGGGAGCGGCGCAGCCGGCGATGATGATAAACCCGGCCAGCGCAGCGGATGCGATGGAGGCAAGGGCTTTTATTTTTGCGTGATTCATTGGAATTAGCACAATTTCGACCAAGTGTAAGCGGATTCGTTCAGCAAGGGAATCATTTTGAGTGTGCCGTGTTTGCGTGAAAAACAGAATTGCAATTTAAATTTAATTCCCGATAATGTCCGCTCGACAATCAAAACTATGAAGACCATTACATTGGCCGTGACATTTTGCCTGGGCGTCGGCTGTCTTGCAGGCTGCGCCTCCAACTCAAAACCAGTTGGAAAACCCGTTGGAACAACCGCCCAAACTCCCATTGATAAAACGCCAGCCGGCACAAATGTGTTTAGTGGCGAAAAGGCGCGCATTAGTTATGCCATTGGCATGACGATTGGCCATAATTTCCAGGCGCAGGGGGTTGAGGTGGATACCGACCTGCTGATTCGCGGTTTGAAGGACATGCAATCCGGCGGGACAACGCTGTTGACACAGCAGGAAATGCGCGACACGTTGGGCGAATATCAAAAAACTCTTGCCGCCAACCAGCGAAAAATGCGTGAAGAGGCTGCTGCAAAAAACAAAACGGAAGGCGAAGCCTTTCTGGCCGGAAACAAAACCAAGCCGGGCGTCGTCACCCTGCCGGACGGCCTGCAATACAAAATCATCACCGATGGCAGCGGCGCCACACCCATGATGAACGACACTGTAACTGTGAACTACCGCGGCACATTCATTGACGGCAAGGAATTTGACAGTTCCGCCAAGACCGGTCATCCCGCGCAATTTACGGTCGGCAGTGTTATTCACGGCTGGACGGAAGCGCTCACGCAGATGAAGGTCGGTTCCAAGTGGCAGTTGTTTGTGCCGTCGGAACTCGCTTACGGCGAACGGGGACGCCCCGGCATCCAGCCGAACAGCGTTTTGATTTTTGAAGTTGAACTGCTTTCCGCCGAACATCAGTCGCCGCCCGCACCGGCAGTTTCCACCAATACGCCGCTCACCAGCGACATCATCAAGGTGCCTTCGCTTGAAGAAATGAAAAAAGGCGCGAAGATCGAAGTCATCAAACCCGAAGACGCGGCAAAATTCCAGCAGTCGCAAACACAGCCACCACCCACCAACCAACCGGCGAAATAGTCACAGACGGCTTGAACAGGCAGTCGGGGACGGTGTCAATAGTTTCAACAAACTATGAGACATTTTTCCAAGTCGTTTATCGGGTTTTTTTCCGGGATGGCGGGCGCATTGGCCTTGGTGGCCATTTTTCACCTCACTTTGTGGGGCAAGGGGACCGAACCGGTGATCCGGGTTGAAACCACGCCCGTCAATCGCGATGCCAAACTCGGCGCCAGCTTCGCCTCCGTCGTCAAAAAAGCCGCGCCCAGCGTAGTGAACATTTACACCACACGCGTCGTTCACATGCGCTTGTTTCGGAGTCCGCTTTTTAACGACCCGTTCTTCAGGCAATTTTTTGGTGATCAGTTTGGGTCTTATGGCAGCCGCGAAGTCACTCGCAAGAATAAATCTCTCGGCTCCGGTGTCATCGTCTCGCCGGATGGTTACATCCTGACGGCCAATCACGTCGTGGATGGTGCGGACGAAGTCAAGGTCAAGGTCGGTGACAAAAAAGAATACACCGCAAAGGTTGTTGGCATGGACCCGCCGACCGATGTGGCCGTTTTGAAAATTGACGCAAAAGACCTGCCCGCTATCACACTTGCCGACAGCGCCCAACTGGAAATTGGCGACATCGTTCTGGCCATCGGCAATCCTTTCGGCCTGAGCCAGACGGTGACGATGGGCATTATCAGTGCGCTGGGGCGTAATGGCCTCCCCGGCTTCAACCAATATCAGGATTTCATCCAGACCGACGCGGCGATCAACCCCGGCAATTCCGGCGGCGCGCTGGTGGACGCCGAAGGCCGTTTGGTCGGCATCAACACCGCCATTGTTCCGAACAGCAATGGGGGCAATCAGGGCGTTGGTTTTGCCGTGCCGATCAACCTGGCGCGGCACGTCATGGAACGCCTTATCAGCAGCGGCAAAGTTATCCGCGCCTGTTTGGAGGGGGTTTTGATACAGGACATCACGTCCGACCTGGCTGAGGGATTAAATTTGCCAAATCAAAATGGCGCGCTGATTGGTGACGTGGAACCCAATTCACCGGCTGAGAAAGCCGGCATCAAATCCGGCGATGTGATCGTCGGTTTCAACGGCAAGGACATCACCGATGTGAACAGCTTTCAACTGGCCGTTTCCGAATGCGCGCCGGGAAGTTCGGCGGCGTTAAAACTGCTCCACAACGGAGAGTCGAAAACCGTCACCGTCACCCTCACTGAATTGCGTAATGAAGGTGCACCGACAGACAACAGCCGGAGTAATAATACCAATACCAGTCCGGGCAAATCAAAAGCGGACGCGCTTGACGGCGTCGCCGTTGCGAATCTGGAGCAATCGGTTCGCGAACAACTGGACGTTCCAAACAACGTTCAAGGCGCGCTGGTATATGAATTGGACCGGAACTCGAATTCAGCCGAAGCCGGTTTGCAGATCGGCGACTTGATTGTGGAAATCAACCGTCTGCCGGTCAGGAATGCCGAGGATGCGTTCCGATTGGGCCGGCAGGCCAAGGGCAATCAGATTCTGCTCAAGGTCTGGCATCGCGATGGTGCCATGGCCGGCACGCGCTTCCTCAGCGTGGACAACACGAGCAAGGGGAAATAGTCCGGGTTTTGACGCGGCCGAGGCGGTGCAATTTAAAACTCCGTAGCAGCCGAGGTGACGAGGCTCCATCTTCAAGAAAATCAGAGCCTCCTTGCGTCGGCTGCTGCACGTTTGAGAAAATCTCTTCGGAATTCGGGTTTCAAAACGGCTTGCAACTGAAATTTTTGACAAACTTCACACGCTGGCACATCCTTTCACAAGTTGCCTTGAATCAAGGCCGCACCTATGCCCGTCCAATACAAAGATTACTACGAAACCCTCGGCGTGCCGCGCACGGCCAGCGCCGAGGAACTGAAAAAATCCTTCCGCAAACTCGCGCGGCAATATCATCCCGACGTCGCCAAGGACAAAAAGAAGGCCGAGGAAAAATTCAAGGAAATCAACGAGGCCTACGAAGTCTTGAGCGACCCGGCCAAGCGCAAAAAATACGACGAACTGGGCGCCAACTGGAAGTCCGGCGCGGACTTTCGTCCGCCGTCCGGCTGGGAACATTTCTCCGGCGGCCAGTCCTTTCGCGGGCGCGGTGCCGGGGGTGAAGAATTTGAGACCCATTTTGGCGGCACGGGCTTCAGCGATTTCTTTGAGCAGCTTTTTGGATCGCGGATGCGCGGTGGCGCGGGTGGCTTTGGCCGTTCCGCAGATTTTGCCGAAGAAGAATTCGCCGAGCGCGGACGTGACGTTGAGGGCGACATTCTGGTCACGCTCGAAGAGGCCCTGCGCGGCTCGGTGCGCACGGTCAACGTGCGTCACAACGTCGGGCGCTCGGTCAAAACGGAAACGCACCAGGTCAAAATCCCGCCCGGCGTGACCGAAGGACAAAAATTGCGGCTCGCCGGACGCGGCGAAACCGGCGCCGGTGGCGGCGCGGCGGGCGATTTGTATCTGCGCGTGCGGCTGTCCCGGCATCCCGACTTCGAGGTCGAGGATCACAATTTGATTTACGAAGCCGAGCTGGCGCCGTGGGAGGCCGTACTGGGCGCGAACCTTTCCGTGCCGGCGCTGGACGGCCGGGTGAACATCAAAATTCCGCCCGGCACGCAAAACGGTCAGAAACTTCGCGTGCGCGCACGCGGCCTGCCGACCCGCGACGGCGCGCGCGGTGATTTGATTGTCGTCACAAAAATCGCCGTGCCGGCCAAGGTCGCGGACGCGGAGAAAAAATTGTGGGAACAACTCGCGCGCGAATCCAAGTTCAATCCGCGAACCTGAACCGCAGCGCGAACACGTAGGACAGGCGTCGCGCCTGTCTCCATCTTCAGGAATTTTGCTCACCCATTAGTGATGGGTCATGGCCGCGACAAATGTTTTTGAAACCGAGGCTTCTTGGATTTCAGAGACAGGCACGACGCCTGTCCTACGGCATGGATACGGCTTAAGCCTGAACTCCAACAATGGCGCGTCGTCGCGCGCCAATTTATTGCTTCAATCTGAAAAACAGATTCCCGGTCGGTGGCGTGATGGTCACGCTGTTCGTGCCGTTGACCGTGTTGATGGTGCCGCCGTAACCAAGCCAGTTCGACGTGTTCAGATTGTTGTTGGTCTGGAGCGTGCAACTCGCCGTGTTCGGCCAGGAAACGACGACACTGTTCGGACCGACAAAGGTGATGACCAGGTTTGGCAAGCCGGCAGTCTGCACGACGGCGATGAGACTCCAGAACCCGCCGGTGAGCGAATAACTGCCGCCGGTCATCGGTCCGCCGGCGTCGTGCTGGCCGATGGTGCCGCTGACGGCATACACACCGCCAGTGCTGGTGCCGCCGCCGCCGGCAATTTTATACCAGTCAATGCTGTAAGTTTGCGCGTGCAGCGACGGGACAAGCACAAGCAGCAGCAACATGGTGGTGAAGGTAGGGCGCGCCAGTCCTCTGCGCGCCGTTTTCTCGTTTTCATGCGGCGGCGCGCACGGAGTGACGCACCCTACCACGCCCGACGATTCTTGTCCTCGTGCTTTCATTGTGTGCCTCCGTTTTTTGCGATGAGGAGTTGTTCCAGTTTCTCCAGCCGCGCTTTCAAATCCTGAATCTCCACATCTTTTTCATTCAGCTTCTGATTCAAGCCCTGGATGGCGGCCAGCGCAACGCCTTCCTCATCCACCGTGGCGATGTGTTTGTCGTCCGGGCCGTTCAGGCCAAAGGCCGCGTGAAAATCCTGTGCCACGGGGCCAAGGTGCCGGGTGCCATCCGTCTCCACCTTGTATTTCCATTCCGTGATCGGCAGCGCCAAAACCTTCTCCAGCACCGCGCGCGGGTTAATGGCGGCGAAAGCCTCCTTGGAATCACGATCCGAACCGTTCTGCCAGGTCGTGCCATTGCAATAGGCGGGACTTCCGGAATTGCCCACCACCAGCAAATATCCCGGACTGGTGTTGCCAACGCCGACATTGCCATTGCTGAGAATGCGCATCCGTTCGCCGCTGGATGTTGTGAAAGTCATGGCACCACTGCTGAGATAGCCTATTTGCCCGGCGCCATCGTTGAAATTGACCGCGCCGTGATAGGTCAATCCCGGGGTGGTATTGTCCAGCACCAGGACGGAGCCGTTAATATTGTTGGTGGTGGTGAAGCGCGCGACCGCCTGCTGCGCGGTCACGTCGATCTGAAACGCAGGCGCGCTGTTGCCGATGCCAAGCCTGCCGCTGGCGGTGATGGAACCGCTCACGTCCAGCGCCGTGGCCGGATTGGTTTTGTTGATGCCCACGCCGCCGGCGGCCCGGATGAGGAACTGGTTGTTGCCCGTGGAGGCGAAGTCGGCCTCCGTGGAATCGGCCCAGACGAAATCGCCTTGGCTGTTCGCCTTGGCGCGATGCCCGGCGGCAAAGCTGTTGGCGCCGGAGGCATTGTTTTGGTCGCCGCCGGGAACCGTCGCATAATTGCCGCCGCTGCTGTTGTTTTGACCGCCGCCGACGGTGGGGAACTTTGGGCTGAAGGAACAAGCATTCCCGCTGCCGCCGGCAATCGTGGCTCCGATGAAGCCAGTGCCAATGGTGTTGTTAATACCGCCGCCAATGGCGCAGTAAAGATCGCCTTCTTGCATCGTGTTCGAGACCCCGCCGCTGATGGCGGAATAAGAGCATTCATCTTCGATG
>Ga0187852_1003122_pt1 | contig 12490 bp, 9 predicted proteins | sample June2016WEW_6_40_FD_134511 | JGI IMG/M metagenome (GOLD analysis project Ga0187852, IMG submission 134511) | Peatland microbial communities from SPRUCE experiment site at the Marcell Experimental Forest, Minnesota, USA - June2016WEW_6_40 | ecosystem: Environmental > Terrestrial > Soil > Wetlands...
ATATCGCTTCGAGCGCGTGAATCTGGTTCCGCTGCTCGAGGACACGCTCACGCTGCTCGAGCACCGCCTCACCGCCGAGAACACGGGCATCAAGCTTGAGCGCCGCTTTCCGAAGTCCGAGGCATGGGTGCTGGCCGATGGCGACAAGCTCAAACAGGTATTCTGGAACTTTTCGGAAAACGCCGTGCGCGCAATCAAAACGACAAACCAAGGTGGAACCCTGACCGTGGCCCTGACCGAGCGCGGCCCCGACTGGGAAATGAGCTTTGCCGACACCGGTCCCGGCATCAACCCGCAGCAGACGGAAAAAATCTTCGAACCCTTCCAGTCGAGCTTCGAAGGCGGCACCGGCCTCGGCCTCGCCATCGTGTACCAGATCGTGCAGGCGCATGAGGGCAAGGTGTGGGCGCGCTCGGAAGTCGGCAAGGGCACCAGCTTCGTGTTGCGCTTGCGGCGCATGGAGTATGCGCATGAGCAGGGCGCCCCCGGCGGAAAATCCACCGCATCCGCATCTGCCGGAACCGCGCTGGCAGCCGCGGGAGCGGGAGGAGGCTCGCGTGGGTAACATTCTCGTCGTTGACGACGAGCGCTCGATCTGCGAACTGCTCGATATTGCCCTGCGCCGCGATGGCCATAGAGTCGAAACCGTCACCGGCGGCGAATTGGCCAAGCGCAAGATCGACAGCGCGCTCTACGACGTAATTGTTACCGACATCAAGATGCCGGGCGTGGATGGAGTCGAAGTCCTGCGCCACGCGCACCAGATCTCGCCCGATTCCGCGGTCATTTTGATGACTGCGGTCGACGACTACGAAGCTGCCGTGCAGGCGGTCAAGGCGGGCGGCGCGACCGATTATATTCGCAAGAGTCCCGGCCTCGTGGACGAGATCAAACTAGCCATCGCCCGCTCGCTCACCAAAGTTTCACTCAGCCGTCAGAACTTTGCCTTGCGCCGCGACGCGGCCACGCGCAACTCGCTCGACAACATCATCGGGGCCAGTCCGGCGCTCGAAAAGCTGAAGCAGACCATCCGCACCGTCGCGACCACCAGCAGCACGATTCTCGTCTACGGCGAAAGCGGAACCGGCAAGGAACTCGTTGCCCGCGCCGTGCATACTTGCTCGCCGCGAGCCGCCGAAGCGTTTGTCTCGGTCAACTGCGGCGCCTTTCCGGAGACGCTGCTCGAAAGCGAACTCTTCGGCTACGTCAAGGGCGCATTTACCGGAGCGAGCCAGAACCGCCGCGGACTGTTCGAAGTCGCCGACCAGGGCACGATTTTTCTCGACGAGATCGGCGAGATGACCATGCCCATGCAGGTCAAACTGCTGCGCGTGCTGCAGGAGCGCACCGTGCGTCCGGTGGGGGGCACCAGCGAAATTCCGGTGGATGTGCGCGTCATCGCCGCCACCAACCGCGATCTCGACCGCCAGGTCACCGACGGCACCTTCCGCGAGGACCTCTACTATCGCCTGAACGTCATTCCCATACGCGTGCCGGACTTGCGCGAGCGCCGCGAGGATATACCGCTCCTGGCGAATCATTTCCTGAAAAAATATGCGCCCGGAGCCGGGAAGAGCATTCACGGCGTCGAAGCGGCGTCACTCGAAGCTCTCACCGGTTACGACTGGCCGGGCAACGTCCGCCAGCTTGAGAACACAATCGAACGGGCCGTGGCGCTCGAAACCTCGAGCGAGCTGCGCGTCGAGTTGCCGGCGGAGCGTCCCAAGGCTCGCGCCGTGGCCGCCGGCGCGGAAGGCGCAATAAGTACGATCATGACCGCGCCCGCCGGCGCGGTTCTGCCCGAGGGCGTAAACATGGAAAACTATGTCGCGCAGGTCGAGCGCTCCCTGCTGCAGTCCGCCCTCGGACAAACCCACGGCGTGCAGGTCAGGGCCGCCGACGTGCTCGGAATCTCCTACCGCTCGTTTCGTCATTTGATGAAGAAGTACGAGCTGTAGGGCTCGGCTTTCAACTCTCGGCTTTTAGCTCTCAGCCAGCACCTAGTTATTCAGACCAGGCTGCAGACGCCCCCGCCGCCAAGTTCCCCTCGTGCACATGTGATTTTCGCCCTTGACGAATCGTCGCCTCCAGCTATACTCAAGCGTTCACTTCACCTGCCGGATTCTGGCTTGAGGGGGCCCGGAATTCGGAGGAGGCCGGATTGTTGTCGCCGTGGATGTTGCTACCCGTCCCCCTGGAGTTCGCGGTTCCCGCCTGCAGCGAATCCTGTTTTTCGACACCTCTGTTCAACCTGCATTGGTTGAACCTGCATTCACCTTGGGAGAGATGACTATGTTCCGGTTAGGCAAGTGGGCGGTGGTGGTAACGGTTGCAATCTGGATTTTGGGAGCACAGAAGGCGAGGGCGGGTATTGGCTTCCAGCCGGTTTCGCCCGATGAACTCAAGATGACCAGCGAGCCGTTGGCTCCGGGAGCGCCCGCGATCATTTTGTACAGGCAGGTGGACCGGGATGACAATAGCTACACCTCGCATGAGGACAATTACTTCCGCATCAAGATCCTGACGGAAGAGGGGCGGAAGCATGCCGATATCGAGATCCCCTTCTTCAAGGGAAACGAGGATGTGGTGAATGTCCGCGGTCGGACCATCAGGCCGGATGGCTCCATCGTAGACTTCGAGGGCAAAGTTTTCGAAAAGCAGTTGGTCAAGGGAAAATTCGAGGGGACGGGAGCGAAAATTCTGGCGAAGACTTTTACTCTGCCGGACGTTCATGTGGGGGGGATCATCGAGTACTTCTACACGGTGGATCTGAAGGAGCATTACATTTTCGATTCGCATTGGATCCTGAGCGATGAGCTGTTCACCAAGAAGGCGTGCTTTTCGTTGAAGCCCTACAATCCCTCCTACTCGACCTTTTTCCTGCGCTGGAGTTGGAGCACCCTGCCGGCTGGCACCGTTCCTCCTGCACACGGGCCAGATCGCATCGTCCGAATGGAAGCGAGCAACATACCGGCGTTCCAGACGGAAGACTACATGCCTCCTCCAAACGAATTGAAGTCGCGGGTGGATTTTATCTACGAATCGGACTTCGTCGAGAAAGACCAAGCCAGTTTCTGGAAACACTTCGGGAAGGAGCGAAACGGGCAACTGGAAAGCTTTATCGGCAAGCGCAAGGCCATGGAGCAGGGGGTGGCGCAAATCGTTTCGCCGGCCGACCCTCCGGAGCTCAAACTGCGTAAGATCTACGACCGCGTCCAGCAGTTGCGGAACACGACGTATGAAGTGCGAAAAACCGAGCAAGAGGAGAAGCGCGAAAAGGAAAAGCCAGCAGAAAACGTAGAAGATGTTTGGAAGCGAGGCTATGGTAACGGTATCCAGCTGACTTGGTTGTTCCTGGGCTTGGCGCGAGCTGCGGGTTTTGAAGCGTATGGATGCTGGGTTTCGGGTCGTAGCGAATATTTTTTCACTCCGGCCACGATGCAAAGCGCGAAATTGAACTCCAACGTTGTGCTCGTCAAGTTGAATGGGAAAGACCGCTATTTTGATCCAGGAGGACCCTTCACGCCGTTTGGGTTGCTGGAGTGGTCGGAGACAGCGGTACAGGGCTTGCGGCTGGATAAGGATGGGGGAACCTGGATTCAGACCACGCTCCCGCAAGCCTCGGAGTCGCGGATCGAAAGAGTGGGGAATCTGAAGCTCTCCGACACGGGCGACTTGGAAGGCAAGCTGACCATCACCTACATCGGCCTGGAAGCCATGTACCACCGACTGGAAGAGCGACACGCAGACGAGGTGGCGCGCAAGAAGTTTCTGGAGGAGCGGGTGACGTCACAGATTGGGTCGGCTGCGGAGGCAGAACTAACCAATAAACCGGACTGGGCCAGATCGGAAACACCTCTGGTTGCGGAATTCAACCTGAAGATTCCGGGTTGGGCCGCGAATGCCGGCAAGAAAGTGATGATTCCTGCTGCGATCTTTACCGCCGGAGAGAAAGGGGTCTTCGAACATGCCAACCGGGTACATCCCATCTATTTTGAGTACCCGCACGAGAAGGCGGATGACATAACCGTCGAGCTTCCACCGGGCTGGCAAGTAAGTAGTGCGCCAACGCCGCAGAATCGGGATGGGCATGTCGTTCTCTATACCTTAAAGGTGGAACAGAGCGCAGGAACACTGCGGCTGACCAGGAAATTAACCATCGACGTTTTGCTCCTGGAGCAGAAGTACTACGCCGCGTTGCGGAATTTCTTTCAGGTGGTAAGGACCGGCGATGCGGAGCAGATTGTCTTGCAGCCAGGGGAAATCCATGCGAGAAACTGAGCGAATGACTGGCCAGCCAGCGCTGCTAGTTTTCTTTTGGGTTGCGGTGTGGGCCATCGCCAGTATGCCTCGGGCCGCAGCCAGTGATGCTCCACAGTGGATGCACGCATTGGCCGGGGTCACGTTGCCCTCCTACGATGAAAAGACCAACGCGGTGTTGCTCTACTCCGAAACGAACGTGACCGTTCTGTCGGAGGACAGGATCAGGAAGCATGTACGCGGGGTCTATAAGATCTTGCGACCCGAAGGACGAGAGCATGGCACGGTAGGTGTCGATTTTAGTCCGAGCAAGAAAATCACGAGTCTGCATGGCTGGTGCATCCCCGCGCAAGGCAAGGACTACGAGGTCAAGGACAAGGACGCAATCGATGTTGCCGCGCCAGCCGAAGGCGGCTATCTGATCGATGACACTAAGTACAGGCTCCTGCGTATTCCGGCGCCGAATCCGGGCAACATTATTGGCTACGAATATGAAGTGGAGGAGCGCCCCTTCTTCCTGCAGGACATTTGGAACTTCCAAGGAACCGATCCGGTGCGGGAAAGCCATTATTCGCTGCAGCTTCCCCCGGGCTGGGTCTTTAAGGCCGCCTGGCTTTCGCATGAGCAAGTAAAGCCAGCCGAGGGAAGCGGCAACATATTGCAATGGGCGGTCAACGACGTGAAAGGCATCAGGCCGGAGCCTGATATGCCGCCCTGGGAGGGATTGGCAGGGCAGATGATCGTGTCATTTTCCCCATCGGGTGGAACGTCGCGAAAGAATGAATTGGCAAGCTGGGAGGGTATGGGGAGTTGGTACGAAAATCTGATTAGCACGCAGATGGACGCGTCCGAACCAATTAAACAAGAGGTCAGCGCTTTGGCTGCGGGAAAAACTACAACCCTGGCGAAGATGCAAGCCATCGCCGCGTTCCTCCAGCACGACATTCGTTATGTCGCCATATCGCTGGGTATCGGTGGTTTTCAACCCCACGCCGCCCCGGATGTTTTCTCGCACCGCTATGGAGACTGCAAAGACAAAGCGACTCTGATGCGCACCATGCTGCGCCAGACTGGCGTCGACTCCTACCAAGTAGTCATCAACGCGCAACGGGGCGTGGTCACCGGTGAGATGCCAGCTCACAACGGATTTAACCACGTGATCCTTGCGATCAAATTGCCAGACGAGGTGAAGGATGCGTCGCTGATCGCCGTGATGCAGCATCCCAAGCTGGGAAGGATTCTGTTCTTCGACCCCACCAACGAAGTGACGCCATTTGGTCAGATCGGAGGATACCTGCAAGCGAATTACGGTCTGCTGGTAACACCGAATGGCGGCGAATTGGTGGAGTTGCCGCAACAGCCGTCGGAGATGAACAGTATCCAGCGCGTGGGCAAGTTGACGCTCGACGCCAACGGGGTGTTGAAGGGCGATGTCAAGGAAGTGCGGTTGGGAGATCGAGCTGCGTCAGAACGTTGGCGATTGCGCACGGTTACGAAGGACGTCGATCGGATCAAACCCATCGAAAGCCTTCTGGCAGGATCGCTTTCCAACTTTCAAATTGTGCGAGCGAGCCTGCTCAACCTCGAACACACGGACCTGCCTTTTGGCTTCAACTACTCTTTCCAGTCCGACAATTACGCCAAGAATGCTGGGAATCTCTTGCTGGTGCGGCCGCGGGTGCTGGGAAGCAAGTCGTCGAGCGTGCTGGAGACGAAGGAGCCGCGAAGATTTCCGTTCGAGTTCGAAGGACCGTCGCGGGACACCGACAGTTTCGAGATCGCGCTGCCGCCGAGCTACGAAGTGGACGAGTTGCCGCCTCCGATGGATGTGGACTACAGCTTTGGCAGCTATCACAGCAAGACCGAGGCGAGCGGGAACGTCTTGCACTATACTCGCAGCGTGGAAATCAAGGAGCTGAGCGTTCCGGTCAGCAAAACGGACGAGCTGAAGAAATTCTATCGCATGATCGCTTCCGACGAGCGGAATACGGCGGTTCTGAAACCGGCCGGGGCCGGTAAGTAGCGGAAATCAAGTGGGAAATTGGTCGGGGCGCGCGGATTTGAACCGCGGACCCCCTGCGCCCAAGGCAGGTGCGCTACCAGGCTGCGCTACGCCCCGACATGACTAGCAGAATTGATTCTAAAGTACTTTCCAACTTGGTTTCCACTCCGAACCATGATTTCTGGCCTCGACCGTGTCAAAACCGTGCCATTATCGCGCTCACTGCACGGTGACCGTGCCAATTTGATCCCCTGCTTTTTCAGCAGGCATTTCATTGGCACGGCGGTTGAGCTTCTCCAGAGCTTCGCGCTTCATCTGCAATTTCATCTGCGAATACTTCTTGAAGACTTGCGCATCTCCCTGGCGAAGCATTTGTGTTACCCACTCGTCCGCTACGCCGCCGGCACTGAGCCGCGTGGCATAGGTAGAGCGAAGATCGTAGATGCGAAAATACGTCACCTTGGCACGCCGCAAGGTCGCATGCCAGGCGGTTTTCAGAGTTCTTTGATGTCCGCTCGGGTTCTCATCGCTGGGAAACAGATACGGACTGCAGGGTGACAATCGCAGCTGATCGCGGAACGCTTCGAGGGCCAAAGGTGTCAGCGGTACCTCGGCCACACCGTTCGGAGTCTTAGAATCCGGAATCCAAACCATCGCGTTCGTGAGATCAAGCTGCTCTTTCTTCATCGGCATGAGCTCCTTATAAACACGCAACCCTGTTTCGGTAATGATCCTCACAATGTTGCGCAAGGATTCGGGAGCATGGGCTTCGATGGTTCGCTGTTCCGACCAGGTCACGTAGTGCGGCCGGAACAAGCCTTTCACCGCAACCGGAAATTCCACCCCCGCACAAGGATTCGCCGGGAGCAGCTTTTTCCGAACCGCCACGTTCAACATGCGCCGGAGCACCCGGAACTCCTGATGCACCGTGCTTGACTTCAGGATGCCCTTTTCCCGGTAACCATTAGCCAGCTTGATGCGAACTCGCTGCCGAAGACGACTGCGAAGATAGTCTTCGATCGCGTCGGCTGTGATATCCACCAGTTTTCTGCCCGGGAATGCGGCCTTCAGATGGATTGCACAGCGTACGTTCGCCTCATGAGTCTTCAGGGCCCGTATGGGCGGTCTCGAATAATTATCGAGAAACGAACCCACCCATTCTTCAAAACCGAGAGCCTCTCCTTTCCGAATTGCCTCTAATAGATTGCCGTCTCTGGCCTGCAGCCGTTCACGAAGCTTGCGGCTGGCTTCCTGCCAGTCCTCGGTTCCGGTAGATTCTCTGCAACGTCTCCCGTTCCGATCACGGTAGCGAATCCAAAGAATCTTTCCATCGTTGCGAGAATAGACAATCCCGTCCTGCTTTCGTGGTTTAGACATTCACCATCTCCTGTCTGAATGAAGCGCGGAATGACTCGAGATCCGATTTGAGGAACCGGATGTTCCGACCCATTACGCGGAGATGGGGAATCTGCTTTCGTTCAACCCAAAGATACACAGTTTGCGCGCTCACTCCAAGGAATTTTGCCGCCTCCTTCACGCTCATCGGAGGCTCGAGAGCGTGGTCCGACGGCTCCTGCCGACCGCGCTCAAACGCGACTGACAGTTGTGAATGTTGGCTGGGTGCCATCGCCTACTCCTTGCACTCGAAAGCAGATCGAGGTCCGCGGACCCCACTGCCGAGGCGTTTTACCTCGGTCTTTCTTTTCGGTCAAAAGCCCCCGAGAAACCCGTGTTTCCTTTCCCAGAGCCGGTTGCATCAAGTGATTTGACCGAAATTTCATTCGGGATTAGGTTCCTGATGCTCAGGACATCAGAGCGTTTGGGATTTAGGAGTTGCAAGTGTTTTCATCGCTGGGGCAACTGGGTGAAGGTCTTCACGCCACTGGCTACATTGCCGATTCGGTAGCAACAACAACTGTCTTTCTGGCGGCCAAGCTGCATAAGCCCGTTCTGCTGGAGGGGCCGGCGGGCAGCGGCAAGACACAACTGGCATACGCAGTCGCGGAGGCTGCGGATACTACAGTCGAGCGCCTGCAATGCTACGAGGGCATCAACGAAGAAAAGGCCATCGGCAAGTTCGATGAGTCCCTGCAAAGACTCTGCGTCGAACTCAGAGCCAAGTCCGCCAATCCCGACTGGGAGTTGCTGCAGGCTGAATTGCATGGACAACAGTTTTTCAGCGCCGGTCCCCTGTTGCGCGCTCTCCAGTACGAGAAGCCCTGCGTTTTGCTCATTGACGAGCTCGACAAAGTAGACCACGCATTTGAAGCAACTTTGTTGGAACTCTTGAGCGTTTGGCAGCTCAGCATTCCGAAACTCGGCACGATTCGAGCCAGGAGCATTCCCTTTGTCGTACTCACATCCAACGAGGAACGGCGGATCGGGGATCCACTGCGCCGGCGCAGCTTTTATCTTCGTGTGGAACACCCCACCGCGGAGCGAGAAGCAGAGATTGTGGCGTTGAGGACGCCGGATTCAAGCCATGAATTTCATGCAGGAATGGCGGGGCTTGCCAAGGCACTGCGCGGATGGAGCCTGGAGAAGTCTCCGTCGGTCTCGGAGATTCTGGACCTGGCGCAGGCGCTAAAGGTTCTTGGGGCGGAGCGAGTCACACCAGAAATGCGAGACATCCTATTGCCCCTGCTGGCCAAAACAGAGGCCGACCGCAGAAAACTGCTGCTCCGCGACGGGTTTGCCAGCCTGATCTACGACGCCCAGCAATATACCCAAGAAGCTCTGAGGAACGCTCTATGAGCAATTGCCTCTGCTTCGTGCTGTTTGCTTGCGGGGTTCTATGCTGTCAGGCGCAACCGCAAAGAACACCCGCTCGGCTCGAAGCCGAATACTACGTGGCAGCGTATGCGCGGCACTACGCTGTGCCTATAGGGTTTGTGCGCGCGATTGTGGAGCAGGAATCTGGTTGGCATCCGTGCGCCATCTCGCGCAAAGGCGCAGCGGGCCTGATGCAGTTAATGCCCTCAACGGCCGCACGACTGGGAGTGCGGGACCGTTGTAACGTCAGCGAGAACGTCTCCGGCGGGGTTCTTTACCTCGCCTGGCTTATGCACCGATTCCGTGGAGATCTGAGACTGGTTGCGGCTGGGTACATTGCCGGTGAAGACGTGGTTACCCGACGTGGTCTCGCGTACTGCAATCCCGAGGTGGTGGCCTATGTGTCTCGAATCAGAGTCGGTTGTCGGCCACGACTGGCAGAGGGTGGAAAGTTAATCCCGCGAGGGTGAGGAGCAGAGTAATCGGATGAAAATTTGTTGGATTTTTGTGCATTTGATAACGCTGTCCTATTGCTTGGCCCAGGCGGACTCAACTCTAAGGGTCCTGCCCGATGCGCGAATCGTGCGACTGACACTCGACACACAAGGCGTGACGGTCTTGCACCTGCGGCCAGGGTACGTGAGTTCGGTGCGCTTGCCCGAGGACGTCAGTTCGGTCGTATTGGGGAATCCTGGCACCTTCAAGGCCGAACATTCTGACGCCGAGCCGCGACTGGTGTTCCTGAAACCAACGACCGCAAGTCGAGGCGAAACCAACGCGTTGATCACGACTAGAACCGGTCGTGAGATTTCCTTGCACTTGGTTAGCACGGGAACCTCGGATCGTACCGGTGTGGTTGATTTCGTGCTTCAGTACGACCTTCCGCACAGCATTCTGCTCGGGAATTCGCAGTCCAGCTTCGTGATTGGCGAGACGAAGAGTGTCGTACCGGAACCCTTGCCAAGGACTGTTGCGAGCAATGCACCTGCAACCAGCAGCCAAGTGCCCCTCATACGACAACGCGATCCGAACCCGCATTGGCAAGGCAAACTGCTGCAGGTTGCCGTGGGACAGATCACCGAGAAGGATCAGCAAATGACTGTGGAGTTCTCGGTGCTCAATGCTTCGTCGAAAACGATTGAACTACTACCTCCCCAGATTCAACTTGCGGGCACATCCAACGAGAAGCACAAAAAGACGGTCAAGGCGGATCCAGTACCTATCAAGGACTACACGATGACGATGCGACGTTTGCCGCCGGGCGCCAGAGCAGACGGCGTTATCGTCTTCGACCGCCCCTCTTTCAAGGAATCCAGAGAACAGATGCTGCTCCAAGTCGCCCAAGCGGAAAGCGTGGATCAGCCAGTTCTTGTACCGGTCGCATTCGTGGCGCCAGACGGAGGGTCGAGATGATTCCTCAAAACGGACAAAATGGAAACGGGACGGCTGTGGCGGACATGGTTCCAGAAGCAGTGCCCAATGCACCGGAAGCGCCAGCCCCTGCCGGCCAAACGATCGATCTGGCGACCCGGACGCGGCAACGGGCCCGGCAACAATTTCAACAGAACAAGTTTGTGATCATCGGAGCCGGCACCCTGGTAGTTGCCCTGCTGCTGTTTGTTGCCCTTTCGGTCCCGCATAAGCGCACGGCTCAAAAGCCGAGAGGAACTGCTGCGGCCCAACAAGATCCAACTCAGCCGAGTGAGCCTTCTTCCGTTGAACCAAGTCTCTTGCCGATCACTGACTCTGGCAGGCCCCCAACAAAAGCGACCCACGAAGGCTTCGTTGATGAGCAGGATCTGCAGCGAACGGCGACCAGGCAGTTCGTGCCATCACCGCGAAGCACCCAGAGCGGAACGTTAGCTTCGGTTCCACCTTTTCCTGAGCAATGGCAGGCGCCTCCGTATCAACCCGGGGGCGATGGCAACGCTTCGCCAGGGGACCTGAGCAAGGCCGAAAGGGAGGCACTGGAGAAATCTTCTGTCGCTTACGTGCGCAACGTTTCCGCCTCACAAGGCGGTTCTCAAAAATTGGCTAACAGTGAGCCTGTGATCGACCTCGGGCTGCCCACAGGCTCGCGCCTGCGAGCGCGTCTGGAATCGGCAGCAAGCACCGCGGTCAGGACACCGGTGTTGGCTGTGATTGAGTACAACTACGAACGTGAAGGAGAGATCATTGTCCCCGCCGGAGCGAAAGCCGTAGGCCACATTCAGCAGGCCGACCGCTCAGGGTATATGACGATTCAGTTCGATTCGTTGATGATGCCAGACGGAGCAGCCCTCCCAATCGAAGGAGTCGCGACAAACCTGAGCTTGGGTCCACCCAAAGGCAAGGTCGAAGGCAAGAACACGGGGAAGAACGTGCTCGTTCGGTCTTTATCCGGGATCGGCGAGGTCGGGGCGATGCTGGTGGGCCGGGGAAACCTAGACCAGCCTTTAAGCGAGGAGGACATGCTGCGGGAACGCGTCAGCAACAATGTCGGCGAAGCTTCGGATGAGCAAGTATCGAGACTCGCTTTGACAGAGCATGTCGTGGTCACGATCCCTGCGAACACCGCGATCTATGTGGTGCTCGAAAAGACTGCAAGTTCTAGGACAGGTTCAGGGAGAACCACATCGGGCGGTTCGCAGTCAACGGGGTCGGCAAGCACGGATCAACTTCGTCAATTGCTGCAGCTGCAGCGGGAACTACAACAAACAGCGGCGGTCAACGAGGAGAAATAACTCCAACTGGTCGAGTCCGTTGCTCGCCAACTTCTCACAAGCCCATTTCTGGACCACTTTCGCGTTGCGGACAGAGTGCTCCCCAGTTTTAATCAGCCCACTTGCACTGCGAGCATCGAGACCGAACCGCCATCTACGCCCTCAACAGGAAATGTGAGCGGCTCGGATGGTGTGCGAGTGCCGGCAACGTAAAGCAGCGGCACATAATGGTCCGGCGTGGGCACTGCTAGTTCCGCTTCACGGCCGAGCTGATCCTCGTAATTCACGAGCGGCTTATACTCTCCCGCGAGGAGCAGCTCGCGGACTCGAGTTTCAAACGAGATCGCCCAATCGTACGGCTCCGGTGCGTGCCGTCCCCAAGCATAGGCATGCAGGTTGTGCACGATGTTGCCGCTACCGAGGATGAGAATGCCTTCTTCTCGTAAGAGCGCCAGGCGGTTGCCGACTTCGTAATGGAATGAGGGCGGTTGCGTTTCGTCAATGCTGAGTTGAACCACTGGAATATCGGCTTGTGGATAGACGTGGCGCAGAACCGACCAAGTACCGTGGTCGAGACCCCAGCGGTCGTCGCGACGCACCGGCACGTGAGCAAGCAATTTCTGGACGCGCGCAGCGAGGTGGGGATCACCGGGCGCGGGATATTGCACCTGATATAGCTCGCGCGGAAAGCCGCCGAAATCGTGGATCGTCCTCGGCGCGGTGCTCACGGTGACGGCTGCGTCTTCGATGTACC
>Ga0187852_1003130_pt1 | contig 12473 bp, 12 predicted proteins | sample June2016WEW_6_40_FD_134511 | JGI IMG/M metagenome (GOLD analysis project Ga0187852, IMG submission 134511) | Peatland microbial communities from SPRUCE experiment site at the Marcell Experimental Forest, Minnesota, USA - June2016WEW_6_40 | ecosystem: Environmental > Terrestrial > Soil > Wetlands...
AAAACACAGCACCGGCCGCAATCCGTCGCTCGATCTGCCTCTCGACATACAACCGGCTGCTCAATCCCGTCAGCGCATCGCGCGAAGCAACCGCCTCAACTATGTCAAGCTTCGTCTGGTAGGTCGACACTTGTTCACGCAGCGCATCCAGAGTCGCCTTCCCCTCCGCGGTCATCCGTTCGATCGAAGTCTTCAGTTCGCGTGCGCTCATCTTGATTGACGCCCGAATCTCGGTCAAGTCCTCAAGGCTGGCAATCGCACTTAACCGGCCTGTCATTTCATTCATTTGCCCGGCGCACCGCGCGTCTCTCGCGCTCACGCTCTCTGCTGCACGAGCGATGGTCAGCAGCAGTTCCTTCACTTCGTCGGTCTTCTTATGGTAGTGCTGCTCGGTCGCACGGCCCCACTCATTCAGTTGCTCCCTCGCGCGTGCGGCGGCCTCCGCCAGCTTTTCAGATTCCATCGAGACTGAGAGTCCACACCGAATCTTGACTAGCTCTTGATTCAAAGCATCGACCGTCACAGGGCAGACTTTCGCACAGCAGTTTCCCGCCGCTTCCAGTGTTGCGCTGTACTCCTCTATCGCCACTTTCAGAAGGTCAGGCTCTTCAGTTGCCTTTATGCCTTCCGAACCTGATGGCAAATCCAGATACTTCTTCAGCGAAATCATGGGCCTCCCCACCAACTTCCCTTGCTCACAAATCCAGGCAAACCTGACATCCTGCTTATCGGCAAATAGCCTCGTTGGCTCCAGATGGTTTAACCGATAATTATCGAGTCGCGCTGGTCGTAAGCCTGGACTGGACGACGACGAGATCAACGCGCCGATTCATCCGGCGGCCTGCAACCGTCGAATTGTCAGCGACCGGACGATATTCACCATAGCCTGATGCGGAGAGTTTTTTCGGGTCGAAGCCGGCGTCGTCTACGAGCAGTCTTAGTACCGCCATCGCTCTGGCCGCCGACAGTTCCCAATTCGAGCGGAATTGGTCGTTGTGAATGGGTTGATTGTCGGAGTGTCCTTCGACACGAATTTCCAATCCAGGCTTGGAAAGCACTTTGGCAATTCTCTCGATTTTTTCTGCGGCTCCGGGCAAGAGCTCGGCCTGACCGCTATTGAAGAAACCAAGTTCTTTGAGGCTGATCACGAAGCCCTCAGGCGTCACCTGAAGAACCACTTCGTGATTCTGGAGCTCCTTTCCCATCGCCAACTCGAGCTGTCGCCGCAATTGAAGCATGTCCTCAACCGATCCGGCTGATGAGGGGTTGATCTTGGTCTTGTCATTCTGAACACGGGAGGTGTTGTCGTCGGCGTTCGGTGTCTCAGTTGAATAGGTGCCGCCGCTGCCGCTTTCATCTGCCGAAAACGCACCCATTGTCTGGAAACCGTTGTGGATGGCCCTGGCAAGCTTTCTGATCGTTTGATTATCGCGATAAGTGGCGGCAAAGAGCACGACAAAGAAGGCGAACAAGAGCGTCATGAAGTCTGCATAAGAAATCAACCACCTATCGTGATTGACCGCTTCTGCGGCGCTCTTTTGCCTCCGAGGTCTCATCGCGAGGCAACTTTCTGAAGGCTGTGCCGCTTCTTCGGAGAAACATGAAACCGGCTCAGCTGCATTTCGAGGGCCCGCGGATTGACGCCATCAACGATGGAGAGGACGGCCTCAAGCGTCATCTCCTGGATGACCTGCCGCTCGCGGATCAGAATTCGCAGCTTTCCTGCCCAAGGCAGGAAGAAGAGATTGGCTAACCCTACACCATAAATTGTCGCCACAAATGCGACTGCAATTCCTTTACCGACCTCGCTGATGTCCTGAAGTCGCTGCATGACCTGGATGAGACCTAACACCGCGCCAATAATCCCGATGGTAGGTGCATATCCGGCTGCGGCTTCGAAGACCTTGGGGATGCGTTCATCGTTCTCTCCGCGGTAGTCGAGATGCAGCTCCATCATCTTTCGCAGTTCCGATGCGCTCACGCCATCGATCGCGAGCATGAGGCTCTCTTTCAGAAAAGGATCATGGATTTTTGAAAGTTCAGAGTCAAGTGAAAGAATCCCCTCTTTCCGGGCCTTATACGCATAGCGAAGCAAGTTCCCAACGATTGCGTCGGATTCTGTCTCGGAATTGAAGAAGACGTCCTTGAGGTGCACCACCGCCTGGAAGACAATGCGCAATGGAAACTGAACCATTACAGCGCCTATCGTGCCGCCAATAACGATCAGGGCGGCCGTGGGCTGAATTAGTTGGGCAACCCTTCCTCCATCGAGGATCAAGCCAAATATGATTCCAAGGCAAGCAAGAATGATGCCGCCGAAGGTGCTTTTGTCCAATCCAAATCGCATAAGAATCACCGCGAAACAGTCTTAGCCATTCGACCTGCGACGACCGGCTCTCCGCGGCGCTGGTCGTTTGGAGCCCAACTTTCCCATCGTTCCGCTGGCACCATCCCATGTCGCGCGAATCGGAAGCGGGTAAGGGCTACACTTCATCGGCAAGTTCCTTGAAATGTTCCAGAAACGTCCGTGTTAGGACGCATTTCTCGTGGCACTGTCCGGCAAGCAGAACTGCTGGGCCGATTCCTCCTCGCAATACGTGAGAACTCAACGTTCCTGAGGGCTCCGGGGCTGGAATTTTAGCTCCAACTGGCCGATAAAGGGCAAAAACCAGCTCGACATAGCTGGCGCTGAAGGTCTGCCTGGAATGTATCCATAGTTTTTCCGTGCTAAGTGATTCAAATCACAGATGCGCAGGTTTTCTTGCCCCGTTCCAGTTCCACCTGCCACAATGCGGGGATTCCCTGACTCCTTCAGCAACGAGAGTGCTTACCCCTCTGGAAACTTAAACGGCAAGTGCCGATAGATGGCAGGCACTTCAATCTCCTCACGGCGGAACGTTACGGCCTCCGTCCGATGTGCGCTCCGCAAGAGGGACATTTCGCATGTTTGTCATCATCGGAATACTCGCTGTATTTTGCGCGGTACTTGGCGGCTTCCTCATGGAGAAAGGGCCGTTACTGGTGCTTATGCAGCCATCCGAGTTCTTGATCATCGGTGGAGCTGCTCTTGGCACCCTGCTTTCAGGAAACCCGTTTTTCGTTATCAAGAAGGTTTCAGGCGACTTGGTTCGGGTGTTGCGGGGAACCGCCTACTCCGAGAAGTGTTACATCGATGTGCTCAGAATGATGTTCATCCTGTTCAACAAAGCCCGCAAGGAAGGCCTGGCAGGGATTGAGAGCGACATTGAGACGCCGGACAAGAGCCAGGTTTTCCTGAAAAACCCGTTCTTCCTGAAAAATCATCACATCCGTGATTTCGTTTGCGACACCATGCGCATGGCCATCACGGGCGGCGCCGGGGCATTCGATCTGGACCAGATGATGGAACTCGACATGGATGTTCACCATGTTGGCCAAACGCAAAGTTCCGTTGCCTTAAGCACAGTGGCAGATTCGCTGCCCGGTTTGGGAATTGTCGCCGCGGTTCTCGGCGTCGTGGTCACAATGAGCGCTCTAGGCGGTCCGCCAGAGGAAATCGGGCATAAAGTGGCGGCGGCCCTGGTGGGTACGTTTCTTGGCATTCTACTTTGCTATGGGGTGGTCGGGCCTCTGGGGTCGAACCTGTCAAAACTGATCGAAGATGAGCACGCTTTCTATCATGTGCTGAGGGTTGTGATGCTCGCCTTCATTAAAGGAATGTCTCCGTCACTCGCCGTCGAGATAGGCAGGCGCGCAATTCCCGAACACGTTCGGCCAAGCTTCCAGGTAGTCGAAAAAGCGTGCCGCCAAAAGGATGGCCCGGCGGCGGCGGCGGCACCGGCGGTGGCTGCGTAATGGCAGATGAAGAAGGACGCGATCCATGGCAGAGATGAAGGAACCCATCATTGTGATAAAGAAGGCCGGTCATGCAGCCCATCACGGGGGTGCGTGGAAAGTGGCATACGCCGACTTCGTTACGGCAATGATGGCCCTCTTTATCGTGTTGTGGATGATGAATGCCAGCAAGCAAGTGCAGGAGGCTGTCGGGGGCTATTTCAAGGACCCCAGGGGAATCGCCAAGATGGTGGGAACGAACAACAATGGCGCCGGAGAGTTCGTCCCCTTGAAAAAGGAAGATATGGAGAAGTTGAAGGAAGACCTTCTTCGCTCCATCCATCATCTCGACCCCCTCGATAAATTGAAAAACCAGATTGAGATCACGGTTACGCCGGAGGGTCTGCGCATCGAATTGATGGAATCGGCAAAAGGGACATTTTTCGAACTGGGGAGCGCAAAGCCGACCCCGGCATTGATCGATCTGCTCAAAGCGCTTTCACAGGAACTCGGCAAGTTGCCTAACAATATCTCGATCGAGGGGCACACGGATTCAAAGCCATACACCGGTAACAAGAACCATGACAACTGGGATCTCTCGACCGATCGAGCCAACGAAGCTCGAAGAATGATGCAATCTGAAGGGCTTCGGCTGAACCAGGTGTCGCAAGTGCGCGGTTTTGCCGATCAGAGGCTGAGGCTGCCGCAGAAGCCTGAGGATCCCTCCAACAGGCGCATCTCCCTCATCGTTCAATATCAGGTCCGGAACGATGCAGAGGTAGCGCCCATGCTGGGGAAGTCCAACGTAGTCACGAGCGGCGGTCAGGAATAGAGCGGGGGCAAGCGGAGCGCGCCAGACTCCACTGCCGGCCTCAGTACTACCAGGCTCAAACAAGTTTGACGGTGCGACAGGGACGCAACGAACCTGCTGAGTGCCTCAGACTGTTCGCCCGGCTCATTCTGAAACATGACACCGATGGAGTCGATAGCTCTGGAATGCACCCGAAAAGGGATTTTCAGGCTTGAGAATCCATCCCCGAGTTGAATGAAACCGCATGAAAATGGGAAGGAAGCCCCCATCAAATCCAGCTTCATCCCGTCCACACTGATTTCCCGGCAGCGTGTCAGTTGCGTCGAGTCTCCCTGCGTCAAATAGACAGGAAGGTCAACAGGAAAGCGTGGAGCGCGATATTGAAAATTCCGCATACTCGGTGTCCAACCAGCGTACTTGCTCACTTAAGAACAATTCCGGAGCCCACGCCGCTGCGCCTATTGGGCTTATCGGAAAACTTCACAACACCCTGTTCCATCGTCACGATGGATAAATAATTATACCCAGTACTTGCGCGAACGCCAGTTTCGATTCTGTCCGCTCCTACTCCTAGGGAACCAAAACGAACCCTCAAAGGTCATCGACCCGTGCGCAAAACAGGTTACCTGGTTGCACTTTAGTTAATAACACGATAATCACCAGTACGCAAAAGACATTCCCTCGTAAGGATTTTAATAAGAAACTTATGCTATAAATTCCTCATTCGGTTCTAATGGCAGCTCTTCAACCGGCTTAAATACTGTGCCTTGGGGCCAATGTGTCTCGCTTCGCCAGTCTCGATTTCGAATGGCAACACTTGTTTCTAAATACGAACGTGTTCAGAAGTTCGGGACGGAACGAAGGGGAGAGTGAAAGACCTTTATGAGCGAATCTGCCTTGGAAAAGGTCACACTACAGAAACCCGAGACCCCGTATGTGGAGATTGCCTCAGGGCCGTCGGATGGCAAGGGCAATTCGGGGCGAAGAGTACTTGTCGCCGAGAATGATGATTCGCTCGCAGGTTTTCTGAGGGAAGAGCTTTGCAGCCAGGGCTTCGTCGTCGATCGCGTTTCTGACGGTGAAGCTGCCGTGGCTGCGCTTGAGGCCAAGCCCCGTTTCGACCTTTTGCTCACCGCTCTGGACCTGCCGAAACTTGACGGCATCAGCCTGATTCGCAAGGCCAGGCCCGAGCAGCCCAAGTTGTCGATTCTGGTGCTAACTGCCCGCAACCGGATCGAAGACAGAGTGCATGCGCTCGAAAGCGGCGCGGATGACTGCTTGAATAAACCTTTTTCACTCCTTGAACTTGTGGCGCGTGTCCATGCTCTCCTGCGGCGTAACTCCGGGGTGGTTTCCGATTGTCTCACGGTGGGTGACCTCAAACTCTACCGCCAAGAGCACCGTGTGGAACGGAATGGACGGCGAATCGAGTTGACGCCGCGGGAGTTTGCCATCCTTGAAGTCTTGATGCGCAATCAAGGACACCCCGTTTCCCGCGCCATTTTGCTCGAAGAAGTGTGGAACATGTCGCCCGATTCGACGACAAATATTGTCGACGTATACGTGAAATATGTTCGCGACAAAATCGATCTGCCGGGAGAGCAGAAGCTGACCCATACGGTGCGGGGATTTGGATATGAGTTGCGTTTTGCTCAATAAAAACGCCTTTGAAAGCTGCGCGTCCGCCGGCAACGCAGATTCGCATGCTCGGCTCTGCAGGGAGCTGGACGAGGGACTGCACGCACTGGCGCAGCCACTGACGATCACCTTTTCACGAGAGCCAGGGGCAGCCAAGGGGAATCGAAGTTCAAGGACCACGCTGATTTCAAATCAAGATAGGCGATAGGCAATCAATATGGCGACCGTAGCTTCAGCAGCTTTGCGCATGGAAGATCGAGTTCCTGTCGACGTTCTTGTCGTAAGTCCCAACACCAAACTGCGCGACGAACTGATGGAAAAGCTTTGCCTGCCGCGCTGGCGCGTAGTCGAGGCAAGCGGCGGAGCAGAGGCGCTGATGCGCCTGCGGGAACACGAGGGAAATGATGCTGTCCTTCTTCTTGATCCAGCGCTCCCGGACCTTAATGCGGGAGAATTCCAGCGCATTGTCCGTGATCGTTTTCCCAATACGCAGGTCCTGACGCTCAACTCGCACACCGGGCAACTTCTTGTTGGAAGCGCGTCGCCCACAGCGATTTCAAGAAAAGTGGTCGATGCCGTGAACCGGGTGGGATCGCTTCGCGCCGAAGCTCTGCGACCGAGTGATGAGGAGAACCGCGAACCTGAAGGTGGTGGCGTCGTCAGGCTGAGAAGCATGGTGGGCAGTTCGCAGCCGATGCTGCGCATCTACTCGCTAGCTCGCATGGTGGCAACTCATGATGCCACGGTCCTCATTACCGGAGAGAGCGGAACGGGCAAGGACTTGATCGCCCAGGAGATTCACCTCATAAGCGGGCGCCGCAACCAACCCTTTGTCGTGGTAAATTGCTCGGCAATTCCCGAGACGCTGCTCGAGGCAGAGCTTTTTGGCTATACAAAGGGGTCTTTTACGGGTGCGGTGCAGTCGCGCATCGGGCGCATTCACGCCGCCCACGGCGGCACCCTGTTTCTCGACGAAATTGGCGATCTGCCTCTGCCGTTGCAGAGCAAGATTCTCAGGTTCCTTGAGCAAGGTGAGGTCCAGCGCATCGGGGGCAACGACAATCTGAAGGTCGATGTGCGGGTGATTGCAGCGACCAACTCCGAACTCAAAGCGCGTGTCGCGCAACGGCAATTTCGTGAGGACCTTTTTTATCGCCTTGCCGTGTTCCCGATCCACCTGCCGCCCCTGCGCGAGCGAATGGGCGATATTAAGGACCTGACTCTCGCATTTGCCGTCAAATATCACCCCAGGGCGTCCGTGACTCAAGAAGCGCTGCAAATCCTCCAGCAGCATAACTGGCCAGGAAACGTTCGTGAGCTGCGCAATACGATTGAACGCGCCGCAGTTCTCGTTGGCAACGGGCACGAAATCAAGCCTGAACACATTATTTTATAGAAACCTCTCCGCTTATAGCCCAATTTGGGCATCAACTCCCAGTTTGGCACGCGTCGTGCTTGTCAAGTAGGCAAATGCTGCCGAGTTCTCATGCCGTTCCAATAATGAGCCTGGGTGTCGAATCGCTGCCCAGCCCGCAGTTGCTTGCGGATGCATTCTCAGAATTCATTGCTGCATCGTCGGTACTGGAGTCATCCTACCGCGATCTCCAGCAGGAAGTTGCGCGTCTCGGGTCTGAACTCTCCGAGCGCAATGCGGCATTGACCCGCAGTCTGAATGAGAACGACCGCATGCGGGCAGCACTGCAACAGATGCTTGATTCGCTGCCCTGCGGTGTTCTTGTACTTAACCATGCTGATCGCATCGTCATGATCAACCCGGAAGGCCGCAGGCTTCTGGAGCTGAAGAGCGCGCATATCGAGAGCCTGCAGGCCCTCTCCGCATTCTGCCAGATTGACTTCGTGTCGATGGGAAAATGGTCCACCGGTCCCATCGATATCGAGCTGAGCCCCGATGGAAGGCTGGGTAATCGTTGGCTGGCGATCAGCTGCCGCCAACTGGACCCTGCGCCCGGTTCTGCATTCCGTTCAGGTCTCGAGAACCGTCTCCAAAGTATCTGGATTCTCCGCGACATAACAGCGAATAAGCTTGCCGAGCAGGAGCGCGAAGCTGCCCGGCGCGCTACGGTTCTGGCAGAGATCTCAACCATCCTGGCCCACGAAATTAAGAATCCATTAGCAAGCCTGGAACTTTTTGCCGGGCTCATCGAGCAAGAGCCCAGCGAGGCTGCTCAGTGGATTTCTCATCTCCGCGCCGGCATCCGCACCCTTTCCGGCACAGTGAACAACGTTTTGAGCCTCAAAAGTGAGTGCAAACTGCGCCTGACCTCGGTTCGCCTGGCAGCGTGCATTGAAAGCGGCGTCGAATTTGTCAGGCCCATCGCCGACCAGGCCGGAGTCGCACTTGCCTTTTCAGGTTGCGCCGCGACCATCTCCGTATTGGGCAACGAAGATGCCATCCGCCAAATCATTCTGAACGTCCTCTGTAACGCAATTCGACATACCGAATCTGGTGGACGCATCACGGTTTCGCTGGTCGAGAGAACGAAGGCCGGGCTCAATCGCGCGGTGGTCACCATTCAAGACACGGGTTGCGGGATGCCGGACAACGTCGTCGAACACATCTTTGACCCGGGATTCAGTGGAACCGGAGAGACTCCGGGGCTGGGCCTTGCCGTTTGCAAGCGGCTCATGGACCAACACCGCGGGGAGATTCGGGTTTCGAGTCAGGTAAACAAGGGAACAAGTTTTGAGTTGGGGTTTCCGGTCATATGAGCGCAGACGAGACACTTTCGGTGATGGTGGTTGACGACGAACCGGGAATTCGCACGGCGTTGCGCGCAAATTTTCTACGCCATGGCTGGCGTGTTGAAACTGCCTCGTGCGTGCGCGAGGCCGTGCGCAACGTGGAAGACCGGGACTTCGACTTGATCGTCACCGATATGCGCATGCCAGACGGCACAGGGATGGAAGTGATGCGGGCGGCGCGGAAAGCGTCACCCGATATCGCGGTGATTTTGCTGACCGCTCACGGTTCGGTGCCGGATGCAGTCGCTGCGATGCGTGACGGAGCGCTCGACTACCTGACCAAACCGATTCCTTTTGATCGGCTGCAGTCCACGGCAGCGCAGCTCGTGCACCGGGTTACTCAATCACCTGCACCGGCTGAGGATTTCGCATGCGGTGAAATTATCGGTCGCTCACCCCTTCTGACTCGTTCCCTGCAACGGGCACGCGCCGCTGCCAGCGCCGGCGCGGATGTATTAATTGAAGCCGAAAGCGGAACCGGCAAGGAGCTTCTCGCGCGCTATATCCACGATTCCAGCGCGCGCTGCGATAAATCATTCATCCCCGTGAACTGCGCGGCAGTTCCCGAGGCTCTCCTCGAAAGTGAGCTGTTCGGACACGGGCGCGGAGCATTTACAGGAGCCATCGCCACCAGGTCCGGAAAATTCGAACTCGCCGATGGCGGCACCATTCTGCTGGATGAAATCGGTGAAATGCCGCTTAACCTTCAGCCCAAGCTACTGCGCGTATTGCAGGAGCGCGAATTCGAGCGTCTTGGTGAAACTGCGACCGTGCAAGTTGATATCCGCGTGATTGCCACAACCAATGTTTCTCTGTCGACCATGGTCGAGCGCGGCCAGTTCCGGGCAGACCTTTATTACCGGCTCAATGTCATTCCGCTCACTTTACCGCCTTTACGCGATCGCCGGGAAGACATTCCGGTTCTTGCCCGCCATTTCGCTGAGAAATACGCCACACTGCATCGTACGCAGTGCCCGCATCTTCTGCCTGATTTTCTCGATCGCCTGCAATCGCAATCCTGGCCGGGAAACGTCCGTGAACTCGCGAATTTCATGCGGCGCGTTGTCACCTTGGCCGAGACAAGGACACTCGATTCCGCCTGCTTCGAGATGGAATTCCACGGGCAATCAGGGTTGAAGGAGTCGCCACGGGCCTCAGCAAAAGATGAATTGCCCGCGGGCACTCCGATATGGCAGGTGGAGAAGACTCATCTCGAAAACACGCTCGCTCTCACCGACGGCAATCGCACACATGCCGCGGAAATGCTGGGAATCAGCCTCCGCACCATGAGGAACAAGATCCGGGAATACGGCTTGCCGCCCAGGAGGTACGCATAGCATGTCGACAACCACGCCAGTTATGCAGTTGCTTCAGGGATATCTGAAGGTGACATCGGACCGCCAACAGTTGATTGCGTCCAACATCGCCAATGTAGATACGCCTGGCTATCACACCAGAGACATCAACTTCCAGTCCGCAATGCAGCAAGCGACGGATGAGGACAATGACGTGCAGCTCATGCCGGCATCGTCTGAGGTCGCAGGCCTTCCCGAGCGGCCCGACGGAAACAACGTGAACATCGATCGCGAGAGCCTTTTGTTGGGAGAGGCACAACTCCAATACCAAATGGGCGTGCAACTGATTAAGGCTGAGTTTCATCGCCTGCTGATCGCGATTAAGGAAGGAAACTGATCATGGGACTGTTTGACATGTTGAGCGTCAGCGCGTCAGGCCTGTCGGCGGAGCGGCAACGCGCCGAAGTGGCCTCCACGAATCTCGCCAATGCCGAAACCACGCACAGCGATACCGGCGGCCCGTATGTGCGCAAAGAAGTTGTCTTCAGCGCTTCCAATCCCTCACCGTTCACCACGGTGCTGAACCGGCTCGGTCGCTTCGGGCATGTGCCGGCGGGAGCGGTTCAAGTATCGCAGGTCATCGAAGACGCCACACCCCCGGTGATGCACTACGAGCCGGGAAATCCCGATGCCGACAAGAACGGAATGGTCGCGTATCCCGCAATCAATCCTGTGTCGGAGATGGTCGACATGATGGGTGCAGTCAGGGCCTATCAGTTGAACGCCTCGGCGGTGAATGCGGCCAAACAAATGATCCAGCAGTCGATCGACATCTTGAAGACTTCGTAAACGGGAGCAGTGCAATGAGCAACGTCACCTTTACTCCGATTCCGAACGCAACCATTCCGGATCCGTCTTCGCTCGGGAACAGCGGCGGAATATCCGGCGAAGAGAGCTTTTCCTCGGTGCTTTCAAACGCCGTGCATACCGTTGATCAACTCCACACCTCGGCAGCTTCGCAGGTGAGCAATCTTCTGCGTGGCGGAGGCGGTGACCTGAACGACGTGATGGTCGCGGTCGAGAAAGCCGATGTTGCCTTTCAGCTGATGATGCAAGTCCGCAACAAGATCGTGAATGCCTATCAAGACATCGAGAAAATGCAGTTTTAGGATGGGTAAACAATGCCAGGTTCTTCAAATGTAGTCGAACAAGTGAAGCAGTTTTGGGGGAGCCGGACAGGCCTTCAAAAAAGCCTGCTTCTGGGAGGCGCAGGCGCCACAGCCCTGATGCTGACCCTGTTTGTGCGGCTGATTGCGTCGCCGGATTACAAACCGCTCTACAAAGATCTCAATCCAGCGGATGCGCAAGCGCTGGCCACACAGCTCGACTCGCAGAACATTCCCCACCAGGTCAGCGCCGATGGCAAGGAGGTCAGCGTACCAGCGGACAAGCTCGATGCAGCTCGCATGTTGACGGCAACGCAAGGCCAGCCGCATAGCGGGCGAATGGGATTTGAGCTTTTCGACAAAATGTCCTGGGGACAGACAGAGTTTGACGAGAAGGTCGCTTACCAGCGCGCATTGGAGGGTGAGCTCGAGCGGACGATCGGGACGCTTGCCGACGTTGAGCAGGCACGGGTCCACCTTGTATTGCCGACCGATTCAGTGTTCCTCGACCGGCAGCGAAATGCCAAGGCCGCAGTCATTGTCCGGCTTCGTCACAATGGACTCTCCAAGGACGCCGTCGTCGCCATATCGCGGCTGGTTTCCGGTGCGGTTGATGAGTTGAAACCTGAAGACGTTTCGATTATCGATGCCGACTCCGAGAGATCTCTCGGGCTTGCTCACGACGGCCCGGGCGGCGATCAAGATGAGGAAGCAAGACTGACGAATCGCTTGATCAACACCCTGGAGCCGGTTGTAGGAACCAACGCCATCCGCGCCAGCGTGAATGTGGACTTCGATGAAGCGTCAACCGACGAGAACGATGAAAAATATGACCCCGCTGTCAGTGCGCTGCTCACCATGCAGAGAACTGAAGATTCAGCCGGCGGGGCATCGATTTCTTCTGGGGTTCCGGGGACAGCGAGCAATATCCCGGCTGCCAAGCCGGCTAAACCGGCAGGCCAGGCGAGCCCGCAGAATAATGCCCCG
>Ga0187852_1003132_pt1 | contig 12464 bp, 9 predicted proteins | sample June2016WEW_6_40_FD_134511 | JGI IMG/M metagenome (GOLD analysis project Ga0187852, IMG submission 134511) | Peatland microbial communities from SPRUCE experiment site at the Marcell Experimental Forest, Minnesota, USA - June2016WEW_6_40 | ecosystem: Environmental > Terrestrial > Soil > Wetlands...
CCGGATATCGTGAGTTTTTTTGAGCACGATGTGCCGCTGGCTTTTGCGGATGCGAAAGACCCGGCGTTGAAGGCGGAGTTTGCCGAGACGAATGCGGCCGTGATTGCGGCGTTGAATAGCTATCTCGGCTGGCTGAAGACGGACCTGCTGCCTAACTCGAATGGCGACTTCCGCATTGGGGCTGAGGCGTTTTCAAAGAAGCTCCAATACGACGAAATGGTGGATTTGCCGCTGAACAAGCTGCTGGAGATCGGCTGGGCCGATTTGCGCAGGAATCAGGAGCGCTTCAACAAGGTTGCGAAAGAACTTGAGCCGGAAAAGACGCCGGGCGCGGTGCTGGAGGAGTTAGGCGAGAACCATCCCGCGCCCGATCATCTGCTGGACAGCTTCCGCGCTACCTTCGACGGGCTGGTGAGCTTCATCCGCACACACCGCATTGTTACAATTCCTTCGGATGTGCGGCCGATTGTGGAGGAGACGCCGCCCTTCATGCGCGCGACGACCTTTGCCAGCATGGACACGCCGGGGCCGTTCGAGACGCACGCGACAGAGGCTTATTTCAATGTGACGCTGCCCGATCTCAAGATGAAGCCGGAAGAGGTCGAAGGTTACATGCACTCGTTCAACATTGGTACGATCATTTCAACGGCGGTGCACGAGGCTTATCCGGGCCATTACATCCAGTTCCTCTGGTTGCCGCAGGCGCCCAGCCGGGTGCGCAAGCTGCTGGGAGCGAACACCGACATCGAGGGCTGGGCGCACTACACCGAGCAGATGATGCTGGATGAAGGATACGGCCAGCCCGGATCCGGGGCCAGGGACGAGCGCGAGTCGAAGTTCCTGCGCCTTGGTCAACTGCAGGACGCCCTGCTCAGGAACGCGCGCTTTATCGTGGGCATTGAGATGCACACCGGCAAAATGAGCTTCGATGAGGCCGTCGCGTTCTTTGAGAAGGAAGGGTACCAGTCGAAGGAGACCGCCATGGTGGAGACCAAGCGCGGGACCGGCGATCCGACTTATCTCTACTACACGCTGGGCAAGCTGGAGATCATAAAGCTGCGCGAAGACTTGAAGATGAAGCAGGGCGCGGCTTTCTCGCTGCAGGAGTTCCACAATAACTTCCTGCGCCAGGGATTTCCGCCCATAAAGATTGTGAGGGAGGCGCTGCTGGGAGACGATTCGCCGGCGCTGTGAGCGGATGGAAAATGGAGAAATGTACGATGGAGGGCAAATACGCAGCGTGCTGGGCAGAATACAAGAGACTTGCGCGATATGAACTTTTTGCGGTGGTTGGGATCGTATCGATTCCTATACTGCTTCTCCCGGTGCTCTCTTTGCTCAACTTGAGCTGGCCGCTTGAACTTTTGGTATTCGTTCTTTTTCTTGCGGTGGCGTATTTTCATTATTGCCGTTATATCTGGCCGTGTCCCCGCTGCGGCGAACCGTTCAATGGGCGCCTGGGCATCGGCGGGATTCGCGAAGAATGTCAGAATTGCGCCCTGCCAAAATGGGCTAATGACGATGAAGGCGATGAGCCTACACTGATCGAGGACGAGACGAGGAAGACGGAATGAGCAAACATGTACGGAAGGCGGTTTTTCCCGCGGGCGGGCTGGGAACGCGGTTTTTGCCGGCCACCAAGGTGATTCCCAAAGAGATGCTGGCGCTGGTGGACAAACCCATCATCCAGTACGGGGTGGAAGAGGCGGTTGCGTCGGGGATCGAGCACATTATCATCATCACCGGGCGCGGCAAGGGCGCCATGGAAGACCACTTCGACAATAGCTTTGAGCTGGATGCAACCCTGGAACGGCGCGGCAAGCAGGAGTTACTGGCGGTGTCGCGCGGCGTCTCCACGCTGGCCCAGATCAGTTATGTGCGCCAAAAGGAACCGCTGGGCCTGGGCCACGCCGTGCTTTGCGCCAAGGAACTGGTGGGCGATGAACCCTTTGCCGTCCTCCTGCCAGACGATGTAATCGATGCCGCAGTTCCTTGCCTTAAGCAGATCATCGATGTGTTCGGCGAAAAGGGCGGTTCGGTGCTGGCGACACAGACCGTCGAGGGCCCTGGGATCAGCGCGTATGGCGTGCTGGCCGGCGTGCGGGACCCGGTGAATGAGCGGATTTTCAACTGCACCGGCATGGTGGAGAAGCCGAAGTTCGAAGATGCGCCATCAAAGCAGGCGATTATCGGGCGCTATGTGCTGACGCCGCGGATTTTCGCGTTGCTGGAGCAGACCACCGCTGTGCCCGGCGGCGAGATCCAACTCACCGACGGTATCCGGGCGCTGCTCAAGGAAGAGAAGGTCTATGGCTATACCTTTCAGGGCAAGCGGTTCGATGCAGGCGATAAGTTCGGCATGTTGCAGGCCACGGTCGAGTTTGCGCTCAAGCGCAGCGATCTTGGGCCGCAGTTCCGCGATTATTTGAAGGGGCTGAAGCTGTAGGGCGGAGTTAGCGCAATTCGAGCGAGCCCCAATGCTAACGCCGCTAACACCGCTAGCTACGCTAACTCCGCTTCCTTACGCCTTCCACTTGATATTGCAGCCGATCGATGGGTGCTGGTTCTTGGGGACGGGCTTGCCCGCAAGGACAAGATCGATGGCGGCGCGCAGGTCCTGGCCGGTGACGGGAACTCCGTTGCCGGGGCGGCTGGAATCGAACTGGCCGCGATAAACCAGGCGAAAGCCGGCGTCGAAGAGAAAGAAGTCCGGAGTGCAGGCGGCCTTGTAGGCATGAGCCACGGCCTGCGTTTCATCGTATAAGTAGGGGAAGACGAAGCCGTAGGTTTCAGCATGCTGCTTGAGTCCGACGGGGCTGTCGTCGGGGTGCGTGGTTGCATCGTTGCTGCTGATGGCTACGATAGCGATCGGCTGGCCGTCGTAGTCCGCGCCCAGCTTCGCCAATCCCCTCTCGATGTGCTTCACATAGGGGCAGTGGGCGCAGATGAACATGACCAGTAACCCTTTTTTGCCGCGGAAGCCGTCGCGGCGGACGGTCTTGCCGGTCACTACGTCGATGAGGGAAAAGTCGGGGGCCGTGGTGCCCAGTTCCAGCATGGTGGATTCGGTAAGTGACATGGGAATATCTCCTCAAAGATGCTGTTAACTAGTTGGGTTCCGCCCTGCTTGAGCGGCGATCCCTTCCATTTTCGCTAAAACAGCGGCGTCTGTCTTCCCGGCATGGTCAGGCCGAAGTGCTCATAGGCCAGGCGCGTGGCTACGCGGCCACGGGGTGTGCGGTCGAGGAATCCGATCTGGATGAGGAAGGGCTCGTAGACTTCTTCCAGGGCGTCTTCCTCCTCGGCCAGGGTCGCGGCCAGCGTGCCCAGGCCGACCGGCCCGCCGTCGTACTTCTGCATGATAGCCAGCAGCAACCGGCGGTCGATCTCGTCGAAGCCGTGGGCGTCCACTTCCAGCATGGTGAGGGCGGCATTGGCCGTGGGGCGGTCGATAGTGCCTGAGCCGCGCACCTGGGCGTAGTCGCGCACGCGGCGCAACAGGCGGTTGGCGATGCGCGGCGTGCCGCGCGAGCGCAGGGCGATCTCCGCCGCGCCCTCCTGGTCGATGGGTATCTGCAACACCTCGGCGGACCGGCAAACGATGACGCGGAGTTCCTCCTCCGTGTAGAACTCCAGGCGCAGCAGGATGCCGAAGCGCGAGCGGAGGGGTGAACTCAGCAGGCCGGGCCGCGTGGTGGCGCCGATGAAGGTGAAGGGGCGCAGTTCCATGACGTGGGTGCGCGCCGCCGGGCCCTGGCCGATGATGATGTCCAGCTTGTAGTCCTCGAGCGCCATGTAGAGCTTTTCTTCCAGGATCGGCTGCATGCGGTGAATTTCGTCGAGGAAGAGCACCTGGCGCTCGCGCAGGTTGGTGAGGATGGCGGTCAGGTCGCCCTGAATCTGCAGGGCCGGCCCGGAGGTCTGCTGGAAGCCGACGTCGAGCTCGTTGGCAATGATGGTGGCCAGAGTGGTTTTGCCCAGGCCCGGAGGGCCGAAGAGGAGGACGTGATCGAGGGCCTCGCCGCGGGATTTGGCGGCTTCCAGCGCGATGGCGAGCTGCTCTTTGGCCTTGGACTGGCCGATGAACTCGCGCAGCCAGCGGGGGCGCAGTTTCAGTTCAAAGCCCTGCTCTTCGTCGGCGCGCGCTGCGCTGACCAGCCGTTCGGGAGTGTTGTCGCGGGCGATGGCCATGCTGAGGAGAGTCTAACGGCTATTGGCCCCAGGGGCAACGTGTGGCTGCCTGGCGCCCGGTCTTCCATCCAGGGCGTGATCGACCTCCGCGCCCGTACCGCCAGGACGGATTTCGGATTGACACGCGGGCCGCCCGGCGATATGCTCATTTAGCATATCTTTCAACCAATTGCGGCAGAATTGCTGGAGCGCTCGGTCATGGATCAGGCTGGAGCGAGTTGGCTGAAAGCGCGAGGAGACCAACGATGTTCAATCGTTTTCGCCTGGGGGCTCTATTGCTCATCTGCCTTGTCGTGCCGTTTTTCGGTTGCGGCAGCGCTACTGAGTTAGATTCGATTACGGTTACGCCTGCGACCGTGAACTTCGGTGGGGTTGGCCTCACTGCGCAGCTTTCGGCCACTGGGACCATCAACCATGGAACTCATCCCGCGACTACTGTGGATGTGACAGACCAGGTGACCTGGAACACCGGCTCCAAGGACGTGGCAATTGTAAGCGCTGCCGGAGTGGTCACCTCGACTGGCCCAGGCAGCATACAGATCACGGCCAGCATAAATGGGTTCACCGGACTTCTTTCCTCCAGCTCAACCGTCACGGTGACAACCACAAGCCCAACTGGACCCACAAACACGGATGTGACTTCTCTATCCATCATTCCCAGCGCTCAATCGGTTGCGTCGCCGAATGACACCAGCCAATTCATCGCGATTGGAACGACTGCATCGGGTGTTACGGAAAACCTGACCAGCCAGGTCGTGTGGAGCTCAAGCAGCGCACAAATTGCCACGATTTGTACCGCCGGTTCTCCCGCTCCCTGCACTGCATCTACTGACGGGCTTGCCACGGCTGTGGGTCAGGGCAATGCGACGATTACCGCCCTCTACACGAACGTCGCCGACCAAACCGTGGTGACGGGCACGGCGACCTTCACAGTCACCGGCGGAGGAGGAGTCCAGGCCGTCACCGCGCTGTCCATTACTCCCGCCTCGGAATCGCTGTCAGCTTCGGGCGGGACAGGCCAGTTGATTGCCCTGGCCACGTATGGCGGTTCTGGTCTTATTCAGGATGTGACAAACTCGTCGCAACTAACATGGATTTCCAGCGTTCCAACGTATGCCTCGATCACCTCCGGGCTTCCCTCTGGGAACGGCATTGTCAAGGGGGTGAGTGCGGGGTCAGCCACCATCACGGCCGAATGGACGAACCCTGCCAGCGGCGGCAATCCCAGCAACGTGGTGACGGCTACAGCGTCCGTCACGGTGACTTCTACTCCCGCGCCGGAGCCTCTGCTTTCACTGACGATTATTCCGACTTCGCTTTCCGTTCTCAATTTGCAGGGGACAGGGCAATTTTTGGCGATTGGAACCTTCTCAAGCGCACCATTCGAACGGGATCTGACCGACTCGGTCACCTGGATTTCTTCCTTTCCCAATATTTTCCCCGTTGACACCAATACAGGGGGGAACACGGGCGCTTCTGCCGGAATTGTCACTGCATACGGGAGTGGCGGCACCACCATCATTGCTGAAGCAACTTCAAGCGACGGCACGATCCAGACCGCCACGGCTACCTTCAGTTGCCCCCTGGTTCTTCCCAATCCGCCGACGACTCCAGGTTCCTGTTATCCGGGTTCGGAAGCATCGGAATTGCTGTCGACCGTCACCGTCTATAACGAAGGCTTGAACACCACCAATTGGCTGGTAACGGCTCCTTCCGCCACGGGCACCGTGAACGTAATCCATTGCGGCCCGGGTTGGACCCTTAATGGCGGCACTGGCGGCTCCGTCTGTGTGGCGACCTACCCCATCGGCACCCCCATCACCTTGACTGCAACTCAATCTGCAGGCAGCACGGGCACCTTCGGCGGATGGTCCTCGAACTGCACCCCGAACCCGAACCCTCCAACCGCAGCCGGACCAAACACGTGCACATTGATGCCTACTACCTACAATGAGACCGTAGGAGCCATCTTCAACTAAACCGCATTTCTTGCTGGCAAAGCCGCTCTTCGGGGCGGCTTTCCTGTGTCTGGAGGGAAAAGTTCAGCCTTGCCGGGGAGTTCCACACGCCGCTTGCAGACCCGCAGAGATGAAGAGGCGGATTGCGGCAAATGCGGGGACTGACGTTTAGAGCGGAACCAGTGTTACTGTGTCCTGTTGAGTTTTGTGCAGGGTCGCCGCTTCCTCCGCCCCAGCGACGAAGACCTGTCTCTTCACCCCAGCGTGCAAAAATCGCTCGCCAGGGATCCCGTGTCGCTGGGGACCCCGGCTTGATGGTCGTGTCGACTTGAACGCCGCGCTTCCGGGATACATCGACTCTGGTTCCGCTGTAGACTGGTGAGGTTCCATTGAGCATGATGACCCGCCGGTTCGCAATCCTTCGCCGCTTTCACTTCAATCTGCCGCAGCGTATCGCGGCGGGGCTGCTGGCTGTTTTTCTCATCCAGGGGCTGTGGCTCACCGGCCGCCAAACGCTTACCGATCGCGATTACCAATATGCGCGTTGCGGGCGCGAGATGTGGGAGCGGCCGTCGCCGCTGGCTGGCTACTTTACCACCTGCGGCAACATTCACGACGGGATTCTGGCCTACCGGCTGGCCGGGCTGCCGCTGACCCTGAACCTGATGGCGGAGCGGGGGCTGGACCTGTTCCGCAAGCCCGAGGATCGTGTGGTGCAGACCGGGGGAGAGCTTTCCGCCTGGGAGCTGCGCCACCAGCTTACGCACATACTGCTGCTCGAGCGGCTGCCGTTCTTGCTGGCCGGGTGCCTGCTGGGCGGCGGCCTGTGGTGGGTTACGCGGCGGCTTTACGGCAACCTGGGCGGCTACACTGCGCTGGCGCTCTACTGCTTTTCTCCCGCGGTGCTGCGGGCCTGCGTGGCGCCCAACCCCGAGGTACTGGCGGCGCTGGGGGTCTACGGCGGCGTGTACACCTGCATGGGCGTGGCCCATGCCATGCAGGGGCCACGGCGCAAATGGCGGCCGCGCATCGTGCTGCTGACAGCGGCCTTTGGACTGGCGGCGGCCTCCCACATTGCCGCGCTGCCGGTGGCGGCGCTGCTGGGGCTGGCGGCCATGCTGTGGGTGGCCGAGGGGCGCAGGAGCCAGGTGCTGCCGGTGGCGCTCATCGCCGTGGCCGGGGCGCTGCTGCTGGTCTTTGCCTGCTACGGGTTTTCGCCGGATGCCTTCAGTTATGTTTTCCGCTCGGCGGCGGGGTTTCTGTGGCTCTCGATCGATCCGGCCCGCCGGTTCTTCTCTACGACGGCCAACGCCGGGATCACGGTGGCCTCCGGGGCCGCTGTAGTGCTGTTCCTGGGCCTGCGCAAATCGCGGTACTTTGGCAACACGGCGCCGTTGGTGTGCGCGCTGGTTTTGATGGTTCTTGTCATGACCGGCGCTCCGGGGAGTCCCTGGCTGTGGGCGCTGCCCTTTCTGCTCACGTTTATAGGCGGGGTCTTCGCTGACGCCTACGAGGGGGCGCGGGGCCGTCTGGCGCTGGGCGCTGCCGGAGCCATCGTGCTACTGCAGGCGGTCTTCTGTGTGCTGAGCCTGCCGGGGCTGCTGTAGAGGGCGGGAAATCAGGGTTCGGCTGAGGTTTTTTCTGGTCTGAGGCGGTGGAAAAGAGCCACAAAGAAGGCCGGCAATAGGGCCAAATCCAAGCCCAAAACGCGCCGTGCGGCCTGAGCTTTTGGGGGCTTCTGAGCAGGTCTCCTGAAGAAGCCATAAAATCAAGCAAAATAAGGACTTATTTGCATGTTTTTGCCTTGCTGAAACCCTCTTTAAAGAGATAAAATAGAAGCATAGCCCGCGGACCCCGGCCCCGCCTTCACCGGATCCTTTCTGCCGCCTTCCGGCGGGCTTAAAACCCTTATGGCAGACGATCAAAATCCCCAACTCCCTCTCGAAGGCGGCGTCCCGCCCAACAGCGGCACGAATCTTATTCCAATCAACATTGAAGAGGAGATGCGCCGCTCCTATCTCGACTACTCGATGTCGGTGATCATTGGGCGCGCGCTGCCGGATGCCCGCGACGGCCTCAAGCCCGTGCACCGGCGGGTGCTCTACACGCTCAGCGAGATGGGCCTGGAGTACAACAAGAAATACGCCAAGTGCGCCAAGGTGGTGGGCCAGGCGATGGGCGTCTACCATCCGCATGGCGATTCGGCCATCTACGACACGCTGGTGCGCATGGCGCAGCCGTTTACATTGCGCTATACGCTGGTGGACGGGCAGGGAAACTTCGGCTCTGTGGATGGCGATCCGCCGGCGGCCATGCGTTACACCGAGTGCCGCCTGGAGCGCCTGGCCGGCGAGTTGCTGGCCGACATCGAGATGGAGACGGTGGACTTCGTGCCCAACTACGACGAGTCTACCTTCGAGCCCACGGTGCTGCCCACGCGAATTCCCAATCTCATCGTGAACGGGTCGAGCGGCATCGCGGTGGGCATGGCCACCAACATCCCGCCGCACAATCTGACTGAAGTAGTGAACGCGGCCATCGAGTTGGTCAAGAATCCCGAGACAGCGCACAACCGGGAGGCGGCGCTGGCCATCGTGTTGAAGCACGTGCAGGGGCCGGACTTTCCCACCGGCGCGTTCCTCTACGGTAAGAGCGGGATTCCGCAGGCGTACAAGACCGGGCGCGGCCGCTTCCTCATGCGCGCGCGAACCGCGCTCGAAAGCCTGACCAAGGAAAAACAGGCCATCATCGTCACCGAGATTCCCTACCAGGTCAACAAGTCCAAGCTCATCGAGCGCATCGCCGAGCTGGTCAACGACAAGATCATCGACGACATCGGCGACGTGCGCGACGAGAGCGACCGCGACGGCATGAGGATCGTCATCGAGTTGAAGCGCGGCGCGCAGCCGGAGATCGTGCTCAACCAGCTCTACAAGAACACCCAGATGCAGGAGAGTTTCTCGATGATCTTCCTGGCGGTGCTGAACGGGCAACCGCGGGAGTTGGGACTCGATCAGGCCATTCGCTGTTTCATCGATCACCGCATCGATGTGGTGCAGCGCCGCACCGTCTTTCTGCTGCGCAAGGCGCGCGAGCGCGAGCACATTCTGGAAGGCTACAAGATTGCGCTCGACAATCTCGATACGGTCATCCGCATCATCCGCGCCTCGAGTTCGCGCGTCGAGGCTCGCGAGAACCTGTATGCCTGGGGCAAGGGGACGGAGATTGTGATTTCGCTGGACCGGGAGCGGCTGAAGCACGAGGAGAAAGGCCTCACACTGCGCCAGATCGATGCGATTCTGGAGTTGCAACTGTACCGCCTGACGCAACTTTCCATCGACGAACTGCTGAACGAACTGAAGCAGGTGCGTGAGCGCATCGCCGAGTACGAATCGATTCTGGGCAGCGAGAAGAAGCTGCGCGCGGTGATCGTCAAGGAACTGGAAGAGGTTCGCGACAAGTACGGCGACGCGCGGCGCACGCTGATCATCGACGAGAGCGCCGAATTGCAACTCGAAGACCTGATCGCCGACGAGCAGGTCGCGGTCACCGTGAGCCACCAGGGCTACCTGAAGCGCACGCCCATTTCTATCTATCGCCAGCAGCGGCGCGGCGGCACCGGGCGCATGGGAATGAAGACGCGCGAGGAGGATTTTGTCGCGCAGTTGATCGTGGACTCGACGCACTCGTTTCTGTTGTGCTTCACCAACACCGGCCGCGTCTACTGGCTCAAGGTTTACGAGATTCCCGACGTGGGCGCTGCGGGCAAGGGCAAATCGATTCAGAGCCTGCTCGATTTGCAGCCCGGCGAAAACGTGCGCGCCATTCTGCCCGTGCGCGATCTGGAGGAAGAGGGCAAGTTCATCTTCTTTGCCACGCAGAAGGGAACGGTGAAGAAGACGCCGCTCAAGGACTTCTCCAACGTGATGTCCCGCGGCATCATCGCCATCGGCATCGACACGGACGATGAACTGGTGGCGGCGCGCATCACCGACGGCTCGCAGATCGTCTTCCTGGCCACGCACATGGGCAAGGCCATCCGCTTCGACGAGAACGATGTACGCTCCATGGGCCGTCCGGCCTACGGCGTGCGCGGCATCGAACTGGCCAAGCTCGATTATGTGGTCGGCGTGGCCATCACGCCCAAGGAGCACGCGCCGGGCGAGTACCGCATTCTTGTGGTCACTGAAAACGGCTTCGGCAAGCGCACCGACGTGGAGAAGTACCGCCTGCAATCGCGCGGCGGCAAGGGCGTCAAAAACATGGCCGTCACCCCGCGCATCGGAAAGGTGAACACCATTCAACTCGTCGAGGACACTTCGGAACTGATGGTCATCAGCCAGTTCGGCAAGATCATCCGCATCGACACCAAGACCATCCGCGCCGCCGGCCGCGCCACGCAGGGCGTCCGCCTGCTCACCCTGGAGCCGGAAGACAAGGTGGCCGCCGCGGTCATCATTCCGCCCGATGAGCTGAACGGCAACGGCAACCACGACGAGCCGACGCTGTTGCAGTAGGACCGAACGTTCCGCCGAGCGCCTAAAGTCAGAGGGGATACCGCAAGGAAACCCGGTTATGTCCCTCGACGAAATCGGGCAGTCGATGAGGAGTGTAGGGTAGGATCAATTCGATGGTCAAGAAGAAGGCAAAACTCACCAAGCGCGTCTCCGAGAAAGTCTTCACTGACAATGAAACTTGGACTGTCCAATATGGGGAGCTGAAACGTGGTAAGGGAAGACCAGGCGGGGCTCAACATCTATTCAATGTACTCGGTGAAAAACTTCCCTTCACAGCGCTTCAAGATGTGAAAAAGCATGTACTCAAACAATTCCCCAAACCACAGGGAGTGTACGTCGCGCACGACTCGATGGGCTGTCCTCGCTACATCGGGCGAGGAAATGTTTTTGCTCGCCTAGAATCTCGGTGGAAAGCCAAGCCACTTGAATTGTGTTATTTCTCGTTCTACCTAGTGTCGGAAAAGAAGCATGAGCGCGAAATTGAGACACTTTTGATTCGTGCGGCCGGATTCCTGCTTGAATTCAACGAGAAAAAGAAACGGGTTGGGATTTCCCACGGAAATATTAATGACTATGAAGCAGGGACATTCTTCTACGAGAGGCAACGCAAGAAGGGGAAGAGGGTTTAGCTACCGGGTGCCCCAGGTCTGGATTTTCAGACCTGGGATACGCGGCGGAATAAGGTGGATGTGAACCATAAGCACTGATAAAACAATTCGCAGGGTTACGGACCTCAAGGCGCAACGGTTGGAAACCTACCGCTATTGGCGAAGCCAATCCGTCGGAGACCGGCTCTCCGCCGTCTGGGAAACCAGCGAAGCTGCCTACGCCTTTGCCGCCGCTTTCAAAGGAGCGCCGCTCCACAATGACCAACGATCTGAAAGAACTATTACGCGCGTTCAACGCACACGGGGTTAAGTATCTTATCGTTGGTGCCTACGCGTTCGGCGTTCATGCTGAACCGCGAGCGACCAAAGGCCTGGACCTCTTCATCCGCTCTGATGAAGAGAACATCAAGGCAATACTTCGCGCACTCGCCCAATACGGGGCGCATCTCGGCAGCTTGACTCCGGCAGATTTCACGGACGATGCGGTCTTCCTGATCGGCCAACCGCCCGCGCGAATCGATATCATGCGGAAGATCGACGGCGTGACCTTTGATGAAGCCTGGGAGAACCGAATAGGGGGTCTCATTGATGGCAACATTCCGGCGCACGTCATCTCCCGCGAGCACCTGATTCAAAACAAGCTCGCCGTGGGAAGGCATCAGGATCTTGCCGACGTGGAGAAACTGCGCGAAGCCGCTCTTGAACGGCAATCCGCTGGAGAACTCGCGAATGAGAACGGCATCGAACGATAGCGGGCCGGTCGCCCGGTGCCTCATTCTTTCCGCTTCCTACACATGTTCACAGCCTCTTCAGCTTGTCCTCCAGATCCGGGATGTAGCTTACCTGGGCGTCGGGCTCCAGTTGGCGGGCAGAGGCGATTGCCGCCTGCCAGGCTTGGCGGGCTTCGTCCTTCTGGCCGAGAGCGGCGGCGATGTCGCCCAGAGCGGTCTGGCTGATGATCTCCACGGGGTCGATGGCTACGGCTTCGCGGGCCATCGCCAAAGCCTCATCGAGTTCGTGCGCGCGCATCAGTTCGTACACGCGCTGGGCGCGGCTGAGCGCGGCGGCCTGGTTCATCGGGAAGCTGCCGTGGTAGACGAGTACGCCGTAGTCGATCATCTCGTCCGGCTTGAGTGGTTGGAAGGCGGTGTAGGGATTCAAACGGCTGCTGGGCCATTCGCAGCCGCTCA
>Ga0187852_1003140_pt1 | contig 12443 bp, 13 predicted proteins | sample June2016WEW_6_40_FD_134511 | JGI IMG/M metagenome (GOLD analysis project Ga0187852, IMG submission 134511) | Peatland microbial communities from SPRUCE experiment site at the Marcell Experimental Forest, Minnesota, USA - June2016WEW_6_40 | ecosystem: Environmental > Terrestrial > Soil > Wetlands...
AACTCCGCGGCGCGGGCTTCTGCATAGGCGGCGGCGCCGATGAGCGCGGTGCGGCTTTCGAGAATCACCTTGACCGGCGTATTGACCAGCAATTGGCTCAAGCGGCCCTTGTCGGTAAAGGCCTTCACGAACGTTCCGTCCTTGAGCTTTTCGAGAATGCGCGGCGCAATGCCGCCGCCAACGTAGAGGCCGCCCACCGAAAGAATCTTGAGCGCCAGGTTGCCGGCCTCGGCGCCGTAGGCCGAGACAAACATGTCCAGCGCCCGCTCGCAGATCTCGCTCTTGGCCTTCATGGCGAGATCGGTGATGACGGCGTTCGGGTCCTCGGCGCGCATGCGCTCGGCCAGCCATGCCGGCTCTTCCAGGCCGCGCACCTCGCGCAGAAACTCGTAGACGTTGGTGAGGCCCTGCCCGCTCACCACGCGCTCGAAGCTGATGCGGCCGTTGTACTTCTGCATGAGGAAGCGCAGCAGGTCGACCTCGTCCTCGTTGCGGGGTGCGTAATCGGAGTGGCCGCCCTCGGAGGGGTAAGGCACGTAATCGCGGCCATCGAAGACCAGGAAGGCCTCGCCCAGACCGGTTCCGGCCGAGATCAGCGCGCGGTTGCCCACCTGGCGGGCGTCGCCCTCGCTCAGTGTGTACACCTGCTCCGGCCCCAGTTCGGCGATGCCGTAGCCGTTGGCTTGCAAATCGTTAATCAGGAAGACGTAATCGATCTTGAGGTTGCTGGCCAGCTCGCGGCTGTCGAGGGTCCACGGTAGGTTGGTGAGCCGCAGCCGCCCATCGCGCACTGGTCCGGGCACGCCAAAACAGGCCGCAGTCACCTTCTCCGAGACAATAAACTCCTTCACGATGGCTTCCAGGCCCGCGTACTCTTTAGCCGGAAACTGCTTGTCGCGCGCGTGCTTCAGATTGCCGTCGATAAAATCAAACAACGCCAGATGAACTTTGGTGCCGCCAACATCGCCTGCAAGAATCATGGGTTCCTCTCCAAAGTGCCACAGCCTTCGGCGTCCGGAGGGGGCAGCAGCGAGGCCGCAGCCCGGTCCAGAAGCAAGGTCAGTATACCGCCCGCGGGGCGGATCAACTGGCTGGGCAGCCGCTCGGGGTCGCGCGGTCCCATCCACACCTCTTTTAGAATCTGCGCCTTATCCGCGCCGCCGATGAGGAAGAAGACCTGGGAGGCGTGGTTGATCACGGACGAAGTGAGGGTGACGCGCCAGGAGTCTTTGGCCGGGACATGGTTGGCCACGGCGAGCCGGCTGAACTCCTGGAGGGCCTGAGTGTGGGGAAAAAGAGACGCAGTGTGTCCATCTTGCCCCATCCCCAGGGCCACCACATCGAAGCGCGGCAGCTCCGCGCCCTCCAGGCGAAAGGCATTACGCAGCTCCGATTCGTACCGCGCCGCGGCTGCTTCCGGCTCCAACTCGCCCTCGATGCGGTGAATCTGTTCAGGTTGTAACGGCACGTAGTCGAGCAGGGCTTCGCGGGTCATGCGGTAGTTCGAATCGGGGTCGTCGGGCGGAACGCAACGCTCGTCGACCCACCAGAGGTCGAGCTTCGACCACGGCATACGCGCCCGCCACGGCTGCGAGGAGTCGGCCAGGAGCGCAAAGGCGGCTTTGGGCGTCGAGCCGCCGCTGATGGCAATGCGCGCCCGACCCCGCGCCGCTACGGCCTGCTCGGCCTGCTCCACAAAATACTGCGCCGCAAGGCGGGCGAGCGCCTCGGCATCGGGTGCGACCAGGTAGACGATTTTGAGTGATTGATGCAAAGGGAACGCTCCTCCGGTTTCTACGTTACATGGATGACGAGAGCGCTGACGAAGGCTGATGATTGCAGAAAAGCGAGCGGCCTCAATGGCCCAGGTACAGTCGATACTGCTGCTCGAGGATGCCGGCGGCGCGGGCCAGCGCCAGCTTGGAAACGTTGTACTGGTAGAGGCTTTCGACGAGATTGGTTTGTGCGGTGGCCAGCGTGGCCTGCGCCGTGACCAGGGGCAGATTGTCGTCGACACCGGCGTTGACGCGGTCGGTCTCGTCGCTGAGGGCGCGAGTGGCCAAGTCAACATTCGATCGCGCCACTTCGACCAGTTGCCTGCTCGCGTTCACGTCGAGGAGCGCCGCGCGCACCTGCTCGTCGATGTGGTTGCGCAGATCGGCGAGCTCGGCATCGATTGAGTCCAATTGCGCTTTGGACGCTTCTTCGTCGCCGCGCAACCGCGCCTCACGAAAGAGGGGAAAGTTGAGCGTGCCCACGGCGACGAAGTTGCCGTGCGTGCCCGCTCCGTTCACTGTGCTGGTGCCGTAGTAGCTATAGAAACTGAGCGTGGGCAGCCGCTGGCTGCGATAGACGGCGTGTACGGCCTTGTACTCGACGGCCTGGTTTTGCAGGTTTTGGTAATCCTGGCGGCTCTTCAATGCCAGCACCCGCAGCTCTTCCGGGGTTTGCTCGGCCAGGTCGCTGTAGGGCGCGGGATCGATGAGTGCAATCTCCTGCGCGGGATCGACGCCGATCTCGCGCTCAAGCAGGATCAGGTCCTTGGCCTGGCGATTCTGGGCCGCAATCAGCGCCTGCTGCTCGGCTTCAAGCTCGACGCGCGCGCGCAGCTCGTCGAGATTGGCCACCGTGCCGGCCTCATGCGCCGCGTGCGCGTGATCGAGGAGTACCTGGGCTTGGGCTACCCGGGCATGAGCGTTGTCGACTTCGCTCTGATCGGCGACCGCGCGCAGATAGGCGATGGCCACCTGCTGGACGACCTCGCCGCGCGCCGACATGGTGTTGAAATGCGCCGCCCGCTCGGCCGCGCCGGCCGCCCTCCAGCCCTGGATTACCGGCCCGGAAAAGAGGATCTGGCTGAAATGAATCTGCCCCTCGGTCAGGTCGTCGCGCGTGATCTCCGAGAGCCCGGCGGGAACCTTGCCGCCGGGAAACAAGGACGCGAACTCGGCAAATGTCTTGGGTCCGAAACCGAGCGCGACCAGATTGTGCATGGAATAACCGGTGTCGCCGGTGAGCCAGATCGCAGGCAGAAACTCCTGCAACGCCTCGTTTCTTTCGCCGTGGAGGGCCTTTTCGCCTTCTTCGGATTCTTTCAAACCCAGGTTGTTGGAGAGGCCGCGGCGGATGGCGTCGTCGAGCGAGAGCTTGAGCGGCTGGCTTGTGACCGGCTGCGCGGTGACGCTGCCGAAGAAGGGATTGGCCGCAGAGGTCGGATTCTGCGCGCGCGAACTGGCCGCCCCGGCGCAGAGAAGGATCGGGAGGAGGAGAAAAAGCGCAACTCTGGCGCTCGGGGATGCAAGATGATGCCGCGGATTCACTGCCATCATTTTCTCAGATGAGGCGGGAGTTCCCGCGGATTCAATCGAACCCCCGAAGACCGCGGATTGACTTCACGATCTGAGTCCATAGGGGCTCCGCTGTTCTTTCAAAGTCGGCGCTGCCGCCACGGAGAAGCCGGATGGCTCCGGGTTCACGGGGTCCGAGCCCTGCCGCTTCCATCATCACCTCCACGTCGAAGCCTTCCTTGCGCGAACGCTGGTCGTAATAGAGGAGTGTGACGGCGATGGGATAGAGCGGTCCGACAACAACCGCGACGAGCGCGTAGAAGAAGTAGACGGCCACTTCGTAGACCTGCTGATTGAACCCGGCGCGATGGCCGGTGTAGATATGAGTCGCGATCCACCAGGCGAGAAAGGCCACCACGCCCTCCAGCACCAGAGCGCACGCGATCGCCATGATCCACGCGACGAGAATGCGTCCGCGGCTGCCTTTGGTCAGCCGCCAACTGCGGCGGAAGGATTTCCAGCCGCCGCGTTCTTCGAGCGCAGCCACCGGCATGGCGAAGGCGAGCGAGATGCCGACCCAAAGAAAAGCCACGAAAAAGGCGGCGATTATCGAGAACACCAAAGCGGCCGCAGAGTTAGGTTCTTTGAATATTCCCAGTTAGTAGGAAAGATAGGACCATCACCTTTGTGTGAGAAGGCTTGGCAAATCCGCCAGCAGATAAATGCCAGAGAGAATTAGAGCAAGGACTGCTTTATAAGTATGATGCGCACTCTGAAGCGCAGCAGTTCCCGCGTGGCCCCAAAGAAGGCTGGCGGACCTATAATGAACGTGGCCGGGAAGCTGTGCTGGCAACCGCGTTCAAGAAGGAGATTGCAGATGAAGCATAGGAAGCTCGCACTCAGTGCTGCGCTACTCCCGGTCCTTTTGACTCTGATCTATATTCCCGTGCAAGCCCAGCCGAAGGATCTTGATCTTTGGAGTCTGAAGATCACGAAGGCATATACGGTGCCGTCGATAGAGAACTGCCAGTTTGGCGGAACCCTTTCCCCATCGCCCGGTAGTAAATTGGTCGTCGTAGAGTTATCCGGATTCGCCCCAGCAAAGATGGACCTTGGGGTATTAAACATCCTCTTCTTTGCCATTGTAAACAAGGCTGAGCTGCAACCAAACGCGGTCGGGCAGGAAGTGGAAGGCAAGGTAAATTGGGCACCCTGTGGATGGGATAGTAAGGGGAGTCTCGAGTATTTAACGATACCGGCCCAAACTCAGTTCAAGATCCTTTTGGCCTTCCCCAACATTCCCCAAGATGTTAGCAAGTTCGACGTCTGGTGGGACAAAGTATCTCTGGGCACTGCCATTCTGGAACCGGGACCATGAAGCTTTGTTCTGAGAATGTGAATTCGATTTTACCGCTTGCCCGTCGCAAAGCTGAGACAGCCGGGAGCCATCAGAAACGGAGTAATTGGCCTTGTGTGATTTGCCGGACTTACCTGTCCAAGCAATAGTGCAATCCGCCGACCATTGCTGAATTGCCCCATTATAGGAGCATCCGATCAGCAACCCGACGGCGAGCGCCTCCGGAACAATCAGTTGCGCGCACATTTTGAGGAATGCGATCCGGAGATAGATGCGCCACCGCCCGGCGACAAAGCGGAGCGAGCCCAGAATTTAATTGCTTTCGCCGAAGAGCTCCCGGGACGAGGCCCGCACAAACGCGGCTTGAAACAGGAGACCCACAAAACCGGAGATGTGGTAATACCCCTGGGCGCGGAGCCAGCCTTTGACGAACCTCGTCGCCTGATCTTCGTCTGTCGAATTGGTCCACAGGTCGGTATGCACCCCGGCGATGTCTGCCAGATGGATGGCCAGCATGACGGCTGCGGGCAGGGCCGCGATGCCGGCGAAGAGCAGAAACCGCATGCGGTAGACCTCAAAGGTGCGGTCGAGAATCTCGCCCAGGTTCATGGGGCGTAGCGCGGCTGGCATAGGGTTTTCCCGGTTACGCGCCAGTATACGCGGGAGCGCGAGGCGCCGGAGCCCTGGCCGGGGCCATTTTGGCCCTGGCCGGATGGGGTGACGGAACAGATCGGGGGCCTTTTGCGTATCAAGTCACCATGCAGTACGTGGGTACATTAAGCTGGGGCATGGCGCCACTTGCAGTGGGGCAGACCTTTGGACGAGTGAAGGTGCAAGCGGCCACGACTGCTGCTACTCGGGAGAGCGAGGCTTGCAGGCTGGACGAGGCAGGCGCGGATTCCCCTGGGCTGGCGCGGCGCGATGAGACCCCCTGCGCCGCGCTCGCGGGCACTATGCAGGGCGGGCCGGCGAGCCGCGCAACATTGGCGAAGCGCTCGGGATCGACGGAGGTAAGAGCTCTGGATCTGGAATGGGCCGAGATCGTCCGCCGCTCGATGAACGGCGACTCGGGCGCATGGGCCGAGATGGTCCGGGCGCATCAGAAGCGTGTGTACGGGCTGTGTTACCGCTTTACGGGCAACGCGGCGGACGCCGAAGACCTGACGCAGGACGTTTTCCTGAAGATCTATACGAATCTGGGCAGTTTTGACGCGGCGCGCGGCAGCCTGCCGGTGTGGATTACCACCATGACGCGGAATCTGCTGGTGGACAACTTCCGGCGGACGCGGAACCAGCGCGCAACAAGTTCTCTGGACGAGGGTTGGGATCAGAACGAAGAGCTGCGGCCGCGCCTGAGCGCCCTCGACCGGCTGGCCGACGCGGGGCCTTCCCCGCACGAGGCGGCGGCGCGCAACGAGTTGAAGAAGATGGTCGAGAAGGCGTTGATGAAGGTGAGCGCGGATCTGCGCGAGGCGGTGATTTTGAGAGATTTGCAGGACATGGATTACAAGGAAATCGCGCAGGTTTTAGAGATTCCCGAAGGCACCGTGAAGTCGCGCATCAGCCGGGGCCGGGCGGAACTGGCGCGGCTGTTGGAACGTAATAAGAAGGAGGTGATGTAGCCATGACAGAGGGCACACACATTCCGGGGACGCCTGCTTGCGGCGAGTGGGAAGCGCAGTTGACGGATGCACTGGACGGGCTGCTGAAGCCCGAGGAGGAAGCGCGGTTTGTGGCGCACAAGGCCAGTTGCCCGGCTTGCGCGGAACTGTATGAAGCGGCGCGCAAGGGCCGCGAGTGGTTGGAATTCCTGTCGCCCGAGCCGGAGCCGCCCGAGGGGCTGTTTGAGAGGATTCTGGCGACGACAGGTCCGGGCCATGCGGTGAGCGGTTTGCCGGCAGCGGGGCCCGATACAGTTCCAGCTTTCGTGCCGCCAGTGTGGCAACAGCCGGGATTCCTGGCGCGGATGCGGTCGAGCGCGCAGCCACGGATGCTGATGACGGCGGCGATGGCGTTCTTCTCGATTGCGCTGACCATGAACCTGGCGGGCGTGGAGCTGAAAGATCTGCGGCTGGCCGACCTGCGGCCGCGCGCGATGCGGTCGTACATGGAACGGCAACTGAATATGGCTTCGGTTCCGATCGTGCGCTACTACGACCATCTGCGGTTTGTACACGAGGTGGAAGCGGGGGTGCGCGAGCTGCGCAGCCAGAACCAGGACCAAGGCAACGGCGGCGAGCAGCAACAAAAGCAAACGCAGCCGGCGACGCCGGGTGAGACGCGGAATCGCAGGGAACAAGGGAACAAGGGAGCAAGGGCACAAGCCACACCGGCGGGGAGCAAGGGGGCAAGCGATCAAGCCGACCCAGCGGAAACCCACGAAACCGGCGGCGGCGCGAACGAGGAGTACTTGGAAACGTCACTTACGTTTCCAATAAGGTCCATGCAGTCCAGAGGCTACATGGTGCAAAGGTTGGAAAGGAGCACACCATGGATTGCGTAAACCATAGCGGTGCAAACGCGGCGGCGTACTGCCAGAGCTGCGGCAAGGCGCTGTGCCAGGCGTGCGTGCGCAAAGGATCGAGCGGACAGGTTTTCTGCGAGCCGTGCTGGATGGCGTGGCAGAGCGCGCAACGGCCTTATGTGCCGCCGCCCGCCGGAGGGCCGAGTCCAGGGCTGGCGGCTGTGCTGGGCGCGATTCCCGGCGTGGGCGCCATGTACAACGGTCAGTTCGTCAAGGGCCTGGTGCATGTGGCGATCTTTGCGGTGCTGGTGAGCGCTGCGCACGTCTTCGGCGTCTTCGGCTTCTTCGTCGCGGCGTGGATCTTCTACCAGATGTTCGACGCGTATCACACGGCGAGGGCACGGCGCGACGGCGATCCTCTGCCCGACCCGCTCGGACTGAACGAGTTGAGCGGTTGGTTTGTCGCTGGCGGTCGGCCGCCGCAGGGCCCGGCACAGGGAACGGCGGGCGCAGGCCAAGCCGCCAGTCAGGGCGCGGATCAGGCGTCCTATCAAGCTCCCTTCCAAGCTCCATTTCAGGGGGCATTTCAAGCTCCATTTCAGTCCACCTATCAGGGGCCGTACGCGCCGCCTCCGCCGGGGCCGATGGGGCCGGGTTTCCCGCCGATTCCACCCATTCCGCCGATGCCACCGATCCCGCCGATCCCGCCGATGCATCCGGCGTGTTGGCAGCGCCGGGAGCCAGTGGGCGCCATCATTTTGATCGCCCTGGGCGTGCTGTTTCTGCTGGGACAGTTTGAATGGTTCTCGTGGCATGTTTTCCAGTACTTCTGGCCGATGCTGCTTATTGGGTTGGGGGTGTGGCTCATCGTCCGGCGCATGCACGGCGCGCAGGGCGGGCCACCGAACGATCCGCAGAGTAGCTCGCAAGGGGGTCAAAAATGAACCACTACACGATGATTTGCAGATTGCGCGGGCCGGCGATTCTGCTGCTGATTGGAATCCTGGCACTGCTGCACCAGATGGGCGTGATTCCGTACTTCTGGCGGTTGTTGTGGCCTCTGCTGCTGATCCTTCTGGGCTTACTCCTGCTGGCCGAACGTGCGGTGCTGGCATCGGAAGGCTACCCGCCCTATTTCGGAACGCCGGGGCCGGACGCGGGACAGGCTACAAATCAAGGGACAGTGCCGGGCGCCCCGACTACTGGCGCCGGGCCGAACGCTCCATCTCCGAGCGCGGGGCAGGGCGCGGCGAACCCTGCGTCCGAGGTAAGTGGGGCGATTGTGCCTCCGCAGTGGCAGGAATTTGACGACAAGAAGGGAGGACAGTCATGAGTAGCATGCCTCCGAATATGCCTCCAGGGGGAAGCGTACCGCCGCCCTACGATTCGAAGACACAATGGCGCGCGTATCGCGAACAGCAAAAGGCAGCGTGGCGTGCGCAACGCGATGCCTGGCGGGCGCAGCGCCATGCGTGGAAGGCGAGCTATCCTGGCTTCTATGGGCCGCGCGTGCCATCGGTCATTGGCCCGATTCTGCTGGTGAGCGCGGGCGTGATTGCGCTGCTGGTCATCAGTGGCCATCTGGACGCAGGCGCGTTCTGGACGTGGTACGGCCAGTGGTGGCCGCTGCTGCTGATCGGCGCTGGGCTGGCGTTGCTTGGCGAGTGGGCGCTCGATATGCGCCGGAAAGTTCCGGTGCGGCGCAGCGGCAGTTTCATCGGGATTCTGATTTTTCTCGGGATTCTGGGCGCACTTGCAGCGGCGCACAACCATTTCTTTATGGGCCCGTTTCACGGCGACTTCGGCGATAACGATTTTTTCAACACATTCGGATTGCCGGAGCACGACAGCGATCAGCCGGTGGACAACCGGCAGATTCCGGCCAATGCGTCGATTGAGATTCGCATTCCTCGCGGCGACGTGAGCATCACCGCGAGCGACCAGGCGAACCTTCAGGTGCAGGCGCACGAAGTGGCGTATGCCGGCTCGGACGATGCGGCGAAGAAGATCTTCAACGCCGAGGCCGCGCAGGTGACGGTGAACGGCTCCGCAGTGACGATCCAATCGCAGTCGAACGACAGAGGGCGCGTGAATCTGTCGGTAGCCGTGCCCAAGACGGCGCACGTGACGGTAAACGCGGGATGGGACAACGTGACGGCCAGCGGCCTGGGCGCCGGCATCGACATCACGGCGCGCGGCGACGTGCATCTGAGCTCGATCACCGGGCCGGTGGTGGCGCACTTTGTCAACGGCAGGCACGACGTCTTCGCCGCGCAGGATGTCCAGGGCGACATCACGCTGGAGGGCAACGTGGACGACATCACCCTGTCGGACATCAAGGGCGGAATCTCGCAGAACGGGGATATTCCGGGCGACGTGTCGATGGAGAACGTGGCCGGGCCAGTGCATCTGCGCACCTCGGTAACCACGCTGGACGCGGCCGCGCTGCCCGGCGACCTGACCTTGAACGACGACGATCTGCGGATCACCGGGGCCAAGGGACAGGTGCGCGTGGCAACGCATTCCAAAGACGTGGATCTGAGCCAGGTCGAAGGCGACACGAGCGTTGAGGACCGCGACGGCGCGATCCGCATAGAAGTGGCCGGCACCTACAATGTGGAAGCCAAGAACAGCAAGGGTGACGTGGACATCACGCTGCCCGCCAACGCTTCGGCTACCGTGAGCGGACAGACGCACAACGGTGATGTGGTGACGGATTTACCGATAGCGTTCAGCGGCGGCGTGGACAAAGCATTCACGGCGCGCATCGGCGGGGGTGCGGCGCACATTGTGCTCAGCACCGATAACGGCGATCTACACGTCCGAAGGGAATCTGCCACTCCGGCCGTGGCGCCCGCGCCGGCGGCAAAGGCGGCTCCGAACGCGCCTAACGAACGCCACCTGAAGAGCTCGAAGACGCTGCCGGCGCAGCCGGTTACGCAATAGACAGGCTACCCGGCGAAGGAATTGAAGCAGGCGCGGGAGGGTGATTCCCTTCCGCGCCTGTTTTGTTTTCTGCGGCGGGAGTTGTATGCTCCACGGCAGGGGGGTCAATCGGGGTCATGGTGCATCTGCCGGTCAGGGTGATTACCGTGGAGCGGGAGTACGGCTCGCACGGAGCGGAGTTTGCGCACGACTTAGCGGCGCGGCTGGGCTGGCGGCTGTTGGATTCGGAGTTGGTGAGCGGCGCTGCGCGCATGGCCGGCGTGGACCCGAAGACGGCGGCGAAGTTCGACGAGCGGCTGGATCCGTGGTACTACCGGTACGGCAAACTCTTCTGGCACGATCCGGTGTATGTACCGGCGACCAGCGGCGAAGAGAAGATCTTCGACTCCCAACGCATGCTGGAGCTGATCCGGGAGGAGATTCTGGAAGCCGCGAAACAGGGCAACTGCGTGCTTGTAGGCCGCGGATCGGCCTGCGCCCTTGCGGGGCAGCCGGGATGCTTTCACATTTTTGTGTACGCCACGACCAGCGCCAAGAAGGAGTGGTTCGCACGGACGTTTCCCGAGCGGGCGCAGCATGCCGAGCAGCATCTGGCGGCCTTCGACCGGCGGCGCGCGGCGGTGATCCGCAAGTTCTACCAGCAGGAGTGGTGCTCGCGCGGGCTCTATCACATGCTGCTCAACTCGTGCATTGGAACGGAAGCGATGATTGCCGCGGTCGAGTGCGCGGCAGGATTGTGCGCGGCGCCTGTGGAACCTGCGACAAGGTGAGAATTCTAAGGCAATCTCCTCCTTCTGCTCTGGATTTTGGGTTGCTGGTGAGAGTAGCATCGATCCAAACAGATCCATGAGCATTGAAATTCACCCTCGAAAGATCAAGGGTAAGTGGGTGGAGGGGTATGCTTTGGACCTTCACTCAGTCAGCAGCTCGTTCACGGGTTACGACGGCTACGGACACCCCCAGTTCGTCACGACTCGCTCGGAAATCGGCGAATTACTTTATAGACTTAAGTACAGAGCTGATAGCCATGCGGTCGGATCGATCGCCGAAGCTGTCGTTGGATTCTTGAGCAAACGGTGGCCGATCACAGTTGATCTCATCGTTCCGGTGCCGCCATCGAACACGGCACGGAAGCGGCAACCTGTATTAGAAGTTGCTGAAGAGATCAGCGAAAGAAGCGGAATAAGACTTGGTACCGCATGCATCACCAAAATCAAGCAAACGCCGCAATTGAAGAACGTCTATGATTACAAGGAAAGGACGGCCGCTCTGGAGAATGCCTTCGCAGTGGCGGCGAATGAGACTTCGGGACAGCGTCTTCTTCTGTTTGATGACCTTTTTCGATCTGGAGCTACGATGAACGCAATCACCGAATGCCTGATAAGGGATGGCAAGGCCGGAAAAGTGTTTGCGCTGACCTTGACACGGACTCGGAGTAGCTTATGACAACGGTCTTCATTGGTGGTTCAAGAGCGGTTTCCCGGTTGAACGAGGTGATTCGGCGTCAACTTGACGACTTGATCGAGAAGAAGTGCACTATCTTCATTGGCGATGCAAATGGCGCAGATCGGGCTGTCCAACAACACTTTGCGGATCGCGGCTATAGAGACGTAGTTGTTTTTTGCATGGGCAACTGTCGGAATAATGTTGGCGGCTGGCAATTCCGCACGATTTCAACTAGCACAGCAAAACGAGACTTCACGTATTTCGCAAGGAAAGACATGGAGATGGCGCGTGAAGCCCGGTGCGGAGTGATGTTCTGGGACGGCAAGAGCAAAGGAACTCTCAATAATATCGAAAACCTTTTGTACGCTCGAAAAGCAGTCCTTGTCTACCTCTCAAAGGAAAAAACGTTTCACAAATTGTCCACCGAGGACGACCTTCGCGCACTTCTTTCGCGGTGCGATCAAGTTCAAATAGGGCGGGCGTATCGTGCGTTGGAGGCTTCAGGCGCATCCTTGCATCGCAGTCAAATGTCACTGAATTAGAACTGCGCGTTCGACACACATGTAATCTCTGATCGACAGGTTTACACGTCCAGAGGACGAAATTACACGGCCGTGCGCGCGACGCGCGCGCCGATGCGCGTAAAAATCTCCCAGGGAATGGTGCCCGTAGCGCGGGCGTGGTCTTGAGAGCTGATGGTCTCGCCGCCCTGCGTACCGATCAGGACCACTTCATCGCCGGCTGCGACGCCGGGAATCTCCGTGACATCGAGAACCGACTGATCCATGCTGACGCGGCCCACCAGCGGCGCGCGTTGCCCGCGCACGAGTAGCTCGAAGCGATTGCCGAGCGAGCGGTCGAGGCCGTCTGCGTAGCCCGCGGCAACGAGGGCCAGGCGCATGGGCTCGGTGGCGACGAAGGTTGCGTTGTAGCCGACGGTGGC
>Ga0187852_1003141_pt1 | contig 12442 bp, 9 predicted proteins | sample June2016WEW_6_40_FD_134511 | JGI IMG/M metagenome (GOLD analysis project Ga0187852, IMG submission 134511) | Peatland microbial communities from SPRUCE experiment site at the Marcell Experimental Forest, Minnesota, USA - June2016WEW_6_40 | ecosystem: Environmental > Terrestrial > Soil > Wetlands...
CCCACGGCTCCGGCGGCGGCGGCGACGGCTGTGGCAATGCCCGAGGGAATGAACTCGGGCGAGGTGGTCAAGGTGCTCAAAGCCCGCTTTGCGCTGGTGACGGCAAACGGCCAGGGAGAGATGCAGGGCAAGATCTTCCGCGTCGCGCACCTGGGCTTCTTCGACTACCTTGACACGGTAGCTTTTCTGGGCGCGATGGAGCACATTGCCAAGGACACGCTGGGTCTGCCGGTGGTTTATGGGCAGGCGTTGGCCGCGGCGCAACAGGTGTACGCGGAGGCGGAGAAACAGTGACGAAGTGAAAAAGTGAGAAAGTTAAGAATCTTTGCAGGCGATTCGCTACCAATTCACGCCGTCACTGTCTTGATTCACTCTTTCACTTCTTCACTCGTTCACTTCTTCACCGTGTTGCGAAAGGCATTCATGGCCGAACTGAGTTTCGGGGAAAAGCTGCTGATCGCGCGCAAGCAGCTTGACCTCTATCAATACGAGATGGCCGAGCGGCTGGGCGTGCATCCCAACTCGATCTGGAAGTACGAGCGGGGCGAGGGCAAGCCGCACGCGGCGGTAGTGCGGATCTTCGATCTGCTTTGCGAAAAGCACGAAATCCGCTTTGACGAGTATGAATCCGCGCAAAAGGGCAAGGGAGACGTGATGAAGATCGTTCTGGCAGAGAAGGTTTCTCCGGCAACGCTGGCCGTGTTTGCGGCCGAGCCGGGGTGGGTAGTTCTGACGCACGACCAGTTGCCGGACGGGTTGCCGGCGGCTTTGGCCGATGCGGACGCGCTGGTGGTGCGCAGCGCCGTGCAGGCGGACGACGCGCTTATGGCGCATGCGCCCAAGCTGCGGGTGATTGGCCGGGCAGGCGTGGGCGTTGACAACATCGACGCCGATGCGGCCACGCGGCGGGGCATTGTGGTGATGAACACGCCGGGCGCGAACGCCGTGGCGGTGGCCGAGCTGACCATCGCGCTGATGCTGGCGCTGGCCCGCAAGCTGCCCTTCGCAAATTCGACCATGCACGCCGGCCGCTGGGAGAAGAAGATTCTGCAAGGCGCGGAGTTGCGCGGCAAGACGCTGGGCATCCTGGGGCTGGGGCGCATCGGCTTGGAGGTGGCCCGGCGGGCCAAGGGCTTTGGGCTGGAGATCATCGGCAGCGACCCGTTTGTGTCAGCAGCCGTGGCGCGCGAAAACGGCATCAAGCTCGTGACGCTGGAGGAGCTGATTGCCGGATCGGATTACATCTCGCTGCACGTGGGCCTGACGCCGCAAACGACCGGAGTCATCAACGCCAAGACGATCGCGGCGATGAAGAAGGGCGTGCGCATCATCAACTGCGCGCGCGGCGAACTGATCGACGACGCGGCGCTGGTGGAGGCGCTCAAGAGCGGCCAGGTGGCCGGCGCGGCGCTGGACGTGTTTGCCAAAGAGCCGGCCAAGGAGACGCCGTATGCGGAGTTCGACCAGGTAATTCTGACTCCGCACATCGCCGGCTCGACGGGCGAGGCGCAGGAGGCGGTAGGCATCCAAATTGCGTGTCAGGTGCGCGATTATCTCAAGCTAGGCGTGGTGCAGAATGCGGTGAACCTGCCTTCGCTGAGCCATGAGGAGTACGTGGTGCTGGCGCCCTACATCGACCTGGCCGGGCGGCTGGGCTCGTTTATGGCGCAGGCGGGCAAGGGCGGCATTGAGGCCATTGATCTGGTCTACAGCGGCACGCTGGCCGAGGCCAAAATCGATCTGGTGCGCAATGCGGCCATCGCCGGATTGCTGGAAGGCTCGGAGAATGTAAACCGCATCAACGCGGCTACGGTGGCCGGGGAGCGCGGCATCCGCATCCACGAAGAGAAGGAGGAGAGCCCCCGCGGCGGCGCGGCCACGGTGCTGGCCATCAAGCTGCACACAGCCAAAGGCGAGAGCCGCGCCACAGGCACGGTGATTCACGGCGAACAGCCCCGGCTGCTGGAGTTCGACTCTATCGACATCGAGACGCCGCTCGAGGGCAACCTGCTGGTCTGCCGCAACCTGGACGTGCCGGGCGTGATCGGCAAGATCGGCACCATCCTGGGCGAGCACGGCGTCAACATCGCCAACTTCGCGCTGGGCCGCGAGCGCGCCGGAGCCAAGCCGGTAAAGGCGCTCTCCGTGGTGCAGGTGGACGCGCCTGTCTCCGGCAAAGTGTTGGAGGCGCTGGGAACCATCGAAGCGCTGCTCGAGGCCAGGCTGGTCAAGCTGCCTGAGGCGGGCTTCTAACTTCCGGTTGGAAGCGATTCGCCTCAGTCAAAGAGAAAAACCACCGCCAACCAGCGGTGGTTTTTCATTGGGTGAAGCAGATTCGCGCCTTAGGGCTTGTGCTCTTGCGGATTTCCTGGAACCGGAGTGGGGAGCGCTCCATCTCCTATCTTGACCGGGAGCGGTTGACTATTGCTAAGCGCAATCGTGGTGCGCATGATCGATACTTCGTACGGATTCCACGTGGATAAGGTCCAGAAGAGGGTTGCGCTGCGCGGCTCGGGGCCGGGGCGGGTGTAGCGGTTGATCACGTACGTCGCATAGAAGCCGCCTGGCTGGAACTTATCGCCGCGCCGTTTGCCCGGCCAGTAATCGCGGCGATCGCCGCAACCTTCCAGGGTCATGATCAGCTTGCATCCCGGATGGTCGGCCGGACCCAGAATCGCGGTAGGTTCCGACCACGGACCCCAGGGCGCCGGCGCCACGCGCACGGCAACAGCGTCGTACATCATCAGCCACATGTGCAGCGGCGCATTCCAGGTGATGGAGAACTCGCCGACGTTGTAGCCTTTTTCGATGGCCGGCGTGTAAATCTGGTTCACGGAACTGGGTCTCCACTCCGCTTTCGACACCCATTTGGGTTTGCCTTCGGGAGTTCTGCCCGCGAAGAACCGCCACGTCGCCGGATTGTCAAAGCTCTCAACCGGCGCATAAGCCAGGTAAGGCACGCTCCTGCGGTAGCGCGGCACGCCGAAGATGAAGATTCCCAGCTTCTGCTCCTCTGGCAAGCCGGTCTGCATCCTGGCATTCACAGCCGTCGAGTAGACAAAGCCCTCCGGCATCGCTTTCACATCGCGGAAGGTGTAGCCCTCGTCCTCGGAGCGGGCCATGACGCCTGTGCCCAGGCTGTTGCTGTTGTTGGTCTCCGAGCATTGCCGGGTGGGAGCGGGGCGCTCGAGTGGATGATCCGGCGAGGCCGGGTAGTCGTTCGGCTGAATGCAATGATCCGTCCAGAAGAATCCATACAGCGCGCCTTGCACCGACACTCCGCCCGAGGGGACGTTGAAAAAGCCCTGCTTCACGCGCACCGGTCCGACGATCGTCGGCGGGTCGAATTTCTTTTTGACGCCCTCGGTGCGGCTGTGAACCTTCAGGTCCAGACAGGTCTTAGGGTCCGGCAATTCCGTCCGCGCCGTCACGCCCACCGAATCGTCCGGGATGGTGTCGGCCAGAGGGCCATTCCCATGCGGCGGCGGCCAGCTATCGCCGAAGAAGAGAACCAGCCTGCCCTCGTGCTCCACCGGATAGCCCAGATCGACCGCATCCAGGCCGAAGTTGGTCAGCGTTCTGGCCGCGGTGGGCCGTCCGGTCTCCCAATCCACGTCCCCGGTCAACTGGCAGATTTTCTGCGTTTCGCCCACGCGCGTGACGGCCGGCGGCGCTCCTTCCTGTGCTCCTGCGCGTCCCGCCTGCACGGCCGCCGCTAGAAACAGAACTGCCCATGCTGCCTGCTTTGTTCGGCTCTTCTGCACAATATTGCCTCCATTCCATCGCGGATACCACCCGCTGCTTATTTGGTGGGGTCGTTCATGCGGCCCATGACAGAATACTGCACGAGCGACTATCGCGAATCAGAAAGACGAAGGGGTGGTCCACGGTGAAAGAAATTGGCTGCTCTTCCCGGGCGAGCACGGCGTCAACATCGCCAGCTTCGCGCTGGCCCGCGAGCGCGCCGGAGCCAAGCCGGTCAAGCTGCTTGAGGCGGGCTTCTAACTTCCGGTTGGAAGCACTTCGCCTCAGTCAAAGAGAAAAACCACCGCCAAGCGAGCGGTGGTTTTTCATTTCTGATCGCAGCCCGACGAAATCAGCCCATGATCCCCGGATGCCCCAGCCAGCCGCGCAAATAAGAGGCCTGCCCAATGTGATAGGTCTCGTGGTAGGCCAGGAAATTGACGGTGCCGCTCACTTTCCCGTCGGCGCTCGGCGGTCCCGAAGTCGCAGGAACTGCCAATACTTCTTCCGTGACAGCATCCATCGCAGAATTCAGACGAGCGGATGACTCATCCCATGCGAGCAATGCTTCTTCAGGCGTGGGGTACGCCACGTCATCGGCCTTTGCGCCGCGCCCGAAGAGCGCGAACCAAGGCTTCGACCAGTCTTCTCCCAGGCGCTTGAGCACGGCGCTGCGAGCCCAGGTCACATGGCCCACGATCCACAACAGGTCGTTAACAGCCCCCTCGGGCTTGCGAGTCCATTCTTCGTCCGTCAATCCTTCCAGATTCTTCTTAAGAAATTTCGTGTTCTGGTTGAAGCTCACTGCGGCAATGGCGATCGAGCTGGGGATAGGCATCTGGATCGTTTCCTCCATGGTTGAAATGGTTCGACCGTGAATCGAATTGTACGCCGGCGGCTTCTACGCTCTGCTCAGGTAAGCCCCCTCGCTGGTGTCCACGCGGATCTTTTCGCCTTCATTGATGAAGGCGGGGACCTGGACCACGAGGCCGGTTTCGGTCTTGGCAGGCTTGGAGACGCTGGAGGCTGTGGCCGACTTCAGGCCCGGCTCGGTCTCGACGACGGTCAGCTCGACGGCCGCCGGCAGCTCGATGCCCACGGCCTGGCCGTCATGATAGCTCACCTTGATTTGCAGGTTCGGTGTCAGGTACTCGATGGCGTCGCCCAGCGTCGAGCCCTTGAGCACGGTCTGCTCGTAGTCCACGGGATTCATGAAGTAGTAGTCGTCGCCGTCGGCGTAGAGAAACTCCATCGAGACCTCGTCCACCACCACTTTTTCAATGGCGTCGGCGGAGCGGAAACGGTGCTCGAACATGGCCCCGGACTTGAGGTTGCGCAGCTTGGCCTGGATGAAGTCGCGCAGGTTGCCCGGCGTGCGGTGCTCCACTTTGAAGACCAGGTGCAGTTGGTCGTTGTGCTTGATGATCATGCCGGGACGCAGTTGTGTGGCGGGAATCGCCATGGAAGTTGAAGCTCCTTGCTCTTGTTGCGGACGTACCGCGGAAGATTTTGGCCTTGGCCTGTCTATTCATTGTAGCGTAGCGTGAATGGGCGGATTGCAAGCTGGCCGAGGCCCGGAGCTGGTTCGCTTGCCTCTGGCTTGCTTCGCCGGCAGCTACTCTGCGATTGAACTCGGCAGACTTGTTTCGCGGCGCGCTGAGCGACTGCCATCGTCCGCATGCGAAGCGTTTCGCAAGCAAAACGATCTGGCCCACATGATGCGAGCAGTTTGCTGTTGTTCCACCATCATCTCATCCGTTACCATTGCCTCGAATTTCCTGGCGGGATTTCGCCCGCTTTTGGAGGCCATCGATGCGCCGTTCCCGTTTCGTTGTTTCCATTTCGTTCTTCGTAGTCTTGCTCAGCGCTGCCACGCTTGACCCAACCCGCCTGAAGGCTCAAAACGCCGGACAGACCGCCGCTTCCGTTCCGGCGGATGCGCCCTACAGGGATGCGCGCCTGCCGGCGGAGAAGCGCGTTGCAGACCTGCTGAGCCGCATGACGGTTGAGGAGAAGGCGGCCATGCTGTCGGGGTCGGGGTGGATGGAGTCGGCTCCCATTGAGAGGCTTGGGATTCCGGCGATCAAGATGGCGGACGGGCCGATGGGGGTGCGGTCGTGGGCGGGCAGCTCGGCCATCACGAGCCTTCCCGGCGCGCCTCCGAAAGTGCTGACGACGTCGTTTCCCGCAGGCGTGGCCATGGCCGCTACCTGGGACACCGATCTCGTCCAGCGCGAGGGCCAGACGATCGCGCAGGAGGTAAAGGCGCTGGGCCGGGACATGATTCTGGGACCCACGGTGAACATCAACCGCGTGCCATTGTGGGGGCGCAACTTTGAGGGCTACGGCGAGGACCCGTACTTGGCCGCGCGGCTGGGCGTGGCCTACATTCGCGGAGTGCAGGGCGAGGGCGTGATTCCTGCAATCAAGCACTTTGACGCAAATAATGAGGAGTTCGAGCGCCACCGCATCGACGAGCAGATCGACGAGCGCACCCTGCACGAGATTTATCTGCCCGCTTTCAAGGCCGCGGTGCGGGAGGCCGGCGTGTGGAGCGTGATGTCGGCTTACAACAAGGTCAACGGCGTCCATTGCGCCGAGAGTGTGCCGCTGCTGCACGACATTCTGCAAAAGGAGTTCGGCTTCAAGGGCTTTGTCGTCTCCGATTGGGGCAGCACCTACTCGACCGCAGCGACGGTGAACGCGGGGATGGACCTGGAGATGCCGGGCGGGCCGCCGATGCAGGCCTGGCTGGCCAACCCGCACATGCAGAGTTCAGGCAACGGCGCGGGCTGGCTGACGGCGGATAAGGTGCTGGCCGAAGTGAAGGCCGGGCATATCAGCGAGGCCACGCTGGACGACAACGTGGGACGGATTCTGCGCGTGATCTTTGTCAGCGGGCTCTTCGACCATCCCCACACCGGCGGCGGCGAAGTAGACACGCCGGCGCAGCGGGCCGTGGCGCTGCAAGGCGCGACGGAGGGGATTGTGCTGCTGAAAAACGCCGCTTCCCTGTTGCCGCTGGATGCCAAAAAGATTCATTCCATCGCCGTGATCGGCCCCAACGCAGCGGTCGCCCGCACCGGCGGAGGCGGCAGCTCGCTGGTGCGGCCTATGTACGCGATCGCGCCCCTGGATGGGATTCGCGAACGGGCTGGAAACCGGATCGCGGTAAAGTTTGCGCTGGGCGTGGGGATGGATGGAGAAGATCCGGCAGTGGACACTCCAGCGGTCCGCGCCGGCCTGCTGAAAGAGGCAACGGACCTGGCCGCCCACGCAGATGTGGCCGTGGTCGTCGTGGGACGCTACCCGAAGCTGGAAGGCGAGGGCTTCGATGTGGCGACGATGGACCTGCCGGCCGGCCAGGATGAGCTGATTCAGGCCGTCGAACAAGCCAATCCCCGCACCATCGTTGTTTTGAATACCGGCGACCCGGTCACCATGAGCAAGTGGATCGGCCAGACGCCGGCGCTTTTGGATATGTGGTACGGCGGTCAGGAAGGCGGCCATGCGCTGGCCTCGATTCTCTTTGGCGACGCCAACCCGTCGGGCAAGCTGCCGGTCTCGTTCCCCAAGGAGTGGGAAGATTCGCCGGCCTACGGCCACTATCCCGGCGAAAATCTCAAAGTGGATTACGCCGAAGGGATTTATGTCGGATATCGCTACTTCGACACGAAGAATGTTGAGCCGTTGTTTCCGTTTGGCTTCGGGCTGAGTTACACGAAATTCGAGTACAGCGGGCTGACGGTGACGCCTTACATCAGCGCGGGGAAGGCGGGTCTCACCGGAGCCGTGGTCAGCCTTAAGGTGCGCAACGCCGGCTCGCGCGCAGGAGCGGAGGTGGTCGAGCTTTACGTGCACGACGGCCACGCGAAGATCGACCGGCCGGCGCATGAGCTGAAGGGATTCAAGCGCGTCGAGCTGAAGCCGGGCGAGTCGCAGACCGTAGCCTTTACGCTGGGCCGCGGGGCGCTCTCGTACTGGAGCCCGGAGAAGAATGCCTGGACAGCCGATCCCGGCACATTCGAGATTCAGCTGGGAGCGTCGTCGCGCGACATCCGTCTGCGCGCGCCGCTGGTACTGACGAAGTAATCCTGTTACCGCGCCGGTTCGTAGGGCTCGATGCGCAGCATGTCCGACAGAATTCCCCGCTCCTCGGGGCTGAAGACGCCCTGGTAGCGGGCGGAGTTGAGCACCGTCTGGCGCTGATTCAGGGGAACCGCACGCAGGTCGCGGAATGCGCTCCCCATCACAGCCCGGCGGTCCGCCGGCAGAGCGTTCAGGCGGCGCGCGGAGAAGTTAACCTGCAACTGTTCCTGGGGCGACAGACGTTCGATCATCTCCGCGCGGGCCAGCCGGCGCTGACGCTGCTCCTCGGGCATCTGGTTTACCTGGTGCAATTGCCGCACCACGCGCTGCTGGTCGGCGGGGTTGAGGCGCTTGAAGCTGGGGTCGTTGCGCAGCATCCGCTCCTGCTCCTGTGCGGGAATATTGCGGTGCTGATTGAGCCAGTCGCCCAGATGTCCGGGAGGGGAATAACCGGGAGAGGCATTGCCGGGATACGCGGGCCGCTGATAGCCCTGACCCTGATAGGGAGAACCGGGATAAACGGGACGCGGCGCAACCGTGGGATAGCCGGGCGCTGGACGCGGCGCCCTATTTGCTTGCGGCCGGCCCTGGGTTTGCGGAGCAGGCCGGCCCTGGTACTGGGGTCTATTCGGCTGAGGCGGGGCGGACTGAGGCCGGGGTGCGGAAGCGTGTGCGGCCGGCGCGGGCGCGGAACGGTGCGCAGGCGCGCTCGCGTGCTGGCCGCGAGCCCAGGCCGTAGGCACGCACAGAACCGCAACAACCGCTGCCAAAGCCGCGCGGTGCATGCGTCCCGGATTGTATTCCCCGCTCATAGTCTCTTCCGGCTCTCGCCCTACCCCAGCGATGAAGATCCCGCGGCTGCGGGCTGGGAACCCCGCCGCCGCACTACGCCAACAATCTCGAGCTAATCCCCGTTTTGGTCGGTTGTTGACATCGCCTCCAACTGATCGAGCAATTGGGCGTTGTTATCCAGCGTTTGCAAATCGTGCACTACGGCGGCTTGTGGTGCAGTCGTGGCTGACTGCTCCCAGTCGTTCATGCCCAAATACGCTCCGCCGCCGAGCAGCAGCACCACGGTCAGCGCCATGGCCGCCAGCGGACGAACATGCATCGCCGGCCCGTAAGTGAGGCTGGCGCGCAGCCGGGCAACCCAGCTTGCAGGCCAGTTGGCCGGAGCAGCCTCGCGCTCCTCCCGCATACGCGCGTCCAGCCGGCTTAAAAAGTACGGGCTCGGCTCCGGACCCTCCCAGGTATCCAACAGGGCCATGGTCGCGCGCAGCTCCGCCAGTTCGTTGCGACAGCGGCCGCACTCCGCCACATGAGCTTGAACCTTGGCAGGCGCCGCGTCCGGATCGAGTAGCAGGTCCGCCAGCTTCGATTCCATTCCGGTGCAATCGTTCTTCATTCGTTCCTTGGGCATCCGTTCCATGGTTACCACCCCACTCCCCGCCGGTCGAATCCGGCGTCTTTCCACTTACACAAAATCCCTTAACCTGTCCCGCAGCGTCTGGTAGGCGCGGAAGAGCAGCGACTTGGTAGCCGACTCGCTCAACTTGAGCACCTCCCCGATCTCCCGGTAATCCATCCCCTGGTACTTGTGCATCAGCACCGCCATCCTTTGCCGCTCGGGCAGGGCCATCACATGTTTGCGAATGGCCGCCATCCGTTCATCGCGCATCAGCCGCTGCTCCGCCGAAGGTTCATCGCCGGCCACGTCCGGCGTGGCGCCGGTTTTCTCATCCGGAGCGTCCAGATAGAGGGTCTGCGTCGCCCGCTCGCGCCGATTGTCGCGCGCGTGGTTCACCGCCAGGTTGGTTGCGATCCGGTAAAGCCAGGTGGTGAACTTGGCCTCGGCCCGATAGCTCTGGCGCGAACGGTAGACGCGCAGAAACACCTCCTGCGCCAGCTCTTCCGCAATGGCCTGGTTGCGAACCATGCGGAAGAGAAAGTGAATCATGGGCCAGTGGTATTTTTCCACCAGATAGTTGAAGCCGGATTCATCGCCCGCGGCTACGCGCAGCATGATGGCTGCGTCGCCCGCGGGTTCCTGGCCCGCATGCGAACCCGCATTCGTCTCCGCTCTTGAGTCCGGCCGCGGAGCCGCGCCCGCTCCCAGAACCGGGTTGTCCAGGACAAGGGTCGCCATATCTTCTTGAACCCCATCCGCGCCGGAAGGTTGCGCCCCATGTGCGATTTCACACGCAGTTTCAGGGCTGGAATCTCCGCTTGCGCTCTCGTTCGGGCACTCGCTGGGCCGGGAGCCGGAGGGCCGGATCGAGGACTGGGCCAGCGAGGACGGAAAACCCGAGCCGACTGGGCCCGAACCGCCGAAGCCGGCGCCGGCCAGGGCCGGACTCGACCGGGCCGGACCGGACAGACGAGAGTCAAGGTCGAGGCGGCCGAGGCCTGGAACAGGATGCAGTGCCGACTCCCCGCCGGGGGGAAGACCGGTTGCGTGGCGGATCGATCTGGCTCCAAAACGCATGGGCGGATTCGCGCGGGCTGGACTGGGTCCAAAGGGCAGCCCCCGAGTCCATGCAAGGGTTGGCCTTGAAAGCGCCGCTGGTGTTACTCTAACCTAGAGTCTGCCACGAATTATAGGGCGGCAGCGACGGGAGCTAATTCTTCTCAGTTCGAGGAATGAGGAGTGACGCATACCGGGTGTCTGCTAGCGACGATTGACGACGAAATGAGGAGAATTGGCCCCGTCCCTCCGGGTTGCGGAGAAAATCCGGCCCTACTTCATTCTCGTCCTCGACGGTGGACCCGCCATAGTCTTCGGACTCGGCTTCGTCTGGCCGGATTTTCACTCGCATCGCTGTCCGCCCTATAATTCATGTCAGACTCTGTGGTATGCCCCGCTGGCGCGCCCTTCGCCAGCCTTCTTTGGGGCGGTTAGCTCAGTCGGTTAGAGCGCCTGCTTCACACGCAGGAGGTCGCAGGTTCGAGTCCCGCACCGCCCACCATGCCCCCCTCTAAATCCAATCAGTCCACAAGCGTACCCGAAGTCAGTCCTCCGAACGGGTAAAATCCAGAAGTGCAAGATTCGCAAGTTCAAGGCCGAGGCGCGGGAGTTGCAAAAAGTGGCGAACGCGGCAACGGCCTGATTCCGGCCCTGCAATCGCTTTTCTGGGCATTTGGCCGAAGATTCGAGGCTGTTGCAATGAAGAAACTTACCCTGCTTCTCGCTCTTGCGATGCTGTTGTCCGCGGCCAGCGGCGCGTCCGGTGGCGCGCCGAAGAAGACCGTGCGCCTGGCGGTCTGCCAGATTCTGGTCATCGACAGCGACCGGGAGGGCAACTTCCGGCGCATTGAATACGCGCTGGACCAGGCCGAGGCGCAACACGCCGATATCGCCCTGTTTCCCGAGTCATCGATCCTCGGCTGGGAGAATCCCGAGGCGCACCGGCTCGCCGCGCCGATTCCAGGCAAAGACAGCGACCGGATCGCGGAGTTGGCCCGGAAGCACAAGCTGATGATCGCCATCGGGTTCGACGAGAAGGACAGCGACCGGCTTTACGACTCGGCCATCCTGGTGGATAAGTCGGGAAAACTCCTGTGGAAGCACCGCAAGATCAATGTGCTGCCCGAGCTGATGACTCCGCCGTACTCGCAAGGCCGGCCGGAGGACATCGGGGTGGTGGATACGGAGTTTGGCCGCATTGCCGTTTTGATCTGCGCGGATACCTTTACGGATGCTTACCTGGAGCGCCTGAAAGCGCTCAAGCCGGATCTGATGCTGGTGCCTTACGGCTGGGCTGCTCCGAAGGAAGAATGGCCGGGGCATTCCAAGCTGCTTGAAGAGCTGGTGAAGCGGCGGGCGGCGGAGGTGCGCTGCCCGATGGCGGGTGTCGATCTGGTAGGCGAGATGACCCACGGGCCATGGCAGGGACAGACGTATGGCGGGTCGAGCTTTGTGGCCGACGGCAAGGGAAACATCCTGATGACGGCGCGCGACCGGGATATGGATCTGCGGGTGATCGAGCTTGCGGTGGGGTCAGACGCAAAATAAGAAAACCGCCCTTACCTGCACCCGAGCAGCCATAGCCGCCACAGAAGCAACCCGGCCAGTAGGAAAAAACGCTTATCCCGCGGTGATGCGGACAAGTTCGGTGTGCAGCAGCTTCGGCCCCGTTCTAGCTCGTCCCGCCTGTGCGCCTGGCCGCGTCGATCTGCTTGTCGTAGCGTCCGCGAAAGGCGTTCCAGCGGATGACGGCGATCTCCTCCAGCATCTTCATGCCGTCCTTGAGGTAGCTCATGCGGGTGCGCTCGTCGTGTGCCCAGCTTACCGGCACCTCGACAACGCGGTAGCCGCGCTGGAGGGCTATAAACAAAATCTCCGGGTCGAAGCCCCAGCGCTCGATGGTCTGGAGCCGGAAAACGGTCTGGGCGGCGGCGCGGGTGAAGGCCTTCAGGCCGCACTGGGTATCGGCAAAGGGCAGGCCCATAACGATGCGGGTGACGGCATTGAAGCAGCGGCCGAAAAATTGCCGGTAGAGCGGCTGCCGCTGGGTCTGGCGGCCGCTCTCCAGCCAGCGGGAGCCGATGGCGATGTCCGCGCCCTGGGCGATGGCGGCAAACAGCCGCTCCGCTTCCTCGATGGGCGCCG
>Ga0187852_1003142_pt1 | contig 12442 bp, 11 predicted proteins | sample June2016WEW_6_40_FD_134511 | JGI IMG/M metagenome (GOLD analysis project Ga0187852, IMG submission 134511) | Peatland microbial communities from SPRUCE experiment site at the Marcell Experimental Forest, Minnesota, USA - June2016WEW_6_40 | ecosystem: Environmental > Terrestrial > Soil > Wetlands...
CTGGGACGCCCGGTAGAATCGTCTGGTGAGCCTTGACTTCAACATCATCGCAACAACCGAAGCCGGCGGGCGGCGGGGGCGGATTCATCTGCCTCACAGGACGGTCGAGACGCCGGTTTTTGTACCGGTGGGCACCGCCGGGACGGTCAAGGCCGTGGCGCAGGACGTGCTCGAAACTCTGGGCGCCGAGATCATTCTGAGCAATACTTATCATCTCTACCTGCGGCCGGGCCACGAAGCGATCCGGCGCATGGGCGGGCTGCATCGCTTTATGAGTTGGCCGCGGGCTTTACTCACCGACTCCGGCGGCTTTCAGGTTTTCAGCCTGAGCCAGTTGCGCAAGGTGAGCGACGAGGGCGTGCGCTTCCGCTCGCATCTGGACGGGAGTTCGCACTCTTTTACTCCCGAACATTCCATCGATATTCAAATCGCGCTGGGCGCGGACATTGCCATGGCCTTCGACGAGTGCACCGAGTACCCTGCGGAGCGCAGCCGCGCGCAAGAGAGCCTGCGGCTAACGATGGCCTGGGCGCGGCGATCGCTGGATCACTTTCGCGCCCATCGCGACGAGGTGGTCTGGCGCCAGGAACTGGGCGACAGGACGCAGAGCCTCTTTGGCATTGTGCAGGGCGGGATGTATCCCGATCTGCGCCGCGAGAGCGCGGAGCGCCTGGTGGAGATGGATTTCGACGGTTACGCCATCGGCGGATTGAGCGTGGGCGAGTCTCGCGAGCTGACGCTGGAGATGATCTCCGAGGTGCTGCCGCTGCTGCCCGCCGATAAGCCCCGCTACGTGATGGGCGTGGGCTACCCGGATGAGATCGAAGAGTATGCGCGCATGGGGGTGGACATGATGGACTGCGTGCTGCCCACCCGCGCCGCGCGCCACGGGCTGCTGTTCACCAGCGAAGGGCGGTTGAACGTCAAGGGCAAACGGTACGCCGAGGATCAAGGTCCGCCCGACCCGGCCTGCGGCTGCATGGTCTGCCACCGCTACTCGCGAGCCTACCTGCGCCACCTGATGCAGGCGGGCGAGGCGCTGTCAGGAATGCTGAACACGATCCACAACCTGGCCTACTACCTGGGGATCATGGAGCGGGTGCGGAAGAGCCTGCATCCGGAGGGTTGAAGGCTCCTGGCGATGCATCTCCCGGATTGGCGGATCCTGATCGTCGGCGAATCGCACCGGTAGATCCAATGACGATCCAAGGTTCAAAGTGCCCCAGTGGAATTCAATACTCTGCAAACTGCGACGGGAAAATCGCATCGGAACCAGGGCTGGAAGAATCCAATTACCGAGAGTTAGGCCGAGGGAGATTTCCATGTCCACACTAGAGACAGGTTTCCTGCAGGGACAATTGGAAGAGCGCAAGCGGAGGTTGGAGGAGGCGGTTGCCTTCGCGCCGCAAAACTCCGGCTTGACCAGCCTGTTGCGGGATGTAGATTCGGCGCTGGACCGCATGGCCGAAGGCACCTACGGTCTATGCCTGGAATGCCATGACTCGGTGGAACAGGACCGCTTGCTCGCAGATCCTTTGGTGCAGTACTGCCTGGATCATTTGAGCCAACCAGAACGCGCCGCACTACAGCGAGACCTCGACCTGGCTTCTCAGGTTCAGCGCAACCTGCTTCCGCAAAAGGGCCTGCGTGTGGGCGGCTGGGATACGAGCTATCATTTCGCGCCTGTCGGCGCCGTCAGCGGTGATTACTGCGACTTGATTCCGTACGAAGGACAGCTCCTTTTCCTATTGGGCGACGTCTCCGGTAAAGGCGTGGCTGCCTCGATGCAGATGGCACAGCTTCACGCCTTGTTCCGCAGCATGACCCGGATGTCCCTGCCGCTGTGCCAAATTGTCACCCACGTTAACCGCTTTTTCTGCGAAAGTGCGCTGGCGGGGCAATACGCAACGCTGGTGTGCGGGCTGGCTAAGACAACCGGTGAGGTAGAAATCCATAACGCCGGCCACTGCCCCGCAATCGTCGTTGGGCGCGGGGGCGTATTTCGGATTGAATCTACAGGCTTGCCGCTGGGGATGTTCTGCGAAGCGGAGTTTTCCGCCACACGCGTGCAACTGGAAACCGGCGACACGCTCTTCCTTTACACAGATGGTCTTTCGGAAGCCAGCAACCTGAGCGATGAGTACGGCGTGGACCGCGTCATCACATTAGTCCGCCAGCAGGCTGCGCGGCAACCTGCCGAGCTGATTGCCGCATGCCTCGACGATGTGCGAGCGTTTACCAACGGCGGCCCGATTTTTGACGATATGACTGTGTTGGCCGTTCGGCGCAGCGACTGATCTTCACGGATCATGTGGTTGAATCATCGATGAAATCAGGTGGCTGCTGGTTTCCAACTTTCGCGCATTTTTCTGACTAGGCGCGAACCCTGCTGCAAATAAGAAAACGCCTCATGGTTCCACTCTAACTGCCGATGGCGCCGCCGAGCATTTGCTTGAGCGCCTGAACGTATTCGATGAACGCATGGCGGCCGGCGTCGGTCATGCGGTAGAGGGTCTGCGGCTTGCGCTGAACAAACTTCTTTTCTACCGAAACGTAGCCGGCTTCTTCCAGCTTCAGTAATTGCGCGCCCAGGTTGCCGTCGGTCGCGCCGGTCTTGGAGCGCAGCCAGGTGAACTCCGCCTCCTCCACTCCAATCAGCAGCGAGAGCAAAGCCAGGCGCAGCTTCCCGTGAATCACAGGATTCAGCTCCGGCAGCTCAGGCATGGGTCGCACCCCGCTGTTTGCGCATGCGGGCCTCGCAAACCATCCCGTAGATGCCGAAGACGATCTGGCAAAGAAAGATGGCAACCAGAAATACGGCTGTGCATTGGTCATCGGAGCCAAAGCACGCAGCCACGGTCGCCGCCCACCAGACTATCGCGGTGGCAATCTGCGCCTTCCAGCGGATAATCATGCCGGAGGCTCCGTTGGCAAAGCCCATCATGGCGGCGAAGACCGCCACAAAAACGTGTTGGTTGAACCTGCCGCTGAATCCCAGAGCCGGCAACAGCAAAGATAGCGAAACTCCCATGGCGATCCAGATGGAGAGGATGGCTCGGCCGATGGTAGTCCCCGGTTTACGCTCCGTCTGGTTCTTCTGCTGTCTCCGGATAATGGCCCAGCACAGCAGCCAGGCGCCCGTCATGGTGACAAGCCAGGCATTGGGCCATTGGTTGTAGGCGGTCCAGGCGATGGCAACATAGTAGGCCAGACCCCAGAAGACGAAGGTCCAGGCCCAGGTTCCGGTGGTGCGCCGTCCCTCGGCGATCATGGATTCGATCAGGCTGAGCCTGTCTTTCAGTTCCTGCTCTTCAGCGTTTGCAGTCATATCGTTTTCCTTGATTGGTTTTAAAAACTCACAGTGTTGATGGATTCCTGGCGCAGTTCTCACACTGCGCAACGAAGTTATGCGAACTCCCAGCGCCGGGCGATCCTGCGGGCGACAACAAAGAGCACGATGCCGATGGCCAGAAGAACACCGACCTGCGGCCAAAGATCCTTCACCGGAAGATCGCGCCAGAAGACTTTGGTGAAGCCGTCGATGGCCCATGCGTTGATGGTGAACAGGCCCGCCTTCTGCATCGCCTCGGGCATCAGGAAGCGGGGAAACATGCTGCCGCCGATGGCCGACATGGTGAGGATCAGCAGCGTGGAGAGCGCGCCCAACTGCGCCCGCGTGCGGCAGATGCTGGCCAGGAACATGCCGAAGGCGGCCACGGCAAATGCAGTGCACAGGCCCATCACGACAAAGCCCGGAATATGCGTGAAGAGATCGAGATGGAAGACCGCCCAGCCCCAGAGAAACATGACGGTAAGTTGCACAAAGGCCAGCAGCGTGTTGTAGGCCAGCTTGCCAGCCAGCAGGGTGGTCATGGTGACGCGCGAGCTGAGCACGCGGTCCAGGGTTCCGCTCTCGGCTTCATCCAGCAGCGCGCCGGCCGAGGCGCTGGCGGTAAAGAGCAGAAACATGACGCCGACGGCGGCGGCATAGAACGAGATCATGGGACTGCGCTTGTCTTGTCCGACGACCGCGCGGGATTGGACGGCGATGGGGCCTCCGCTACCGGAGAAACCGCCTGAATCGACACTCTCCTTCTCGTGCTTACGGAGCCAATCAAGGCTGGACTCCACCCGCTGGCGCTGTTCCGGCGTGAACTGGCCGAGATACTTTTGGGTGTACTTCATTCCCTCCTCGGCCATCGCCGGGCCGAGCGCGGTCATGCCGACCTTTTGCAGCAGGCCCGCCACCATCTGCGGGGCGATCTGATCGCTGGAATCGTTGAGCAGTTGAATGGCAGGGGCGCTCGAGTTTTCTCCGAAGGAGATGGGATTCGCACCAAAGCCTTTGGGAATGATGAGCGCGACCGGCGCGTCCCCGGCCTTGACCGCGGCTTCCGCAGTCGTCGCCGTGTACTCCGGCGGCGGTGCGGCGGTTTTACTTTCGGGCTTCGGGCGGGTCATCACGACGAGCGAACTCTCGCGCTCCAGCCCGCGCGCCAGATCCGCCGATGCGGAGCTGCGATCCTCATCCACCAGAATGACGCTGACCTTGGGCGTGGAGTTCTTTTGCCCGCCAAAGATGACGGCGAAGATCGTGAAGAAGGAGATGGGCAGGATGAAACTCAAGGCCAGCGCGGCGCGGTCGCGGCGCAGGCCAATCAGAGCGGTGCGTATAACGGAGATGATCAATCGCGTAACTCCCTTCCAGTGAGGTGCAGGAAGACGGACTCCAGATTGGGCCGCCGTATGGTTACGTCCACCAGTTCGAGGCCGGAGCGGGCGGCGTCGTCGAGCAGACCGGCAATCATAGTGGAATGTTCGATGGTGAACTCGGCGGCGCCATCGACCAGGCGACCCGCGTGGCGCTGGACCCAGGCGTCGAGTTCGGCGGGAGGGCCGGAAAGGCGAGCCAGAACCTGGCTGCGCGAGGCAAAGGCGCCGTGGACCAGCTCTTCATGCGCGCCCTGGGCGATGATGCGGCCGTGGTCGATGATGGCGACGCGATCGCACAGCCGCTCGGCCTCTTCCATGTAATGGGTGGTGTAAATGAGCGCGGCGCCTTCAGCGCGCAGGGCTTCGATCATCTCGAAGATGCGATTGCGCGACTGCGGATCGACGCCGACCGTCGGCTCATCCATGAGCACCACGCGGGGACGATGGATGATTCCAGCCGCCATGTTGAGACGGCGCTTCATGCCGCCGGAGAGGTTTTTAGCCGTGTCTCCGGCGCGGTCGGCGAGGGCGGCCCAGTCCAGGCACCAGGCCACCGACTCCTTCAGCTTGCCGCCGGAGAGGCCGTGATAGCGGCCAAAAGCGGCCAGATTCTCCCTGCACGTGAGCCGGGGATAGAGAGCCAACTCCTGCGGAACCCATCCCAGAGCCGCGCGGGCCTCAAGGGAACCGGCCGGATGTCCGAAGACCGCGACGCGCCCCGCATCTGGAATGACGCGGCCCACGATGCCGCGGATCAGCGTGCTCTTGCCGGCTCCGTTTGGCCCCAGTAATCCCAGGCATTCGCCGCCGCGCAGTTGCAGCGAAACGTCATCGACTGCCGTTACCGGACCAAAGCGCTTTACCAGAGAAACGACTTCGAGCGGGATCGATTCGAGGAGGTTCGACGAGGAGCGGGACGCGAGATCGGGGGTGGAATGGAGGCTCATACGGTTGCCCTGCCCTTCTGTCGAAGCTCCGCGAGAGGCTGGTTCCGGCGGTTGAAGAAGAAGTGATACGAGAGAGGCGAATTCATCATGAAGAGTACTCTACAGTATAGAGTACTCCATGTCAAGAACTATTTTTTAGACTCTCTTTAGACCTGTTTGAGGACTACGCCGGGATCAGCTCGGAGGTCTGGGACTCCGGCCTCGCTGCTCTGATGGTTTGCCGCCGCTGCTGGGCACGGAGTTCGCTTAACTCTCCGGCCACGCGCTCCAGCACGCCGGGCCAATCGCCGGGGCTGCGCTGGCGAGAGAGCCTTGCGGTGGGGTACCAGGGAGTGGTTTCGATTTGCTGCATCCAGCGCCAGTCTCCCAGATGGGGCAGCAGAATCCAGACCGGCTTGGCCATGGCGCCGGCCAGGTGAGCGATGCAGGTATCGGTGGTGATGACCAGATCGAGCGTGGCCAGCAAAGCCGCCGTTTCGGCGAGGTCCCGGTCGTGGCTGGAGCCGTCCCAGACAAAGAGATCGCCGGGCAGGGCGGCCAATTGTTCCGCGGCCTCGCCTTTTTGCAGCGAAATCCAGGTCATGCCCGGCGTGCGCAACAGGGGCAGCAGCGTTTCGAACTCCATGGACCGTTGGCGGTCCGCCTTGTAGCGGGGATTGCCCGCCCAGGCAAGGCCCACCCGCAGGGGCCGCTCTCCAGGATGGAGATTGGGCTGAACGTCGGGAAATTGCCCCTGCTTTTCTAACGCGAGCTCCGGGTCGGCTCCCAGGTACGCGCCCGGCCAGGGAACCGTCTCCACCGTGGTTCCGAAGACGGCCGGCAGACTCAGCAGCGAGCATTCCAAATCGAATTCCAGGTCAAAGTCCGGCGGCCCGCCGCAACGGGCGCTCAGCAGCGCAAGCTCCGCCTGTCCGGCGCGCACCGCGGGCAGCGAAGCCATCAGCCGCTCTACCGGCGCCTGCACCTGCAGGATGGGCACGCCGCCGCGCGCGGCAACCAGGGTCGCGTAGCGGCAAAACTGGATGGTATCGCCCAATCCCTGCTCGGCGTGGAGCAGAACCCGGCGACCTTCGAGCGGCTCGCCCCGCCACCTAGGCCGGCGGAAGACCCTGGGGCTGCGATGCACCTCGCGGAAGCGCCAGCGCGCCTCATACGCCGGCCAGCCACGTTCCCAGTCGCCCAGCCGGAGCCGGGTCAATGCGAGGTTATACAGCGCGCCTGGGTGGGCCGGATCGCGCTCCACCGCCGTCTCGTGGGCCTGCAAGGCCTCGTCCATCCGGCCCATATCCAGCAGGGAGTTTCCGCGGTTGGAGGCCGCGGCGCGGTGGCCCAGAGCCTCGGCCCGCTCGAAGACCTCCACAGCCTCCGCAAAGCGGCCTTCGCTGTGAAGCAGGATGCCTTGCATATTTACGGCTTCAGAGTGGGCGGGATCGCGCGCCAGTGCCCAGCGCAGCCACGCCCATGCGCCGGTCAGGTCCTGCTCCGCCGCGCGAAAATGGCACCAGGCTACATGCGTTTCCACCTGCTCGGGGTTGAGGGCAAAGGCCTTGCGCAGGCACGCCTCGGCTTCGGCCGGACGGCGGCGTTCCCTCTCCAGAATCGCCAGGTTGATCCAACCCGAGACCAGATCCGGGCGCAACTCGACGGCCCGCTGCAATGCGGCCTCGGCGAAGACCTCGCGCCCCTGCTCACGCAGCAGGCTGCCCAGATTCACCCAGGCGGCGGCAAAGTCCGGCCGCAACACCAGCGCGCGCCGGTAGCGGGCTTCGGCCTCCTTCAGCCTTCCCAGCCGAGCCAGCACAAAACCAGCGGCAAACTCGGCCTCGGGCAGCCGCGGCCTGAGCGCAAGCGCCTGCTCGTAGCGCTCCAGCGCCTGCTCATTGTGTCCCATCGCGGCCAGCGCATTGCCCAGGCCCAGGTGGGCGAGCGCCAGCGCCGGCTGCCGCCGCAGGGCCAGATCGAACTCCCGTACCGCTTCCTCCGGATGTCCGGTGGCGATCTTCAACTCGCCCAGCCCCATCCGGGCCAACGCGTTCATCCCGTCCCGGCGAAAGGCCTGCTCGTAGGCGCGTTCAGCCTCGTCGCTCCGTCCGGCGGCCTTCAGCGCCTGGCCCAGCGCGACCCATGCCGTGCCCATCTCCGGCGCTGCTGTGACCGCCGCAGTGGCCATTTTGACCGCGGCCTCGGGCTGCCGACTGGCCAGAGCCACAAGGCAGATGCCCACCAGCGCCTCCGGCTGGCATGGGTTCTCCTCCAACATGCGCTGGTAGCCGAGCGCCACCTCAGTGAGATGGCCGGTCAGCTCTTTTGGGAAACGGGCCTTGCTTGTCATCATCGTCATACGGGATGGGAAATCGCCCCGCCGGCTCACACGCACAAGACGAGCGCGCAAACCCTGGGCCAATCGCCCTCATCTGGACGCTAAGCCGGATGGGGTGGCCACTCAACCGGGAAGCTCGCAAACTTGGGCATTGCCGCAGGGAAGTTTCCCGATTCTTATATCGGTTTAATTTTGGAACTGGCGCGGTTACGCCGCGGCGGAGGCGAACTGAGGGCGGATTGCCTTCCAGTTCCTATTTTCCCAACTGCTTCACAAAGAACTCCGCCATCATGTGGTTGGCCTCCAGCGCTTCCGGCAGCAGAGGGTCATACCAGAAGGCATGAGGCAGCGCGTCGAAGACCACCAACCGGGCATCCACGCCCGCGTTCAGGTAGGCGCGGTGCAGGTTCGCGGTGCCGCTCAGCAGCAGGTCGCGGGTGCTGGTGATGAAGAGCGTGGGCGGCAACCCGCGCAGGTCGCCGAAGATGGGCGAGAGCACCGGGTCTTTGGGATCGGCGGCTCCAACATAATACGGATCGTGCGGGCCGGCTTGGGGCGGGTCGAGATGGCCGGTGAGGCCGCGCAGCGCATAGAGCGCAATTGAGTCCCCGTTGCGGGCAAAGTCGCCCATGCCGCTGAAGATGCCCAGCGCCGCGGGCTGCGGCAGCCCCAGTTGCTTTAACCTGGCGGCTACTTCGGCGGTCAGAATCGCTCCGGCCGAGGTGCCGTAGATCGCGATGTGCTCGGGCTTGTAGGTTTTAAGCAACTCCTTGTAGACGGCCACCGAGTCGTCCACGGCTGCCGGGAAGGGATGCTCGGGCGCCAGCCTATAGAGCACAGCCACCACCTTGATCTTCGTATAGCTGGCGATCGGAATCGATTCGGTATAGGAACCCGAATCGGAGTTGAAGCCGCCACCGTGCAGGTTCAGGAGCACCTTGTCGCGATTGGATTCAGGCAAACCCTCGGGCGTGATGATGCGCACCGGTACTCCGGCGATCGTGTCCTCGACGAGTTGGTTGGGGCAGAGCCTGCTCCAGGCTGTGCGGGCACGAGCCGTGTAGGCGTCGGTCAGCCTGCGCCGCTCGGCCAGCGACTGGGGCGGACCCTGGTCCGGCTCGGCGCGGCCCAGCGCCAGTTGCGCCTGTGTGCTGATGGTCTGCGGCACCGGAACCACGCGCGTCACGTGCGCCGTGCCCTGGGCGTCGATGAAGCTGGTGTCGCGGTTGGGCGCTTCCGCCACGGTGGTGGGCTGGGGAGCAGGCTGCTGCGCGGCCAGAGCGGCCGAGGTCAGCAGGAAAAGGAAGGCAGCGTGACGAGGCATTGGATTCATTAGATCGGTTCCTCTGGTGGGGATTCGCCAGTGTGGCGTACGTGCCGCCACAGATGGCTTCAACCCGTCCACCATACCAGATAACGCCGCCCCGTCGAACGCGTTCTTCCCCGGCGAAAGGGTCAGCGTGCAGCACTGCCCGCGAGGGGCCACTGAAGATGGAAAGAATTCTCATAAAAGGCGCAGTCGACGAAGGAGAACGCTCCGTGTGCGCTCCCCTTTGCCGGCTGGCTTGTTGTCTGTTTCGTACTAGGGCCTGTTTGTAGGCCCTAGTGCGGCAGCACCAGCAACCCGGTTTCCAGCAACTTCTCCGTCAACCGGTCCACGGCCTGCGGGAATTTGTTGGAGATGGTTCGTACGCTCATCCCCAGCAAGGTGGCCGCTTCAGCCTGCGTGTACTCCTGAAGCACGATCCGGCTCAGCATCTGGCGGTCCAGCGATCCAAGCTGGTTCAGACACGTTTCCACGTCGAGGACAAAGATCACTGCGTCCTCGAAGGTGCGGACCGGCCTGCTTGAGACCCACCCCCGGCCGATCGGATCGCCTAGGATCGAGGGCGCCCTGCCTACCTGCATCGAGGCATACAGATAACGCCGCAACATGCTCTCCGTATGTTTCCTGTAGAAGGCCAGGCTGACCACCGGCGCTATTGCGGGCGGCTTAACTTCAGGCCTTGTCGCCGGTTTTTGTTGCCCTGTCCTGCGGGTTTCCTGCCATGCTGCCTGTGAACTGCTTGCTCCCCAAATCATTGGCAACTGGAGTGCTGCGCTCATTGCGCGCCTCCCGTTGCTTCAGCCACTGCCCAAACCCTGGTAAGCGGCTTGTGGCATGGGCGCCCACGCCGTTTCCGGCTCTCCGGCGATGGAAAGTCCTTCAGTTTTGTCTCACACCCCAGGCAATACACACTCCCCTGGGTCTGGGCGCGGTACCAAAGACAGCCGCAACCCTCGCAAACTTTCAATTGCACGCGCAATTCCATGACTGAATCTCCGTGTTCGCGTCTTTTCCCGACGGCTTTGCTTTTTCATTGTTTTTCCGCGGGGTGAAGAGAACCAGGCGCGGCAACTCAGGTTTCTGGTGTCCTGATGGGGGATTGCCGCCTGTGTTCCCTCGTTTTTTGTCATGCTCATAGCGCGCAGATCCTGGAATTTCCTTCACTGGCCTGCCCCAGACACCTCTACGAAGCGCCTTGGGGCGGAGATGGTATAACCGAACAGGTCCGAGTTTCTCCGGCAAGTGTTCATTGGCCGCTGAAGAGAGCAGAATTCCGCCCCGCTCAGCCTTGCGGCAATGAAACGTTTGACAAAAGATTCCCACAAGCCAGTGTGAGATTAGTAAGGCCAATCTAGAAATATGTATCTCTTGCGTCAACGTCCCCCGGTGGATTTCTGGCCTAGCGCTTTTCAATCCGCCAGCAAGCGCGGAAAATGAAGGCCAATCACTCCAGATAGTTTTTCTTGAGGAAACCAGAGACCATTCGTCCTCATTGCTGGTGGCGGATTTTCCACAGATGAATTTTACCCAGATGCATGAACGCCTCCGCCTAGAACTGCTGCGCAGGATACAGCGGGGGACGGTCAGCGTCTCTCTATTGGCTCGTCAAAGCGGTTTGGGGCAGTCCCATCTCTCCAATTTTCTGCACAACCGGCGCCAACTTTCGTTGGAGGCCATCGATCGCGTGCTTGCCGCCCAGCACCTGACGGCTGCCGACCTACTACCCGCAATACATCAGGCCACAACGCTGCCGGCCGACGGGGAAAGCAGCATGATCCCGGTCGTCTCTCACGCCGCGGCGCTTTTTGAGCCGTACATCCGTCCCTCCGCGGTTCAATCGATGCTCCACTTGCCGGTCGGGGTCTTGCAGACGATCCGCACGCGCGTTTCCAACCCGCGCCGCACCTGGCAGCGATTTGTAGCGGTGCGGATTCCGGCGGCCGACGCCTTGCCGATGGAGCCGCTGGTGCTGCCCGACGCCATAGCGCTTATCGATCGCCATTACAATTCGCTGATGCCCTACCGTCCCAACCGGCCCAACGTTTACGCCATCCGGCACGGCTCGCACCTGACCCTGCGGTACGTGGACTTCCTGTCCAATCGACTCGTATTGCGGCCGCACAACATCGCCTTCCCCGTGGACCTGATCGAGGTCGATCCCGGCGAGTCATCCGGCGATCTGATTGCCGGCCGCGTCGTGCTGATTATCAACGAGTTGTGATTGAATAAGAGATGATTTGCTTGATTTCCTCAACGCGGGGGTGGAGCAGCGCCACCACACAGTCGTGAACCAAAGCGTCACGGAACTCGCGAATGGACGGTAGCAGTTGTAGGCCAGCCTCGCATGTTGAAGAAGTACAGCGGAACCAGGGTAGGTGTATCCCGAAACCGCAGCGTTCAAGTCGACGCGACCATCAGGAAGCGGCGACCCTGCACAAAACCCAACAGGACACAGTAACCCTGGTTTCGCTCTAAAGAGCCTCAACGGGGTCAAGAAGCTGCTTTGACCGCAAAAAAGGCCCTGCCGTGGAGGCAGGACCTTTTTTGTTCGATATTATTGCCGGCGATCACCTAATCTCCCACACAGTCACCCGTGCAGTACCATCGGCCCAGCGAGGCTTAACTTCCGTGTTCGGGATGGGAACGGGTGATCCCTCGCAGTATGGTCACCGGCAAACTTGATGGCGCTTGGCGGGTGGTTGCCCGCAGCCTGCCGCGGCGTCTACTTTGTTCCGGATGGTTTCTCCCGGAGGCCCATAGGAACGCGGCTGCAATCTGGCGCCAAAGCATTGTCGGGCGTGCTGCGATTTTGGCAGCACGCTCGCGGAACGAAATTGATTGGAACTTACAAGGCTTGGCAAGAAGAGCATCCACGATTGCTGCGCGGAGTTAATTCTATGGACAAGCCGAACGGGCGATTAGTACTGGTAAGCTATAGCATTACTGCATCTACACACCCAGCCTATCAACCAGATGGTCTTTCTGGGCCCTTCAGGGAGATCTCATCTTGGAGCGTGCTTCCCGCTTATATGCATTCAGCGGTTATCACAACCGAACTTCGCTACCCAGCCGTGCCCTTGGCAGGACAACTGGAACACAAGAGGTTCGTCCATCCCGGTCCTCTCGTACTAAGGA
>Ga0187852_1003148_pt1 | contig 12420 bp, 11 predicted proteins | sample June2016WEW_6_40_FD_134511 | JGI IMG/M metagenome (GOLD analysis project Ga0187852, IMG submission 134511) | Peatland microbial communities from SPRUCE experiment site at the Marcell Experimental Forest, Minnesota, USA - June2016WEW_6_40 | ecosystem: Environmental > Terrestrial > Soil > Wetlands...
CGTACTTGCGCGCTTCCTTCTCCAGCAACCGCTTGCCGATCTCCAGGGCCTGGGTGCGTTGTGCGACGTTGATCCAGTGCTTGATCTTGTTGCGCGCACGCGAGGTGTTGACCAGTCCCAGCCAGTCGCGGCTGGGCGCGTGGCCGGCCTGGGTGACAATTTCTACGATGTCGCCATTCCGCAGATGGTACTTGAGCGGCATGATGCGGCCGTTCACCTTGGCCCCCACGCAATTATGTCCGACCTCGGTGTGAATGGCGTAAGCGAAGTCAATGGGTGTGGCGTCGCGCGGCAGCACGATGACTTTTCCTTTGGGAGTAAAGGCGTAAACCTCTTCCGGGTAAAGGTCAATTTTCAGGGTGGAAAGGAATTCGCCGGGGTCGCGCATTTCCTGCTGCCACTCGACCAAATGGCGCAGCCAGGCGAAGCGCTCCTCGTCTTGCTGCGTGAGCGGGTGGCCATCCTTGTACTTCCAGTGGGCGGCGATGCCCTCCTCGGCGATGCGGTGCATTTCCTCCGTGCGAATCTGGATTTCGAACGGCTGGCCGTGCGGGCCAATGACCGAAGTGTGCAGCGACTGATACAGATTGGGCCGCGGAATGGCGATGAAGTCCTTAATGCGGCCGGGAACGGGCCGCCAGGTGTTGTGAATGATGCCCAAAGCGGCGTAGCAGTTCTTGACGTTGTCCGTGATGATGCGTACGGCAAGCAGGTCATAGACCTGTTCGATGGGAATCTGCTGACGCCGCAACTTCTGCCAGATGCTATAAAGACGCTTGATGCGGCCGTCGACGCGCGCCGGGATACCCATCTCTTTCATCTTGGATTCCACTTGCGTGCGCACCTCTGTTAAGAAATCGTCACTAACCTTGCGCCTGCTCTCGATGGCGCGCTTCAGCTCATGAAAGGCCTCGGGCTCGAGATGGCGGAAGGCCAGGTCCTCGAGTTCGCCGCGGACTTTCCCCATCCCCAGGCGGTGAGCGATGGGGGCGTAGATTTCCACGGTCTCTCTCGCGATGTGCTGGCGGCGTTCGGGAGGAAGATACTCGAGGGTGCGCATGTTGTGCAGGCGGTCGGCAAGCTTCACTACGACCACGCGAATGTCATCCACCATGGCCAAAACCATTTTGCGAAAGTTTTCCGCCTGCTGTTCCTCCGGGCTAAGCAACTTGATGCGGCTGATCTTGGTGACGCCCTCGACGATGCGCGCCACTTCTGCTCCGAAGTCCTGTTGAACCAATTCCGGGCTGGTGTGTGTATCTTCGATCACGTCATGCAGCATGCCTGCCACAAGGCAGATGGGGTCCATTTTCATTCCGGCGAGGATGTGGACGACTTCCAGGGGATGGGAAATGTAGGGCTCTCCGGAAAGGCGCTTCTGATGGGCATGGTGTGCGGAAGAGAATTCGAAGGCCCGCCGGAGCAGACTGAGATCGTCAGTTCCTCGGTAGGACTCCACCTCGCGCAGAATGTCCTCAAATTGGACCGTACTCATCGCTAGTATTCTAACAGTTTGCTGGAGAAGGTTGTAGTTGCAGGAGGAAGGTTGCGGAGTGATGGATGTAGGGTGGTCCTGCAACGCCAATGGCCACGCATGGTCGCCGCGTCAACGACGCGCACGAAGCATTAGAGTGCAGGGTAAAAAAAACAAAGGCCGGACTTGCTGTCGCCCCTCGCGGGTCGAGACAAGTCCGGCTGCAAACGCCATTGGAACCGCTTTCAGACTATTGGACAGAAGTGGACGGTGGAGCGGCTTCGCTCGCATTAGTGGCTGTTCCCGCCTTGCGGGCAGCCAAAGCCTTATTCACCCAATCCTCAGCCGACTTCAAATCCGCGACGCGGGTCTGATCATCGGGGTCGATCTCCGCCTTCTGGCGGTACATAAGGTTAAGATAGACCATCGAGTCGGAGTCGTTCGGTTTCAGTTCGAGGGACTTCTGAAGTGCGTTGAGGCCCTCTTCGACTACCGGCCCGTTCTCTTCGGCGAGTTTGGCGCGAATTTTTTCTGGGATCACCGGAAGTTGATCGGGATGGGCCGGATCCTTGGGCGCGTCGAGCTTATGATCCTTCCGCAGCGTTTGTGCGCGGGGGAAGGCGACGCCCCAGTCAAGCACGCCAATCCAGTAGTAGGGTTCGGGATTGTTGGGCTCAATCTTGAGTCGGCGCTGCTGGTACTCCTTCGCCTTATCGAAATTCTTCATTTGGTAATACATTTGGGCGATGCTCGCGATGGCAGTGAGATTGGTGGGATCCATCTTCACGACATCTTGGAAAGCATCGATGGCTTGCAGCGCGACCTGTTTATTATCTTCGGAGTCATTGCCCGGAACATATTGCTGTGCATACGCGGTGGCCAAATACAAGCGCGCGTTAAGCAGAGTGGGATCAAGGCGAACGGCCTCTTTAAAGTGCATGATGGCAACTTGAAACTGCGCGTTGCGATAGTCCGCCACTCCTTTATTAAGGTGATCACGCGCCTTCAGCCTGGCACAGCCGCAGGCAGCAAGCGCCAGTAGCAGCGCCCCACAGAGCGGGGCGAGTTTATAGCGTTTCATCAGGGTTCCTCCCTCGGCGAAAGCTCGTGAGAAGCTACGTTCCTTCCTCATCGCCTTCGCCAATAACCCAACCTTACATTATTGATCCCGGCGTTTTTGGCTATGCCGCTTCTCGCGGCAGGCCAGCACCGGTGTCAATATCCCCCTCACGAACAGGGCGGGCTCGCGGGGGTTCGAAAGTGCCTTCGTGCCAAGGGCTGAGCGTGCTACTCATGGCCCGTCCCTGGCTCCCCGCGAGCTCGATTCAAGCTCGCGGGTGGGAAACAAACCAAGAAGCGCGAGCTTTACGAGCCTTCCTCAATCGACTTCGTGATGAGCCCGATTTTGTCGATCCCGGCGCCTTTGGCGACGTCGATGACCTGTATAACCCGGCCAAAGTCCACGTCCGGGTCACCTTTGACGAACATGATGCGCTCGTTGCGAGATTTGAAAATGTCCTCCAACCGGGACCCAAGCTCAGTGATTGAGGTCGGTTCCTGGTTGATTTTTAGGCGCCCCGCGGCGTCGACACTCACCACAATGGTCCGGTTCAGGACATCGTCTGGCGGTGGCGACTTGTCCTTACTGGGTTGGGGGACGAGCGCGTCGAGGCCTTTGGGCGTCAAAGGTGTGATCACCATGAAGATGATGAGCAGCACCAGCAAAACATCAATGAGCGGGGTAACATTCATGTCCACCATGGGACCTTTCTTGTCACTCCCTACGGCCATAGCCATAGTACTACCCTCCTTCGGGTTAAGCGAACCGAGCCTGCCGTGCGCAGCAGCGGCGGTTACTGCACCGTCGCGGGCGCGTAGTGCTCGACTCGCTTTTCAGTTTCCAGCCCCAGGGAGTCGACTCCCGCGGCCCGGACGTTGTCCACGACGTTGACCACCACGCCATAATGCACGCCCGCATCGGCTCTTACGTAGACCGTCTTGTCCAGTTTGGTGGAAATCCGGTCCTTCACGCTCGTGGTAATTTCGTCGATGCGGATGGGGTCCGAGTTCAGGTAGACCTTACCATCCCGGGTAATGGCCAGGACAACCGCGTCTTCTTTATCGGCGTCCTGCATGTCACGCGTGTTCGTGGCTTTCGCCATATTCACGCTGACGCCTTTCTGTAGCATTGGCGTAATCACCATGAAGATGATCAACAGCACCAACATGACATCCACCATGGGGGTTACGTTGATATCCGAAACCGCCCCAAGCGTTATCCGTTTGTTGGCCATTTACTTCTTCCCCCGTGATGTCCGCTTGATGAAGTAGTCGATCAACTCCGAGGAGGAGTTATCCATCTCGACGTCGAAAGATTCGATTTTGGTAGTGAAATAATTGTAAATCCACACGGCCGGGATGGCGACGAACAGACCGAAAGCGGTGGTGACGAGGGCTTCGGAAATACCACCCGCGACGGCCGCAAGGCCCGTTGACTTGTTACCGGCAATTCCTTGGAACGCGTGGATGATACCCAGCACGGTTCCGAAGAGGCCCACGAAGGGCGCTGTGGAACCGATGGTGGCCAGAGTGGAAACGCCGCGCTTCAGTTCGGCGTGCACGATGGCAGCAGCCCGTTCCAAAGCCCGCTTGGACGCTTCGATAGTCTCGCCGGAGATTTCCGTCGATACTTGGTGCGCCTGGAATTCCTGCAAGCCGGCCGTGACCACTTTTGCCAAGTGGCTTCGCTTGTTCTGTTCGGCGATGGAGATCGCTTCGTCAATTTTCCCGTCCTTCAGTGCACCCGCCACAGCCGGGGCGAAAACCCGCGACTGCTTGCGAGCGGAACTGAAAGCAATCCAACGGTCGATCATGACGCCGATGGACCAAGCCGACATAATGAAGAGCACGATCACAACCGTGCGGGCCGGCCAACCCATCGCACGCCACATGGCAAGGGGGTCCCAACTTGTCCCCTCTGCTTCCTGGAACAACCACAGACCTAGGGTCATAAGGTATGTTGCTAACATAGTGTTGTTTTTCCCTCCTAGAAAATTACCAGAATCTTCTGGTTATTCTTGCAACGTGAAGTTCACATCGATTTCGGTAGCCACTTCCACCGCATCACCGTTCAGCATGGTGGGTTGATAGCGCCAGCGCTCCACGGCCTCTAGAGCTGCCTTAACCAACAACGGGTGGCCGGAAATGACTTTCAGATTTTGAATCGTACCGTCCTTACTAATGATGGCATCCAGGCGCACCGTGCCCTGAATGCGCGCCATCTTGGCGAGGGGCGGGTAATCGGGCTTGGGCTGGAAAATCAATTTCGCTGATTCAACTTGACCGCCCACGCGGATTCGCTTGGGAGCTTGCGGCGTAGGAGGAGGCGGGGGCGGAGGAGCGGCCTGTTGCAGCACGCTGCCGATGACTCCACCCAGCACGCCCAGAGTGGATCCTCCCGGAACTCCTCCGGGAACGCCACCGACCACGCCCACTGCGGCGGGGGGCGGCTCGTTGTCCCTCGTCTGATTGATGGTCCGGGGAATAACGGTGGGGGCTCGCATCATATCTTCAGCGCTGACCCGATGGATGATTCGGGGAGGTGGAGCGGCCGCGGGAGGCGGCGGGGGAGGTGGTGGTGGCGGAGGCGCCGCCAAGAACGTCATCAACTGCGCCTTGGGCAGGGCTTCGGTGTAAATCAAGGGGAAAAGCACCATCACGCCTACGATGATAACCTCAAATATGTAGGCGATGGGAAGGGTGGCGCGTTGCCAATCGCCCGTTTTGGCCGCGCTGTACATCAGGTAAATGAGAAATCCCACCAGATTGAGCAAGAGCACCACGCTAAACCAAACAGCGCGGTTGAAACCATGGCGCTTACAATCCGCAAGGACATAACTGAGAATCAGGGCGAAGCCAGCAACCACCACGGCCACAATCACAGACTGGGTTACAATGACCTTTGTCTCGTTGGCCGAGAGCATGGGTAGTACGAAGTACCCTGTTAGGAATGTGGCCACACCTAAACCGATCGAGATAAGCCAGTGTATGCCTTTCAGAACTGGCGCCGCCTTGACCGAGGACTCCAGCAAGGTGTTTTCAAACATGGATTATCGCCTCCTCAAGAACTACGCGCGCCGGGCCCAGCCCACGGCGTGGGCAGGCGCTCAAGCTACCTTGACCCTCGTGTTCATTCCCCCCTTGGCCAAGCGCTGATAAAAGTACACCACAATCGGGCTGGCAATAAAGATCGAAGAATAAGTGCCAATGATCACTCCCACCACCAGGCAGAAAGCGAATCCGTGAATGACTTCGCCTCCGAACAGGAAGAGGGAGAGAACCGCCAGAAAGGTCAGCCCCGAGGTCAGGATGGTCCGGCTGAGGGTCTGGTTAATACTGTGATCGACGAGTTTCGAGAATTCCTCGCGTTTCGTGGCATGAACGTTTTCCCGGATTCGATCGAAAACCACGATCGTGTCATTCATGGAATAGCCCACCAGAGTAAGAAGGGCTGCGATGACCGTTAGGGTAATTTCCTTATTCAGCAGGGAAAAGAATCCGAGTGTAATAATCACATCGTGGAAGGTAGCCACCACGGCTGCGACGCCATAGATTAGCTCAAAACGAAACCAAATGTAAATCAACATTGCGCCCAGTCCTGCCAAAGTCACGTACAGGGCTTGGCGGCGCAGGTCGGAGCCGACTTTTGGTCCCACGATTTTGGTATCCGTAACGGCGAAACTGGACAAGTAAAAGTCCTTGGCCAATACCGATATTACGGATGGGGTCACGCCCGGCACGTTGCGCAGTTCGTCAAAGTTCGTCAGCAAACCGCTGCGGGGAGGGGCGTTGCGGTAATTGACTGCCGCCTCGGCAAGGTCGCGATAGGTCTTAGTGGCAGCTTCCAAGCCTTTTGCCCCCATGCCCAGGGGATCTTCCGCCGTGAGGTGGTCCGCCACTGTTTGCGGACTGGCGTTATTGAAGTCCGTCTTTCCTTCCGGACCCTTAGCGTAGAGATCCGAGAGGCTGCTGACGACCGCTTGCTTGCCGGCGTCCAAAGCATTACCGGAAGTGGTGGTGCGGAGGTCGAGGCTGATAATCACCGCGTGATCGCTCGCCGGCCCATAATTCTGAATCGTGGCGTTGCGTAGCCCGGCGCGGTCCAGTTCCCGGCGAATGGCGTCGGTACTGGGGGTCTGCGCAAACTTTACATTCACCACCGTCCCGCCGCGGAAGTCAATTCCCCAGGCCAAGCCCCGGTGAACTACCATGGAGATAATCCCCGTCAACGCCAAGGCCAACGAAAGGGAGATGAAATACCACTTTATTCCCATCCAGTCAATCTTTGGCTCGTGGAAAAACTCCATTGATACCCTTTACACCACTTCACTGAATTTGACACCGCTTACGCACGCCAAGTTCCAGAAAATTCGCTGGCAGCAAAATCGCTGAATACCCACAGCTAACAGCGGATTATTGAATCCCCACAAATCCCCACTACTGTTAGCTCTAAGCTCTTAGCTGCCGGACTGCCCGTTATCGGCTCAGATACTCAGCTCCGCACCCCGTTGCCGCCGCGTGAGTCCGTAATCAAAGATCAGCCGCGACACCATGACCGACGTAAACAGGTTGGCAAGCAACCCGATTGTCAAGGTGACGGCGAAGCCGCGAATCGGCCCCGTCCCGAAGGCAAACAAAATGACTGCTGAAACGACGGTGGTCACGTGGGTGTCAATAATCGTGCGAAAAGCCTGCTCGAAGCCGGCCGCGATGGCGGCGCCAACGGCCTTGCCAAGTCGCAATTCTTCCCGGATTCTTTCAAATATAAGCACGTTAGAGTCCACACCCATGCCGACGGTCAAAATGACCCCAGCGATGCCCGGCAGCGTCAGAACCGCGCCAATATACCCCATAGCAGCGACAAGAATAAGCAGATTCAGCGCCAGGGCCACATCGGCGTTAACACCCGCGCCGCGATAATAAACCAACATAAAGCCCATTACTGCGAGTAAGCCCACAATGGAGGCGACGATTCCGTGGCGGATGGAATCGGCTCCCAGCGACGGGCCGACGGTCTCATCGGCCAGATACTCGATCGAGGCGGGCAGGGCGCCGGACCGCAGCACCAACGCCAGGTCCTGGGCGGATTGGGGAGTGAAATTGCCCCCCTCAATCTGTCCCCGGTCGTTAATCTGATTGTCAATTCTTGGGGCGCTGTAAACCCGGCTGTCCAGTACTATGGCCAGGTTTTTGCCGACATTGGCTCCGGTCACACGGCCGAAGCGCTCGGCCCCGTCCCGGTTCAGCGTGAAGTTCACGTCGGGCCGTCCGGCCTGGTCGTGGGAGGGCTCGGCCCCGGTCAAATCACGTCCCGTGACGGCCGCTACGCGGTTTAGCACGTACCAAACTTCATTGCCGTTTTCGCTACCCGGCACCAGCTCGGTGTCCGGTGGCAGCACTCCGCCGTGGCTGGAAAGGGCGGCTTCCCGGGAGGGGTACGGGCCGTCTTGTACCAACTTAAACTCCAGCATTGCAGTGGATTGCATGATGTCTCTGACGCGCGTCGGGTCATCCACCCCCGGCAACTGCACCACGAGTTCGAAATCACCCTGGCCGTATTCGGAAATTGTCGGTTCCACCACGCCCAGCGCGTCAACGCGGCGGCGAATGGTGTCCATCGCCTGCGTCAGCGCTTGGTTGCGAATCATGGCGGCGGCACTGGCCTTCAAAACCAGCATCCGGGCTCGCTCGTCGCCCGGAGCGCGGACCAGGTCCCAATCGGAGAACTGATTGGTCGCTGCGGTTTGCAAGTCCGCCACCCTGTCCGGGGGAATGCCTTTAATCAGGATGCGGTGAATGGGGGGATTTTCGGTCTTGTCGTCGTTCGATTGAATGTCCGAGTAGGGGATGTTTTTGGCCTTAAGCTCATCCTTCAAGCGTTCCAGGGTCTCCCCGGCGGTAACGTTCACGGCATCTTCAACATGCACCTGCAGAATTAAATTGGTTCCACCCCTCAGGTCGAGCCCCAGGTGGATCCGACTGTGGAGGTTGCCCTTGAGCTCCTGAAGGTTCTTGGGAAAGCCGGTGATTCCCAAAATGCATGCTATCACCACGACGAGAACAAAAATTGCCCGGTTTCGAATCTTTGTATCCATGAAATAAACTACCTTCGCCCGCTACGCCTTCCCTTTTTTTGCCCCGGAGTCGGGCTTGCTGGCGTCGTCTGCCTGCTCGGTCACCATCCCAGTAATGGCCGACCGCGTCACGTCGACCTTTACTTGAGTGGCAATCTGCAACTGCACGGTGCCATTCCGGAAGCCGACGATCGTACCGTAAATGCCGCCGCTGGTCACCACGCGATCTCCCGTCTTCAAGCTGGCAAGCATTTCCTGGAGCTTTTTGCGCTGCTGCGATTGCGGTCGCAGAACGAGAAAATACCAGATGGCGAAGAGAGGAGCGAAAAAGAAAAGCAACTGGCCCAGCGCCCCCGACATGCCGGGGTCCGCCGCCAACAGGATGAGATTTGCAAAGTGGTACTCGATCAAGGTCGAGCCGTAGCTTCCGGGATTAGAATGAGAAACCCGTCTGCAAAGCGCGGGTTAACTCTAGGTTCGGGCTTTTCGGATTCGCTTCGGGGTTGTAGCAGCGCCTTTTCGGGTGGCGCCTGCCGGGTTAAAGCCGTGCGCTAAATACGAAAGCCACCTAAGGTCTCACTCGCTCCCTACAGTGGAACTCCGCGAACTCTCCAAACAGGAGAGACTGCCTGATTCTGCGCATGCTGTCAAGGTAAAAGTGGAGGTTGTGATGAGTCGTCAGAATTGCTCCCAACATCTCGCCGGTCACAAACAGATGGCGAAGGTAGCGTCGCGAATAGCGCCGGCAGACGCCACAGTTGCAGGTGGGGTCAAGAGGTCCCGCGTCGCGTGCGTAGCGCGCGTTCCTAAGTGTGACTTTACCCTCAGAAGTAAAGGCGCAGGCGTTGCGAGCGTTGCGCGTGGGCATTACGCAATCGAACATGTCGATACCCCGGGCTACGCCCTCCAGCAGATCCTCCGGCGTGCCCACTCCCATTAAGTAGCGGGGCCGATCGCGCGGCAGGAATTCCGTGGTGAATTGCACGGTGTCGTACATTTCCGTCTTAGGCTCACCCACCGCCAGTCCCCCCAAGGCGTAGCCCTCAAAATCCAGGTCCAGCAATGCCTCGGTGCTTTGACGGCGCAACTCCTTATCTGTACCACCTTGCACAATGCCAAAAAGCGCAGGGAAGGTGTCAGGTTTCAGGTGCCAGGTGTCAGGTGTCAGGTCCCGAGTGCCATCGCCAGGCGTGCTAGGTGTTAGGTGATGGGTGTCAGGATTCTCCGGTAGGTTGCCGTTTGGCTCCAGGCCCCCCGCGTTCCTTCTTCCGCTACCCGCGCTGTGTTCCCCTGACACCTGACACCTGGCACCTGAGACCTTTTCCTTCGCTCGCTTCGCCCACCGCGTTGTCAGTCCCACCGCGCGCTCGAGCGTTTCATGGCTGGCCGGGTACTCGACGCACTCATCGAGGCACATCATAATGTCCGGGCCCAGAGCCAGTTGGATTTCTACCGCCCGCTCGGGTGACAGGAAGTGTGACGAGCCATCCAGGTGCGAACGGAACCACACACCGTCCTCGGTGATGCGGCCCAGGGACTTCAGACTCATTACCTGAAAGCCCCCGCTGTCAGTCAAAATCGGGTGCGGCCACGACATGAACCGATGCAGCCCCCCCGCCTCGCGAATCAACTCGTGGCCGGGACGAAGGTAAAGATGGTAGGTGTTGCCCAGCAGGATTTGCACGCCCAGCGCTTCCAACTCATCCTGGGTCATGCCCTTCACGGTGCCGCCCGTGCCGACGGGCATGAAGACGGGCGTCTCGATGACGCCATGGGGAGTGTGCAATAATCCCGCACGCGCGCGCGTCGCCTTGTCTTCAGCAACAATTTCAAATTTGATAGGCATGCGATTCGCGGAGGCGGAAATTGCCGGCTGTACACATTCTTTTACCCGCCTATCATCGACAGGCCCGCTTTGGCCAGCACCCAGACCAGCCACAATCCCATGAAGGTGAGGAATATGGGGGTGGTTCGGACCTTCCTGGCCGAAGCAATGGACAGCCCCATGGCGGCTAGAATAAGAAACCAAATGGTGAAAATGTCGAAGGAGCTCGCGATGGTATAGAGAAACTTCGAGGTTTCACGCGGGTTAAGAAAGAACCCGGGGTTGCTCGGAATGAAATTGCTAGGGTTGAACTGTTCGGGGTCACCGAAAAGGATCAAGACAAGCGCCAGCACGGAACCCACCAAGCTGACCAGGAAGGCGTAACACGCCACCGAGAAGTCGACCTTGAAATGCGTCTTGCCTCCAAACATGACGTTGACGATGAACAAGCCGACCGCCGCCACGAGCAGCAAGTAAATCGGCACCCCTACCAACTCTATGACTCGCGCAAAGATGGCGCCAATCGTGGCGCCCTGGTGTGCGGCTTGCTGCAACTGGTCCGGGCTCATCTGCGAGGCCCTGCTACTGAGTTCGATGGAGCGGAGGACGATGCGTTCCATCCCAATCTTGTGCAACATGGTTTCTGTGACCGCGATCGCCATCACGACAGCAACGATCAGTGGCGCAAGAAAATTCGGCCGGCGCACGATCGATTCGAAGGCCTGACCGGGTGAAATGAACATTCCAACTGCGCGGCCTAAAAAAGAACTCGGCGGCTGATCTTCCGGCGGGTAAGGCGTGACTATTGTTTCACTCATGATTCGCTCCTGCATGAATTTGGCGGCGAAAAGGCGCCGCTCTCCGGCACACTATCCACTTTTCCGCAGCTCCGCAGCCTTTCCTGCAATGCCGAAAATATCAACTCCCCGGACAGGAAGCAAGCTCGCTGTTTGCCCGGCGAAATGCAACGGCAGGTGGCAAGCGGTAAATGATCCAGCGCGTACTCGAGCGCAAGTTTCTCACTCGCAAACATTGTGCGCGCGATGTAAGGGGGGCTTGCCGTTGCCGCATTGTTGATTGCCATCCAGCGAAGGGCAGGGCGCCTCGTGGGCGCAGGTTCACACTGACGAAGAAAATGCCGTCCATGTGGCGGAGACGGTGGACGTTGTAGCCCGCTTCGCGGGCTGGGTGGATACCCTCCCCTCTCTGGGAAAAACGCGGCGGGGGTTTTGAATTCCCAACCCTCGCCCCTTTGGGGAAGAGGGTGGCTCGCAACCGGCGCTTTCATCAGCCGGGGCGAGACGGGTGAGGGGGTTAAAAACCGTGGCGCGTCATACAAACCTCGCCCCAGATCATTCTTCTTAGCCCGGCATGTGCCGCCCTAAAGGACGGCGCTACATTGTCCACATTACTGGAAACTACACTAGAGGTAGGCGGCAATCCAGCCGAAGATGTAGAGCGCCGCCCCGCCAAAAATGAGCAGCGGTTCCGCCAGCGTGCGGATGGTCACCAGGGTGGGGGAATCAATTGTCGGCCACGGTCCGTAGCCGCCCCAATACACCCTGAGGAGTAACCCCAGGACAATCAGGGAAAGCGCATAGTTGCGGATCGCCTTGCCGCGTGCAGGGCCCGTCCAGGGGGTCTGCCCCTGATAAACGGTGCCGCGCTCTGCCACCAAGGAACTCTCGCACTTGCGGCAGACGGTGGCATTGTCGTAGTTGGAGTAATTGCAATACGGACAGCTCTTCAAGGGAGCGGCCCTCCAATCACCCTCGCTTCATCGGCAGGACCACAGGGAGTGCAGCCACGGGCGGGCGCCGCCCGCCCGACGAGGGAACTAAGGGGTGGTTGGCGCGAGAGGCTTACTCCCGCACCGTGGCATCCAGAAATGCCCGCAATTTGCGGCTGCGCGAGGGGTGACGCAGCTTACGCAACGCCTTCGCTTCAATCTGGCGAATGCGTTCGCGCGTGACGGCAAAGCTCTGTCC
>Ga0187852_1003150_pt1 | contig 12405 bp, 8 predicted proteins | sample June2016WEW_6_40_FD_134511 | JGI IMG/M metagenome (GOLD analysis project Ga0187852, IMG submission 134511) | Peatland microbial communities from SPRUCE experiment site at the Marcell Experimental Forest, Minnesota, USA - June2016WEW_6_40 | ecosystem: Environmental > Terrestrial > Soil > Wetlands...
CTTGGGAGAGGGCGGACCCACTTTGCCATGCGCTGCGTTTCTGACATCACGGATAACGGTCTTCGGCTATCCTCGCTCAGAATGACATGTCATCCTGATCCCGCCTTGCGGGAGAAGGATCTGTTTTTCTTCGCGCCGGGCCATGAAGTTGTCGCCTGGTGATAAAGGGAACCGCTGGCAGATTCTCCTCAAGGGCGTATAATGGCGTGCTGACTTGACTGTTTCGCTCGCCATGAATTTATCTCACGTCCGCATCGAAGGAGCCATCCAATGATCTCCAGGTTTCGATTTCCTCTGATTGTTTTCATCATGCTGGCTTTTGCGCCGTGGCTTCTCTCTGCCTCCCCTTCCGACACTCCGAAGCAGTGGTTGAAGGAAGGCTGGAGGATTCAATCATCGGCGAAGACCAAAGCTTCGGGCGAGCAGATCGCCTCCAAAGGCTTCGACGCCGGCAGTTGGTATCCCGCCGCGATTCCGTCCACGGTGCTTGCGGCGCTGGTGGAGAACAAGGTGTACCCCGACCCTTACTTCGGCAAGAACCTGCGGTCCATTCCCGGTACCAGTTACTCCATCGGCCAGAACTTTTCCAACATCCCGATGCCCGACGACAGCCCGTTCCGCGTTTCCTGGTGGTACCGGACGGAGTTCAGCTTGTCGAAGAATCTGCGCGGCAAGGAAATCCGGCTCAATTTCGAGGGCATCAACTTCCGCGCCAACCTGTGGCTGAACGGCAAACTGATTGCCGACTCGAAAAAGGTGGCGGGGGCCTGGCGCCTCTTCGAGTTTAACGTCACGGGAAATGTCAAAGTCGGCGAAACAAACGTGCTGGCCGCGGAAGTTTTCCCGCCCACGCCCAACGACCTTGCCATCACCTTCGTGGACTGGAATCCGCTGCCGGCCGATAAGGACATGGGCATCTGGCGCGGCGTGTACGTGACCAGCAGCGGGCCGGTAGCCCTCCGCTATCCGGCGGTGGTGACGCATTTCGCCTCGAGCGATCTGAAGACGGCGAACCTGACGGTTTACAGCGAACTGCACAACGCCCTGGCGAAGCCGGTGAAGGGCACACTCAAGGGTGAGATCGAAGGAAAGAAGTTTTCCCAGGAAGTTTCGCTTTCGGCTGGCGAAACGAAAGAAGTGGAGTTCTCGCCGGAGAAGTTCGAACAGTTGAAATTCGAGAATCCCCGTGTCTGGTGGCCGGCGCCACTCGGCGGTCAGCCGCTTTACACGCTGAAGATAGAGTTCGATACGGGTGGAAAAATCTCCGACGAGCAGAAGGTGGTGTTCGGTATCCGGGAGGCGACTTCGGAGCTCGACGCTGCGCAGCATCGCGTCTTCATGATCAATGGGAAAAAGATCCTGGTGCGCGGCGCCGGGTGGTCGTTCGATATGCTGCTCCGCGCCCATCCAGCTCGTCAAGAGGCTGAGATCCGATACGTGAAGGACATGAATCTGAATGCCATACGTCTGGAGGGGAAACTCGAAGACGAACATTTCCTGGAGGAATGCGACCGCGAGGGAATCCTGGTGCTCGCCGGCTGGTGCTGTTGCGACCATTGGGAACGCTGGGAAAAATGGGATGACGAGGACTACGTGGTCTCGGCCGAATCGCTCAAAGACCAGATTCGCCGCCTGCGCAGTCACGCCTGTCTGTTCGATTGGATGAACGGCAGCGACAATCCTCCTCCGCCGAAAGTGGAGGAGGTTTACATCAAGATTCTCAAGGACTATCACTGGCCGAATCCCTATCACTCCTCGGCGACCGAGAGGCCCACGACGGTCAGCGGGCCGTCCGGTGTAAAAATGACGGGGCCCTATGAATACGTGGCGCCGTCCTACTGGCTCCAGGATTCGAAGCGTGGGGGCGCTTACGGGTTCAACACCGAGACCAGCCCCGGCCCGGCCATCCCGCCGGTCGAGAGTCTGAAACAGTTTTTGCCTGAAGGCAGCCTCTGGCCCATCAACGACGACTGGGACTTCCACGCCGGCGGCGGAGAGTTTAGGACCGTCCAGGTGTTCACGAAGGCTCTCGAGGGCCGCTATGGCACGGCGAATTCGTTGCATGACTATGAGCGCAAGGCCCAAGCCATGGCTTACGAAGGGGAGCGCGCCATGTTCGAGGCCTACGCGCGGAATAAGTACACCTCGACGGGGGTCATCCAGTGGATGCTCAATAACGCCTGGCCGTCGGTCATCTGGCATCTCTACGACTACTACCTGCGGCCGGCGGGCGGGTATTTCGGAAGCAAGAAAGCCTGCGAACCCCTGCACATTCAGTACTCGTACGACGACCAGTCGGTTGGGGTGGTCAATTCCTTCTATGAAGCGCACAAGGGCTTGAAGGCGACGGCGAAGATCTACAACCTCGACCTTGAGGAGAAATTCTCCAAGACCGTCGACGCCGACGCGCCACCTGACAGCTCCACTCGTGTCTTGACCCTGCCCGCTGTCGATGGTCTCTCGAACACCTACTTCCTGAAACTGACCCTGGAGGATTCGGCGGGCAAGCTGGTGAGCTCGAATCTCTACTGGCTCTCGACTCAGCCCGACGTTTCCGACTGGGACAAATCCCAATGGTACGTCACCCCGATCAAGACTTACGCCGACCTGACGGGGCTTGAGAAGTTGCCGCCCGTGAAGGTCAACGTCACCAGCCGCAGCGAGCACCAGGGTGACAACGACGTGACCCAGGTGACGGTCGAGAATCCCACCTCCAACCTGGCCTTCATGGTGCATCTTATGATTACCAAGGGCCAGGGCGGGGATGAAGTCCTGCCGATTTTGTGGGAAGACAACTACTTCACACTCTTCCCGGGTGAAAAGCGCGACCTGGCCGCCAGATACTCGGTGGAATCACGGGGCGGAGCCGCGCCGGTCGTGGTGGTGGACGGCTGGAACGTGACCCAATAGCGGGTTCGCGGAACCATCCCGCTGGCCCGGCGCTTTCAACGGGATTGCGGCCGAGCCATTGGAGAACATGACGTCGACCTGCCACGCCCTGGCGGTGGGCGAGGCATCGTGCCAGATAAATGTCGGGGGGGTGATCTCAGGGGGGAAAATCGAGCCTTCTTCCGGGTAGTCGATCGTAATCCGGGCCAGTTGCGCCTGGTCACGTCCGGAGGAGGCATAGGAATTTGCCGGGTGCGCATTCGCGGCCGCCTCCGCCAACCCCCAAAGGGCGGGGCGTGGGCCGTGCTGCGCAGCCAAGTGCACACGCACCACCACCAGCGCTGCGGCCAAAGCGCAGGCGATCAGGATGCGACTTCCCAGTGGTTTCACTGCAACCCCACACTCACTCGGCCAAGCCATCAATCCGGCGGCTCACATGGTTCAGGGCTTCCTCAGCGACCTTTGCGCCCAGCATCACGCCGAAGACACGCCGCAAGCTGGCAAAATCAGCTCCCTATCGCACTATTTTGCGTCCTCAACTTGAAACGCAATACGCACCGCCACGCGCAGGATTACCCCGGAGCGAACTCTAGGGCGTGGGTCCGGTTGGCGCCGGAAGCTTGCCGGAAATCTGTTCCGCCTGCTTCTCGCGGGCCTCGTTTTGATATTTCTGTTGCAGAGCAAATTCCTTCTGAGCCTCACCACGCTGGCCGGTCTTGAGGTAAGCTCTGCCCAGTTGGTAGTGATAGTTGCCCTTACCCGGATCGAGGTCGATGGCGCGCTTCAGGCACGAAATGGCCGCCTCGATTTTGCCCTGACGGAAATAAGCCTTGCCGAGGCCTGCCAGCGAGTCCGGCATCTTCGGATTGAGCGCCAGCGCCTTTTGGAAAAGTGGGATGGCGTGATCCGCATCGCCCACGTCAGTCCAGATGGTCCCTCGGCTCTCATAGCTCCAGGGCTCGTTGGGGCTGATCTCCATCTCCTTCTCGAATTCCACCGCCGCCTTGTCGAGTTGGCCTAAGCGCTGGTAGAGAACACCGAGGTCGTAGTGCGCAAAGGGAAGCTTGGGGTTGCCGGCCACGGCCATGTCCAGTTCGTCCCGCGCTCTCGCGTTCTGGTAAGTGTCGAGATAGACTTTGCCCAGAAGCAAGTGCAGGTGGGGCGTATCCCCGCCGACGCGCACCAATTGCTCGCAGGTTCTCGCAGAATCGCTGCTGCGCTTCAGTTGGCCATAGGCGATGGCGAGCATATACAGGTAATCGAGATCGTCTTGCTCCTGGTCGCGGATGGGTTCAAGGGCTGTCACCTCGGGGCCGTACTGTTTGAGCATGAAGTGGGACATGCCCAGCAGGTAGTGCGCCTGGACACTATCAGGTTCGGCGGCAAGCAGGCGCTCGAAGTACGGGACGGCGTGGCCAAAATCCTGCTTGCGGTAGTAGGCGAGCCCCAGGTTCAAATCGACCCCCACCATGTTCGGGTCGAGCTTCCTGGCCGTCTCAAAAGCCTGAATGGCTTCCTCAGACTTACCCGTCCGCAGGTAAACCACGCCCAGGTTGGTGTAGGCAGCAGCGGACTGCGGGTCAAGCTTCAAGAACTCTTCGAATCCGCGCTCAGCGCCGGCGTAATCTTTGGCCGCGAGCGACTGTTGGGCGCGCTCGAAGATGGTGCGCAGATTCTCCCCGGATGGGTTGGACGCTGGGGCGCCCCCGCCTGCGGGGCTCTGCCCCCCAAGTCCCAGCGGAGCAAGCAGCGCCCACACCAGCAGCGCCCTCGCTACGACGCGCACGGAAGTAGGAGTATCAAGCCGTCGTTGGTGCATTCACCGAGCCTCTGTTAACTCCAAGGCCCCGTCGATAGGATACCCCACTGCTTGTTGCGCACCCTCGTGACCTCGGGGCCAGCCAGCGTCAGTTCACTCAGCCCTCGTAGCGTGAAACAAGAACCGGGCGCAACGTAGGGATCGAAAATCCCTTCGCTGCGCCCGGGCTCGTAACAGTTAGCAGTCCCTTAGCTTCGGACTGGACTAGAAGATGAGCTTCAAGCCCAGTTGCACGTTGCGGGGACCCCAGTCAGAATTGACTTCGCCGGGATTGGTTGTGTTCAGGTTGCAGGGCATGCCAAACCCCGTACTGCCGCTGCATCCGGTGTTAGCGTACTGGTATTGCGTATGGTTGAAGGTGTTGAACGTTTCCAGCCTGAATTGCAGCTTGAAAGCCTCGCCGTGCAGGGGAAAGTTCTTTTCGAGTGCCATATCCCAATTGTTCCGGCCAGGGCCGGTAAGGATGTTGCGGCCCATATTGCCGTAGGTGGTGGAGAGCTCGCTGAACAAAGGCTGCGCCACCGTGGCCGGATTCCACCACTGGCGCGTGGGTCCGTAGACGGGGTCATCGTAGGTACCCTTGGTGGGCGCCACCTTGCCGATCACGTCGCACCGATACGAGCCACCGAGGTTCGTGTTGTAGCCGGTGACTCCGCAGTTGAAGTCAGTCGGCTCGCCGGTGAAGAAACTGGTGATGCCGCTGATCTGCCACCCGCCGAGTGCTTGCCGGGCGACCGCACTGGAGGAGTTCTTGAAGAACGGCAAGGCATAGACGTAGTTTGCCTGCAATACCTGGGCGCGATTAAGGTCCCCTGTGCCCTTCCACCGGCTCAGCGTGTAGTCATTGATCCCGCCCGCAGTCTCCTGGTAGGTGCTCGTCGAATCGTCGATGGCGTGCGACCACGTGTAGGCCACCTGCAGGGTCAGACCGTGAGAAGTGTGGCGTAGGCTCGCCTGCAAGGCGTTGTAGCTCGAGACGGCGGTGTTCTGCTTGTCCGTGATGGTATTGTATCCACGGTAAGGCGCGAAGAAGATACTGGGCTCCTCGCCGAATATCAAGGTGGTTGCCACATGGCAATTACCCGAGGCGTCGCAGAGCGGTTGCCCCATGTCGCCCGGTGCGTTCAAGGTGGGGTTGGCTGCCTTGGTGCCGACGAGGTTGGCCAGAACAGGCGCGTTCATCGTGGCGCCATTCTGAACGAGCGCGGGGTTGATTTCGTTAATGAGCTGGGCGCGCGCCAAGTGTCTTCCCAGAGCTCCAACGTAGGCGACGCTCACCAGGGTGTTGCTGGGGAACTGGTGCTCAACGGTCAGGCTGAACTGCTGCACGCTGGGCCATGACTGACTGTAAGGAAAAGAGGTGTAGTTGGTGGGGCCGAGCGGGCCGTTGGCGACAATAGAGCTGTAGCCCAGAACGTTGAATCCGGACGGGCTGAGGTCGGAAGGAGGATTGCCCTCGCCGCCCTCTGTCTGCGCCTCGTTGCCGTTTCCGGACTCATAATAGATTCCGTAGCCGCCGCGCAGGGAGGTGGTCCCTTTGCCAAACGGGTCCCAGGCAAAGCCCACGCGTGGAGCAATGTTTCCTCCTGTATTTGCGAGTTGGCAGCCATTCGGAATTCCGTTGGCTCCGCACTGGACCAAGCCGTTTCCATAGTCGGTCCAGACAGCGCCCGAACCCGGGATTAGGTTGCCGTTCGCATCCAGTTGGGCTTCATTGGCTGCATTATATTGGCTGGGCAAGAACCCTGAATCGATGGTGGGACGTGAAACGTCGTGGATGCGCGAGTAAATGTAATAGCGCACGCCCAGGTTGATAGTCAGGTTTTTTCTCAGTTTCCAATCGTCCTGGATGTACGGCTCGAGGTCGGTCATCTGCCAGTGGCCCTTGGGATAGCCACCGACAGCGACGCCGTTCACCGCCTGAGTGCCTTCCGTGTACTGGTGGATGCGGCCCAGGAACATGTCCGCCAAGCCGTTTCCCGTGGTAATGGAGCCACCGCCATCGAAGGTCAAGGACCCTTGCGTGTCGGCCCCGAAGTGCTCGCTCTTGCGATAATTCTCGAGGTAAAACCCCATCTTGGTGGTGTGATTGCCGTGCACCCAGGACAGGTTGTCCTTCCAGGTGATGATGGGATTGGAGTTATAAGGACCGGTATAGTCGCCGGCGCTCTCGTAGAAGCCTTGGGTTCCCCCACCCATGCTCAAGTCCGGCAACTCCGGATTGCTGTCATTCTGCGAGAAGAGGTGACTCATGACGAAGTTCGACGGCCGAACGATACCCGTTGAACTGCCACCTGCCACAGGGGTCAGGATAATGTGGTCCGTGGTGTAGGCCGCCACGAATTCGTTCATGAGGGTGGGCTTGAAGGTGTGGGTAACGTGGAACACCGCGCTTTCGCCGGGACCGCCAAACTGCCTTTTGGGTGTCGAAGCTCGACCCCGTCCAGAGCGAGGGGACCGACAGGGTGTTCCAGGTATCCTGGGTGTAGCGGAAGAATGCCTGGGTCTTGTCGCTGATGTTCTCGTCGATACGAATCTGCTCCTGGCGCCAGTTGGTGGGGGCGCTGGAGGCCAGGGTCCATTCCACCGGGCCGCTGTTAGGGGGCGGGACCAAGCCATTGAGAAGGTCCGTTGCGTTTTGGAAAGCTTGCGCATTATAGCCCGGCATTGACTGGACGTTGTCGTAAGTCACGCCGTTCAGAGTTGGTAGAAGACAGCCGGCGGCCACGATTGAGCTATAGTTGCCCGATAACGGGTCGCACTGGGAGAAGTCGCCCGTGCGCTCGAGCGCACTCGGCACGCCGGTGGGCCCAACCACCTGCCCTACGCGGTAGCGCCGCCAGTCCTCCGACCAGTAGAAGAACGTCTTGGTCTTGTCGGTGTTGTAATGGCCTGGGATGTAGACAGGCCCGCCGAGGGTGTATCCAAAGTCGTTCCACTTCAGCGGGTTCATGGGCGCAATGCTCCCAATACTCGCCCGATTGGTGAAAAAGTCGTTGGAGTCGAATGCGTCATTGCGAACATACTCGAAAGCGTCGCCGTGGAACTGCCTGGTGCCGCCTTTGGTGGCAAGTTCGATGTTGGCGCCCGCGTGTTTGCCCATCTCCGCGCCGTAGTTTGAAGTGGAGATGCGGAACTCGGCAATGGTATCGAGGTTCGGATAAGTGTTAAACGTGGAGGCCGAACCCTCGTCGGTGTTGTTGCCGCCATCAATCTCCCAATTGGCGTATTGCATGCGGTTACCGTTGAAGGAGATGCTATTGTTGCCGGCAACACCGACGTGGATGGCGTCCAAGCCGTTGTCGGGCACGGCGCCGGGAATCAGTAAGGCCAGCGTAACCCAGTTGCGACCGTTCAGGTCCAGGTTCTGAATCTGCGTGTTGCTAATTACGGAAGAAACGGTTGCGTTCTCCGTCTGGACCTGGATCACGTTTCCCACCACACTGACTTCCTGGGTCATTTGCCCTACGGTCAATTGCAGGTCCACGCGCTGGACTTGGCCGACTTCCAATATGATTTCGGAACGCACCAGTTTCTGGAAGCCCTGCGCCTCCGCTGTCACCACGTAGGTCCCGATCGGTACGGCCGAGATCGAATAGTAGCCTGCCGAATCGCTGGTGAGTTCGCGCGTAAAGCCCCTATCGGGGTTGGAGATCGTGACTTTGGCGTTGGGAATGACGCCGCCAGTGGGATCGGTCACCGTCCCCACGATTCTCGCAGTGTCTTGGCACCACGCGGTGATCGACAATGCGAAGAAGGCAGCAGCAAAAAGCAGAATAGCCCTTTTCATATGGATTCCCTCCCGTTGGAGCGTCATTGGCTTTTCTCGACGACCTAGATTAATAATGTCGAGAAATTAGTGACGAGCCCCAAGGAACGTTACCTCCTATTTGAGAAGTCATTAGTGGCCGGACATGGATTCCTTTATGGCCGTGATAAACATTGCAAATGGACCGCCAAAGTAATGGCTTTCTAAGGAAGTCGCCTAATGGGTGTAACGTGTTGAAATAACTTGAGAAAGCGGTCGAGGCCCTAATACCGTCGCCTCTCGCAGACTCCGAAATCCCATAGATTCTATTAAACTATCCAATTTTTAGTATTAGCCAGCCGGGGGAGTGATACGCGCACTTCAACCTCGGTGTGCTCTTCCAGAGACTCGGAATGCTGGATGAAGCCGCGGCCGAATTCGATAAGGGTGAAGGGTAAAGGGTGAAGGGTAAAGGGTGAAAAGGGTCTTGCGCTTCATTCACCCTTTAACCTTTAGCCTTTAGCCTTTGTTTCCCCTTCCTCAATCACGATGAACTGGTCGGCGTCGACACCGCTCGCGCGGTCCACAAGGCCGCTGGGCCAGCACACTTCAAGCTGCTCGACTTTGCGCGCTGTGCCAAGACCAAAGTGTTGCCGAAGGTCGTTCTGCGAAATATAGCTCGAGGCGCTCAGCACTTCCCGAACCTGGCGATGCGCGCCCGTGGTGACTGCCACGCGCGCGCCAATGGCGGAGCGGTTCGATCGCGTGCCCACCAGCTTGACGTTCAGCCAGTGGTGGCCGCTGCGATTGTCATTGCGGAGGAGGGAGGGCGGCTCGCTCATGTTCAGAACCAGCACATCGACATTGCCGTCGTTGTTGAAGTCACCGAAAGCGCAGCCGCGGCTGGAGTGCGGCTCCAGGACGGCTGAGCCGCACAGTTCCGACACCTCTTCAAAAGAGCCGTTGCCCAGGTTTCGATACACCACCCGAGGCGTCTTGAACTTGTAGTCCGGGTAGACCTTTTCGACCTCGGGATACACCGTGCCCGTGACATGGAAGATGTCGAGCCAACCGTCGTTATCGAAATCCGCAAAACCCACGCCCCAGCATACATATTGGGTATTCACCGCGAGGCCCGCAGCATTGGTGAGGTCGTCAAAGAACTCGCCCTTCAAATTGTGGTAAAGGATGGGCGTGTCGTCGCTGAAGTGGGGGAGAAACAGGTCCAAGTAGCCGTCCCCGTCATAGTCGCCGACGCCCACTCCCATATTGGCCTGCTCCTGACCGTCGCCATTCACGGCGCACCCACACTCCATGCCCACCTCGCTGAATGTCCCGTCGTGGTTGTTGCGAAAGAGCAGGTTGGGACTCGAGTCGCAGGCCACGAACAGGTCCGGCCAGCCATCATTATTGTAGTCAAACGCCACCGCCGTGAGTCCATAGCGAGTCCCGGCGCTGAGGATGCCTGCCTTCGCGCTGACATCGGTAAAAGTCCCGTCGCCATTGTTATGGTAGAGCGCGCAAGTCTCTTGCTGGAGTCCCATCGGGCCACAATTGACCGGCACGCCCCGATATTTGCAGTAGCGGCTCGAGCCCCCAACCGGTGTTCTCGCCAGATCCAGATCGATGTAGCGACTGATGAATAGGTCCAGGCGCCCATCGCGATCGTAGTCTACGAAAGTGCAGCCTGTTCCGTAACGCGGGCGCGATTCGAGGAGTCCGGCCTTCTCGGTGACATCCGTGAAAGTGCCGTCGCCATTGTTGTGGTAGAGGATATTCTTGCCATAATAGGTCAAGAACAGGTCATCGCGCCCGTCGTTGTCGTAGTCGCCCACACAGATTCCGTAACACCAGCCCGTATGCCTGAGTCCGGCTTTGGTGGTGACGTCCGTGAACGTGCCGTCGCGGTTGTTGTGGTAGAGGCGGTTGGTCGGCTCCTGGCCCGGAGCAAACCCTTCGAGACGGGTGCCGGTGGGGACAAAGACATCTAGCCAGCCGTCGTGGTCGTAGTCAAAAAAAGCAATCCCCGGACCATTCGCTTCCACAATGTAGCGCTTCACATATTCCTCGCCGTAAACGGTGGCGGCGGTGAGTCCGGCTCGCGGAGCGACGTCCGTGAACGCGGCCAGCCAGGGCTTGCCTGAAAACTTTGGGCGCGGCCCCGGTCTGACGCCACGCGACGCCATCCCTTGCGCGCCCAGTCGTGCTGCGCCGCACAGCACCATGCTCGCGGCGCCGGTGGATTGGAGAAACTTCCTGCGGGTGACGCGCATTCTCGCTCTTAATCGGGCGGGCTGTCGGTCTGGGGCTGGGCGATATTGCCGAGAATACCCGTGCGGATGTTTTGCATCGTCTTGGCAAACTTGTCGTGGGTTTCACGGTAGGCAGCGAGTTCCTTCGCCGCTTCCTGGTCACGGCCCAGCCGGCGGAAAGCAAACGACAACTGGTAGTGGGCGTTTGGATTTGCTGGCGCAAGCGTCACCGCCTGCTCTAGCGGCCGGATAGCCTCCTGAGCCCGGCCGGCCGAAGCCAGCGACTTGCCCAGGCCGATGAGTGCATCGGCAAATTGAGGGTCCAGGCTCGTAGCGCGCCGGAAGTGTTCAATGGCGTCGGTCCACTCGCGCGCTTGGCGGGCCATCTCTCCCAGTTCGTACTCGGCGGCCGCGTTGCGGGGATCAATTTTCAACTCCTCTTGAAACTCCGCTCGCGCCTCGTCGAGGGTGTGAGGTCCGCGCTCTCCGGCCAAGAACAAGTTTCCCAACTGGTAGTGAATGCCGGCAAGGCTCGGTCGGAGTGACAAGACCTTGCGATACTCGTCGGCAGCCTCGCTGAGTTTACCCTCGAGCTCCAGAACCTCCGCATTGAACTGGTGCGCCTGGTAAGACTCCGGGGCTGTCGTGAGGAGGCGCTGCGAGGCTCGAGTCGAGAGGTCCGAGTAGACGTGGCTGCTGAGGTAGAGCAAATCGGGATCGTCCGGAAAGTCACGGCTAAGCGCACGAATGAAGTCAATGGCTCTATCGGATTCGTTCAAACTCATGGCGCAACGCACGGCGTCAGTCCCAAGGGCTCGCTTCAGTTGGGGATCCGGCGCGCGCCCGTAATCTTTCTCCAGATAAGGCAACGCCTGCTGGCAGCGGTCGCTCTCCGCCAAGCTCAGCCCGAGAAAGAAGTGCGCATGGGTCAAGGAGGGTTTCAACTCGAGGGCCTCGAGCGCTTCGTGGGCGGCGTCGTCAAATCGTCCCACGGCGTAGCAAGCCGTAGCCAGGTTGGAGTGAATCTCCGCAATTCCCGGCTCGAGCTTCACCAGCGTCTCGAGGCTCTTGATGGCATTCGCATAGTCGCCTTTTCGTAGCGCCTCCTGAGCTTCGGCGGCGATTCGTGCAGGATCGCCGGCTTGGGGACTTTGAGCGCTTTGCGGGGCGCGGCCACCGACTGGCGCCTGCGCTCGCCCCGGCTTCGAGACAAGTTGAACGGCCACCGCTATGAGGAAGATCCAGATCAACCCCAATCGCCACGGCGAACCGGCCCCCTTCTTCCCTTGCGGTCTCAAGCTTGCCATAGTTTCCCCGCTGGCCGCCTCCTATTATGCCATACCACCTTACCAGCCAACACCCGACAAAAGAGTCCACGGCCCGGGCGACAGCGTGATTTGACCTTGCTCGTATTTCTCGCGTTTGCCGGCGGCCTTGACGGCTGCGTCATCATCGTAAGATGCATCGAGCGGGTCCGCGTTATCGTAAAGAGCGTCCATCATGGGATGCGGGTAAAGTACTGGGCCACTTGCTTGTGGCGTACAACTCTGCGTTTCCAATAACACCCTTTGTTCTCAGTAGAGTCGAGGGTGGGCGCGGTAGCGACTCGGACGTCGTCCCGTTTCCCAACCCCCGCTCATCGAACCGGACGTGCGGATTTCCCGCATCCGGCTCTCCGACAGGGTTCACCGCCAGAC
>Ga0187852_1003154_pt1 | contig 12396 bp, 11 predicted proteins | sample June2016WEW_6_40_FD_134511 | JGI IMG/M metagenome (GOLD analysis project Ga0187852, IMG submission 134511) | Peatland microbial communities from SPRUCE experiment site at the Marcell Experimental Forest, Minnesota, USA - June2016WEW_6_40 | ecosystem: Environmental > Terrestrial > Soil > Wetlands...
CGAACTTCTGCGCGGGCGACTTTTTCACAGGTCCACCTCTGAAACACAACTGCGTGAAACTCTCAATGCCCTTGTCGAATCGGCCGCCTACGCGGCATGAATAGTGCGAAACTATAGACTAGTACGATTTATGGAAGTCGCTCGCAGCGAGTATGGTAAGGGCAGTTACGTAGGCGAAAGCCACTGGACATCGGTTCCAATGCGCTCCGCCACAGTCCAGCAACCGAAGATCATGCATCGCTCCGGCACGGGCAGGACAGGGGCACGTCCGGCACGGAGGTGGGAGGACGCTGTAATGTTGTCCGTAGCCGCCAGCGGTCAAGAGACGTCTTCGGAGACGCTCTTCAAACAAGTCCTGTCGAGCGATTCGTTGCCCGTCGTGCCGGCCGTGGCGGCCGGTGTGCTCGCGCTGAGCCGCGATCCGGACGTGGACTTCTCGCGCCTCGAAGAGATGATCAGCGCGGATCCCGCCCTCGTCGCCAAGCTCCTGCGGATGAGCAACTCCGCCTATTTCGGCTCGCAGAAGAAGGTCACCTCCATCAACGAGGCGGTCGTGCGCATCGGCCTGAAGGTCACGCGCATGACGGTCCTCAGCTTCTGCCTGGAAGCGGACATCAGTCCGAAAGTGCCCAAGAACTTTGAGATTGAACGGTTCTGGCGACACTCATTGACGACAGCGGTCGGCGCGCGCACGGTGGCCGAACGGATCTGGCCGGCGAAGCGCGATGACGCGTTTGCAGCCGGCATCCTGCAGGATATCGGCATGGTCGCGTTGCAATGCGCCCTGCCGGACCGGTACGCAGAAGTCTTCGAAAGGCGCCGCGCGCATCCCGCCAGGCGCATCGAGGAAGTCGAGCAGCGCGTCTTCGGCTTCACTCACGCCAGGGTCGGCGCGGCGCTCCTCCAGAAGTGGGGGATCCCCGAGGAAGTTTACTGGCCGGTCCGCCTCCACCACGACCCGGACAGCGGCACGGTGGCGGGCGCCAGGCCGGAGACCATCCGGCTGGCGCGGGTGCTCAACCTGTGCTCGAAGATATCGCATTTCTTCTACAGCAGGGCCAGGAGAGGCATAGAAGCGGCGATCGCCAGCGAGGCCAGGGAGCATTTCAACCTGACGCAGAAGGCGCTCGACGGCATCCTCGAACAAGTGACCCGCGACGTGCGCCAGACTTGCGAGCTGTTCGACCTTGACCCGCACCTGATCCCGTCGTACGAGCAGGTCCGCCTCATGGCCGCGCAGGAACTGACGAACCTGGCCACCGAACTGGGCAGCCGCGCGATGGCGCTCGAAGAACGGGTCCAAGCGCACGGGGCCGAAGTGCGCCTGTTGAAGGCCGAAGCGGAAGACCTGAAACGGCTCGCCGCCACCGACGAACTGACGCAGCTTCCCAACCGGCGCGACTTCCTCAAGCGCTTCCTCGACGAGATCGTCCGCGCCCGGCGCTATGCGCACTCTCTCGGGTTCCTCATGCTGGACATTGACCACTTCAAGGAGGTCAACGACGCGCACGGCCACCCGGCCGGCGACAAAGTGCTCGCGGGTTTATCCAGGCTCCTTCAGAAGGGGATTCGGCACACGGACGTGGCGGCCCGGATAGGCGGCGAGGAGTTCGTGGTCTTGCTGCCGGAGGCGGACTTGAAGGGGGTCATCGCGGCGGCGGAGAAGTTCCGCCTCGGCATCGCCGAAGCGTCCAAAAGCTGGGCGCCGGGAGTGCCCGGCATCACCATCAGCATCGGGGCGGTGCATGTCCGGTTCGATTCGCCCAACATGGACTGCGGCCCGATCATTGATGAAGCGGACAAGTGCCTCTACCGGGCGAAGGGCGCCGGACGCAACTGCACGCACTCCATCAGCATCTGATCCAAACGGCGGCATAGAGTTCGTAGCCTGATCACCCTGCGCGACATGGGGCGGGTGGCGGAAGCGGGCGCCTTCCGGCCCTGCGAGATCGCGCCGGTGAAGCCCGGATCGCCCCTTGCGAAATTTGCGGAAATTGCCCGCGTGGAGTATACTGACGTTCGGTCGCGTCAGCGAAAGCAGGAAGGCACCGTGATGGTGACCGGCGTTCAAGAGACATCCTCGGAAACGCTCCTCGAACGAGTCCTCGCAAGCGATTCATTGCCCTCCGTGCCGGTCGTGGCCGCCAACGTGCTCACCCTGAGCCGGGATCCGGACGTGGACTTCTCGCGCCTGGAAAAGATGATGAGCGCGGATCCGGCCCTCGTCGCCAAGCTCCTGCGGATGAGCAACTCCGCCTACTTCGGCTCGCGCAAGAAGGTCACCTCCATCAACGAGGCGGTCGTGCGCATCGGCCTGAAGATCACGCGCATGACGGTCCTCAGCTTCAGCCTCGAAGCGGAGATCAGCCCGAAAGTCCCGGAGAGTTTTGAGATTGACCAGTTCTGGCGACACGCGCTAACGACGGCCATCGGCGCGCGCATCCTGGCGGAACGCATCTGGCCGGCCAAGCGCGATGACGCATTTGCGGCCGGCATCCTGCAGGACCTCGGCATGCTCGCGCTGCAATGCGCCGTGCCGGACCGGTATGCCAAAGTCTTCGAAAGCCGCCGCGCGCATCCCACCACGCGCATCGAGGAGGTCGAACAGCGCGTCCTCGGTTTCACTCACGCCCGGGTCGGTTCAGAGCTGCTCCGCACCTGGGGAATCCCCGAAGAAGTTTACGGCCCGATCCGCTTCCACCACGACCCGGACAGCGGCACGGCGCAGGGCGCGAGCCCGGACAGCATCCGGCTGGCGCGGGTGCTTCTGCTTTGCTCGAAGATATCGCATCTCTTCTACAGTAAAGACAGGGGCATCATCCACATCACGATCGCCGGCGAGGCCAGGGAGCAGTTCAACCTGATGCCGGAGGCGCTCGACGGCATCCTCCAGCAAGTGACCCGCGATGTGCGCCAGTTCTGCGATCTCTTCAACCTCGACCCGCGCCAGATCCCCTCGTACGAAGAGGTCCGCCTCAAGGCCGAGCGGGAACTGACGAGCCTGGCCGCCGAACCGGGCGGCCCCGCGCCGGCGCCTGAAGAACGGAGCGAAGAGCACGCGGCCGAGGTGCGCCAGATGAAGGCCGAAGCGGAAGCGCTGAAACGGCCCGCCGGCGACGAACCGGCGGAGCTGCCCAGCCGGCGCGACTTCCTGAAGCGCTTCGTCGGCGAGATCGCCCGCGCCCGGCGCTATGCGCACTCTCTCGGGTTCCTCGTGCTGGACATTGACCACTTCAAGCAAGTCAACGACACTTACGGCCACCCGGCCGGCGACAAAGTGCTCGCGGGCATATCCAGGTTCCTCCAGAAAGAAATTCGGTGCGCGGACATTGCGGCTCGGCTGGGCGGCGAGGAGTTCGTGGTCTGCCTGCCGGAGACGGACTTGAAGGGGGTCATCGTGGTGGCGGAGAAGTTCCGCCTCGGCATCGCCGAAGCGTCGAAGAGCTGGGCGCCGGGATTGCCCGGGATCACGGTCAGCGTCGGGGCGGTGCATGCCCGGTTCGATTCGCCCAGTCTGGACGGCAGCCTCATGATTGACGAAGCGGACAGGTGCCTCTACCAGGCGAAGGTCTCCGGCCGCAACTGCACGCGCTACGCCAGCATCTGAACCCAGGCGGCAGGCGCGGTGTGGATTGCCGTAATTTCACCAGGACGGCACGAAATCTCACCACGACGACACGACGACCACGACGGAACTGCTGTTACAGCAGTCCGTTCTTTTGGTGTTCGTTCTACCTCATTCGTCGTGCCCGTCGTGTCGTCGTGGTGAAAGAGTACGTTAGACGCCGTCGCCGAAGCACGTGCCCACGGAGCGCGCCGTCTGCAGGAGGTGATTGTTCAGCTCGACGAGGCGCTGCTTGCCGGCGATCTGCTCGAGCGGCACCGGAACGATCTCGGTCCCGCGCAGTCCCACCATAAAGCCGGTCCGGCCGCTCAGCGCCAGCTTGCAGGCCTCGCGGCCCAGGCGGCTGGCGAGGATGCGGTCGAACGGCGAGGGCGCCCCGCCGCGCTGCAAGTGGCCCAGGATCGTCGCGCGCGTCTCGATGCCGGTCGCCTCCTCGATGTCGTCGCGCAGCTTGTTGCCGATTCCGCCCAGGCGGACCGGCTCGGCCCCGTCCGCCACGCGCCGCAGCTCCACCACGTGTCCGCCCAGCGGCTTGGCGCCTTCGGCGACGACGAGGATGCTGAACCGCTTGCCGGCCGCGAGCCGCCTCAGGATGTAGTCGCGCACCGCCTCCAGCCGGTACGGAATCTCGGGGATCAGGATGATGTCTCCGCCGCCGGCCACGCCGGTTCCCAGCGCCAGCCAGCCGGCGTTGCGGCCCATGACTTCGAGGATCATCACGCGGTGATGCGCCTGGGCGGTGGTGTGGAGCTTGTCCGCCGCCTCCGCCGCCGTCACCAGCGCGGAATCGAACCCGAACGTCTGGTCCGTGCCGAAGAGGTCGTTGTCAATCGTCTTCGGCACGCCGACGCAGGGAACGCCCAGCTTGCACAACTGGCTCGCGATCGTCAGGCTGCCGTCGCCGCCGATGACCACGAGCGCGTCCGCGCGGATGGAGCGGAACGTGGCGACCACCCGCTGCGAAACATCCTCGTATCGCGCTTCGCCGGCGCCTTCGACCGGGTAGCAGAAGGGATTGGCGCGGTTGCTCGTGCCGAGGATCGTTCCGCCCTGCGCGAGAATGCCGGAGACCGAAAGGTAATCGAGCGGGCGCATCCGCCCGTTGACGAGGCCCTCGAACCCGTCCTCGACGCCGATCACCTCGGCGCCGTGTTCGAGGATCGCCGTCTTCGCCACCGCCCGGATCACCGCATTCAGTCCGGGACAGTCGCCGCCGCCGGTCAGAATCGCCACGCGCTGAGCCATCGTCAATCTCCCGTGGAGTGAAAGTTGCGTTTCGCGCCCGGATTGCGGTTCAATTTCCCGGCTTGCCGCTTTCCCCGGCCTTTTCGCGCCGCGTGTAACCCTCTTCTTCAGCCTGGCGCCGGACGGCGGCTGCCTCGCCGGACTTGCCGGCGGACTCGTACGCCGCCGCCAGCAGCTCGTACGGATTTGCCATGCCCAGCCGCAGCACGAACCTCTTGCCGGCGAGGCCGGCGTCCGGCAGCCGCTCGACGGTCCAGGCGCCCCATTGCATCACCGCCTGCGGGTCCGCCGGCTTCGCGGTCGAGACCAGCAGAAGCCCCATGGCCGCCGGCGGGAGGACGTCCGGCCAGCGCTGCCGCATTTCGCCGAGGCGTTTCAACGCCGTCGCGCGCGACATGTCGCCGACCTCCACCGACCGGCGCACCGCCTCGGTCCGCTCCTCGAGCACATGGAACTTATACGCCTTTTCCAGTTCCGTCGCCACGGCCTTCGAGGCTTCCAGCAGCCCCGCGGCGCCGCCGGCCGAGACGGAAGCCGTCCGGAGCTTCTCGTTCGTCGCCTGGTCGTAGAGCGCGGCTTTCACCCACCAGGCGCCCACGTTCGGCCCTTCGGCCATCTGCGTCACCACGCCCTCAACGCGGAAGTCGGCGTCGGGCCTGGACGCTTCCTTGATCTGCGTCGTCGGCTCGGACGAAACGTAGGAGTCATTCTCATTCGGATTCCGGCGGCCGGAGCCGTCTTTCCGGCCCTGCGTCGGCTGGCCGGTAACGACCGAGTAATCCCAACCCTGGGTGACTTTGTACTGCGGCCGCGAAGCATGCGTCAGCCCGCCGGCCTCCAGCGCCGCCGCGACGGTTTCCGCGGCCAGGAAGCCCTTTTCGGCCGGCAGGTCGGGCGCATCGAAAGTGCAGACGAGCACGATGGGACGATATTCGACCTCGGCCAACTCGGCGGAAAATGCGAGGGTGGAAACCGCGCATGCCAGGAGAGCCGCCGCCGCGCGCAAGGGGAGCCTCGCCAGCTTGTTCATGCCGTTCTCCGCATGGGCGTCACGCCGTCTCGAAGAACCGCTGATCGGTCCCCTTCGGCCCGACGGCCACGCGCAGGCTCCGCAGGCATTGGGGACAGCGCCCTTCGTAGGCCGTTCCGGCCCGGTTGCGATAGACGCGGCTGTAGGCGCCGCAGCAGTGGAACTGCACGCCGATGAACGGCCGGCCTGCGAAATCAGGCGCCCGCGCTTGGGTCGTCGGCATTTTCCTGCACCTGATCGAGGTCGCCGGAACGGAGCAGGTTCGCGGCGGTCTTGTCATAGACGGCGGCCCCGGAAAGCTGCCCCGAGAGCAGCTTTTGCCGCGCCGCCGCGATACGCTCTTCGCTCGAGGACTGCCCTGCGGCGCCGGCGTCGGGACCCAACGCGCCGGCGGCCAGCTTCCGGGCGTCGTCCGAGAATTCGACGCTGTCGGATGCGGCGCCCGAGGCGGTCTGCGGAGCGGGCGGGCGGCCCGCGTTCCGGGATTCGATCGGCCTGGAGTTCTGGGACGCCCCAAGCCCGTTGACAGGGTTCATATTCATCGCGGATTGCTCTGCCTCCATTTTTTACCGGCCCTGAGTTTCAGAACCTCGTCGGCGACCTCGTCCGCGCGTTTCTTGAGCGCGGCTTGCGATTCGCGGTCCATGGCGGTGACCTCGCGCAGCACCCGGGCAAAGGCCGCGCTCTGCGCGCCGGCGTCTTCCGGCGTGACGCCGGCGAGCGCGCTCTTTGCCGACTGCGTCAACCGGCCGACGCCCGTGCCGATGGCGCCCAGGAGCGCCTCGCGCTTGAGCAGAATGGCGCGCAGCACCGGCTCGCCGGCGGTGGGCGCCAGGTGGCGGAAACGCGCCGCCAGCGTGCGCAGTTCGTCCAAGTCCTGCGCGATCTCCTGGGCCGGCGCCGCGTCGGCGGTCTTGTCCGCCTCGGGATTCGCCATAGCCAAAGGCCCGACTTTATCCGGCGACGGTGATTGCGTCAAGCGGTCTCCATTCTGAAGATCGGCTTCATAAAATGGCCGATCAGTTAGTGCTAGTGCCATCGGATATCATGGTCAGGATGCTTTGCATGTAGCTCGACTGTTCGGAGGTTTTGCTCTGGAGCGCCTGCAACTGGGAGTACTCATTCACGTACTGACTCTCCTTGACGGCGGCGGCGGCGTTCATTTGCTTAATGGTCGCGTTCAAGGAGGTAATTTGATTGCTCGTATTAGTGGTTTCGGCGGCCATGATGCCCTTGGTCTGCGTGAAGGGCGTCAGCACCGTGTTCACCTGGTTTGCGATGCCGTTCGTCGAGTTGAAGAGGGCCGCCACGGCCGTGGGGCTCGATGAAAGCATTTGGTCCAGCGTGCCGGTGTCCAGCGAAAGCGTGCCGTCGGACGCCTGGGTGATGCCGATATCGGCGAGGGTCTGCACCTCGGGCGAGCCGGTGTCCGGGACCGCGGCGCTGACGGTCGAGCGAAGAGTCCCGATCAGATTCTCATACATGGGCTGGTACGAGAGCGCGCCGGAGGCGCCGGTGCTGGCGTTGATGGCGGTCTCGCTGTTCAGGTATGCGAGCGCGGTATTGTAATTCGTGACGAAGTTCTGGACATCGGTGTTGATCGCGTCCGAATCGGCGCTGACGATCAGGTTTACGGGGTTGGCGCCGGAAGCCTGCTGGCCGACCAGGTTCAGCGTGACGCCCGGCAGCACGTCGCTGACGGTGTTGGAATCGCGCGTGACGGCCACGCCGTCCACCGTCATCTGGGCGTCCAGGGCCGAGGCGGCGTAGATGTATCCGCCGGTCGTGTCGGTCGCGGCGGACTGGCTGTTGACGCCGAGCGTGGCGAGCAGGGAACTGCCGTTCGCGTCGTCGGACAGGGTCATCGCGTACGTCTCGCCCGTTTGGCCGCTCTGGAGCACGAGCTTGCTCGTGGTGGAGGTGTCCGCGAGGGCCGTGGCTGTGACCCCGTCGGCGCCCGCGCCGGCAAAGGCCGTAGTGATGGCGGATGCAACCGCCGAGAGGACGGCGCTGTCGGTCTCGCCGGCGGTCAACGCCACGGAGACGTCCTGGCTCTGGCCGTTTACAGTGACCGTGAACGACTGATTGCCCGCGCCCAGGGCGCCCACGATGTCCGTGGCGGCGCTCGTGAACCGATTGGAGACGAGGGTGTCCTTCTCGGCCAGTTGCGAGACGCCGATCGAGTGCGAGCCGAGCGCGGCGGCGGAGGTGGCGGTAGCGGTGACGATGCTCGAATCGCTGCTGGATACCGTGCGGGCGGACAGGGGCTGTGTCACCGCGTTGGTCATGGCGGTGGCCGCCGAGCCCAGCGCGGAGAGGTCGCTCTCCACCGTATCGTAGACGGTGTTCAGGTTCTGGAGGTTCGTGACCTTGGCCTGTTCGGCCGTGATCGGCGCGTCCACGGCCTGCATGAGCGTCGAGATCGTGCTGTAGATGCTCGACTGGCTGGACAACGATAACGGACTGGCACCGCTGGTGCTCGCCATAGGCCTGCCTCCTGAAGCGCCTTGAATCGTCAACGCACGGAGCGTTCAATCCGACCATTGGGAATAGCGGCTTCCGTCCGCATCTTCCGCTCCGCTCGCACCCACGCGTCCCGCAATCCGGCCAGGATCGCTTGCACTTCTTCGAACCGGCCCATCCGCGCCTGGCGCAGGCAATAGTTGTAAAGCCGGTAGGAGCCGAGCGAGATCTCGCCGTACTCGAAGTTGAGCGAGCCGATCAGTTGGACGAGCGCCTGGTTCAGCCGCCGCTGATCCTTGCGGGTGCAGCTCACGACGGCCACGTCGTACAGCCGGATCAGAAGTTGGACGGGACTCAATCCCGAGATCTGGTCCTCCAGGTACTGCTTCTTGGCTTGCAATCCGACCGGCATGTCGTTTCTCCATCCCTGGCCGCTCGGTATGGCGGCCGATGTCAGCAGGTACGAGGTGACGAGGACAAGGCCGTCGCCGGCCTCGTCCTCGTCGCCGAACTGCCTTTACGAATTACTGGAACAGCTTGAGCAGAGCGTCCGGCGAGGTGTTCGCCTGGCTCAATGCGGCCGTGGCGGTTTCCTGGAGGATCTGCTCCGTGGAAACCTGCATCTGCACCTGCGCCACGTTGGCGTCCATGATGGAGCCTTGCGCCGCCTGGGTGTTGGTGATCATGGTGCCGAGCAGGTCGCTGGTGAAGTTCAACGCGCTGGAGTACGAACCCACGGCGCCCATGCTCTTGTTGACCAGCACGATCGCGGCGTTGATGTCAGACAGCGCCGTGCTGGCGCCGCCGGTGGCCGTCACGTCCAGGCTTCCCACGCCGAGGCTGGCCGTGCCGAAGTTCTGCGTGATGGCGATGGACATGGTGTCCGTCGTCGCAGCGCCGGTCTGCAGGGACGAGCTGAAGGTGCCGTCAATCAGGTTGACGCCGTTGTACGTGGTTTGAGCCACGACTGCGTCAATCTCCTTCACCTGGTCGTCCATTTCGTTCTTGATCGCGCTGAGCTGGTCGGATCCCAGCGTGCCGTTCGCGGCCTGGGTGGCCTCGGTCTGCATCGTCTGGAGAATGCTCTGGATTTCCTGCTGGCCGCCCTGGGCGATGCCGAGAAGGCTCTGGCCGTCGTTCACGTTCGCGAGCGCCTGCGTCAGGCCGTTCGCCGTGCTCTGCAGGCCGGTGCCGATCTCGTAGTCAGCCGGGTTGTCCGCCGCGCTGTTGACGTTCAAGCCGGTCGCGAGCTTAAGCTCGTTGCTGCTCAGCTGGCTGTTGATGTTGTTCAGCGCGTTCAACGCTTTCAGCGCGTTGACGTTCGTCGCAATCTGTGCAATTGAAGACATGACCTAACTACCTCCTTGTAGAGACTCGAAACGGGATAAGTCGCCCAGGGGCATCCTTGCCCATGGGGTTGCGGCGACAGCTTGCGGGTCCGTCGCCTCGCTCAGAAGATTGCGTTCTGACGAGGCCGCGCTGTTCATCGCTCACTCCTTTCCCCACCAAGGACCATGTACTCATCCGCGAATTCACTTGTCATCGTTCACAGCAATTATCGAAGCCGCCCTGCTCAACTTTAGGCAATTCCGATTTTTCTTTCTGGCCGCTCATGGCGCCCTTTCACACCGAGGGAGTTCGGGGATCGCCGGATAACCCGCCGGCGGCTTTGGCTGCGGCCAGCGCCTCTTCAGGGCGGCCCGCCTTGGCCAGGACGCCGACGAGACGGCGCCGGAGAATCCGGTCGGCCGGACGCCGCTCCAGCAGGCCGCGCAGCCGCTCCGCCGCGTCGTCGAACCGGCCCAGCTTCAGGAGAATAAAGCAGGCGAGGTCCGCCAGGCCGTCATCTTCGGGCGCAAGGGCGGAAGCTTCATTCGCCAGGCGAAGAGCCTCGTCCAGCGCGTTCTCGGCGACGGCGCATTGCGCGAGCGCGGCCAGAGTTTTTGGGCACCTGCCCTTGCGGGCGGCCAGGACGCGCTGGAAGCTCTGCCGCGCCTGCGCCGGCCGGCCGAGCTGCAACTGCCTCACGCCCATTGCGCCCCACACTTCTGCGCGATCCACCGTCACTTCAATCGCCGGCCGCCCGGCCGCGGGTTGATCGAGCAGCCGGTCGGCCGCGATCAGCGCCTGCAGGGCCTGCTCCGCATGTCCGAGTCGCTCGTGCGCGCGGTAGGCCATCAGTTGAGCGGTAACCTGTTTCGGGCAGATGCCCAGGGACTCGGCGCACCGCCGCAGTGCTTCCTGGGGCGCGCCACGGCCCAGCGCGCACTGCGCCAGGTTGTTGAACGCCGCCGCGCGGATATCGTCGGGCAGCCGCTTCGAGATCGGCTCGGAAGGCGCCTGGCCCAGCGCCGCATGGACTTCTTTTTCCGCGCCCGCCGCATCGCCCAGCAGCATCAGCGCCTGGGCCAGGCAGAACCGCACGTAGGCGTCGCGCGGATCCTGCCGCTTCGCGGCCTCGAGCAATCTCAGGTTGCGCTCGTACTTGCGCCGGAGTTGATCCGCGCTGAAGTTGTATCCGAGATGGTCAATGGTAAAATCGGCGCAGGGCCCCTCGCGGGCGCGGACTCGCGCGAACGAGGGCGAAATCTGCTCGTGGATCCGCCCGGAGAAGCTGATTCCCTTGCGATTGCGGAACAGCCGGTGCGCGCGCGTCACTTGCGCGCCGGTGGGTATCTCGCTTCGGATGGGGACAAGGAACGCGTCCTCGGAGGCGTTCCGCCCGATCAGCCGCCGGAGCCGCCCGTGCTCTTCGGGCCGCAGGCGCTCATCGGCATCCATCCAGAGAATCCAGTCGCCCGTCGCCGCGTCGAGCGACACGTTGCGCGCGGCGGAGAAATCCTCCCGCCACTCGTGCCGCAGCAGCAGGCCGCCATGCGCCCGCACGATCTCCGGTGTCGCGTCCGACGAGCCCGTGTCCACCGCGACGATCTCGTCCACGACGCCGCGGACGCTCTCCAGGCAACCGGGGAGCAACCGCTCCTCGTCGCGGACGATCATGCACAACGAGAGTCTCTTGCATGCGGATTCGGTCATAAGAGTTCCCCGTCCTGAATGTTCGTCGCTCAACGCGAGAGCGCCTACGCTCCCGCAGCGGCGGAGGGCTGTCGGCAATGCGCCGGGCAACTGCGCGCGAAATCGCGCAGCGCCTGCGCCATGAACGCGCTTTCCTCCGCCAGCGTGTGGCAGTTCCAGCGGCGCGCCACGGCCCTCTGCCGAGGCGGCAGAGATTCGATGTCCGGCAGCGACTGCCGGAAGGCGGCGACCAGCGGACGCAGCGTCTCGTTCTCCTCCAGCGCGAGAATCCGCTGTTCGAGCCTGGGCGCCGAGCGGGTGGTTCGACGAGCCATCTCGTCGTTCTGCGCCGGGGCCTGCATCACCGCCGCGCTGGCGGTCTCGACGCCCAGCCGGGCGAACTGTTGCAGCCCCGCGAACTCTTCCGCGGCGTCCGCGCACTCGCTGAGCAGCGCTTCGCGGTCGCCGATCGAATACCAGGTGAAGATTTCATCGCCCCACGGTTGCCACTCGCGGCGGGCGCCGCGCGTTTCCTGACCCGCCAGCCGCTGATGGCGAAAACAACTTCTCATCATGAAGCGGAGCAGATCCTTGAGCGTAACCGCCGGCCCGGTAAGAGGATACAGGCCCCACAGCCCATCCGGCATCCAGCACGAACGGGATAGGACGACCTCCGCTTCGCGCAGCGGGCCGGGGACGTCGCGGCCGTCGGAGAGCGCGCACTCCACGGCCGCCAGGACAACGCCGGGCGTCAGCGTTTCCCTGCACGCGAGGCTCGAACACAGTTGTCCGCACTGGCAGGGGAAGCAGGGCATCCTCGGCTCGAGGACGAAATGGCCTTCGCCGTACGGGCCGGTCTCCGTTCCGTTCGACGCGCCGAAAGCCAGGACCAGGCACGGCGTGCCCACCGCGGCGGCGACGTGCGCGGTCGCCGTGTCGTTCGACACCAGCAGCCGGCAGCGCTTGAGCAGGGCGGCGAGTTGGCCGAACGAGGTCCGCCCGGCCATGTTGAGCCAGC
>Ga0187852_1003155_pt1 | contig 12395 bp, 6 predicted proteins | sample June2016WEW_6_40_FD_134511 | JGI IMG/M metagenome (GOLD analysis project Ga0187852, IMG submission 134511) | Peatland microbial communities from SPRUCE experiment site at the Marcell Experimental Forest, Minnesota, USA - June2016WEW_6_40 | ecosystem: Environmental > Terrestrial > Soil > Wetlands...
GTGGTTGCGGGCAATTCCTCAACGCCGATGCCGTTCAATGCCATAGGTTCCTCGATGGTCAATGGTCAGTGTGAGTGTGAGTGCGAGTGTGAGTGTGAGTGGTCGGTGCACACTCACACTCCACACTCACACTCACACTCCCTGCCTTCTTCAGCTTCCGCTGCTGGTAATGGTCACCGGCTTCTCCGTGTCGCGCTTGAGCAGCGAGCCGCTCTTCAGGTCGCGCAAGGTTTTGTAGGGACCGGTGACGATCTCCTGGCCTGGGTTGAGGCCGGAAAGCACTTCGATATCCGTGGCCCCCGTGATGCCGGTGGTGACGGGAACGAATCGAGCGCGCAGCCGGCCGTGCGCGTCCTTTTCGGCCACAAAGACGCCCTGCACGGGGTTCAACTTGGCTTGAGGCGCGGGCGGAGCGGAAGCCGCCTGAACGCCGCTGCTCGATTTCTTGTTGTCCGACGCGGGATCGTGCATGGTGAGCGCCTGGATGGGCAGCGCGAGCACGTTGCTCTTGTGCGCGGTGGTGATTTTGGCGGTGCAGGAGAGACCCGGCCGCAACTCGTCGGAGGGACCGTCGAGCGTGACGACCACCTTGAAGTCCTTGGCCTCTTCGGTTCCCGTGGTCGACTGCGATGTGGCCACTCCAGTGGAGCGCAAGAGCGCCTGATCGCCCACCAGCGTTACATGACCCTTGAAGACCTTATCGGGCAGCGCGTCCACGGTCACGTCGACACTCTGGCCAATCCGGACGTTCACGATGTCGGTCTCATCCACCTTCACTTCGGCGGTGACGACGCTCATGTCGGCGAGCGTCATCAGCGTGGATCCCTCGCTGTTCTGGATGCCTTCAACCACGGTCTCGCCTTCGCGCACTGGTTCGTTGGTCACAATGCCGTCGAAGGGCGCGGTGGCGATCGTCTTGTTGAGAAGATCCTGATCGGCCTGGAGGGTGGCAACGGCAGTTCCCAGACGTCCGCGGGCCGAATCGGTCTGCGCTTTGGCCTGGTTCAATTGCGCGACAGCCTGGGCGAGTGACGCCACATCGAGGTCATAGGCCGCCTTCTTGGCATCGTAGTCCTGCTTGGCCAGGATGCCGTCTTTGTAGAGCGCTTGGGCGCGATCCCAGTCGAGCTTTTTCTGCTCCAGATCGGCCTGTGCGTGTTGCACGTTGGCCTGGGCGGTTTTTTCCGCCGCCACATACGAGTTAATGTCGGTTTTGGCGGCGGAGATGGTGGCCTGCTGGGCGTTGACCGTGGACTCCTGCTGCACGCTCTCGATGGTGGCCAGAGTCTCGCCCTTCTTCACGAAGTCGCCTTCCTTGACATAGAAGTGCGTAATGCGGCCGAAGGACGTGGCTCCCACATTCATGTAGGTCTTGGGTTTGATCTGGCCGGTTCCGCTGACCACGGAGGCCAGATCCTGCCGCGCCACCGTCGCGGTATACACCTTGGTGTATCCCGACTGCTGCTTGATGACCATAAAGGTCACGAGCCCGGCGGCTACGAGCACAGCAAGAGCAATGAGGAGGATTTTTTTCATGGCGATCCGGTGCTTGGTTTTTTCTCCCCTTTAGTGTACGCGAGCCGGAGGCAATCGGTTCCGTAAACTGGCGCAACGGGTGTGAGTATGGACTTCAGAGGCCGCGGGAAAAAGGGAAACCAATGGCGTTTTTTTCTCGGCTGCAGGGCACAGGGGCCAAAGCACAGTCGATCTTGGAGCAACAATGGCACAACTGAAGCTGTGCCCCGACACTTCGTGCGCTCCTTGAAGAGTTTTTCTGCAACCTGTTGAGCCCCCAGGGAAATGGTTCCTGCGGAAGTTCGACCTGTGCCGCAGATTGTTGGCGCACATTCGAGTGGCCACAAACACAGTTGAGCGCTGCGGATAGCAGCAGACGCGTGCGATAAGCCTTTTCTTTTTTGACGTTCGACGAGAGGCGCGAGCTAGCCCGAAAGCGGGCGGGATAGCGGGCTTTTCGCGGTTTAGCCGGCCTAACGGGTGACATTGCCCGGCCCGATGCGTCGAAGCAAGGGAGCCAAATGCCCTGGGGAACCTTGCCCGGCGGTTCCGGGAGCCGTAGAATAAGGCTTCGCAGGAGTATCCAAGGCAATGATCTTTAATCGCCGCCGCTTATTGTTCGCAGCGCTCAATTGCGGCCTCATTACGTTTTCCGCAACCGGTCTTCCGGCCCAGACTGCAGCCCCCTCCACAACCCAGCAGGCCCAGCCCTCGACCGGCCAGGATCAGGGCCAGGAAGCCGATCCCTTAAAGCGCCAGTTCTCCGATAAGGAGCGGTACAAGGCGCAAAAGAACCTCCGTATTGAGTTGAAGGGGCCGTACAAGAAGTGGCTGGACGAAGATGTCCCCTACATCATTACCGACGACGAGCGCAGAGCCTTCATGAGCTTGGCCAACGATGAAGAGCGCGAGGCCTTCATCGAGAGCTTTTGGCAGCGCCGCAACCCCAATCCCGATTCTCCCGAGAACGAGTTCCGCGAGGAGCACTACCGGCGGATCCAATACGCGAATGACCACTATGCCGCCGGCAAGCCGGGATGGAAGTCCGACCGCGGTCACATCTATATTGCTTTCGGCGCTCCTGACAGCATCGACTCCCACGCCTCGGGCGGCCTGTACGAGCGGCCCCCGGAAGAGGGCGGCGGCGAGACCTCGACCTTCCCATTCGAGATCTGGCACTACCGTTATATTGAGGGCATCGGCGAGAACGTTGACATCGAATTTGTGGACACCTGCCAGTGCGGCGATTATCACTTCACCATCGACCGCAGCGAGAAGGACGCCCTCAAGACTGTTCCCGGCGCCGGCATGACGGAATACGAAGAGTTGCACCACATGAACAAGACTGACCGCCTCAAGGGCAACGGCATTGAGCAGCTTGGCGCCGGTCCGATGGACACCTACAACCAGAGCAAGGAGTTCGACCGCATCGAGATGGCGGCCAAGCTCTTCGCGCCTCCGCCGATCAAGTTCGCGGACCTGGAAAACGACCTGGACGCATTCAACTCCTCGCACAAGGTGCTGCAGGGCCCGGTGTTTCCCTTCGACGTGCGCACCGACTACGTGAAGGTTACCGACGGCATGGACCTGATCCCCATCACCTTGCAGATCCGCAACCGTGACATCACCTTCGTGACCAAGGACGGAGTTTCCAAGGGCGTCGTAAACATTCTGGGCCGCGTAACGACCATCATGCACAAGACGGTGCAGACCTTCGAGGACACGGTGGAGATCACGGAGCCCTCCGAATTGCTGGAGAAGTCGCTCGATCGCAAGTCGCTTTATTGGAAGGCGCTGCCGGTTCCGCCCGGACTCTACCGTCTCGACATCGCCATCAAGGACGTGAACAACCCGGATCACAAAGGAATTTACGGCCGCAGTCTCAATGTTCCCGAGTTCCAGGACGAGAAACTGGGGACTTCGTCGCTGATCCTTGCCGACGAGATGAATACCGTGTCCTCGCAGCAGATCGGCAGCGGCGCCTTCATCATCAGCAATATGTTCGTCCGGCCGCGGGTGGCGGAGAATCCAGCCACGCCCGTCAGCTTCAAGCGCAACCAGGAGTTGAACTTCTGGGTGCAGTTTTATAATCTGGGCATTGACGACGCCACCAAGAGCAATGCGGCGACCGTCACCTATCAGATCAGCGACGCCGCAGGCAATGTGATTCTGGAAAAGCAGTTGGAATCGAAGGATTTAGGGGCACACAGCGACCAATTGACAGTCGACAGGAGCCTGCCGATCGCCGGCCTGAGCCCGGGCAAGTACAAGGTGACCGTGAAAATTAATGACGCAATTACGAAACAAGAGATTGCGCAATCGGCGCCTTTTGTCGTGGAATAGTTAACATCCCGTGCAAGCGCCAACCGGACCATAGAATCCAGAGGGTTGCGCGGGACCGCTTTCGGGGGAAAACAACCAGAGACGCGGCGGAGTTTTCAGATCTGCAGATGAAGCGCAGCGCCTATTTCGCCGGTTTCGCCATGTTGATCGCCTTCGGGGCTGCTCCCAGCTTCGGAGCGGCGACGGCATCGGTGTCGGGATTGGTGCGGGATTCCGCGGGCGTGCCGCAGATCGGCGCTGAAGTGCAGGTGCTCGATCCCGGCCTGAGCATCGTCGCCAGAGCCTACACCAATGCCGAAGGCCGGTTCCTCATCGCCTCGCTTACGCCGGGGCGTTACATCCTGAAAGCCATGGGGCCTTCGTTCCTGCCTTCGCAGCGCGAGAACGTCAAGGTCCGCAGCGGCACGGTCGTCAATCTTACGCTTTACACCCTCTACGAAGTGATTCAATGGCTGCCCGCCGAGCCGCGTTCCGGCAGCGCGCCCAAGGACGATTGGGCCTGGACCCTGCGCTCGGCCGCCAACCGGCCCCTGCTGCGCTGGCTTGAAGATGGGCCGCTGGTTGTCGATTCGGAGGGCCCCCGCGCGCGACCGAAGTTGAAGGCACGCATCATGGCTACCGGCCAGGCCGGAAGCTTTGGGGAAAACGGCGAGCGCTTCTCGACGGCCGTCGAAGACACGCCATCGAGCAGCCGCGAACTGCTGGCGCGCGTGGATTTCGCGCCGGAGAGCGACGCGGGCATGGAATCGATGCTGGGCTTCCGCCAGGATTTGGGTTTTGCCGGTTCGGTAGAGTCGGTTGCAGCCGTGGCCATGGACCCCGCTGTGGTGAGCGGAGATAATGCGGGACTCGACGAGGTCTCAGTGCGCAGTTCGGAGACCATGCACTTCGGTGAAGCAATCGAAGCCGAGGCCGGTTCCGATCTGGTGGCTGGCCGCATGACGGGAGCATCGCCCAGCACGGCGACGGCCATGCTGCCCTACGCCACGGTCGCGTGGCACGGTGGCGCGGCAACCATTCATTACCGCATGGCCACCATGGCGCCGGCCGGGGCCACGAACGAAACTGGCGCGTGGCTGCCCGCACTCGCCGAGCGCAACGGAACTCTCACCATCGAGCACGGATTCCATCAGGAGATCGCCTGGGAACGGCAGACCGATTCGGCGGACATGTCCGTGATCCTCTACGACGATCACATCGACAATCCGGTTCTGGAGGCGCTGGGCCACTTTGCTCCCGGCGACGCCCCGGATGCAGTACTCTTCGATCGGGCGAGCAACTTGATGCGCGCCGCGGGACCGGCTTACTCGTCCGTCGGCGTTGAGGCCAGCCTCGAGCACTGCCTGCCCGGCGGCAATCTGGTGCGCCTGAGCTATGCGAGCGGCGATGCCCTGGTGATGCCGGCGCTGCCGCAGGCCTCGGCTTTGACAGATGTGCTGGCTTCCGCGCACTCCCGCCATGCGCGAACCTACGCGATCTCGTTCTCGGGCACGCTGGACGGAACCGGGACCCGGTGGCGCGCCAGCTATAGCTGGCAGCCGGAGGAGACCGTGACCGCCGTGACGCCCTTCGCGCAGAACGCTGCCGAGCCCTACCTAAATCTGCACTTCCGCCAGCCCATCCGCATCACCCGCGACGGCTCGGAAGGCCTGGAAGCGCTTCTCGACGTGCGCAATCTCCTCGCCGAGGGCTACCAGCCCTACATCCTGAGCGACGGTACGTTGCTGCTCTTCGCCCAGGACCAGCGCAGCCTCCGCGCGGGTCTCGCTTTTACCTTTTGATTCACCTCCAGCGTCCGCCCGGAGAATACCGCCGCGGGGAAGTAGAGCCGGTCTCTCGGCCGTCCGTCGTGCGGGCCTCCAGGCCGTACATCGCCGCCTCCCGTGACGAAGGATGGAAATCCGGCGTTACACTCAAGCCTGGAACGCCCATGCCAAGACAGATTCGAATGACAACCTGCGGAGGAATCTTCTCACTCCTTCTGGCTTCTTGCGTCGTCAATCCACTTTTCGCGCAGGTTCCGGCCGCGTCGCAATCCAGCGGCGCTCCCGATACCGGCGCCACCGCGCAAACCGACTTCTTGCTTCGCGGCTTTCTCGATCCCTCTGACGAAGCCCGGCCCCGCGTGTGGTGGCACTGGATGAACGGCAACATCTCCACGGAAGGCATCAAGCTCGATCTCGAGTGGATGCATCGCGTGGGCGTGGGCGGCGTCACGATCTTTGAGGGCGCCATCGATACGCCGCAGGTGGTTCCGCATCGCCTTATCTACATGACGCCGGAGTGGAAGCAGGCATTTCGCTTCGCCGTCTCGACCGCGCGCTCCATGAAGATGGAAGTGGCCATCGCCAGCTCGCCCGGCTGGAGCGAAACCGGTGGACCCTGGGTGCCCGCGTCGCAGGGCATGAAGAAGATGGTCTGGTCGGCCACGCGCATCGAGGGCGGCCGGCACTTCAGGGGCCAGCTCGCGCATCCGCCGCAGGTGGATGGAACCTTTCAGAACTTTCAGGTCCCCGGCCGCCGCGCGCCTGATGGCACGGTGACCACTCCGCCCGAGTTCTACACCGGCGTGGCCGTGATTGCGTACAGGATTCCCGGCGGCGACAAGACGCAGCAGGAACTCAATCCCAAGGTGAATTCGAGCGGAGGAGCGCCGGACCTTCCTGCGCTCTCTGACGGCGACGTGGCCTCGGTTGCGCTCGATCTGCCAGCCAGCACGCCCGGCAGCGAGTCGTGGGTTGAGTTCGACTACGGCCATCCGCAGATGATTCAGGCCGTCACGCTGGCCAGCCTTAACGACTCCATCAGCGTCTTCGATCACCAGAGTCCCGCCCTTCCGCCGTATCTTGAAGCCAGCGACGACGGCCAGAGCTTCCGCAAGATCGCCGAGATTCCCTTCAGCAGTATTGTGGAGCGCACGGCTTCGTTCGACGCCGTCACCGCGCAATATTTTCGCCTGATCTATCCCGCGCAACCACCTCTTGTGCACGAACACGACCACAAGATCACCGAGCTCGTGTTGGCGAGCGGCGCGCGCGTGAATGAGTTTGAGAAACGCGCCGGTTACGCGAACGCGCGCGATTTCTACGCGATTCGAGATCCCAATGTCGCGCCGGAGTTCATCGTGCCGCAAGCGGAGATCATCGACCTGACCGAGAAGATGCAGCCCGACGGCACGCTCGATTGGACACCGCCCGCCGGCACTTGGATGGTTCTGCGGATAGGGTCTTCCTTGACGGGCCATGAGAACGGCCCCGCGCCTGCCGAAGCCACCGGTCTCGAGGTCGACAAGCTGAACCGCGAGTACGTGAAGAATTACGTCGACGGCTACTTGAAGATGTACGCCGATACCGTAAGCCCGGAGCTGTTGGGCGCAAACGGCGTCGCGTGGATGCTTACCGACAGCATCGAAGTCGGCCCGCAAAACTGGACCGATCATATGCTCGAAGAATTCCGCGAACGGCGCGGCTACGATGCGCGTCCCTGGCTACCGGCACTCACCGGCGTCGTCATCAAGAGCACCGCGGAGACCGACCGCTTCCTCTGGGACTTCCGGCGCACCATCGGCCAGTTGATGGCCGAAAATCACTACGGCGAGATCGCCGAGGATCTGCACAGTCATGGGATGAAGTATTACGGCGAGGCGCTCGAAGATCATCGCCCCTCGCTCGGCGACGACATGGAGATGCGCAGCCGGACAGACGTTCCCATGGGCGCGATGTGGACCTGGGCCGGCCAGCCGGGGCCGAATGTCGATTACTTTGCCGATCTGCGCGGCGCGGCGTCTGTGGCGCACATCTACGGCCAGAACATTGTAGGCGCGGAGTCGATGACCTCGCGCGGTCCGGCGTGGTCGTTTTCGCCCAACAGTCTGAAGAAAGTTGCCGATCTCGAATTTGCGTTGGGCGTGAATCGCTTTGAGATTCATGAGTCCACGCACCAGCCCGTGGCCGATATGGCGCCCGGCCTGACGCTCGGGCCTTTCGGCCTCTGGTTCAACCGCAACGACACCTGGGCCGAGGAAGCCAAGCCCTGGATTACGTACCTCGCGCGCTGCTCCTGGATGCTCGAGCAGGGACATTATTCCGCCGATGTCGCATACTTCTACGGCGAAGAGGGCCCGCTAACCGCGGTATTCGGCTGGAAGGCGATGGCCGATGCGCCGGATGGCTACGCCTTTGATTTCGTGAACAGCGACGTGCTGCTGCACGAGTTGAGCTTCAGGGATGGCCGTCTCGTCACGCCGGGCGGAACGAGTTATCGCATTCTCTATCTCGGCGGACGCAGCCAGCGCATGACGCTGCCGGTGCTGCGGCAGTTGAGGAATCTAGTTGCGCAGGGCGCGGTCGTAGTCGGCAATCGGCCTACAGATTCGCCCAGCCTCGCCGACGATGAGGCGGAGTTTCAGCGCATCGCGGACGAGCTTTGGGGGAACTGGGGCCGAGACAAACCGCCCACGGGCATCATTCACAAGGTCGGGAAGGGAAGGGTCTACATCGGCGGCCAGACCGCCAACGAAGCGCTCGCTTCGCTTGGCGTTCCGTGCGACTTTGAGTTCACCAAACCGGAACCCGACACGGACCTCATGTTCGTGCATCGCAAACTCGCCGACGGCGACGTCTATTTCGTAGATAGTCGAAACGACCGCGCGGAAGATGTGAACGCAACCTTCCGCGTGGACGGAAGAGCGCCGGAGCTATGGGATGCGGCAAGGGGCGCGACAAAACCGGCGTCATATTCCATCGCCAACGGCCGCACCACGGTTCCGCTGCATCTCGAACCGTGGGGCTCGACCTTCGTCGTCTTTCGCGAACCGGCCAAGGCGGCGTCGCGCACGCTGCCAGAGCCGAAAGAAACCATCGTCGCGGAGGTTGACGATGCGCTCAATCAAGACTGGACAGTCAGCTTCGAAGCCAACCGCGGCGCCCCGGAGACGGCACAGTTCGACCGGCTCATATCCTGGAGCGAATCAACGGATTTCGGCATCAAGTACTTCTCCGGCTCGGCAACCTATTCGAAGACGATCGAGGTTCCGGCCAGCGCTTTCGCGCCGGGCGCGCATCTCTGGCTTGACCTTGGCGACGTGGAAGACATCGCGGACGTGAGCGTGAACGGCAAGGAACAGGGGATCGTGTGGAAGACTCCGTTCCGCATCGACGTGACGCAATCGCTCGTGCCGGGCAGCAACCGCATCGTCGTGAGGGTGACGAACCTATGGGTGAACCGCATGATCGGCGACCAGCAACCGTGGGCGCTCAAGAAATACGCCTTCGCCGACTTCACGCCCTACAAGGCCGGCTCGCCCCTGCTGCCTTCGGGCCTGCTCGGGCCGGTGCGGCTATTGTCCGTTACGGCGCCGTAATCGCCAGCCCGAAAAAACACTTGCAATTTGCAAGGGAAATCGGAAAAAATCGGACTGCGGCATTCCCCTCTACCCCTTTCCGCCGCAACGTTCGAAAAACACCAGGCAGGAGGTCATCATGAGCAATGTGCGGGTGCTGGTGGGAACGCGCAAAGGTGCGTTCGTTCTCACCTCTGACGGCAAACGAAAAGACTGGCAGGTGAGCGGGCCGTTTTTTGCGGGCTGGGAGATCTACCACATGAAAGGCTCCGAGGCCGATCCCAACCGCATCTATGTCTCGCAGACCAGTGGCTGGTTCGGGCAGCTCATCCAGCGCTCCGACGACGGCGGCAAAACCTGGCACCAGCCTGGCTTGCCGAATGAAGCGATTCCTCCGCCCGGCCCTCCCACGGCGCTGCCCAACCGCTTCGCTTACGACACCTCGGCCGAAACCGGCAAGCCGCTTACCACGCACCAGTGGTACGACGGTACACAGCATCCCTGGGAGTTCAAGCGCGTGTGGCACATCGAGCCTTCGCTCGCCGATCCCGACACGGTGTACGCGGGCGTGGAAGACGCGGCGCTCTTTCGCTCCACCGACGGCGGCGAAAACTGGCAGGAGCTCTCCGGCATGCGCGGCCACGGAACCGGATCCATGTGGGGGCCGGGCGCGGGCGGCATGGGGCTGCACACCATCGTTCTCGACGCCACGAATCCCAAGCGCATCTACATCGCCATCTCGGCCGCGGGGGCCTTCCGCACCGACGACGGCGGCGCCACGTGGAAACCGATCAACAAGGGGCTCCGGTCGCAATACATTCCCGATCCCGATGCCGAGGTCGGCCACTGCGTGCATCATGTGGCCATGCACCGCGCGCGGCCCGATGTGCTCTTCATGCAGAAGCACTGGGACGTGATGCGCTCCGACGACGCTGGCGAAAACTGGCGCGAGGTGAGCGGCAACCTGCCCACCGACTTTGGATTCGCCATCGACGTGCACGCGCACGAACCGGAGACGCTTTACGTAGTGCCCATCAAGAGCGACTCCGAGCATTTCCCTATCGATGGCAAACTCCGCGTCTATCGCAGCCGCACCGGAGGAAATGAGTGGGAGCCGCTTGCCAAGGGGCTTCCCGAGAAGGACTGCTATGTGAACGTGCTTCGCGATGCCATGGCGGTCGACAGGCTCGACGAATGCGGCGTTTATTTCGGCACCACTGGCGGACAGGTCTACGCTTCGGCCAATGCAGGCGACAGTTGGACGCCGATTGTCCGCGATCTGCCGGCGGTTCTGTCGGTGGAAGTGCAGACGATACAGTGAGGCAGGGAGCGAGGGAGCAAGGGAGCAAGAAAACCCGGCTGCGAGAATCTGAGGAGAGTCCGAAGTTGAGTGAAAGAGCGAGCCTATCGCAAGTGCACGTGACGCTGCCGTATCACCTGCGCAATCTGGCGCGGGTCGAGGGCGATGTGCTCGTCGAAGTTGCGCCGCCGGTCACGCTGCGCGCGGTTCTGGACACGCTCGAAGCACTCTACCCCATGCTGCGCGGGACGATTCGGGATTATGGCACCGGCGAGCGCCGCGCGTTTCTGCGCTTCTTTGCCTGCGAAGAGGATTGGTCGCTGGTTTCGCCGGATGCGGAGCTGCCCGCAGCCGTGGCGTCGGGAAAAGAGCCGCTCTTTATCCTCGGCGCCATCGCCGGAGGGTGAAAGGACAGGGGCCAACGGACCAAGAAGACAGGGAACAGCGGTCAGATAGCCAATAGGGAGTAGACACAGTGAAGAGGCAGCGCATGGGATACGGCTACGGCGGATTAGGAGATACTATGTCCGCGAAGGTTAGAGCAAGGTCACCGCTCCCTGATGGTCGCGTTGACTTTGGGTCTGTGCCGCTCGGATACACCATTTCCTAATCCGCTATAGTCTGTGACGCCTCACCCTGTTTGGCAATGAGTAACCTCCCCGCCCCCCTACCCTTTTTGGGGTTAAGTGGCTTGTTTTCAGGCACTTGTACCCCTCATCTCTGGGGCTAACCGGTTGATTCTAAAGGGCTTAAATCGCAAAATCCTCCATCCAAAGGAGTTAGGGGCCATTTTCCGGGATTTTGCGGCATCTGGTACTGCATTCCGGTAAACCAGTGAGCGGATCAGGGGTAAATGCTGCTGGCCGACCCGCGTTCGAGCGGAGCGGCTTTCATTTCCTTTGCGATTCTAAGAACAAGGTAGCAGGACGCGCGAAATAATCTGCACGGCAGGCAGAGATATTTTGGGCCTGCTTTCAGCGGTTTGCAGCGGGGTCGTCGGGGAAGAGGATTGACGAGCTTGGCGCGAACCCCCAAACGCAAGGAGCGCGTTTGGGCGATTTACTGAACGCTGGCCGACTTACGAGGAGTAATCGGCATCGGTGAGTGCCTTGGCGATTCGGCGACAACTGACAATCGCTCGTAGCTGCAGCAACATCTCTATTGCTGGGCACGGTCGGGCGCCTTCCTATTTCGGCAATTTCGCTCGCTGCGCGGCTTTCCGTAGGAGCGTCTTCCTATGTTTCTCCTGATAAACTTCATGGCTCGATTTCATACCGAGATACAGTTGCTGCGTGAACTCACAGATTTCGCACATGTCACCCCTCAGCAGGATACTGTCCGCGTACTGCGATTTATCTCCGTAGAGCGACGAGAAATCGTCGAGTTTGAACTGGCCAAAGAGTTCCCGAGCGGTCAGAATCAGGACTGGGTTCAATTGCTTCCCCACATCGAGCGTGTTCCGCCCGGCCTCTGTAATTCTCTTTAGACCTCTTATCTCATAAGGCTCGAGGGATTCGTTGAACGTGCAGAAGCAGAGCACGGCTCCGGGATACATTTCGGCAGCTTTCTGTGCCCGCTCAAAGTCCTTCTTTTCAAACCTGTTGAAGGACTTGCATTCGCCAATGATGAGGTAAGGGCTCGTTATGAGGTCAGTAGCCCCCGGTCCAACGAACATTCCGAAGTCAGCCTCGAATTGCGGAACGCCGTTCTTCACCATCTCGAAACTAGGCAGCCAACTGGAACGATACGCTATCTTCTCATCAAGAAACTGAAGTGCCGCGGCAACGCAATATGCTCCGTGTGCATACCGAGCTGTCGCAAATGGCCCGGTCACCCTGTAGGCCCAGGCCCGTTCCGGAGGCAGACCGGCTGGGAACGAAAAGTCTGTTAAACAAC